>ERZ1370068.4646-contig-3707_pt1 | contig 77298 bp, 89 predicted proteins | sample MGYA00561227_ERZ1370068 | MGnify/ENA primary metagenome ERZ1370068 (study PRJEB38410, sample SAMEA6850437) | metagenome | study: Metagenomic assessment of the ecological functions of the soil: analysis of the soil microbiota associated with the... | reverse complement strand
TGGCACTTCGTTCAGTTTGTATTTTGCCGCTGCCGCGCGCGGGCGCAGGCGATCAGGCGGATCCGCGCGCGATATGATCGGATCGCCTGGTCTCGCGGTGCTCCTCGATCAGCTCCTGACGCGTCATGCGCAGGCTCGCTCGAGCAGGCCACTGCCACGGCGAAGGCGGGACGACGAGAAGGCGCCCGATGGTGATCGGGAGCCGCAGCGCGTGACCCACGCGAGCTGCGGTGAGGTGCCGGCGGGCAAGCGTCGGCGACGACGCAATATCGAAACTCAGGCCAGCGCGCGTGAGCACCAGCAGCGGTGATCGCCGCGAGCAGCGCGGCTTAACCGTAACCAGTCGCGTTGATCGGGCCGTCGGGACCGACGATGCCGCCCGGGCCCGCGACCGGGCTCCAGGGTTCGACCATACAGGCGCGAAACGGCTTCCCCACGAGAACGCCCCACGGGTCTGCTACCAGATGGGCGAACGGGATTAACGGTGATGGTGGCGAGGAGCACCGGCGCAGCAGCGCGGCAGCACGAGCCCGGCGTCACCGACTGGGCGCGCATTGGTGCCGCTCCGACCGTGGTGAAGGCGGCCCCTCGGCAGGCTACTTGCGCGGACCGCGCGGCGCCTCGGCGTAACGATCCAGGCTCCCGCCCGACATCCACACAGCGCCGTCGCGCCAGCCGGCCCACGCCACCGCCGCCGCGACCTCAGGGCTCGCGCGACCAGCCTCGCGGCGCCGCCTCGTCAGCGGCGCGCGCGCGGGAAGTGTCAGGTGTTCGTGCTCCTGCGGCATGCGCGACTCGCTCATCGGATCTCGCGGCGTCGAGGCGCCGTGACATTCAACGAGATCGCGCAGGATGCCCACACCACATCCAGCCAGGCGCCAGCGCCACACCAGCAGCAGGCGCGAGCGCACATAAGAAGCAGCGAAGCCCCACGATGTGAACGAAACGTTATCATCGCGTTCGCATTCCACGCGCCACGGCTGCCGAGTCTGGATCTGCGGCCGCACGACTACACGTTTGCCAGCGCCATCATCGCGCGCGGCAGCACGGATGCAGTCGAGTAGAGCATCGACATCAGATTGATTTCACCTCGCCGACCGCGGCGTCAGGCCTGCCAGGGCAAATCTGAGGCTGGAGAGGGCCTGGATCGGCATCTAAGCGATTGTTTCCGCCATTTCCGAGATGTTCTTGGTGAGCCGAAACAATTTGTCGATCTGAGACCAGTGCGTCGGGCATCGGCGCGAGCGCCAGCGAGCGAAGTCCCATCTGGGCGTCACTCGCGCAGGCGTGACACCCCTGCACCCGACGCCGCGGTGGGCCCGATGACTTCCAACCTTGATGGGGCTCGGTGCGAGACGGGATCGGCAGGTCGAGCACGTGCTCGGACGCGGCGATCTGGCGCGGCACGCCCGGCAGCTTAGCGCCGCCGAACAGCACCAGGAGTGATTGCGTGCCGCACCGCCAGGATCGCCGAACATCTGGGCGCCACGCATCGGCGCGGTCGGCATGAAGCCCGCCGGGCCGGGCGGTGATCAGCACCAACGCACCGGCCGGCGCGCTCGGGGACCAGCGGAATCGTCGGAGCAGGCTCTGCTGGTCGTGTCAGCCGAGGGACGGCGCGGGCTGCCGAGCACTGGCCGTCCAGGTGTGATGTGGACCGAGCTGCGACAGGGGAGGACCCACAACGGCAGCCGGCAGCACGGCACACGAAGGCGAAACGCGAAGCAGCGGCAGGGATGAAGGTCAGCGTCTGCTCCTGCACGCTGGATCACCGCACTGGATCAGGCTCACCACGATGCCGACGACGAGGTGCCGTCAGCAGCAGCCGGCGCCAGGCACGAGCGCCGTCGATACGGCGCGGCGGATGAAGTCGAGTGCCAGGTCGGCCGACATCGCGCGCCTAGTGGCAGCTCGCGACCGAGGTTCTGCACCACCAGGTCCCAGCCGTCCGCGAGCACGAACAGCAGGAGCTTGAAGGGCAGCGACACCATGGGCGGCGGCAGCATGAACATGCCGAGGCTCATCAGCACCGAGGCGACGATGACGTCGAGCACGACGAACGGCAGGAAGATTACGAAGCCCATCTGGAACGCGGTGCGCAGCTCGCTGGTCACGAACGCCGAGATCACGGTCAGGAGTCAGGAACCTCGTCGATGCTCTTGCGCGTCAGCCGAGCCCGGAAGCTCGGTGAACATCGCCAGCTCCTTGCGCGCGGGTGTTCGCGAGCATGAACTCGCGGAACGGCTGCACCGCCTTGCCGTAGGCCTCGACCTGGGTGAGCTGGCCGTTGAAGTAGGGCTGGAGCGCCGATCGGTTGGTCTTCTGCAGCACCGGATTCATCACCACGCCGGTGAGCAGCACCGCGAACGCCACCAGGAGCTGGTTCGGCGGCGCGGTCTGCGTGCCGAGCGCCGAGCGCAGGAAGTGGAGCACGATCAGGATGCGCGTGAAGCTCGTCATCAACAGAAAGATCGCCGGCAGCAGCGTGAGCACACCCATCAGCACCACGAGCCCGACCGTGCCCGAGAGCTCGAGCGCGTTCCTGCCCTCGCCGAGACGGATCTCGACCTTGGGCGGCAGCGGCCCGTTGACGAGCAGCCCGCCGGGCTCGATCGCCGACGCCCGCGGCGGCGCGTGACCGTGACCGGCGCGTTCACCGCGCCGCGCGCGGGCGCCTGTCGGTCGTGACGGTCGTCGCCGGCGTCGACGATCATGCGGCCGCAGGCGGCAGCGTGCCCTGCGCGCGCGCCGTCCACGGCAGGACCGCGAGCAGCAGCGCCACCGTCAGCTTGCCGAGCAGCAACGAGCGGAAGCGTTGGTCGAGCCCAGTGCGCCCGCCGCCGCCGGCGGCGACGGGGATCCCGAGCGCCTGCGCGCGCGACGGCTCTTCGAGCTCGGCGAGCGGGTTCATGCTCGTGTCGGCGATCGCCACCACGAGCACGCGGTCGGCGACCTGGACTGAGCGCCACCCCCTGCGCAGGCCCGAACGAGACGCGCTTCAGGATGCGCAGCGGCACCCCCGGTCGGCGCCGTCCCAGCCACTGCAGTGCGCTTGAGCAGGTAGAGCACGAGGACGAGCAGCCGAGGGTGACGAGGATCGCGGCGGCGAAGCCCAGCGCTCCCGAACCGGTCACGCCGGTCCCTCGGCGCCGGGATGGAGGAGGCGGGTGATGCGAACGCCGGAGTGCTCGCCGATGCACGACCACCTCGCCCCTGCGCCAGCTTGCGATCCGCTGACGTAGACGTCGACCGAGCTCGCCGACCATGCGGTCGAGCTGGACCACCGAGCCGACGCTCATGTGCAGCACTTCCTGCACGGTCATGTGGAGTGCGACCGATCTCGATCACCACCGGAATCGGGACGTCGAGCAGCGCCTCGATCGTGGCCGCGCCGCGCGCGCGGTGCCAGTGACCAGCTCGTCGACCGGCGGCTCCAAACCACCGAGCGAATCCGAAATGCTCACGAAAGCCTCCCTTCGCGGATGAACGCCGGTCGATCGGAGTACCGGCAGGAGTGTTGTCTGAGTGATGCGCACGCCGAGCCGGCGGCGGGACTGTCAAGCGTGCCGCGGAAACGCACGCGACCGTTGACCTGGACCTCGATCCGGTGCGTCGACCGGGTGACCGCACATCAGCACCTGTCGGGCGTCAGCTCGACGATCGAGCGGGTGCTGAGCTTCGATCGCCGGCAGCCGGGCGGTGACGAGGAGCTGCGCGTGCTGCAGCACCGACTGGATAGCGCCGCGATCGCGCGGGGTCTCGGAGCGCGCGTGGCGCATGGGCGCGTGCGCCGCCGGCTCCTGGAGGAACGGCTCGATCGTGGTCATCGGCAGGCAGATCGTGATCAGCCCGGTGGACACCATCGAGCGCATCACGAGGTGCGCGACCAGCACGTTGGCCTCGCGATTCAGCACGTTCAACGAATCGGGATTGGACTCGAACGACACGACCTCGGGCGACAGCGGCAGCTCTTCCTGCCAGGCCTCGCGGATGGCAACCCGACGATGCGGTCGGCGATGCTCTTGAGCACCGTCCGCTCGAGCGAGGTGAGCGGTCGGCTTCGGAACGTCGGACTCGCCGGGCCCGCCGAACCAGCCGATCGACCAGGGTGATGAGGCGACCTCCGGTGCCGGGTCGAGCACGCCCTGCCCGCCGAGCGCGTCACCGGTGGTGAACACGTACGCCGCGCACGGCGAGACCAGCGAGTACAGGTACTCCGCGAACATCGTCTGCTCGATGCCGGCGACGTCGACGTCGACCGCCGTGCGCAGCCGCGACGGAGCAGCGCCTGGAGCGAGGCCCGAAGCGCGAGTAGATCGCCTCGAGTCCGGTCCGGCGGTCGCGCCGAGACGCGCGGCCGGATGGGCGAAGTTGTACGGCACGATCTCGCGCTTGGCCGAGCTCGGCGAGGGCGTGCCGCCCTTGATCAACGCGTCGACGTCTTTCTGGGTCAGCGAATCGGGCATGCGAAGTCCTACTGGATGACGAGCTGGGGCAGGAGTAGACCTGGACGGGTGTGCCGCCCGTGAAGGGCGCGACCACGCCGCCGAGACGACGCCGCAGCGTGTCCCGCGCGCCGGGTCGCGTGGAGCATCTCGAGCGTCTGGCTCTCGAGCAGTCCGGTCACCGCATCGCGCAGCTGCGCGTCGCGCTCGCGGAGCCGCGACTCGACCTTGGGATCCCGCGAGCTCGAAGGCGACCGACGCCATGAGGAAGCGCGTCCCCTGCGAGCCCGCCGGGTTCACGATCACGTTCTCGATGCGGTAGACCGCGACTTTGGAGTCGTGGCCACCCGTCTGCCTTCCTTGCCCTCGTCGGACGCCGCCACTTCGTGGCTCGCCGTATGTTCCGCACGCGCCGCGACGATGCGCGGCGACACGACGAAGAGACCGACGACGGCGCCGAGCGCCAGCGCGCCGGCCGCCACACCAATGATGAGGAACGGCGCCCCTCCGGCGCTTGCCGCTCTTCGGCTCGGCGGCGGCCGTCTTGTCGGCGGCTGGAGGTGCTGGGGACGATGGGGGTGCAGACACGGGTGCGAGCCGGTGCGGCTTCGGGCATTGGGGCAGCTCTCGGGCAAGGGTCCGGGATTGGGCGAGGTCTCGAGGCGGCAAACGGCAATGCGCGTACCACGCGCCACTCGGCCCCGACGCTCGGAAGACCCGCATTCGATCGGCGCGCCGATCTCGTTGCGAACACGATCACTGATGACGCGAGCACGAGTCCGGCGACGAAATGCGCGGGCTCGTCTCGTCGAGGTCGAGCGCCGCGGGCCGGACCCCGGCCAGCGGTGTCTGCCGGATCGACCGGCGAAAGTTGCCGGAGTCGACGTGCTCCACTCTTCATATGGGCCGAGCTCCGTCGCCGCTGAAGTCCTCTCGACGCACGCCTCGGCGCGTTGCCGCCGCACGCCGAGCCGCCTCGCGCTTGGCGCCAATGAACCCGCCCCGAACACGCGCTCGGCCTCGAGCTGGTTGTGCAGCCCACGGCAGCGGAGGCGGAGGCCTTCGACGGTCGCGAGGGCCGCCCCGCGCGACTGGGTCGACGTGATCGAATTCGAGGAGCTCTCTTGCCTCGCAGCGCTTGCCGTCACTCGCTCACGAACGTGCAGCGGCCCTGATCGCGCTGATACACCTTGCGTCTCACGTCGGCCGGGATGTAGCGCAGGGTTCCCCGACGTCGTTCGCCCCGGCCGAGGCCGCGCAGGTGGCCGCGAACTTGCGCTTCTCGAGCTGAGCGATCGCGAGGTCAGGGCGCGGTCGAGCGCCGCGGCGAGGTCATTGGTTGGGATCCGGTGGCTCAACAGCGATTGGAGATAGCGCAGCTTGTCGTGAGTGTCCTGCCCGATCGTGACCTGGAGGGCGAGAAGCGCTGCGGGGCCAGAGCCGAGACGCGAGATTGAGCAGTCGGCACTTCAACTGGTTCCGGAACCAGTCGAGAAAATATTCCACCCGAGTTCAATTGCTCGTTCCGCTCGACCAGCGTGACCTGCTGGGCAATGGCTTCCGAGACGAGTGGGCACATCGCTTCGGGGAGCGAGCTGCGCAACGAGCTGATCGATCTCCGCCTTCGTCTTGTTTGCGGCCGCAGCCAGGGAGCTGCTCGGCATTGTCTTCGGTCAGATGGGGCGCGAGTCGCACCACGGCCGTCAGGTGGAGCCGGCCATCGGCCACCATCTCGAAGATGACCGGGAAGTCCCGAGCCGCGCGCGACGCCCGGATACGTTTCAAGGCGGCATCGTCGGACGTCGCAACTCACGGATGTAGTCGAGCATCGAGGAGTACGCCGCCGGCAGGTACAGCTTGCGAGCTTCGACCTCCGCCAGATGCGCCAGCAATTCCGCCGTGGTGACGCGATCCCTCGCGGCGAGCGAGGACAAACCCGAGAGCAATGCACCATCGCTGAGATGCGAGAGCGAGTAGCAACGCATGAAACGTCCATCCGCGGGGAGCGGGACGCGGGGGCGTCGATCAATGCGTTTGTACCACGAGGTATTTCGGCGCACGCACGGGCTCGCACGACGCGCCAATACGGACGCCATGCATTTCCTCCGGGAGCCGCAGCAGTTGTCGCGCGTGCGGCCGCCAGGAGCATGCAGGCGACACGCTGCAAGAGGGTCAGCCCACACGCGCAAGACGCACTTCATCAGCGAGGTCAATGGAATAGATTGCAAACAACCGCGCCGGCCCGCGCCGCCAGACCCCGTGCACGAGAGCGCGTGCGGACTCTCATTCCTACTGGTTGTCTTTCTGTTATTCGTCTATTTCCGGCTGCGCCGCCGCGCTACGCCGCCGATCACCACGAAGATCGCCGCCGCCCGCACGCCACAAGTCGACCTCGCGACATCGTCCGAGCTTCTCTTCCTATGAGAAGTCTTCTCAAAAGCCACCATGAAACAAAGAAGCAACAGGGGCCACGCTCCAAGCGCGCCCCCGCTTCTTCCTATGCGAAGTCTTTTAACGCTACCCCGCAGCCTACCATCCTTCTCAGATTGACCAGCTCGTTCAGCATCTCGTCCGCCGTCGTGATCACCCGCGCATTCGCCTGGAACCCGCGCTGCGTGATGATCATGTTGGTGAACTCACTGCGAGATGTCCACGTTCGATCCCTCGAGTGCACCGGGCGTGATCGTCGACGTGCTGGTTCCGCCGGCGAAGCCGATCACCGCGAGACCCGAGTTGGCCGAGTCCTCGTAGACGTTGAACCCCTCGCGGATCAGCCCCGACGGATTGTGGAACTGCGCCAGCGCGATCTGCGCCAGGCTGCGGTTGACGCCATTGCTGAAGAAACCGGTGATCACGCCGTTCGAGTCCACCGCGATGTTGACCAGGTCGCCGGCCTGATAGCCGTTCTGGCTGTTCACCACCGCGTTCGACGGGTTCGAGAAGCCCGCGAGGCCGTCGATGCCGTTCACCGTGCCGGGATTGATCGTGACGTTGAACGCCGTCCCGTTGGTCGGCGTGATCGCGAGGTTCCCGCCGCCGCCCGGATAGAGTGAAGCTGGCCAGGCTGCCGTTGCCGTTGAACGTCACGACGCCGTTCCCCGCCGGCGCGATCGTGGCATTGGCCGCGGTGGCGGTCCACGACCACGCGCCGGGACCGGTGTTGGTGAAGGTGAGCGTGACGTTGAGCGGCGTGCCCCGCGGTGTCGTGAGACAGTGATGCCCATCTGGTGCGTGTCGCCGACCGCAGCGCCGGCGTTGAGATTGCCGGTGAGACCGATCTGGGTGGTCACCTGCGCGGGCGACTTCTCACCCAGACGAATCTGGATGTCGCCGATCGACGCCGACGTCGAGAAGTTGCCGGTCGGATCGGCGTTGATCCCCTGAACCACGTAGCCGGCCGGGCTGACCAGGCGGCCGTTGGCATCGAGCTGGAAGTTGCCGGCGCGCGTGTAGACCGCACGCTGGCCGTTGTTCAGCACGAACAGCGCGTTGCCCTGGATCGCGAGATCGAGCGGCTGACCCGTGGTCTCGAGACTGCCCTGGGTGAACAGCTGATCGATGCTCCCGATGTTCATGCCGGTCCCGATCTGGCTCGGGTTGGTTCCTCCGAACTGGCCGCTCGGCCGTCCCGCGCCCTGCAGCATCTGCACGAACGCTTCCTTGAAGGTGACGCGCGACGCCTTGAAGGCGACGGTGTTGACGTTGGCGATGTTGTTCCCGATCACGTCCATCCGGGTCTGGTGATTCCTCAGGCCGGAGACGCCGGCAAACAGTGCTCGCATCATGGTCGGGTTCCTCCGTGTTCGAACGGACGGCGGCTCGTGCCGCGTCCGGGTGGATGTGCGTCAGCTCGCGTTCTCGATCTCCGCCAGATCATCGAGCGAGATCTCCGACCCGCCGATCCGGAGCACGATCTCGCCGTTCTTGAAGTACACGCCGTCGACACTGCCGGTGGTGTAGGTGGTGACCGGCACCGCCGCGTCGTTCGCGTCCTTGATCTCGATGGTGTGGCGATAGCGTCCCGGCGGCAGATCCTGGGGCAGCGTCAGCGACTGGCGGCCGGGCGCCAGGCTGCCGAGCTCGCGGGTCGCGACCTCGTGGCCCGAATCGTCGAGCAGCTTGAGGCGTCGCGCGCCCACCGCTGCCGCCGACCTCGAACCGGATTTTCGCCGCACCCGTCTCGGGAATCACCACTCGGTCGCCCGCGACCGCGACGGTCTTCCCGATCAGCGCCGCACTGAACGCGGTCTTGCCGATCAGCGCCGCGTACTCGACGGCCTGCGACTGGAGCGCCACCGCGTCGTTGAGCTGCGTGAGCTGCTCGACACTGCTGAACTGCGCGAGCTGGGCGGCGAACTCGTGCGGGGCGAGCGGGCTCAGCGGATCCTGGTTGCGGAGCTGGGTGACGAGCAGCTTGAGGAACTCGTCACGACCGAGCCCTCCGGCGCCGAGCGAGCTCGACGTGGCGGAAGTGCCCGGCGTGCCGACGATGGGGCTGATCATCTCAGGCCTGCCTTTCTCGGCCCGCGCGGTCACGCGGACGGCGGGGATAATCCTGTGATTGCCGGGCGTCCTGCTGGGAGCGCCCCTGGCCGCGTTTGTCGTCGTGATCGCGCGAGGAGTCCGGCGCGCGATCGTCGCGCGCGGCGTCGGCCGCGGCGTTCGCGACCGTGATGCGCGCGCCACCGAACCCGCGCTCGTTGAGCGTGCGCTGCAGATCCTGGATACCGGCCTCGAACCGTCGCAGCGTCTCGCCGTGAGCGGTGGTCAGCGTGGCATGGAGCGTCTCGCCGCGCATCGCGACCCGCAGGCGTCCCTCGAGACCGTTCTCGCCCTCGAACTGGAGCGTGACGCGGTCGCCGCCGATTCGCGGCGCGACCGGCGGATCGAGCTCGGCTGCACGCGTCGCGACGCTCGTGCCGTCGGCGGCGCGCGTGCCGCGGGCGTCGGACGTCGCCGTCCGCGCGGTCGAGGTGGGATCGACGCGATCGTCGAGCGGCGGGCGATCGGCGGCCGTTCCGAGTGTTCGCCGGAGCGCGACGACGCGCCCGCGCGCGATCCCGCGCGACGTGAGCCGGACGCCGACGCACGCGGCTCGCCCGGAGGCTCGATCGCCGGCTTCGCCGACGACGGCGCGCGGGGTGTCACGACCGGCGGCTCCACCGCCGACGACAGCACGCGCGCGACCGCGCGAATTCCGTCGTCCGGATTGGGCGCCGGCTCGAGCGGAGCCACGCGGCCGCGGTGCCGGACCGATCGACGCGGGATCGAGCGGGATCGGCGCCGGCGGCTCGGCGAGCGCGGGCTCGATCCGATGCGATGCCGCGTGCGGCGCGACGCTCACCGGATCGGGCGTCACCGTTCCCGAGCCGGCGCGATGCTTCGCCCCGCTTGATCCGGCGTCGGTTGGCGCGACGATCGGTGGCGTGACCGGCTCGACCGCCGCGATTGGCACCGCTCGCGCGAGGGTTCCCGGCTCGACCGCGTCCTTCGCGACCGGCTCGTGCGCGGCCGCGGCCGGGTCACGGTCCGTGGGCTCGGTGCTCGCGTGCGGACGGGCAACGGGGCTCGCCGGCGCCGAGGCGCGCTCGCCAGCGCGGACTCGAAATCGTTCGAGTCGTCCGGCGGCACCGCGTCCATCCGGTGCGCGGCGCTCGTCAGGTCGGGAAACATCGTGACCGGTCTCATCGAACCTCCGGGGTGGCGACCATGAGTCGCCGGGTCATGACCGAGGCGCGCGCGGCGGAAGCTGCGCCATGAACATCGATGCCTGTCTCACTGCGGACGCGCGCAGGATGCCTTCGACTTGGTCGTCGCTCAGGTGCGCCAGGATCTGTGCGGACTCCTTGGGCTTCATGCCGGCGAGGATCTTGGCCACGTTGCGGAAGCTCCGTGGATCGTTTGGAACATCGCGCGCCGTCGCGGCGGCCGTATCACCCGCGGTCTCGGCCGTGGCGATCTTCCGCGGATCGGCCGACGCAACGCTCGGCGCTGGCGGACCGGTGATCGCGGAGGTCGATTCGGGCGTGGCGCTCGCGGCCGTCTCGGCATCGGCCTCAGGAATCGTCACGAACGCGCCGCCGGCCGCGGTCGGGAGCGCCTGCACCGGCTTCGCCTCCACGCGCGCGTCGAGTCGGGCGCTGCGATCCTGGGATGAGGCGGCGGCGAGGTCATCACGCCGATGCCGGTGCCGGCGATGAGCGCGAGCACGAAGGCGGCGACGCCGACGAGCACGAGCTTCATCGCCGCTTGCCCTCCCGCGCCCGCTGCATCGCCAGCCCGTCGTGCTCCTTCTGCTCCTCGCGGACCACGTCCTCACGCCGCGTCGCTTGCGTCGCTCGCGCAGACGCTCGACCACGCGGCGCTCCATCCGCGCGCGGCCGAACCGCTCCTTCTCCTCGACCACGCTCTCGGCCGCCGCGCGATGCGACGCCTCGGCCGCCTCGAGCTGGTTCGCCGCCGCCTCGACCGTGAGGCCGAGGTTCACGCGCATGCCCGCCGTCGTGACCTTGCCCTTGCCCTCGACCTGCTGCTCGAGCCGGTCGAGGCCGCGTGGCTTCGGATTCGACCGCGGCGCGGCGCACGCGCTCGTCCTGGACGGCCTGGCCCAGCGCGCGCGCTCTCCCGCTCCTGGTGGCCCTGAGCTGGAGCAGCCGTTCGAGTCGGAACATGAACGCCTTCACGACGGTCCTCCCTGGAGTTGGCTCTCGGCGCGTCGCGCCAGAGCCGCGAGCCGCGCCCGGATGTCGGGGAGGCTCGAGTGGTCCTTCGAGTCCTGACGGAGAAACGACTGGAGATCGGGGCGCATCGCGATCGCCGCGTCCACCTCGCGGTCCGCTCCGGACTTGTACGCGCCGACCGCGATCAGGTCCTCGTGCGAGCGGTAAGCGGCCTCGAGCTTGAGGAACGCGTCGGCCGACGCGTGATGCTCGCGGTCGATCACCTCGTCGCGGACGCGGCTCACGCTCTCGAGCACGTCGATCGCGGGGTAGTGCTTGGCCACCGCCAGCCGCCGCGACAGCACGATGTGGCCGTCGAGGATCGACCGCGCCGCGTCGGCGACCGGCTCGTTGAAGTCGTCGCCCTCGACCAGCACGGTGTAGAGGCCGGTGATGCTGCCGCGCTGCGCCGTTCCCGCGCGCTCGAGCAGCCGTGGCAGCGCGGCGAACACCGACGGCGGATAACCCTTGGTGGTCGGCGGCTCGCCGACCGCGAGCCCGATCTCGCGCCACGCCATCGCGACGCGCGTGACCGAGTCCATCATCATCAGCACGTTCCTGCCGGCGTCGCGGAAGTGCTCGGCGATCGCGGTCGCCACCCACGCGCCGGTGGCGCGCACCACCGCCGACTGGTCGCTGGTCGCGACCACGACGACCGAGCGGCGCAGGCCCTCGGGCCCGAGATCGCGCTCGATGAACTCGCGCACCTCGCGACCGCGCTCGCCGAGCAGCGCGATCACGCTGACGTCGGCGGTGGTGTGGCGCGCGACCATGCCGAGGCAGGACACTCTTGCCCACGCCGCTGCCCGCCATTATGCCGATGCGCTGGCCGAGCCCGAGCGTCACCAGACCGTCGATCGCGCGCACGCCGGTGCCGAGCGGCTCCCGGATGCGCGTGCGCTCGAGCGGGCTCGGCGGATCGGCGCGCAGCGCGCGCCGGCGCGTCGGGCCCACCGGACCGCGACCGTCGATCGGCCGGCCGAGGCCATCGAGCACGCGTCCGACCAGGCCGTCGCTGGCTTCGGCGTAGAGCGGGCGTCCGAGCGGGATGATCACGGCGCCGGCGTGGATGCCCTCGATCTCGCCGAGCGGCATGAGCAGGATGCCGCGCTCGTGGAATCCCACCACCTGCGCGAGGATGCCGCTCTGCTCGTCCGGCGCGATGCGGCAGACCTCGCCGACGGCGACCGGCAGCGACGAGGCCTCGACCACCTGCCCGATCACGCGCGTCACCCGGCCGTAGATCGGAAAGCGCGGCGCCCGATCGATCGTGTCGACCGCGTCGCGGACCCAGGGCGCGAGCGCCGGGTCAGTCATGTTCGAGTCGTTCGTAGAGCGCGCGCAGCGCCGCGTCCGAACGTCCGTCGATCACGCGCGTCGGGCTCTCGACCACGAAGCTGCCGCGATCGAGCGACGCCTCCGGCATCCACTGGATCATTGGCGCGAGGCCGGGCGGCGCCAGGACCTCGAGCCGGACGCCGATCGCCGCGAGGTCGTCGGGATGGAGGCGAACCTCGATCGAGCGGTCGAGCGGCAGCAGCTCGAGCGCGCGCGCCACCAGCTCCCCGGTCACGTCGGGATCGGCGGTGACCTCGCGCATGAGGATCTTGCGCGCGACCGCGAGCGCCAGGCCCGCGAGGTCGCGCTGCCGGTTGCGCTCGAACTCTTCGCGCGACGACGCCAGCGCGTGCGTGACCCGGGTCAGCGCTTCGATCGCGGCGCCGAGCCGCGACTCGGCGTGCGCGGCGCCGAGCCGGACCCCGTCCTCGTGGCCACGGGCATAGACGCGATCGATCTCGGACACCGTCGCCGTGTGGCTCGCGAGCGGCGCGCCACGTAGCTCGACCGGCGCCCACGGTCGCTCGAATCGAGCGCCGTGATCGAGCGGCGCGCTCTCGGCGCCCGGATCGAAGTGGACGAAGTCCGATTCGAGCCCGGCGTGGCCGCCGAGCCGCGTGAAGGAGGGCGGCGCGTCCGCCGGTCCGAGCGGCGCGGGCTGCCAGGACGCCGGCTCAGGCGATGATCTCATCGTTCCCGTCCGCGCTGCGCACCATGATCTCGCCCGCTTCCTCGAGCGTGCGCACGATGTCGACGATCTTGGTGTGCACCGCCTCGACGTCCTTGAGCCGCACCGGGCCCATGATCTCGAGCTCCTCCTCCAGCGCCATGGCGGCTCGCTCGGACATGTTGGCCTCGATGTGCTGCTTGAGCTCGGGGCTCACCACCTTGAGCGCGAGCGCCAGCTCCTTGCCGTCGACCTCGCGCAGCACGCGCTGCATGCCCTTGCCGTCGACGAGCAGCAGGTCCTCGAACACGAACATGAGCGCCTTGATCTGCCCGGCGATCTCCGAGTTCCTGGCGCCGATGTTCTCGAGCAGCTGCTTCTCGAGCGTGCCGCCCGCGAGGTTCAGCACCTTGGCCACCGCGCTCGGACCGCCCGACAGCGTCATCTCCTCCGACAGCGAGAGATCGGTCTTGCTGCTCAGGCCGGCCTCGACCAGCGCCAGGATCTCGGGCGAGATCTTCTCCATGCGCGCAACGCGGTAGAGCACTTCGCTCGCGACCTCGGGGTCCATCGCCTCGACCACGCCCGAAGCCTGGCGCACGTCGAGGTGCGCCAGGATCAGGGCCACGGTCTGCGGGTGCTCGCCGCGCAGGATGCCGGCCAGCACCTCGGGTGACGCCTTCTTCAACCGCTTCAAGCCGGTGTCGAGCACCTGCTCCTGGATCCGCTCGAGGATCACCTTGGAGCGTCCCGGCCCCACCGCCTGCTCGAGGATCTGCCGCGCGTAGTCGACGCCGCCGCGCGCCACCGACTTGGCCGCCTGCGACACGCTCTGGTATTCCGCGAGCACCGCGTTGACGATGTCGGCGCCGACCATGCGCATCGAGGCGATCTCGCGCGTCACGTTCTCGACCTCGTCGGGCGAGAGCTGCTGCAGGATCCCGGCGGCTTCCTGGGACCGAGCGCCATGCACAGCACCGCGCACTTCTGCGCGCCGGAGAGCGGCTCCTGCGACCGGGTCTTGAGCGCCATGCCGCCGGCCTACGACTCCGCCAGCCAGGCGCGCACGACCTGTGCGGTGGCCTCGGGCTTCTCGTGCGCGTCGGCGCGGATGCGGTTGCGCGGCGTGGCGGCACCGTTCGCCCCGTTCGTGACCGGCTCCTCGGTGATCGCCGCCGGCTCGCCCGCCGGGCGCGAGACCGCGAGCGTCGCGATGAGCCGCCACGAGAGCAGGAGCAGCGCGACGATCGCCACCAGGCCGACCAGCGGCCGGCTGATCCGTTCGACGACGACGATCGGGTCGGTGTGCGGCGCCTCGGTTCCTGCTCCGGGTGTGGGCGCCGCCGCGGCCTCGAAGGGCACAGCGGCGACGCTGACCCGGTCACCACGGGCGCTGTCGGCGCCGACCGCGTCGCGAACCATCGCGTCGATCTTCTCCGTGGTGACCGAGCCCGGCGTGAGCGACTTCTCATCGACCAGCACGGCCACGGTGAGGCGTGTGATGCCGCCGACCGAGCCGATGATCTTCTCGAGCCGCCGCGAGTTCTGGTACGCATTGTTCACGATCGTCTGGGTGCCGCTGGCCGCGCCCTCCCCTCCTGACTCGCTCTTCTGCTCGTTCTCGATCACCTGGCCCTCGGGGTCGTAGGTGTCGACGGTGCGATCGACCTGGTCGAAGCTGAGCTGCGCCGAGACCTTGGCGCGCGCGTGTCCGGCTCCGACCACGGTGGCGAGCAGCTCCTCGACCTGCTCGCCGAGGTGCTGCTCGACCGAGCGCTGGAGCTCGATCTGGCGGGTGGTGAGCCCGGCGGGTCCGCCGGAAGCCGGCACCGAGAGCACGTGACCCGCGTCGTCCATCACCGCGACGTTCTCGCTCGAGAGCTGCTCGACGCTGTTGCTGACGATGTAGGTGATGCCCTGGACGGCGTCGGAGGCCAGCGCCACGCCGGGCTTCAGGCTCAGCACGATCGACGCGCTCGCCGGCCGCTCGTCGCGGTGCAGCGCGGTCGGCGTCGGGATGACGAGATGGACCTGCGCGCGGGCGATGCCACGCAGCCCGCCGATCGTGCGCGCCAGCTCGCCCTCGAGCGCGCGCTGGTAGGTGATGCGCTGGGTGAAGTCGGTCATTCCCCACGACGGCTTGTCGAACAGCTCGAGGCCCGGCCTTCCGAGCGACGGCAGGCCGTCCTTGGCGAGCGCAACGCGCGCCCGCGCGATGTCGTCGGCCGCGACCTCGACCGCCGAGCCGCCGGCGGCGAGGCGATAGGTGATGTCCGACTTGGCGAGCTTGTCGGAGATCGTGGCGGCCTCGCCGAGATCGAGGTCGCGATAGAGCGCGACGTAGGTCGGGGCGCCCGCCCAGCGGCTGACCAGCCACACGCCGACGATCAATGCGGCGAGGGCGCCGAGCAGGAGGAAGCGCCGGGTGCCGCTCATACCGGTGATCGCGCGGCTCAGGGGCGACGGGTTGGCCATGGGAGATTTCCGGGTCTACTGGAGGTTCATCACGGATCGATACGCGTCGGCGAGCTTGTTGCGGATCTCGACCAGCAGCTCGAGCGAGATCGAGGCTTCCTCGCTCGCCGCCATGATCTGGTGCAGCTCGACCGGCTCGCCTCTCAAGTAGGCGCCGATCAGGTCCTTGCTCTCGCCCTCGAGCGAGGACGCGTCGGTGAGCGCGCGCTTGAACAGGTCGGCGAACGACGGTGCCGCGGTTCCGCTCTCGCTCGCCGGGTCGACCGCCGAATCGAGCGCGCGCAGGCGCGCCGCGGAAGACGGCGAGAGCAGGCCGCGCTCGACCGGACCGACGACGGGAAGCTTGGGGCCGAGCGGCGAAGTCACGCCTTGTGGTCCAGCCGCAGACCGGTCGGCGACGGCGGCTCGGTGGCGCGACGCGGCGGGCCGTAGGTCACGGAACCGCACGGGGCATCGGGTGCGAAGTACTCGCGCTCCTCGGGCGTGAGCAGATCCCAGAGCCGCGCCTCCGCGACCGGCTCGGCCGGTGGCTCCGCGGGTCGCGACGGACGCGCGGCCGCGGACACGCGAGCCCGCGCGATTGCGGCGATCGCATCCGTCGCGAACAGCGGATCGAGCGGCCCGTTGACGTTCACCGACTCACCCTCTCGATCAGATGTCCAGCGCGCGCTTGAGCATGCTCTTCGCGGCCTGGAACACGGTGGCGTTGGCTTCGTGGACGCGTCGCACGATCATCAGGTCCACGAGCTCGTTGGTGACGTCGACATTCGGGTACTGCACGTAGCCGTCGGCGTTGGCGTCGGGATGACCGGGCTCGTACTGCAGCCGCCCCGCGCGCGGGTCTAAGACGATGCGGGCCTGGATCGCGCCGGTGCGGGGATCGCGCGCCGCCACCGCGACCTGACGCTGGTAAGCGCCGCCTTCGGGCGTGCGCGTGGTCTGAGCGTTGGCGATGTTGGCGGAGATCGCCTCGAGAAAGGTTTCCTGGGTGGCCATGCCTTCGGCGCTGGTGCCAAGGGCCGGCATCAGCTGGCGCACCGGACGCGGCGTGACCGGGAACGGCGGGATGCTAGGGCACGTTCGCGCACCGCCGTGCGGAGCCGGGCGTAGGCGTCGTGGAGCAGCCGCGCGTCGGCTTCGTAGCGCAGCTGCGTGTCGGCGAGCTCGGTCATGTCGCGCTCGAGGTCGGCCTGGGCCTGAGCGCGCGCGGTCTGGTCGGCGAGCTCGGCCGAGAAGTCCGTGCTGCTGCTGGTGCGCACCGCGCCGGCGACGCGACCGGCGATCGCGCGATGCGGTGGCGCTCGTCTCCTCGAGCCCGCCGCGCAGCATCGCGCTCAACGTCGATGGTCCGAACAGCTCTCTGAGCATGACGCCTCCTTCCGTTCACGCTCCCTAACGCAAGGCACGTACCGGAGGCCTTCACGTCGCGAGTCGGGAGTGCGGTGCGCGAGCTAAGCCACGCTCGAGAGGAAGGATGCGTGTCGAGCGCGCGATCGGCGCGCGATCGGCGCGCGTGGCTCGCGCGGACGCGGTCCGGCAGAATGTGCCGACGCCGATCGGACGACCTTTCCGGTCGAAGACGCGCGGGCGGAAGCCGCGCGCGAGCTACTGGACGGCGCTGGTCGGGGTGTTGAGCTTGTTGCGGAGCGTGCGTTCGCTGATGCCGAGGAGCTCGGCGGCGCGCGCGCGATGACCCTTGGTGGCGACGAGGGCGCGCTGGATGGCCACCGCCTCGAGCGAGCGCAGATCGTAGGCGTCGAGCGTGAGCGCGGTTCCGGGCGAAGCGGGCGGCGTCGCGGCGGCCGGCGGGGACGCGGGCTTGCCCTCGCTCACGCCCGAGCGGAAGGAATCGCGGGTGAGCCGGCCGGTGCGGTTCAGGATCACCGCTCGCTCGATCGCGTTCACGAGCTCGCGGACGTTCCCCGGCCACGGCTTGGCCCTGAGGAACTCGATCGCGTCGTCGTCGATCTCCGGCGCGCGGACGCCGAGGTTCCTGGCCGCGAGCTCGATCGAGTGGGCGACCAGGAGCGGGATGTCCTCGACGCGCTCGCGCAGCGATGGCGTATGGATGGGCACCACGTTCAGGCGATAGTAGAGATCGGTGCGGAACCGCCCGGCATCGGCCTCGGCCTTGAGGTCGCGGTTCGAGGTGGCGACGATGCGCACGTCGACCTTGATCGGCTGGTGACCGCCGACGCGCTCGAACTCCTGCTCCTGGATCGCGCGCAGCAGCTTGGGCTGGAGATCGAGCCGCATCTCGGAGACCTCGTCGAGCAGCAGCGTGCCGCGGTGGGCTCGCTCGAAGGCGCCCTGGGCGCGCTGCAGCGCGCCGGTGAAGGCGCCGCGCTCATGTCCGAACAGGGCGCTCTCGACCAGACCCTCGGGCAGCGCCGCGCAGTTGACGGTCACGAACGCCTCGTCGCTTGCGGGGGCTCTTGTCGTGCAGCGCGCGGGCGAACAGCTCCTTGCCGGTTCCGGACTCGCCCTGCAGCAGCACCGAGGCGCGGGTCGGCGCCACCGCGTTGATCGTGTCCATGGCCGCGAGCAACGCCGCCGATTCGCCGATGATGGCGCGCGCCGGGCGCAGCGCGTCGATCTCCTGGCGGAAGCTCGTGGTTCAGCGCGCCGCAGCCGGTCGAGCTCGATCGCGTTGTTGACCGCGAGACGCAGCGCCTCGGCGCGGAGCGGCTTGGTGAGGTAGTCGACGGCGCCGTGCTTCATGGAGAGCACCGCGTTCTCGACGCTGGCATAGCCGGTCATGATGATCACCGGGATGGCGTAGCCCTGCTCCGCAGCAGCCGGAGCAGATCGAGGCCGGTGCCGTTGCGCAGCCGGTAGTCCGAGATGATGAGATCGAAGGGCTGGCTCGTCACCGCCCGAATCGCCTCGTCGACGCTCCCCGTCAGCACCGGACTGTGCCCGATCTCGGCCGGGGCGTGCCTCCAGGACCACCCCGACGGTGGGCTCGTCATCGACACACAGGATCGCGGACACCGCGGCCCCCAAAATCGCGAGAGATCCACGTCGGTTCCGAGGATGGACCGAGGCGAGATCTCCCTATGTTGCTCAGCCGCTCGGAACACTAGCCGATAGACGAAGCGTTGTCACCCGCGGAGGCGGGAATGCGAATCTCGAACCTGATGCTCCAATACAGCTCGCTCGCCAATATGAGGAGCCGGTTGGCGTCGCTGGCGGTCGCGCAGGAGGAAGTGACCTCCGGGCGGCGCGTGCGCACGGTCTCCGACCAGCCGACCGACGCGGTGCGCATCATGGAGCTCGAGGGACGGCTGCGCGACATCGATCAGTTCCGCCGCAACTCCGCCGCCGCGAACACCCGGCTCTCGTCCGAGGACGCGGTGCTCGACAGCGTTCACCAGCTCCTCGCCCGCGCCAAGAGCCTGACGCTGAGCGGCGCCACCGAGTCGCCGAGCGATCCGATGCGCATCCAGGCGCTCAGCGAGGTCCAGCGGATCCGCGAGCAGATCGTGTCGCTCGGCAACACCCAGGTCGGCGACGAGTACATCCTCGGCGGCAGCCTGGCACGACGCCGCCGTTCCTCTCCGACGGCACCTACGTCGGCGACCGCAACGCCCGCCAGGCCCGCATCAGCGACGAGCTCTCCCTCGGCGTGAACCACACCGGCGACCAGGTGCTCGCGCGCGCGCTGCCGGCGCTCACGACCCTGACGCAGGAGCTGCAGAACGGGACGCCGGAGTCGATCCAGAGCACCGGCGGTCTCCCGACCGGCGCCGACCAGGAGGTGCTGGCCGCGCAGTCCGACGTCGGCTCGCGGCTGCTCCAGATCCGGGAGGCCGGCGAGCAGCTCAGCCATCGCGAGGTCGACTTCGCCGATCGCCGCGACGCGCTCCGCGACGCCGATCCCACCGAGGCGATGGTGCGCGTCGTCGCCGCGCAGTCGGCGCTCGAGCGCGCCTACGTGGTGATCGGAAAGGTGCTCTCGACCAGCCTGGTCGACTATCTGAGGTAGCGAGCGTCGCGGCGGCCTCGTGCCGCACGACGACTTCCCCGCGACCTTCACGCCGTCCTCGCGCGCTTCCGCCGTGCATTCCGCAACGCGCCGCCGGGTGAATCGACCCGATCGCGTCGGCCAGCCCTCAAGTTTTCCGCGTTCCCTCCGGAGGCTTGAAGAGTCGGCACCCGGCCGGCGACCCGGGCAGAAGCTCGGCCAATCACACGTCCTAGAAGGGGCTTGTTTCCATGCCAGTCAATGACGTCACCCTATCAGGGGAATGCGCAACAACCTGGTGAGCCTTCAGCTGATCACGGCGCTCCAGGCGCGCACCAGCCAGCGGCTCGCCACCGGCCGGCGCATCAACACCGCCGTCGACGATCCCGCGGCGTACTTCGCGGCCGCCAACAACCGCAGCCGCGCCAGCGACCTCGCCACCCTCAAGGATTCGATGGGCGAGGCGCTCCAGACCGTGAAGGCCGCCAGCGCCGGCATCGACGCGATCACCAACCTGGTCCAGCAGGCCAAGGCGCTCGCCTCGTCCGCGCGCGCGAGCTCGGTGGCCGCGGATCGCGCCGCGTACGCGACGCAGTTCGGCGACATTCTCGACCAGATCGATCAGCTCTCGGCCGACGCCAGCTACAAGGGCACCAACCTGCTCGCCGACGACACCCTGTCGGTTCAGTTCAATCCGGACGGCAGCTCGACGGCTCGACATCGTCGGCTTCGACGCCGCACCTCCGGCGGGGATCTGGCGATCACCGCCGCGGCCAACGCCTGGGTCGCCAACGCCGACGTCGACGCCGCGACCGCGGACCTCGATGCCGCGCTGGCCGTGCTTCGCTCAACGGCGCGACGCTGGCCTCGAACTCCAGCATCGTGAACGCCCGCCGGGACTTCACCACCGCGATGGTCAACACCCTCACCGAGGGCGCGGACAACCTGACGATGGCGGATCAGAACGAGGAAGGCGCCAACATGCTCGCGCTGCAGACCCGCCAGCAGCTCGGCATCGCGGCGCTCGGTCTGGCCTCGCAGGCGCAGCAGGGCATTCTCCGTCTGTTCTAGTCGTTCCGTCGCTACCGGAGGTCCGCGGGCTCGTCCCGCGGACCCTTCCGGGACGTTCATTCCCGCGCCGCGCGCGACGGCGACGCACCGGCGTGCGTCGCGGAGGAGACAGCGTGCCTCTCCCGCCTCAGCCTCAAGCCTCACGAGCGAGCGATCATCGGCGGCGCCGTGATCCGCAACGGCGAACTCGCGCGCCGAGCTCCTGATCGAGAACGAGGTGCCCGTGCTGCGCGAGGCCGAACATCCTGAGCCCCGGCGCGGTCCGCACGCCGTGCGAGCGCGATCGTGCTCGCGCTCCAGCTCGTCTACCTCGACCCGTCCCAGCGGCAGGCTCATCTCGACACCTACCGGGCGCTGGTGAAGGACGTGCTCGAGGCCGCGCCCAGCTTCCGGCCTCTGGTCGAGCCGGTCGACGACCTCGTCGCCGAAGGGCGTGACTACCGCGCGCTCCAGTGCTCGCGAGCCCTGCTGCTGCACGAACGAAAGCTGCTCGACCATGTACGGTAGCAAGCCCGCGCGCTCCTACGAGGTCGGCGTCTAAGGCCACCGCCTCGAGCCGCGAGCTCGAGGCCGCGGCGCTGTTCAAGGCGGCGCGCCAGCTCGAGGTCTGCCGGAAGGGCTGGAGCGAGCTCTCGGGGACGAGCCGGCTCGAGGAGGCGCTCGGTACAACCAGCGCCTGTGGACGATCTTCCAGGTCGAGCTGGCGCGTCCCGACCACGAGCTGCCGCGCGACGTCCGGGCCAACCTGCTCAAGCTCAGCGCCTTCGTCGATCGCCGGACGTTCGAGATCATCGCCGATCCCCGTCCGGAGCTGCTCGACGCGCTCATCGACCTGAACCGCCAGATCGGATCCGGGCTCTCGACCCAGGTGGCGTAGCGGTCCCGAGCGATCGTGCGGGATGCAATGTGCCCTCAAGTTCCGGCCGTTCCGGCCCGAAACTCAGGACGAGCCGTCCCCTCCCGCGACCCGGGAGCCCCGATCGATCCGGAGGTCCACGATGAACATCCGCCGCCCCGAGAGCGGGCCGCCCGACCCGACGCCGCAGCGGCTGCGCGACGCCGCCGCGACCGCGCCGCCTCGCGCGGACCGCTCGGTGACGCCCGAGCCCGTGGCGCCGCCGCTGGACCGCGTCGAGGTCACGCCGATGGCGCACGACCTGCTCCGGCGCGCAGCGAGCGAGCGTCCGGTCGTCCTGTCGCTCGCGGCGGAACGTCTGCGTCAGGTGGCCCGCCGGCTCAGCGCAGGGTACTACGATCGTCCGGAAGTCCGCACCCAGGTGGTGAAGCGCTTGCGCGACGACCTCGACGGCGTCGGCACATCCGACTGATCCCGATGAAGTGCCTGGTGGTCGATGACTCGGCGACCATGAGGCGCATCCTCCGGAACCTGCTGCTCGTCCTCGGCGCCGGCGGGGTCGTCGAGGCGCAGGACGGCAAGCAGGCGCTCGAGCGCTGCGACGCCGCCGTCGGTCTGGTGGCGACCGGCTGGAACCTGCCGACGATGAGCGGCATCGAGCTGACGCGCACCCTGCGCGCGAATCCTGAGACCGCGAACGTGCGCATCATCATGGTCAGCTCGCGCAACCGGAAGAGCGACGTCCAGGCCGCGATCGCCGCCGGCGCGAACGACTACGTGCTCAAACCGTTCGTCCCCGAGACGCTGAGGCTCAAGCTCGAGGGGCTGATGCGCGGACCGCCGGGACCGGAGCAGGCGAAGGCGGCCTGATCCCGCGCAACGTTTAGAGAGCGAATCACCCGCAACGTCGCGACACCTTCCGGGCTCGTGAGCCGCGCGAAGTAGACGCCGCTCACGCACGGGACGCCGTGCTCGTCCTCACCGTCCCAGTCGCACCGGTGGCTTCCCGGCTCGAGTGTTTCGCGCGCCAGCGCACGCACCCGGCGCCCCTGGGCGTCGAAGACGTCGAGACGCACGGGGCCGCGGCGCCCGAGCGTGAACGCCAGCGCCACGCGTGACGCGAACGGGTTGGGTGACGCGGCGGCGAAGCCGAACCGTGCCGGCGAAGGCGCGGGTACCGACGTCGGCGCGCCGGCGACCGCTCGCAGCGCGTTCAGCTTGCGGCCGATCGCGTGGTCGTAGGTGACGACGTCGCCGGTCTCGTACAGCCGGCGGCGGACCAGGTCCGAGGTGTACGAGGGAAAGCGGGCGCGCACGAGGCCACACACGCCGCTCACGATCGGGGCGGCGAACGAGGTCCCGTCGCAATACATGTACGGGCTGTAGCCGTCCCAACCGCACGCGACCTGGTAGTAGTAGGCGGAGTAGTCGTCGACCACGTAGTTGCCCGAGATCGCGGACCACATCAGCTCGGCGGGTGCCGCGAGATCGACGCTCGGTCCCCAGTTCGAGAACCACGCGCGCGCGCCGTCCTGGCCCAGCCCCGCCACCGAGATCACGCGCTCGCACGCCGCCGGGTAGTAGGGCTCGTTGACGCCGCTGTTGCCGGCCGCGGCCACGCCGCACGACGCCGGCCGAGTTGGCGACATCGATCAGCGCCTGGAAGAACTCGGGGATGCCCGGCTCGCCGGGGGCGCCGAGGCTGATGTTGAGCACGGCGACGTGCTGCTTCGCGGCATAGTCGAAGGCGGCGGCCACCGCGTCGAGCGTGATGTGGCCCGCCGCGTTCACCACCTTGAGCGGCATGACGCGGCAGTTCCAGCCGGCGCCGGCGATCCCACCGCGTTGTTGGTCGACGCCGACGCGATCGCGGCGACGAAGGTGCCGTGGAAGCCGAAGTCGACGCCCGAGGGATCGAACATCGGCCCGGGATTGGGATCGTTGTCGTCGTCGCCGAAATCCCAGCCCCGTGTGTCGTCGACGTAGCCGTTGTGATCGTCGTCGAGATGATTGCCGCGGATCTCGCCGGGGTTGGACCAGATCTGCCGCCACAGGTCCTCGTGACCGGTGTCGATCCCGGTGTCCATGATCCCGATCACCGTCTGCGTGCTGCCCCGCGCGACGTCCCACGCCTCGGGCAGCAGCACGTCCTGGTCGAGTGCGAGTACACGTACCACTGGAGCGGCAGGTAGTAGTCGCTCGGCAGCGTCCATCGCGAGGCCGAGCTCGTAGTTCGGGGTCGCCGCCCGGAATCGTCCCGACGCGCGCAGCTCGGCGGCGGCCGCGACGGGATCGAAGTCGGCGCGGGCGCTCGTCAGGCGGATCACGCGTCGCGGCGCGCCGAGCTCGTCCGCACCGCTCGCGATCACGCGCCCCCGGGTCAGCCCGAAGCGGGCGAGCACCGGCTCGAGCGTGGGGTGCACCCCGCGGAGCGTCTCGTCAGCACCGACGTCGAGCGACGCGTTCTCGTCGGTCACGACCAGCAGCTCACCGGCGGTGAACGCGCGCGCGACCGGCGCGGCCGCGAAAGCGATGAGGCGCGGACGCTCCCGGCGCGGCGTCCGCGCGGGCGGGAACGGCAATGCACAGCGACAGCCAGGCGGCCAGCAGCGTCGCGGACAATCGAGACCTCACGCGGATGTCGAGCAGGAAGCGGGACGCGCAATGGCGCGGAGTGTCGGAACGGGGCGGGGGATAACGATCTTACGCGGTGACGCACACTCTACGGAACGGTGGTGCTCGGCGAGCCGACAAACCGCGCCGGATTATGAAACGAGATGGCCCCGAGCGTTGCGCCCCGCACGCTCGAGGCCCGGTCCATTCCGAATTGCGCGGCCAGAGGTCAGGCCGGCCGGGACCATCACCGCTACCGGATCATCGCGAGCTTTCTCACCGTCGACTGGTCGGGTGCCACGAGCCGGACGAAATGCAGACCCGGAAGAATCGGCCGTGCGGTCCCGCGCCATCCCATGCCGCCACGTACTGCCCAGGGATCTGGATCCGGTCGACGAGGGTCACCTCGACGCGGCCGGAAACGTCGAGCACTTCGAGCCGCACGCGTTGCGTCGAGGCACCACATACTGGATTTGAACGCTGCCGGTCGTGGGATTGGGAGACACGAGGGTCAGACCGATCTTCGAGCACCTCGTGGTGGCCGAGCGGCGTCGCAGTGGTCCAATCGGTGGAGATGGCCGCGATACCGGACTGGGGCAGCCCACCGATGCTCGTGAAAGTTTCCGCACGGCGTAGACCGCGCCCGCGGTCAGCGCTAAGGCCCAGATGATGGGGGGTGTTGATATTCGATGGCAAACACGCCGTTCACGTTCGGGTTCCAGACGGTTGCCGCGCCGCTCGTCGCATCGAGCGCGGCGATCTGAGTACGCGGCTGCCCGCCGATGCCCGTGAATTCGCCGGCGGCATACACCGTACTCCCGCTCACGGCGAGAGCGACGACCCAAGGGAAGTCGCCGGTCGGGTTCGGATCGAAGGCAGTGACGGCGCCGCTGGCCACATCCAGTGCGGCGATCGCGGTCCGCGGCTGCCCGCCAATGCTGGTGAAGGTGCCCCCAGCGTAGACCGCACGCCCATCCGCCGCCACCGCGTAAACTCCGTCATACCGCGTTGGCATTCCAGGCGGTGGCCTGGCCGCTCGCCGCATCGAGAGCCACGATACCGGTGCGTGCCTGCGCACCGATATGGGTGAAGTCCCCACCGGCGTAAACCGTGGCCCCGCTCACCGCCAGGGCGCGAACCACCCCGTCCGCGTTCGGGTTCAGGCGGTGGCGGCGCCGCTCGTGGCATCCAGCGCGGCGATGAAGTCGCGCGTCTGCCCGCCGATGATGGTGAAGCTGCCTCCGGCGTAGACCGTGCTCCCGTTCACCGTCAGGGCGTGAACCACCCCGTCCGCGTTCGGGTTCCCGGCGGTGGCGGCACCGCTCGTGGCATCCAGCGCGGCGATGTGAGTTGCGCGTCTGCCCGCCGATGCTGGTGAAGACGCCTCCCGGCGTAGACCGTGCCCCCGCTCACCGCCAGGGCGCGAACCACACCGTTCGCGTTCGGGTTCCAGGCGGTGGCAGCGCCGCTTGTGGCATCAAGCGCGGCGATGTTGTTGCGAGGCTGCGCGGCGATCCAGTTGAAGCTGCCGCCCGCGGAGACCGTGCCTCCGCTCACGGCCAGGCTTCTGACGGCGACACCAGAGCCATCGCCGCTCAGGTTCAGGTTCCAGGTCGTGACGGCTCCGCTCCCACATCCAGCGCGGCGACATGACTGCGAGGGTGCCCGCCGATGTTGGTGAACCATCCACCGGCGTAAACCGTACCCCCACTCGCCGCCAAGGGTAGACGTAGTTGTTGGCGTTCGGGTTCCAGGCCTTGGCGGCGCCACTCGCGGCGTCGAGCGCGGCGATGTACATGCGTGGCTGCCCGCCAATAATGGTGAAGGTGCCGCCCGCGTAGACCGTGCCCCGCTCACCGCCAGCGCGTAGACGTATGAGTTCGAGTTCGGGTTCCATGCGGTGGCGGCACCGCTGGCCGCATCGAGTGCGGCGATCCCCTGCGTTGCTGACCGCCGATGCTGGTGAACGTGCCACAGACGTAGATCGTAGCTCCCGATCACGGCCAGTTCATCGACCTGGCCGTTCGCGTTCGAGTACCAGGCGGCGCCACCGCTGAGCCGCATCGAGCGCGGCGACGCCGAAAGTGCCGCCTGCGTAGACCGTGCCCCCACTCACCGCCAGCGCGTAGACCCCTCCAGGTTCGGATTCCAAGCGGTGGCAGCGCCGCTGGACGCATCGAGCGCGACGACGCCACGACGCCCACTGCCCACCAATGTGGGTGAAGCTTCCGGCAACGTAGATGGTCCCCCGCTCGCCACGCAAGGCGTCGATGGGAGCCGTTCGGATCGAGGGTTCCAGGCCGTCAGATTCCCGCTGGCATCCACGTGGGCGAGACTGTTGCGTGGCTGCCCCAGCAACGCCGTGAAATACCCACCCAGGTACCAGCCACCGTTCCCGTCCGGCGCCACGAGTCACGACCGTGCCAGTCACCGTGGGGTACGGTTGCAGGGCGACACTCGGTGCTCGAATCCATGGCGACCCATCCCCGGTGGCAGCTGACCCACCTGTGTCGAAGTCTCCGCCGATGTAGATCGTCCCTCCGTCGCGCACGACGGAGTAGACGTTCCATCGGTGGTCCACAACCTCGAGTCCACGGTCTGCGCGAGTGCGGTTCCGGCCGGCCATGGGAGCAGGAAAACGACGAGTCCCGCGATCAGGGGCACCGCGGCGTCGACGATCTCGAGCGTGACCGAGTTGGTGAGGCTCGTTCGAAAGCACTGGCCCCGTGCTCGCGTGCATCAGGAGTTCGCATGTCAGCCTCGCGACTCCTCACATTGGCGGAATCGACGCCCTTGCCTCGAGCCGACCGGGGGCCGGATTGAAGCTTCTTCGAATGTGAGTTCGGAGCATGGCACGGAAGATCACGGCAACAAAGATCAATCTGGGATCGGAATCGGTAGTTGGAATGCTCGGACACCTTCCGGGCTCGTGGAGCCTCCGGATCACGCAACGAAGGGGCTTTCGGCGTTGCGGTCGCGCGCCCGCCGCCGACGGCGTCCTGTAATGCGTGATGTCGCTCGCGTCGCCTTGACCGGCGCGCCCGCGCGATGTGAACGTACACCGCACGTTCATCGAGGCTTCTTCCTGGCGCGTTCACCAACTCCCGAGGCAATGCCATGCGAAGCGATCGCAGAAGTGTTCCGTTCCTCCTCCTGCTCGCCGCCACCCTGATGCTCCACTCTTCGTCGACGTCGGCGGCCACACTCGCTCCCGGTGAGGAGGCGGCCTCGACTGGATCCGGGCTGACTTCCGGCAGTGGCTGGCGGGCGAGCTCAAGTTCATGCGCAACGAGGATTTCGAGTTCGACAGCAAGAAGCTCGACCTGCTCAGATGAAATGGGAGGACGTGAGCGAGCTCCGGATCACCCGGTCCCTGACCTATGCCTTCACCGGGAGCCGGGCCGCGACCGGATCCGCCGTCATGCAGGACAGCCTGATCCGTATCCAGGAGGGTGGAGAGGCCCGCGAGTTTCGCGCGGCGGAGCTGCTCTCCATCATCGCGGTCGAAGGCGGCGGGCTGGGGGCATGGTCTGGCAACTTTGGCCTGGGATTCGTGGGTCGGGCGGCAACACGGACCAGATCGACTACAACGCGCTGGGCGCCGCGCGCCGGACGGAAAGGTCAGCGACCGATCTGAGATACGCCGGAAATTTTGGGGAGCTCCGAGGGCGTGCGAAGCGTGAACAACCAGCTCGCCAGCGCACGTCTCGACGTCTTCCTGTCCCGCAACCTGTTCGTGACGCCGGCGCGCTGGAGGTCTACTCGGACGAGTTCAGAACATCGATCTGCGCCTGACGCTGTCGGCGGGGGCCGGCGTGTACATGATCAAGGAGAGCGACCTCCGAGTGGTTCGTCCAGCTCGGCGTCGGCTACTCTCGACGAGCTACCGATCCGTTCCGGTCGGCGAGGATTCGGAGGACCAGAGCGCCGCCTTGATTCCCAACACCGCGCTGGAATGGGGAGCCGGTCAAGGACGCCACGCTGAACGTCGACTACAACGCGACGATCAGCGTTCCGGACACGGACAAGCTGTTCCACCATTTCGTCGCCGCGTTGACGCTCGAGAACCTCAAGGTCGTCGACCTCACCACGTCGATCACTGGGACCACGTCGCCCAGCCGAAGGCTCGCAGCGACGGCACCCTGCCCGACAAGAACGACCTGCGGACCGCGTTCAGCGTGGGGATCGACTTCTGAGCCTCGACGATCAGGAGAGCGTGAGCCTCCGTCCGGCTGATTCGACGCGGCGGGCGCCGCGCGGTCGCGATCACTCCGCGACGATCTGGACCAGCCCCCGCGGCACCACGCCCTGCTCCTGGGCGGCCTTCGCGACCTTGACCGGGATCAGCTTGGCGAACGCCTCGTCGTAGCGCCAGCGCCGCCAGCTCGCCGTCGAGGCGCACGGTGATGTTCTCGCCCTCGACCCGGATCGGCGCGCCGCGGCGCTGCGCCGCGCGCGGCGATGAACGGCCCAGCGTCCTGCTGCCACTCCTCGGGCGTGATCGCCGACAGCACGTTGCCGTGCGTACTGCGCGGGATCGAGCTTCACCTCGGGATCGAACACGAACACGCCGGCCGGCCGCCGCGCCCGACATGAAGAACTTGCCGGCGTAGGGCTTGGACTTGAGCGTCAGCTCGCCGCGCGCGTCGGGCTTGCGCAGCCCCATCACGACGTGCAGCGAGTTGTCGCCGCCCGACATCAGGTACTCGAACGCGTACTCGTTGGGCGAGCCGAAGTGGATCGACTTGAAGCCCGGCGCCGGCGGTCTTGCCGTCGGCGAGCAGCACCTTGTTCTGCCCGGCGGCGGCGAAGCGCGAGCCCGAGTCCCACAGGCTCGATGGTGCCGCCGTGCGCGGCGTACACGCCGGTGTTGAGCGCGTCCTGGAGCACGAACAGCTAGCCCCGAGTCGGCCTTCGATGCCGCAGTGGCTCTGGCCCTGCCCGTAGACCCAGATCCGGCGCCCTCGAGCAGCGCGCCGACGAAGTCGCCGAACTCGCGGCCGTAGAGCTCGATCTGATTCGCCGCCGCCGGCAGCACCGTCGGGGTCGCGCGAGGTTGGTGCCCACGTAGCGCGGGCCGCCGACGAAGCCGTAGCCGATCGAGGTTGCTGCCAGCCGATGCGCACCGCCTCGCTCGACGATGCGCGAGGCCGAGTCGAGGTTGAACGACTCGCTCCTCGAAGCCGGCGAAGTCGATCACCAGCACGTCGCGCGCGCGGATCGTTCGGCGGCAGCAGGTCGTCGCGTGTCGCGAGCGTGAGCCGGCGCGTAGCGGCCGGCGCCGCGTGACGGCGTCGCCAGCGCGCGCGTCGATGGAGCAGCGCGACCGCGTCGAGCAGCGCGCGTAGATCCCGCCCTCGGGCGCGCCGTCCGCGGAACGGCCGCCGTCGGTCAGGTACTCCATGCTCGAGAGCGACTTGCCGCCGAGGTCGGCGAAGGCGAGCCGCTTGCGCAGCTCGGTCAGCATGCGGAGCGTCGCGGCGCGGCGCGCGTCGCAATCGCGCGGCGAAGGCCGGCAGCGCGTGCTCGACGAGATAGCGATAGTCGTCGAAGGAGAGCATCGCGCACGCGCTCGAGCGCGTGTCGTCGATCAGCTCGTTCGCCGGCGCCGGCAGCGGCGTCGTCGGGACCGAACAGACGGCCCGCCGACATCCCGCCCACGCCCTCGAGCAGCGCGGCCGAGCTGCGTCGAGCCGCTCCTCGATGCGCTCGCGCCAGGCCACGCCGGCGTGCGGCGACCACCTGCTCGAGCGGGACCCCGAGATCGACCTTGGCGCCCGCGCGCTCGACCGCGACCGGCTCGCCGAAGCGGTTCTTGATCTCGAGCGAACCCCGGCCGTGCGCGGTGAACACCTCGACCACACCGCCGAAGTCGCGCCGCTCGGGATTGCCGCCGGGACGCATGTTGAAGCGCAGATCGGTCGCGGCGTCGCCGAGCACGCCCTGCTGGTGGAGGACGCGGAGCATGCTGTCGGCGATCTTGGCCTCGCTGCCGTTGGCGACCGCGTGGACGCCGCCCTTCGCCGGTGTCCGAGCGTGGCGACGATCTCGTGCGGCGCGCAGGAACTTGATGTCCATGTTCTCGCGGAAGCCGACGACGCGGCCGCCATCGCTTCGCGGCGCGCGCGACTCGACGATCGTGAACTTGTAGGGGCCGGTGGGCGTGAGCTGAACGTAGTTGGTCATCAGCAGCGTGAGCTGCTCGCGCCGCTCGTCATCCATGTTCGCGAGGTCGAGTGCCGGTGATCGGCGAGATGATCTGGCTCGCGCTCCTCGGTCGTGAGCCCGAGCACGCGGCCGCGTGAAGTCGACCAGGTAGGCGGCGTACTCGGTGTCGGTGAGCGCCTTGCGCTCGTAGACCGAATCGCCGTGGTAGTCCGCTCCAGCCCGCGCCCCATCGACTCGTCGGCGTGGACGTAGCCGAACTCGTTCAGGAACGGCGAGGTCGAGTCGACGCCGACCTGCTCGCCGTTGTGCATCAGCAGCACGTTGTAGGCCTTGAACGGATGCGCGCCGGCCGGGTTGCCGCGGCCCTCGGCGTCGATCGCCGGCGAGTTGGTGGGATAGCGGTGGTGCATGCCCCACACGTGGGCGTGGAGCGCGGTGGTGATGAAGGTCTGCCCCTTGACCGTGACCTCGACGCCGTTCTTCGCCTCGCGCCCGGGTAGCCGGCCCAGAACCGATCGAAGTCGAAGTACTCGGGGATGACGTGGGTCCAGCCCGAGATCTTGATCGCCCCGAGGTCCTCGCCCATCGACACCACGAAGCCGCGGCGCTTGTCCGCGTACTTGCCGGCCGGCGCGCGTCGCCGGCGCGCGTCCGGTAGTAGCGCGAATCGAGCAGGTGGGCGAGTGCCGTGAAGTACTCCTCGCGCGCACGTCGTCGATCAGCTCCTGCATGCGGCCTTCGGCCGGCGCCACGACCGGTGGTGGCGGCGGCGGCAGCTCCTTCTCCTTCGCCTTCTTCTTGCCCTTGCCCTTCTTCCCCGCCGTCGCAGGAGCCACCGGAGTCGGCGGCGGAGCCGCGCGACCGCATCGGCGGGCGCGAACGCGGCCTCGATCGCACGCGGATCGAGATCGCCGTACTTGGTGCGGAGCTGGAGCCAGTGCTCGCTCCTCGACCAGCGTCCGGCCGTAGCGCGCGAGCACGTCGGGCCGGGCGCCGACGAAGAACAGATAGAAGTCGCCGGGGTTCTCGCGCAGATCGGCCTTGCGCCAGCCCTCCTCGCCCGCGTACGGGTCGCGCACCCGAACCCGGAACTGGCCGAGCCGCTCCCCGATCTGCTCGAGCGTCAGCGGAGCGCCGGCGGCGTCGAAGAAGTCGCAGCCGGCGAAGTGCTCGAGCATGCGCTTCATGCTGTCGGCGCGATCGGGCCCGATGGTGTTGACGACGACGCAGGTCTTGCTCGCGCACCGGCGCCGGGCGCGAAGCCGGCGAAGTCGATCCCGCCGCCGCGATTGTTGCCGCCGTTGAACGACCGGCACGCCGACTCCCAGATCGCGTGGACGGTGACCGGCTCGGAGACCGCGAGCGAGCCGACGCGGCAGGAGTCGTGCTCGGCGTCCTCGCGCGGCCTCCCCTCGCGCGGCGCGTGCTCGGGCATCACCAGCAGATCGGTGCGCCCGCGCAGCATGCGCAGAGTCGTTGATCATCAGGTCCGCCTCGACCACGGTGCCGTCGTAGTCCAGTCGCGCCCGACTCGAAGTTCAGCGCGTCGATCAGGACCGCGAGCTTGATCAAGTTGAGCGCGGTCCAGTTGCCGGAAGCGCTGCTTCATCAGCTGCGCGGTCGTTCTGGAGCGTCAGCTCGGGCTTGGTGGTGATGCCGCCGCGCGGGCAGTCGAGATGGCAGTTGCCGCACTGGTTGCAGCCGAACGCCACCGCCTTGCCGATGCTCGCCTCGTGCGAGCCCGTCGGCGCCCGCGATCAGCACCTTGATCATGTCGACCTCGCCGCGCAGTCCGCCCGAGGCGAACAGCCGCGTGCCGCCGGCGGCGCCGAACGGTGCGCCGTTGAGGTCGCGGATCGGCTCGAGCTCGCCCGAGCCGTCGAGGTCGACCTTCTCCTGCACCAGCGCGTGGTGCGTGTGAAGGATGGTGCGGAAGATGTCGGGCCAGCCGACGTGCGAGGAATCGGCGTGGTAGTTGCCGGAACCGCCGATGCCCGCTGTCCACCAGCAGGTAGTCGACGACGAAGTTGGACCACATGCCGGCGGCGACGTAGCGCGTGTAGTTCGAGCCGGTGATCTTGATGCCGCAGTGGTTGTGATAGAGCAGCCACAGCCACACCTCGGCCGGCATGTCCTCGATCGAGTAGATGTCGTGCTTGGGATCGGGCGAGAGCGCGTCGGTGCCGACCGGGATGTTGCGCGCCTTGCTCACCGTGGTCGTGACCTTGGCCCCCGCGAGCCGCCCGCCCTTCCGGGCTTGGCGCCCTGGTTGATCTTGATCTCGACGTCGCGCACGCGACGCAGGTCGGCGGCGTGGATGCCGAAGTGGCCGCTCGCCGCCTGCAGGCTCTCCCACGCCATGTCGTCGGGCGCGAGCCGGATCGGTCCGCCTTCGCCGGAGGAGGTCATCGCCAGTCCGGCGTTGCCCTCGATGCGCGCGCATCAGGAAGTCCTCGGAGGCCGCACCCAGCGAGATGCTGGCGTGGCTCACCGGCCCCTGCCAGATCGGCTCGCGGAAGCCGAACCCGCGAGCACGACGCCGCCGCGCGGCTCGCGCCGGGCGGTGATCGCACCGTCGCGCGAGGCGCGCGCCACCAGCTTGCCGTGGCCGCCGTGATCCTTCGCCGAGCAGCTCGATCCGCTTGGTCTCGCCCTCGGCGTCGCGGGCGACGATCCACAGCAAACCGTCGCCGTCGAGCGCGCCTCGATCGGATGTCCCGGCGCGAGCCGCACCTCGAACCCACCCTCGGCGTCGGCCTCGAACGCGACCAGCGGAGCGCCCCGCCGCCGACTTCGACGGTCACCTGCGCGCGCGACGGCACCGCACCCGGGCGCAGAAGCCGCGCGGCACCGCCAGCGAGACGTAGTCGAGCAGCGTGGGGTCGCGGCGCAGGCGCTCGAGCGACCACGCCAGCGACTGCCGCGTGAGCTTGAGGTCGATCGTGTCGATCGAGAAGTCGCCCATGTCGCTCTCGATCAGGAAGTCGCTCTCGCTCGGCATCTGGCCGGCGGCCATGCGGTAGATCACCTCGAGGAAATCGGCGTTGAGGTTCCGGTTGGTGTTCTGGAGGTGATAGTTGGCGTTCTGGTGCGCCAGCACGCGCGCGGCGTGCACCAGCGGCATGTCCGACCGTATCTCGCGGAGCAGCGCGCTGACCTTGTACTTCTCGCGCACCGCCTGGGGCACCGGCTCGGCGGCGACGCGGCGCGCGTTGAGCGCGGCGTTCAGCAGCCCGAACTCGGGCGTCGCGAGCGCGTCGACCTCGCGGATCCAGTCCTCAGTCATGGTGATCGCCATGGTGTTGCCCGAGGTCTTCTGGATGTCGTCGATCCCCATGCACGAGAGGAAGTCGAGGATGCTGTGCTGCCAGCAGGTAAGCGTGTTGATCGCGAGGGTGCGGAGCTCCACCGGATCGCGGCCGGCGAGGGCTCCGATTCGCGGCTCCGCCTCGGCGCCGTGATAGACGTCGACCAGGTCGGGCAGCAGCGCCAGCCCGGCGACGTGGGTCATCGACCCGCCGTTCGATCCGAGCAGCACCGACTCGTAGACCGTCGCGGCCGACGATTGCGTGTCGTGGTCGCCGCCGGCCGACACCAGCTGGACGCGCGCGCGGATCAGGCGGGCCTTGAGGAACGCGTCGATCCGCGGGGTCAGCCGGTAGCTGGGCTCCGAGCCGGAGTGGTAGTGGATCATCGCGACGCCGTCGGTGCGCACCGCGCGCTCGAGCGCCGCCCAGAACTCGGACTCGTGCTCGGCGCCCCGGTAACGCAGGAACACCGAGACGATGAGCTGCGGCGCGCTGGCGAGCAGCTCGCCCACCTCGCGCTCGAGGTTCCCGCTCCACTCGAGCTCGACGATGCGTGCTTCGGAGAGCAGATCGGCGAGCTCGGCGGCCTGGCCCGAGCGGATCGCGGCCGCCCGGTTCGGCTCGAGACGCACCATCAGGTTGGCGGCGTGCGGGCGCAGCGCGTCGGCGTGGCGCGCGTACGCGTCGGCGGTGACCACGACCAGCGAAGCGGTGTGGAGGTCGGCGGCGGGATCGGCGGCCGCGATCGCCTCGAGGTAGGCGCGCTCCATCGTGACCCCGTCGGTGTAGGGCAGCGGGCCGACGATCATCGGCAGGTCGAGCCGGATGCCGTTCAACGCCACGCGCGACGATCCGGTCGCGGTGCGGAACAGCACCGCCGGGTGCTTGCGCACGATGTCCCAGCCGGTCGAGAACTCCTCGCGCAGGCCGTCGTTGGCGGGATGCGTGATCGCCGCGTGCGAAGTACGAGCGCCAGTAGCCGTGGTGCCAGGCCGCGCCGACGGTGAGCGGCTCCTGGCGGAAGCGCTCCTTGAGCAGCTTGTCGACGTCGAAGGCGCTGACGTCGATCGACGGGATCTGGCGCGAGACCCGCGAGTAGTGCGACAGGAACAGCCGGCCGCGCTGGCCGCGGCCCAGGTCCCAGAACTCGGTCGCGTCGATGCCCGCGCGCTCGAGCAGGAACGACAGCGTCCGGCGCGCGCGCTCGGGATCCCGCACCGCCGGCGACACCGGATCGACGATCAGCGCGAGCAGGTCCTCCCACAGCCGCAGGCGGTCGCGCAGCGCGTCGACCGCGGCGGGGTCGCCGTTGGTGCCGTGATCGGCGGCGTGACGGACGAGCGCCTCGGCGTCCGGTCCGGACGCAACCGGCAGGTCGGCGCGCACGCGCGCAGCCGGCGCGCGGCGGCATGCCCAGCTCCTCGGTCAGCTTCTCGATGCCGATGGTCACGACGCCCCTCCGCGCTCGAGCTCGTCGATCGCCACGAACCAGTCGCGCGTCGGCGCCTCGAACACGCGCAGCGTCTGCCCGCCGTTGGCGAGGTTCGCGGGGCAGACCTCGACGCAGGTGCCGCAGCCGATGCAGCGTTCCTGCGCGGTGGTGATCCAGCGCGGGTCGGCGCCCTCGAACTCGCGGTTGGCGTGGGTCGGGCACACCGAGACGCAGGCGCCGCAGTGAATGCAGGAGGCGGACGGCCCCGCGTCGTTCTCGGCGCGCAGCACGATGAAGCGCGCCATGCCGGGCAGCGACGCCGGGCTGCGCTTGAGGTAGCCGCCGGGCCTGACCTTGAGGAAGTCACGGGTGTATCGGCTCGAGCCGCGCACCGCCGCCACGATCGCGGTGTGACGCTCGACGTCGCGCGGCCGCGTGCGGTCGGCGTCGCGCTGCATGCTCTCGTAGAGCGGCAGGTGCGGGATCCCGGCCTGGCAGACCTCTTCGCAGTTGCCGCAGCGCATGCACAGATCGAGCAGCACGCTGCCCGAGACCGGCGGCGGCGTGCCGCCGCGCATCGACTCGCCGAGATGCGTGAGCATCTGCGGCAGGCGGATCTTGGACTCTGGAAGATCGGGCAGACGGTGTTGCACTCGCCGCAGTTGACGCAGTGGAGCGCGCGATCGTCCGGACTCTGGGCATGGGCGACCGCGGCCTTGTCGGGCGAGCCGTTGCGCGCGGCGGCGGACGGCGCGGATTCGGCGCGGACCGCGTCACCCGATTCCGGCGTGGCCGCGTCGCGCGAGGGCGACGGCGCCGTGGGCGGACCGGCGTGGAACCTGGCACCGATCACGGCCGGCGCGCCGCGCCCGTGCGCCGGGCCGGGGAACATTCCCAGCAGCGAGCGCGCGGAGCCGGCGATCCACGAGTCCGGCACGTCGTAGACGGTGCGCACCAGGCGCACGCCGGGAACGAAGGTGGCGGAGAGCAGTGCCCCGAGCGGACCCTTGAGCCGGAGCTCGGTCAGCACGCCGCGATTGACCAGCGTGCCGGCGTCCATCGCGCGCTTGAGCGATCGGATGCGGCCGGCCGCATCGCGGCCGAACTTCTGCTCGAGGTACGCCGACTGCCAGCGCCCGAGGACGTAGGGCCGGCCGCGGAACTCGCCCATCGCGAGATCGAGCAGCGCCGGCGCGATCATCAGGTCGACCGCGAAAGATCCTGCGCCGGTGATCGGTGAGGTGAGGCGCCGATGACGAGCGCGCGGTCGTCCGACAGGTAGTAGATCTCGGCGTCGAGATGGTTGCCGGCGTTCATCGTCAGGCGCTCGGCGCGTGGCAGGAAGCGCCGCACCTCGCGCGAGGGCATGAGGATCTCGGCGGCGATCAGGCCCGGGCCGAGCCGCTTGGTCTGCTGCGGCCTGAAGCGCTCGGCGGCGAACCGCCGGCTCTCGCGATCGAGCACGATCGGCTTGCCGGGGCACGCCACCTTGACGGCGAGCGCGAAGCGCCGCGCGGCGTCGAGGTCGGTGAAGTCGACGAACAGGTAGCCGCCGGCGTGCTCGCGGTCGGGATCGCAGTCGGCGCCGAGCTCGGCGGGCCCGACGATGCGCGCCCACGGCAACCCGGCCGGCGACGAGAGATTGCTCGGCCGTGCGTGCCAGTCGCGCCCGTCCTCGTCCTGCCACACGCGGCGCGTGTGGTGGAGGTGCAGGCCGAGAGGAACTTGAGGTTGGTCGGAAGACCAAAAGTCTCCCCGGCGACGCGATCGATCCACTCCGCCGCCTCGAGCGCCTGATCGGTCTGCTCGAACGAGAGCAGGAAGGCGCCGAACGACGGGCGGTGCTCGACCCGCACGATCAGGTGGAGCAGGATGCCGTAGATGCCTTCGCTGCCCGCGAGGTCGTCGAGCGTCATCGGCTCGTAGCCGCGCTCGCGGAACCACGACGCGCTCTCCTCGCTTGCGCAGCGTCCGGCGGTGACCGCGCTCGTCGGTGCACGTCGAGCCGACCGTCGTCGTGGAAGCGCAGGTGCTCGCCCGCCGGCAGCAGGAGGTCGGCGGCGCGCACGGCGCCGAGCGCCGTGCCGCGGCCGTACGCGTTCAGGCCGATGCCGCCGGTGAGCGAACCAGCCCGCCCAGCGTGCCGCCGAGGTTGGACGGATATGCGCGCAGCGCGAGCCCACGCTCGGCGAGACGCTGGTGGATCGTGCGCAGCCGCGCGCCCGCGCCGACGACCACCACCTGATCGGCGGCGTCGATCTCGATCGAGTCGAGGCGCGAGAGGTCGAGCGTGAGCCCGCCATCCTCCGGCACCGAGCCGCCCATCGCGGTCGAGGCCGCGCCGCGCAGCGTCACCGGCACCTTCTGGTCGCGCGCCCAGCGCAGCGACGCCGCCGCCTCGGCGGCGTTCGCCGGCTGGAAGATGACGTCGGGGACCGCGTTCGTCAGTTGCCGGGTGAACAGCCGCCCGAGGTAGACGTTCTGGTCGCGGTCGGCCTCGGCGCGCAGCAGCGCGTCGGTGATGATCCCGCGCGGCGAGACCCTCGGGGACGCGCGCTTCCCACCCGCCTCGGCCGCCGGCTCCACGGCACCCGAGAGCGCCTCGTGGAGTGAGCGGGCGAGCGAGCGCGAGCGCTCGAGACGTCGCGTTCGCCGGGCGGGGGCCGGGTCGAAAGAAGGCGTGGAGGTCGGGAAACGCCGACTTCACTACGCTCGACCGCTGGTCCGGCGGAAGCAATGCGAACTGGCTCAGCGGTTGGCCGAGCGTTTTCTCGAGCCGAGTGGGTTGGGTCATCCCGATTTCGTGGGGAGGGCGCGCCGCCTGACGGACTCACCGGACCATCACTTGCGGGGCCCTCGGTCCGGGCGCCCGTCTCATGCTCAGGGTCCGGGTCCGGCGCCCGCGAATCGGCCGCACTATAACAGAGGGGTCCCGGAGGGTCACGCCGCGGGTCTCCGGCGACGTCTGGATTGTCGGTGGGACGCGCGGCCTCCTCGAGCACCGGGGCCGACGGGCCTTCCTGGGTCGTCATCTCGGAATTTTCGACCCGATCCGGGCCGGGCTGAAGGGACAAGATCTCATTAAGTCCGAGGCTCTTGACTCGGAGGCGGCCCGCTCCGGTCAGCATCCAGGCTCCCTCCCCGTCGACTCCGGCCCTCGCGACGATGCCGCGGCGGCCGGGGTTCGGCATCATCCACCGCTGAAGGAGCCCGCTTGCGTCACCTACGCGCCTCGGTCACCGTCCTCGTCCTCGCGATCGCTTTCGGCGGCTGCAGCAGCACGATCGTCACCACCCCGGTGCCGCCCGCCACCCTCGATCGCATGTGGCCGCACAATGACGGTCGGACGTGGAACTACCGCCTGACCCGCACCACCTGGCCGGTGGTGGTCGACAGCGCCTACATCTATCCGGAGGTGGACTCGGTCCCGGCCGTCCCGAGCTTCCCCGCCCTCCTGGTGCTGATGTACCAGGACTCGCTCGGCACCCCGGCGACGATCGACACCTCGAAGTACCAGCTCCAGTTCTCGGGCAAGGTCGAGGTTGCTCCTGGCGACAGCGCCCAGCTGCTCGCGACGAGCTTCCCAACCTTCAGCGGGGCGATGAACGTGGCGTCGCTCGAGACCCGGCTCGGCGCGCGAGCCTGGGAGCTCGCCGGCAGCACTCGGTCTGGAATCGCGGGAGTTCCCCGCCACCGCGGCGACGACGGCGCCGCCGATCTTCCTGCCCGGCGGATACTGGAAACTCACCAGCGAGTCGATCGGGCTCTACAACTTCGGCGGTGGGCAGATCTGGAAGTACCTGATCTCGAACCTGTCGAGCGGCGTCGAGTTCTCGCTGCCCTCGTGCCCGCGCTCTCGGGCGAGCCGGTCCTCAAGGCCTACGTGTACGGGAACGTCACCGTGGTGACGCCGGCCGCCACCTACGCCGGCCGCGCTGATGGTGCTCTACGTCGTCGACTACGGCGTCTCGGCGATCACCGACAACGCCGGCGCCCTGGTCGGCTACCAGCGGCAGTTCCACTACGGGTGGGTGGCCTACTACCGCGATACGGGACCCGTGGCGGGTTACGAGCGCCTGCTCGCGCTCGCCGGCAAGCGGCCGTCGAAGGGTTCGGCGGTCGTGCGCTACGCGCTCACCTCGACGTCGCCGTCGCCCTGGCTGCCCGACATCAGGATTCCGGTCACCTTCAGGAACGAGGCGCGAACCCGGTCGCGGTGATCGCGATCAGCGCGAGCGCCAGGATCTGGACGCCGGGCTCTCGCGCGACTCGCCGCTCGAGCGCATGGTCTCCGCCACGATCCAGCCGCCGGCGAATCCGCCGCCGTGCGCCCAGTTGTTGACGCCGGACATGAAGAAGCCCATCGCGAACACGATGATCGCCACTGCCAGAGCTGCGCGGTCATCAGCGAGGATCCCGAGCGCCGTCCGTAGACGATGAGTGCTGCGAGCAGTCCGAAGATGCTCCCCGAGGCGCCGATCGACGGGGCGCTCGAGGCCAGGTTCGAGACCAGGAACCCGATCGCGCCCGAGGCGCGAAGATGACGAAAGCCGCGCGGCGCCGTAGACCTCGGCCACCGCCGGACCGAGGTTCCGGATCCACATCAGGTTGAAGAAGATGTGGAGCAGGCCGCCGTGCAGGAAGATCGCGGTGAAGACCGTCCACCACCAACCCTGCCGCCAGGCGACACCGCCGGTCATGCCGAGCTGGTAGAGCGCGCGCGATCCCGGCGACAGGAACGAGAAGCAGTCCGCGTCCCTGGAGGATCGCCTCGGGCTGGAGCGCGAGCGGCAACGGCGTAGAGCACGACGCACGCGCCCTGGATGAGTCGGGACCATGTCGAGCCGCGACCCAGAACCACCGCTGGATGACCGGCGCGTAACCGTAGAGGCCGGGACGCCAGGCTCCGCAGAACGGACACTTGTCCTCGTTGACGCCAATGAGCTTTCCACATTGCGGACAGATCATCGAGCCCTGGGTCTCGGCGCATGGTGCTCGCACTGATAGATCAGAGCCGCGGAGCCGTCGACGGCGCGCACCGTCGCCACGCTCCCCGGGGACCGCTGCGGGTTTCGTCGCGGTCAGAAGGTGCGCGCGACGCGCGGAATCGCCCGAGGCGCCCCGTGGCCCCCAGAATGCTCATCGGTCGACCACGACGTGCACGCGGTGCACGTTCCGGTACACCGATGGCGGCGCGGCTCATCGCTTCGACGTTGGAAACACGATGGGTTGACTCGCGCATGACGTCGGCGCGCGAGGCGCACAACCTGCAACCCGAGAACGCGGCCATCGCGAAGCGTCGCGGGGGCCTCGCATTTCCAGCGACGAGATCAAAAGGAGGGTCCTCATGAAACGACGTCTTCTGTGGGTCGCCGGCCTGCTGGCGGCCACGGTCATCCTGCCGATCACGGCCCAGTCGGCGACGTACTTCGGCTTCAACATCGGCATCTCGAACTCACCGCCGCCGCGGTTCGTCTACCGTAGCCAGCCGTCGCTGTACATGGTGCCGAACACCGGCGTCTACGTGGTCGAGGACGGCTACGGCGACATGGATCTGTTCCGCTACGGGTCGTTCTATTACGCCTACGACAACGGGTACTGGTATCGCGCCAACAGCTACCGTGGCCCGTTCCGCGCGGTCGATGTGCGCTACGTGCCGACGCAGGTCTTCTACGTCCCGTCGAACCACTGGCGTCACTACCCGACGCTGGCTTGCCAGTCAACCGCGCTATCGCTACCGCTACCGCTCCGACCAGGGCAGCTGGAACAGCGGCTACCGGCGGTACGACGATCGCGACTGGCGCTACGATCGGCGCAGCGACTACCAGTGGCAGCGCGACAATGGGAACTGGCGTAACGACGATCGCGGTGACTGGCGCGACGATCAGGGCCGGTGGCATCGCGGCAACGGTCGATACAACGGCAACCGGTAGCTTGCGTCGCATCGATCCACGAGATTCGGGGGCGTCCAGGATGGACGTCCCCGATTCGCTATCCGGCCCTCGCGGGTGCTGCGACCTCCTCGGGGGCGGATCCGCTTGAAGAGCGACGTAGAGCAGCACGTCGTAGGTGATCTTCATCGCCGCGCCGACGTAGAGCGGGGTCGCGAGCGAGAGGCCCTGCATGAACAGCCCGGCGAAGCGTCGGCGCCACCGCCCACGCTCCCAGCCGCACCAGGCTGGTGACGCCGGAGGCGAACGTGCGCTCCTCGGGACGCACCACCGCCATGACGTAGGACTGCCGGGTCGGCACGTCCATCTCGACCAGCCCCTCGCGCAGGAGGAACAGCACCGCCGCGACCGGGAAAGCTCGGCGCGAAGGCCACGGTGGCGAGCAGGAGGCTCGAGGGATGTGGGTGAACACCATGGTGTTCACGAGCCCGATGCGCTGCGGCCAGCCACGCGCGCCGCGAGGTGCGAGAACGCGTTCATCACGCGCGCGCCGAAGAACAGCGCGCCGATCACCGCCTCGCTCGCGCCGAAGCGCTCGAAGAAGAAGAACGAGAGCAGCGCGCGCGGTGAGGAACCCGCCGCCCAGGCTGTCGAGCGCGAACAGCGCGCAGATCCGCCACAGCACCCGGCGGCTCTCGGCCGAGATCACCACCTTGGGACGCGTGCGGTCGATCTCGACCGCCGGCGACAGCGCCGCGTAGAGGCAACGTGGTCACGATCATCGAGCGCCGCGTAGATCCCAGAGCGCCCAGCGCAGCGAGTCGATCTCGCCGACGTGCGAACACGCCGCGGAGCAGGAGCGGCAGCCCGGCCATCAGGCTGCCGAGCGCGTGCCCGAGTCCTGGAGCACGTTGTACCAGGCGATCACCTGGGTGCGGCGATCGCCCGGCGCGCGTCGCCGGCAGCACCGCCTGCTCGAGCGCGAGCGCGGCGCCGCGGTCGCGTCCCATGCCGTTCAGCATGCCGACGAACGCCGCGACCCCGATCGCGAGCGGACCCGACGCCCGCGTGAACGCGACGCAGCCGACGGCGCCGAGCGCCGCCAGCGCGATCAGGAAGCGGCGGCGGCCGAAGCGGTCGCCGGCGAAGGTCGCGACCAGCGTGGCGACCGCCGCGCCGGCGAGACCGGCGGTGATCACGAAACCGATGTGGGTGGGGTCGAACCCGAGCCGCGCCAGGTAGAGCGCCGATGACGACGCCGACCATGCCGGTGCCGAGCGCGCGCAGGAAGGCCGCGGCGTTGAGCGAGACTCCGGTCGCGCGCGAGCCGCTCGGGCGCGACGGTCGCGGTCACGAGTGTTCCGTAGCCGAAGTCATGTTCATGGCTTCGCGGAGCGATCGTGGGGCAGGGCAAGGCGCGACGACGAATGTCGTATCCTGATTGATACGTCGAGGAGGAGCAGCGCAGCCATGCCCCACGAGCCCGCGAAACGTGAACATGACTTCGGCTACTGAAACACAACTGCTGAGCTTGCCGAGCATGACCACGGGACCGCTCGGCGCCGAGTGGTTCGGCGATCCCGCCGGCCGGCTCGAGCGAGACCGCGAACGCGTTCAGGTGGCTCGGGTCGCCGACGTTGTCGAGCCGGATCACCGCGCGACCCGACGCGTCGGCCTTGATCACGCCGAGGCTCGCCGGCGTGGCGTCGATCAGCGCCCACAGCTCGTAGTCGTGGCCGCTCGGCGGCGTGAAGTGGTCGAACACCACCACCGCGCTGCGCGAGGCCGGATCGTAGGTGGCGCGCGCCCTGAGCTCCTGGACGCCGGCCGGAGTCATCTCGAGCATCGCGACCTTCGCACCCGGGGCGCTCAGCACCTCGTTCAGCCGCTCGGCCTCGGTGAGCCGCGAGCCCAGCTCCGCCACCTGCCGGTCGCGCGCGCCGATCTCGCCGCCGCAGCCGCGAGGCGTCGCTCCAGAACAGACCCGTGGTGATCGCGAGCGCCGCCGCCGCGGCGCCGAGCACCACTGCGGCCACACCGCTCGGCGCCGCGCCGGCAGCTGGATCACGCGACCGCCGCGCTCGGCCCGGCGCCGGCTCCGCCGCCGGCGGACCCTCCCGGCCGACCGCCTCGAGCGCGACCGCGCAGCTCGCGCGAGGGCGCGGCCGCGCGGCCGCCGAGGCCGCGAGCAGCACGGTGGTCGCGGAGAAGTCGGCGAGCGCCGCCTCGCAGGTGACACAGCCCTGGGCGAGATGCGACTCGAGCCGCTCGCGGTCCTCGGGGTCGAGGCTCGACAGCGCGTAGCCCGCGCACAGCTCGAGATGTTCGTCGCGATGCTCGCTCACACCCACTCCTCCTGCGGCAGCAGCTCTTTCAAGCGCATCAATCCCTGCCGGGTCCACGACTTCACCGTGCCGAGCGGCGCACTGGGCCGACTCGCGATCGCGCTCTGCGACAGTCCCTCGAAGTAGGCGATCTCGAGCACCTGGCGCTGTTGCGGCTGGAGCTGGTTCAACGCCGCGCGCACGCATGCTCGCCCAGGAGCGCTCTGCGCCGCCACGTTCGACGGATCGGCGCGGCGGCGGCAGACCGCGGGGTCGACCTGCGACTCGGCGCGACCGCGCGACGCCGCGCTGCGGTAGCGATCGAGCGCGCGCGTGCGCGCCACCGTGAGGAGCCAGGCCGCGACCGTGCCGCGCTTGGGGTCGAAGGAGTGGGACCGCTTCCACACCTGGACTGAGGCGTCTTGCAGCGCGTCCTCGGATTCGGCCGTGCTCTTGAGAATCCGCCGCACGACCGGGTAGAGCAGCGGGGTGTAGCGGTCGTGACGGCTCCGCCAGGGCCTCCGTCGTCTCCGGCCTGGACCCGTCTCAAGCAGTGAAGATCCCGATCCTGATCCGCCAACGACCCGACCTCGTCCGATGGTGACCCAACACACTTCCTGATCTCTTACGTCGCCGCCGCCGATTGGACGAGCGGGGGCTTCGAGGGCACGCCTCCGTCCGAAAGCGGCCGAATCGGGACCTTAGTGCCCGGGCGGCCCCCGGACAAAACCCGACGATGGCGCCTCGGAACCCGTGTCGATCCAGGTCAGGCCGGGATTGACTTGCAACTGTGCTCGACCGGCGACATTTTCCCCCGGGAACCGGCTTTCGCCGTCCTCGGACCTCGCCGTGGAACGCGAGCCCTACCCTTCGGAGGAATGCCATGAAGCGGATCGTGATCACGCGCGCTGGTGATGTCGATCGCCGTCGTCCTCGCGTCGTCCTCGCGAGCGCAGGAGAGCGGAGCGGCGATGGCCATGCCGAAACCGGGCGCGGAGATCAAGGCGATCAAGCCGATCTTCGGCGTCTCATCGGCGACCTGGAAGGGGCAAAGGTCGAGCCCGGCGCGATGGGCCCCGGCTCGCCGGCCACCACGTCGCACGGCAAGGTGGCGGGCCGGTCGCTCCTCGGCGGGCTCTGGTTCGCGTGCGACGTCGAGGACTCGTACGCCGGCAAGCCGCCGATGACGTGGAAAGGCCACATGGTGGTGGGATACGACGTCACCACGAAGTCCTACAAGGCCTCCGTCGTCGACAACCTCGGCACGCTCGCGGCGTTCGACGGCACGCTCGAGGGCACCAAGTTCATGCTGGTGACGCCGAGCCCCGTGATGATGATGGGCCAGATGATGAAAGACCGCCTGTCCTGGGACCTGGCCGATCCCAAGGCGATCAAGTTCACCGACGAGCATCAGCTCGAAGGCGGCGAGTGGACCCTGGTCGAGTCGGCGACGATGGCGCCGGTGATGAAGTCGGCGAAGCCGGTGGCGTCAGGCACGGGGTGCACGTCAGCAAGTGAGGCGAGCCTTCTCGATCGACGTGAAGCGCGAAGGCCCGCGCGTGACGCAGCGCTCTCGAGCAGGACCATCGCCCGAGAGCGGCGCCGGCGAGCCTCGCGCTTCCGATTTCGAGCGGGGCTGGGCCCTATGAGTGGAAGATGAACGCGAACTGCTCGACCGCGGTGCCCGCCGGAGCTTCGGCGCCGCCGTAGGTCTTGCCGTCGATGTGGTAGACGCCCACCACGTGGAATTCGAACTCTCCCGACAGCGCGCAGTCGGCGATGGCGCCGAACACGGAGAGCGGTCCGCCCGGCATGATGGCCGAGATCGTCCCGCTTCCATTGGCCCGGGCGCGAAGCGAAGCTGCGAAGCACCGTGGCCGGATCCCAGAGCCCCGAGCCCAATCAGATTCGTGAAGGTTCCGTCGAAGCCCGGAGCCTGTGAACGTCCAGCAGATTGATCGGTGTAGACGCCACCCGGAATGAGCCCGCCGAGCTGCAACACGATGTGGGTGCCCTGGTGGACACACTTGACCGACGCCCGGCCCTCCACGGCGTTGAACTCGTCCAGCGTGACCTGGTGGCCATCCGGGGCGAGGGGATCGGCCGGTGCGCCCGCGATTCGAAGAGCGGAGTCGAGCCCTGCGTGGGCGCTCCGCCCGACGCGTCCTCGATGAAGAATGGAACGTGGATGACCTGCGTGTTCCGGACCGGCGCGGCTTCGGTCGTGCCGCGCGGTCACCTGAAGTGCTCGAGGCGTTCCCGGCAGCGGGTGAGCCCGGCTGGAGCGGCGTCTCCTTGGCGCATCCGGCGACGACGATGACCGACATGACGAGGACGAACGAGACAGACCGCACGGTAGGAGCCCTCCTGAGACGACGGAGCGAGTGGTCGGCGGGAGTGCTGGGGCTCAGCCTGCTGCGAGAACGCCTTACAGGTCGACCGGAGCGATGACCATCATTGAGTGGTGGCACACGCCGGATGCCTCGACAACGGATTTCCGGGGGTTTTCCGGCCTCCGGGGGCCACCAGTTCGACGGCGATTGGCGTGAGCTCGGCCGACTCCGCGAAGCAAATCCAGCCCAACGGGCGCCGCGCGCATCGCATCCGCGCTCGGCACCGACTCGCAGTCATCGTGTTCAAGCTGGCTGCCGCAACGGTCGATAGCCATGGTGCCCCGAGCGAGGCGCCGCAGCTCGAGGAATCGCTGGCGAATCCGCGCGCACCTCCGATCGCATCGCGGGGACGCCGCCAGGAGGCGTACGTGAGCAAGAAGTCGATATATCTCGGGATGTTCGTCGGATCGACGGTCGGCGGCCTGGTTCCGACCCTGTGGCACGCGAGCCTGCTGTCGCTCGCCGGCATCTTCTGGAGCACGGTGGGCGGGCTCGCGGGAATCTGGGCGGTCCACCGCCTCAGCCGTTGAGCCGAGACGAAGCGTGCGCGGGACACACCGCGCCCGCGCATCGTGGACCGCATCCGCCGCTTGCGCTCCCACCCATGCCGGTGCATGCTCCCCCGTCCGCCTCAACCGCGGATGCGTCGTTAGGGGTGGTCGGCGAAGCACACCGCCGGCCTGAGCACACCCTTCGAACCTGAACTGGCTCATGACCAGCGTAGGAAACGGCGAAGACAAGCGAGCTCTCCGGTTGCCTTCACGCCGTCCCTTCGCGGGCGGCGTTTTCGTTTTGCGGCGCGAGGCCTCGCGCGCGGCGATCCGCGACTCCCACGCGGACGGGATCGCTCGATGTTCAGCTCGCAGCCCCTCGACTGGGGGCTGGTCGCTCTGCTACTTCGGCTTCCTCGCCGCGGTCTGGCTGCGGCTGCTCGGGCGCCGCGCCGAGCGGCGGTCGACTACCTGGTCGCGGGCCGGCGCGTCACGCTGCCGGCGTTCGTCGCCACGCTGGTCGCCACCTGGTACGGCGGCATCCTCGGCGTCGGCGAGTACTTCGTATCGCTACGGCGTCTCGAACTGGCTGGTGTTCGGCGTGCCCTACTACATCGGCGCGCTGCTGTTCGCCTGGCTGTTCGCGCGCCGCGCGCGCGCAGGCCGCGCTCTACACCATCCCCGACCTGCTCGAGCGCGCACTACGGGCGCGGCCGCGCGCTGATCGGGGCGCTCGCGGTGTTCGTCGACCTCGGCGCCGGCGGCCTACGTGCTCATGCTCGGCACGCTGTTCGCGGCGATGTTCCACGCTGCCGCTCGTGCCGTGCGTGATCGCGCGCCGCGGTGTTCTCGCTGTTCTACATCGACCGCGGCGGCCTGCGCACCGTGGTGTTCACCGACCAGGTGCAGTTCGTGCTCATGTACGTCGGCTTCATCGTGCATGCTCGCGTTCCTGGTCGCGCGGCACGGCGGGCTCCGGTTCCTCGCAGCGCTCGCTCCCGGCCTCGCACTTCACCTGGAACGGCGGCAACCCGCCGCAGGCGATCGTCGTCTGGTACTTCATCGCGCTCTCGACGCTGGTGGACCCCGGCTTCTGGCAGCGCGCGTTACGCGGCGCGCGATCCGCGCGTCGCGCCGCAACGGCGTGCTGTGGTCGGTCGCGTTCTGGATCGTGTTCGACTTCCTCACCACCTCGACCGGCATGTACGCGCGCGCGCGTGCTGCCGCATCTGAACGATCCCGTGTTCGCGTTCCCGAGCTGGCGCGCGTGACGCTGCCGCCGGTGGCGCTCGGGCTCTTCTACCTCGGCGATGATCGCCACCGTGATGAGCACGATCGACTCCTACGGCTTCATCGCGCGCGACCACGATCGGACGCGACGTGGTGTGGCGGCTGCGCGAGCGAACCCGGCGAGGAGCGCCTGCCGCGCTACACGCGCATCGGGCTCTGGCTCGTCGACCGCGTTCGCCGCGGGCGCTGGCACTCGCTCGATCCGAGCGTCGATCGGGCTCGTGGCACGACCTCGGCTCGGTCACGACACCCGACGCTGCTGCTGCCCGGTCGGCTGGCGCTGCTCGGCCGCGGCGCGGCTCGGCCCGCGCTGGACGCTGGCGCGCGATGATCGCGCCGTCCGCGCTCACCACGGCGTGGATCGCGCGCCAAGGAACCTGCCGTCGCCGACGCCCGGTAACTACCCGCTGTCGATCGAACCCATCTATGTCGGGCTCGCCGTCTCGCTCGCGATCTACTGCGCGGGCTGGGTGCTGCGATCCCGTCCGCGGATCGCGGCCGCGCCGCAGCCGTGGGCCTCGACCACCGGAGGAGAATCGCATGAGTCCTGTTGCGCCGTGATCGTCGCCGTCGTCTGGCGTGGCGATGATTCCATCGCGCGCGACGGCGCCGGCGCCGATCGTCGTCCACCGACACGCTGCGCACATCGTCCCGCTGCCCGAGATCGAGGTGAGCACGACGCGACTCGGCGATCGCGCCCGACTCGCGCGCTCGGTGCTCGAGCGCGACGAGCTGAAGCGCCGAAACTGGGGCCAGGACACGCCGATGGCGCTCGCCACGCTGCCCGGCGCCTACGCCTACTCCGACGCCGGCAACGGCATCGGCTACTCGTACCTCTCGATCCGCGGCTTCCCGCAGCGGCGGATCAGCGTGCTCGATCGACGGCGTGCCGCTCAACGACCCCGAGTCGCACGAGGTCTACTGGATCGACCATCCCGACCTGCTCGCCTCGACGTCCGAGGCGCAGGTGCAGCGCGGCGTGGGCTCGGCGCTCTACGGCGCCGCCTCGGTCGGCGGCAGCGTCGAACCTCGAGACCGCGCCGTTACGGAAGCGCCGTCCGCGACCGGCACGATCGCGTACGGCTCCTACGACACCAAGCGCCTGGTGCTCGAGATGAACTCCGGGCCGGCTCGGCCGGCGGCTGGAACTCTACGGGCGCTACTCGCGCGATCGAGACCGTCGGGTTATCGCGACGCAGTCGTGGTCGCGAGCTGTGGTCGTACGCGCTCGGCGCGCGCGCAAGGTCACGGCACATCACTCGTTCGGCCTCAAGCTGTTCGGCGGCCCGGAGGAGACCCACCTCGCCTACTCGGCGGGATCACGCGCTCCGAGCTGGACGGCCTGATCGCGGGCCGCGACCGCCGCTTCAACCCGCTCACCTATCCCGGCGAGGCCGACCACTTCTTCGAGCCGCACTACGAGCTGCATCCACTCGTGGCGGCCGCGTGAGGCGCTGACGCTGACCCAGACGCTGTTCTTCTTCGACGGCCGCGGCTACTACGACGAGCGCCGGTTCGATCTGCTGTCCTCGATACCGCCTGGACCCCGTGGGCCGCGGACAGCACGCAGTACCCGGCGTCCTACTTCGACGACGGCTACGGCAACGTCGATCCGTGACGCGCAGGGCCGGCCGCTGGTCCAGCGCACCGACCTGGTGCGCCATCGCTTCATCCAGAACCATCACTACGGCTGGACGCCGCGGGTCGAGATCGCGCAGCCGAACGGCTCGCTGATCGTGGGCGGCGAGCTGCGGGCGCACGACGGACATCACGTCGGCACCGTGATCACGGGCGACGCGCTGCCGCCCGGCACCGCGCCCGATCATGCCTACTACGACTACCACCCGAACACGCTCAGCGCCGCGCTGTTCGCGCGCGAGGAAGTGGCGGCCGGCGCCGGCGCTGTCGCTGCTCGGCGACGCTCGCCTGGCGGCACCAGCGCTACTCGCTCCGCGACGACGTCTTCGGCGGCTACGCGTTCGACCAGGACTACGACTTCGTGCTGCGCGCGCCATCCGGCGCGACCTGGCAGCCGCGCGCGGAGCTCCGGGTGTTCGGCTCGTGGGCCTATTCGTCGCGCGAGCCGCGCTTCTCCGACCTGTTCAGCGCCGAGCAGGCCTACAGCGTTCCGCTGTTCCAGCACGTCGATCCGGCGGGCGGCGTGCACGCGGACCCGATCGCGCGGCCCGAGAAGGTGCACGACTACGAGGATCCGGCGCGTGGTTCGAGGGAAGGAGCGGCTCCACGCCACCGTCAACCTCTTCCACATGACGTTCCGCGACGAGCTGGTCGACTACCAGTTCGGCTCCAGCCTGAACCAACTGGATCACCACCAACGCCGCCGAGTCCGTGCACCAGGGTGTGGAGGTCGCGGGCCTCGCCCGGCGGCTGCTCGGCGAAGCAGAGCGCGCTCGTGCTCGAGGCCAATGCCACCTTCGGCGACAACCACTTCGTGAGCTTCGCCGAGCAGATCGACTCGAGCACCACGATCCGGCACGACGGCAACACCATCGCCTTCTTCCCCAACCTGCCTCGCCAACGCCGGCGCGCGGCTCGAGTGGGGGCGGCTCCGCTTCGGGCTCGCGGCCCGGTACGCGGGCCGGATCTACCTCGACACCAACCAGGACGCCACCGCCAGCATCGCGCCGCGCACGGTGCTCGACGGGAATCTCGGCCTGAGCCTGCCGCTCGGCGGCGGCGCGACCGGGATTGTCTCGACGTGCGCGTGTTCAACCTGCTCGACCGCGAGTACGAGACCGGCGGCTACTTCGACTACGACGATTCCGGGAACTACGTCCGCTGTTGCGATGCCCGCCGCGACGCGCAGCGCGATCGCGCAGCTCACCGTGGGGTGGTGAGGCATCGCAGGGCGCCGGTGAAATTCAGTGGCGTCTCCACCAGATTTCGCTCGTCGATGTTCGATCGGAGCGAGATCGTCCGTGTACAATCCGGCCGTGAGACCACCACGCAAGGGAATCACGACTCGCATCATTCGGAATGGTCCCGCCCCGCCGGAGCGATCGGACTGGGAAGGCTCCACGCCCGAGGAGAGAATCAACGCGGTTTGGCTGCTGACCCGATTGTGCCTCGAATGGAGCGGGGCCGGTGAATCAAGACTTCAGAGATCTATTTGCCGAATTCAACGCGCACCACGTTGAATTCTTGGTCGTCGGGGCTCATGCCCTGGCCGTCCATGGACAGGTACGAGCCACTCGCGAACTCGATGTCTGGATCCGTCCCGATTCCGCGAACGCGAAGCGCGCGCTTCAGGCGCTCGTCTTCTTTGGAGCTCCCACCCGGGAGCTGACCGCCCCACGATCTCAGCCAACCGGGAGTAATCTTTCAGATCGGCGTTCCACCGGTTCCGGATCGACGTGATGACGTCCATTTCGGGGGTCGAGTTCCAGGAAGCTTGGGAAGCTCGCACGGTGACTCGATTCGCCGATCAAGAGGTGGGAGTCATCTCGCGAGAGCACCTCGTCCGGCAACAAGCGCGCATCCGGTCGAACCCAGGACCTCGCCGATCTCGAGTCTCTCGAGGGATAACGGCCGAGAGCGCTCCCGCGGAGAGCGCTGCCCCGTCAGCCCTCTTTCGACGTTGCGCGCGCGATCCGGGCGCCACACTCCTCGAGCGTCAGGCACCGGCAACGCAGGGCCCTCTCGAGCAGCGCCTGCATCGCGCGGGCGCGCGTGATCGTGTCCTCGAAGCTCGTCGATCTTGCTCCGCGCGAGATCCCTGAGGCGGATCGAATAGGGCCGTCCGGCGAACAACCGCTGGACTTCGCCCAACGTGAAGACCGCTGGCGCGCGCAAAAGCGGATCACCTGGAGCCGCAGCAGCGTCCTCGGTGTAGCTGCCGGCGGCGCTCGCTCGCGCCGGGGCGGGGAGCAGGCCGATGCGCTCGTAGTAGCGGACCGCCGAGGTGTTGAGGCCCGCGCGCTGCGCCACTTCTCCGATCGGGATCACCCGGCGATGATCGCTTGACTTGAAGCGCGCTTCAAGTCGTAGGTTTCGATCGCGGCGCCGCGATCGGGTCGGCCCGCGATCGAACCGGAGGAATCATGAAGACCCTGCTGGCGTCCCTGATCGCTTCGCGCTGATCCCGCTCGGCGCGACCGGCGCGGGTGAGCGCTTCGCCTGCAACATGAAGGCGATGACCAAGAGCGAGCGCGCGACCTACGCCGAGCTGGCCGATGCCCTCCGCGGCGCGGTGCTCGAGACGCGCGAACTGCCGAACGGCTACGGGTTCCGGCTGCCGGCGAGCGCGCTCGGCACCGCGGCCGAGTGGGTGGCGCTCGAGAGGAAATGCTGCCCGTTCTTCACCTTCACGATCAACGTCGGGCGCGACGCGGGGCCGGTGTGGCTCGAGGTGAAGGGCAGCGAGGGGGTGAAGACCTTCATCCGGTCCGAGTTCGGACTGTGAGTCGCGGCGGGGTCGATCCGACTTCGCGAGATCGCCGCTCGTCGCCCCGGCTCAGTACGCCTGCAGCATCGCCAACCGCCGCGCGAACTGACGGCCGTCGGTCATGAGGCGGACCCAGTAGAGCCCGGCCGGAACGTGCGCACCCTGGCCGTCGTGGCCGCTCCACGTGCGGGTTTCGAGCAGGCCGCTCCCGCTACCGCTGCCGATGTCGCGCACGTGGCGGCCGAGCAGGTCGAGGACCTCGAGCCGCCAGGCGCGACCGGCGATGGTATCGAAGGAGATCGTGACCGCGGCGGTGGCGGGGTTCGGCGCGAGCGCGACACGTAAGCCCCTGCCGGGCACACCGCGCGGCGGAGCCGACGCGGTGCCGGTGCGCACGAACCAGGGCGCCGTGGTCTCGTCGCGCTCGAAGAACGCGAGCAGGCTGTCGGCAACGAGCGCGCGTGCGCTGGTCGCGGGGTGGGTGCCGTCGTCGACGAAGTCAGGAGCAATGCCAGGTCAGCCCGTCCGATCTCGGCGTGAGGCCGTCGGCCCATAGATACGGACCCCACGCCATCCACGGCGACTCGATCGGTCCGGATCCGGGGTCGTAGTTGAGGCTGTCCTCGCCCGCGACCTGACCCTCGATCAGCCACTTCACCGCGAAGCCCGACTCGTACGCGTAGGGTTCGGGGTTGAGTGTGCTCGTCGCATAGCCGGCGTAGATGCGGCTGGTGAAGTAGGCGAGCTTCACGCTCGGCAGCTTGTCCTGATGATCCGCACGATCGCGCCCAGGTTCCACATCAGCGAGTCGGCCGATGCCCGGGAAGCCGCCGCGCGGGTCGGCGTTCGCCTCCCTTGATCCAGACCGCCTGCGGCTGGAGCGGCGACGACCCCGCGCTGCGCAGTCGCGCCAGCACGTGGGCCCAGTAGGGCGCGCTCGGGGTGTCGATGCGATCGGCCGACTGGCCCCCTCGGCGCAGTCGATCACCTGGAGCCGCGGGTTGCGCAGCGGATCGGTCATCGCCTTGGGGACGAAGGTGCTGAACTCCTGCGTCGCGTTGCTCATGCCGATCGAGATCAGCACCACCCGACCGTGCGCGGGATCCGAGGCGCCGAGCGTGTCGAGCGGCACGATGGCGTTCGCGATCGCGACCCCGGCGGCGTTGTGGAGCGGGGGACGATGGTTCGAGCCGCCGGCGTAGAAGCCCGCCCGCGAAACCGTGGTAGAGACCGGCGCCGAGGTCGTTGAGCGGGACCATGCCGGTGGACGTGCCTGTGCAGTCGCTGGCGCCGGCAGCGGGTGCGAGCGCGAGCAACGTCGCGAGCGAGGCGATCAGCAGGTATCGAGGTCTCATGGGTGCGGCGCCGGAGGCACGAGCCTGACACGGCCCTAATAGGATCGCCCATCGACGGCCCCCGGTAAAGCATCCCCACGCTCCGACCCCTCGGAGTGCCCATTCCTGACCGCCCCTGAAAGCCGGCGCGGGCGAAACGCAGCGTCCCCGGCGCCTTGAGGCGAGGGTCCGGCGGTCTTAGGCTCCGCGGCTCGTGACTCGACCCGCGTCTCCCCGCTCGCGCGGCCGCGCCTCCTCCGCCGGCGGACCCGCCGCGCGCGGTGGCGCCCCACCTGGCGCGATCCCTGGGCTCTGGGCCAGCGGCCTCGCCGTCGCCTTCCTGCTGTGGCACGCGCGGGGTGCGCCGCTCGGCGAGCCGGTGCTCGACGATCTGCTGCACCTGCGCGAGCGCCTGCTCGGACGTTTCAGCCTGCTCGACGGCGCCGGCGTTCCCTATTACTGGCGTCCGCTCGGACGGCAGCTCTACTTCGCCGCGATGCGGCCGCTCATGTTCGATCACCTGAACGTCGTGGTCGCGATCCACGTCGTTGTGCTCGCGGCCGCGGCGGTGCTCATCTATCGCGCGTTGCGTCTCTCGTGGCGGGGCCGCTGGCGGCGCTGGCCGCGAGCTTCCCGCTGCTCCACGAGTCGACGACGATGCTGCTGAGCTGGCCGAGCAACTTCCAGGACCTCGGTGCGATCTTCTTCGGCGCGATCGCGATCCACGAGTCCGCGCACCGGCGGCTCGTCCCGTCGATGATCGCGCTGCTCGCGGCACTCACGTGCAAGGAGATCGCGGTGACGACGGCGCTGCTGCTCCCGTTCGTGCCGGCGCGCACGCCGCGCTCTGGCGCGAGCGCGCGCGCTGGGGCATCGCGGCGCGCGATCGTGGTCGGGGCCTGGGACGCGACCTATTCCTACGCGATCCGGTTCGCCGGCGTGCTCATGCCGCGCGACGCGCCCGGCAGCGAGCGCACCTTCTCGGTGCCCTGGCTCGTGCGCTACGTCTGGTGCTGAGGCGGAGCCTGTCCAACGTGATGAACCTGATCGCGCCGCCGCCGTGGAGAGCACGTGGGGCGCGGTCGCGCTGGTCGCGATCGGCACCGCGACCTTGCTCGTGCTTGCCGTGCGCGCGCGCGCGCACCCGGCTCGCGCGGCTCGGGCCGTGGATTGCGCTCGGCCTGGTTGGTGCTTCGTCGCCTCGGCGACGCTGCTGCCGACATCTATCCCGGCTGGGCGCCGTACCGCAGCGTGCCGGCGTCGGTGGGTCTCGGGATCGCCGTCGCCGGCGTCACCGGTGCCGCGCATCCGGCGCTGCCGGTCGCGATCCTGCTCGTGCGGCTCGTGCTGCATCGAGGCGACGCCGGGCTCCGTCCAGCCGCCGTGATCAGCGGCGGTGCCGCCCCCGACCGACGTCGTCGTCAACTTCGAGACGCTCACGCGGCTCCAGCTCGCGAATCGCGCCACGCGACGACGCGCTGACGCGCCGCTTCCCTCGCTGCCGCGCGGCTCTCGGGTCGCGCCCCACCATGCCGCGCCTCACCGACTACGCGATGAAGGGCGACGTCGTCGATCCTGAGCTGGTACCGCGACGCGACGCTCCACTGGATGCCCTTCAGCGACTTCAGCGCGGATACGACGCTGGCTCCGGTGGCGATCGTCGAGTACCAGCCGGGGATGAGACCTCCGGTGGCGATCGTCGAGCCGCGCGGCGATGCGGGCGTTGCTCGGCGCCGGCGACGCGATCGCGCGCACCGATATCGCCGCGGCGCTCGAGATGCCGGACCGCGCCGAGCGGCTCCAGTCCGATCCCAGCGCGCGGGTGTTCCTCGGGAACGGTGACGAGCAAGCGCGCGCTCTGTCTCGCCCGGCTCGTCGCGGGCGGAGCAGCGGAACGCGCAGGCGGTCCGGGCGGTAGGCGCTCTGGCCCGAGAACCCGGAGCCGCGCTGCGTGCAGTCGCCGCCTCGGGCTCATCGCCGCGCGCGCCGCCTGCAGCCGAGGCCGAGGCCGAGCTGGACACCCTGCTCGCCCGCAACCCCGGCGACCCGGGGCGCTCCGCCTGCTCGAACGAGCGCGGGCGCCGTCGCGTGAGGTGGGGAGATGGCGCGAGCTGGCGGGTCGGTCGTCGCGACGACTCGACCGGTGGGTTCAGGTCGGACTCGTCGTTCCACCCTGCAGCGGGCCCGGCACCCCTCCGTCAGGGTCTGTCCATCTCCTCACGCTTCCTTGACGACGGCGTGAACATGCGGGCCGGGGCGTGTGGACCGCGAGTTGCTTCTCTCCCTGGCGTCCGGCGCGGGGATGCGCGGTCCAGCCACCTGGAGACCAGGGTCATTCCGATCTCCGGCGGTTCGCGAGGCGACTCCTCACGAACCGTTGCTGGCTCGACTCCGCCATACCCGCGACCAGCCCGGGGTCGGGAGGTCAAACACATGCTGTGACGATCGCTGTCCTGCTCATCGTGCTGTGGCTGCTGGTCTGGTCACGTCCTACACGCTCGGCGGATTCATTCACATCCTGCTCGTGCTCGCGATCATCGCCGTGCTGGTTCGGGTCATCCAGGGCCGGACTCCAGTGTAATCGTTGCAACGATGTGAACACTCCCGGACTAACGTAGCAGCACGAACGGTCGAACGACCCGCTGGTCCGCGAACACCAGGCGCGCGTAGTAGACGCCCGGCGCGACGCGACGGCCGTGGTCGTCTCGGCCATTCCACCGCGCCAGGTTCCGACCCGGGCCGCGGGGATCGCCGATGAGGCTCGTGATGCGCCGGCCGTCGGCGCCGACGATGGTGAGATCGACGCGCCCGGCGCGCGGCAGCTCGAAGTAGAGCGACACCTCGCCCACGGTGGGGTTCGGTGTCAGGCTCGAGGGCGAGCGCGGATGCCGCTCGCCCACGCCCGCGACGTCGAACGACCAGCCGTTCGCCAGCGTGGTCGCTCCGCAGGCGTGGACCACGCGTACGTTCCCCGACACCGCCCCGGCGGCACGCGCACCGTGATCGAGGTGCGCGTCCAGCCTCAGAGCGGGAAACTCGGTCACCGGAAGCGGCGCGCCCCAGAGCCCCGTGAAGTACACGCTGTCGCCCGGCGCGGACTCGCCGAAGCGGGTGCCGTGGATGGTGACCACGTCGCCCGGCAACCCGCCGGGCGGGTCACCTGGGCAACCGCCGGCGCCACGCAGATCGCGCGATAGGCGTTCGCGCGCCCGCCGGTCGCGACCTTGCCCGTCAGCGCGGGGATGGTGTCGGCCGCCGCCAGCACGAGATCGCGGACCTCGAGCGGGCCGAGCTCGGGGAAGCGGCCGGCGACCAGAGCGCAGACGCCCGTCACCACCGCCGCCGCCATCGAGGTCCCCGACTGGATCGCGTAGAAGTTCGAGAGCCAGGTGGACTGGATCAACGATCCGGGTGCGGCAGGTCGACGGTGGTGAGGCCCCAGCTCGAGGTGGACGTCAGCTGATCGCTCGCGTCGGTGGCGGCGACCGAGACGATGTAGAGGCGAGTCGTACGACGAGGGTAGTCCGGCGTGACGTCGTTGTCCCGCGTCCGGTTGCCACGCGGCGACGAACAGCATGCCAGGCCTGGCCGGCGGCCGTGATGGCGTCGACCACCGCCTGCGAGTATCCGCCGCCGCCCCACGAGTTGTTGCTCACCTTAGCGCCGACGTTGATCGCGTACTGGAGTCCGGCGATCGCGTTGGCGACGTTGCCTTGCCCGCCGCCGTCGAGAATCTTGATCGCGACCAGCCGCGCACGCCAGTTCACACCCACCACGCCGATGCCGTTGTTGCTGCGCGCCGCGATGGTGCCCGAGACGTGGCTGCCGTGGCCCCCGCCTCGTCGTTCGGCGGCGTGCCGCCGCTGGTGTAGCTGACGCCGTGCAGGTCGTCGACCCAGCCGTTGTGGTCGTCATCGACGCCGGCCGTGCCGGCGGCCTCGATCGGGTTGGTCCACAGGTTGTCGGCGAGATCCGGGGTGCGTGAAGTTGATGCCGGTGTCGAGGATCGCGACCTTCAGCTCGGGATCGCCGGTGAACGGAGTCCCAGGCGTGCACCGCGTCGATGTCAGGCGCCCGGCGTGCCGCCGGTCTGCCCGGTGTTCTCGAACTGGTACATGCCGGGGAAGCGCGTGTCGTCCGGCGACACGTAGGCGTGCACGATGGCAGTTGGGCTCCCGCGTACTCGACGGCGGGGCTCGCCGCCAGGGTGGCGATCGCGCGCGCGGTGGACACCGGCGCGCCGAAGCGCACGTGCTCGACGCCGATGAAGTCGAAGCGCTGGATAACCGTCGCCTGAAGCGCGCTCAGCGCCTGCTCGCGCTGCTCGGCGGAGGCGTCGGGCCGGAACTTGACCAGCAGCTCGGCGGCGACACTCTCGGGCTCGCGCACCGGCGGCGGGATCGAGCCGCGGCGCGCCGGCGAGCTCTCGATGCCGCCGGCGGACGCGACCTCGGCGGCGAGCACCATCCCGACGATCGCCAGCGCGAGCGCGAACCACACCGACTTCAACCGGATGCAGCCTGGCGCCGCCTGTCATCGTGGCTTCCTCGCGGGATCCGAGGCGCTCGCTCCATGTCGCGGTCGCGGCACCGGCGCGCGTCGGGATCAATCATTGTCGCCCGCGGCTTCCGGCGCGATCAGGGAGGGATCGCGTTCAGGCCCGCTGCCTCGCGGTCCGCTCCTTCCACCACTCGGCGATCTCGCGCGCCGGCGCGACCCATGCGCCGCGGGCAGCGAGGTGGTCCAGCGCCGCGACGTAGCTCGGCCACCAGCCCGGGAAGTGCTCCTCGTCGGCGGCGTTCGGATGCCAGAGCAGCACGGCGAGACCGCCCGCCGTCCTCGACCGCGTCGAGATGATCCGCGCACCGCCGCGCGGCGGTCTCACGGCGTCGAGCTTCAGCGTGCGGAACAGCGTCGCCGTCCATCAGCGAGAGCGGCAGCTCAGAGCAACGGATGGGGCGCCGAGCGCTCAACGTCCCAGGGACGGAACGGCGCGGCGATGCCGGCGCGGAACCCGACCGCCTCGTTGTAGCCGAGCGTCGCGTCGTGCTCGAAGCCGGCCTCGGCCTGGGCCTCGCCAGGTCGCGCCCGACGTCGAAGCGCAGGAAATGCTGCCGGGTGCCGCCGATCGCACCACCGAGCGCGTGCTCGATCTGGCGCTCTTGCGCCGACAGCTCGGCGGCGTCCGAGATGGCTGAATAGCTACCGTGGAGCCCGATCTCGAAGCCTCGGCCCGCGAGCCGCCGCCACAGCTCCGACGACCGTGATCCGCTCGCGCCCTCGAAGCGCAGCCGATCGCCGAACGTGTAGAGCGCGTCGTATCTCGTGCGCGCGCGCGGCGCGGCGGCGCGAAGACGTAGAAGCGTCGAGCGGAAACCGTGACGCTGCTCCTCGGCCAGCCCAGCGCTCGAAGTTCCAGTAGGGATCGCTTCGCCGGGCGACCGTGCGCCAGCGTCCGCAGCGCCATCGCCGCGCCGGCCCGCATCGCGTACGACGGTCGGCCGGAGCGCCCGGCTCAGCAGGCGCAACGCGCCGCGCGAGCAGTAGAGCTGGACGTCGTCGACGTCGTGGGTGAGCGCTGCGGCGAAGCGCGCGCCGTTCTTCCAGCGCGGCAGCGACTCGCACCGCACGTCGCGTCGCTCGCACCAGGCTGGCGATCCGCCGCTCGAGCTGCGTCGCGAGCCGGTTCACGAGCGGGCGCGTCGAGCATGCCGAGCTCGGCCGAGCCGCGCAGAAGACGCCGCTGTAGCAGTCCCACTGGTCGCGGCGCGCGGATCGCTCCGCTCCTCCTCGCAGCCGATCAGCCAGGCGACCGCACGCAGCCAGGGTTGCGGCAGCTCGCGCTCGCCGCGCAGGTGGTTCCAGCGCGCCGCGCGGGCACGGCAGCGGCTCGCCCTCGAACGCGTCCGGTACGGAGCGCGGCGAGGTCCCACTCCGGCCAGTCGCGCACCGCGATCACGGCGGCAGGATCAGGAGGCGCCGCCGCGGGCTCGCCGGCGAACACCACCGGCCTCGTCGTCGCGCGGCGTCGGCTCCCGGCGCGGCGATCCGCCACGGCAGCTCGAGCAGCGAGGCCACGGTCTCGATCGCGTGAGCCGCGGCCGGCCGCTCTCGCACGAACGGATCGAGGACGAAGCACGCCCTCACGAGGAAGCTCGCGCCGGGGCACGGGCCGCCTGCGACCGCGGCCGGATCGGCGGGGTCGAGGCCGAGCATCGCGACGGTAGACGCGGAGCACGCGCTCGCCGACCACGCGCGTGTCGTGGGTGCGCGCGCGCGAACGCGGCAGGCCGCGCTCGCCGAGCCTCGCGGCGGCGCGCCGGATTCGCGGACCAGCTCGCGCAGCACCTCGACCAGTGTCGCCGGGCTCGGCGCTCACCACCGGCAGATCGGGACGGTCGCGCGAAAGTCGTCGCGCAGGTAGCGCGACCACCGCCTTCCGCTCCGCCATGCCCTCGATCGCGAGCAGCCCGTACCAGCCCATCATGCAGCTGGTCCACCAGGATGTCGCAGCCGCGCGAGGAACTCCGGGCATGCCGCGCCCACGGCCGGCGCTCGATCATCGCGCAGCTCGAGCCGCGGGAACTCGCGCGCGCAGCGCTCGACCGCGGCGACGACGTGGCGCGTGCCCTTGATCAGCCGGTTGGTCGGCGCGTGCGCGATCACCACCGGACCGTCGACGCCGTCGCGCTGCGCGGCGTCCGGGCAGCGGATGCGCGCGCCGCGCGCCGCCGCCCAGCGCTCGGTCTCGATCGCGAGCGGCAGGTGCACGCCGCCGCGGCACCGACTCGGCCAGGTCGAGCGTCGAGAGAAGGGCAGCGAGTCCGCTCGCGTGCGCCGCAGCAAGCGCAGCGCTGGTGCTCGCGGCCGGCAGAACGGATCGCACTCGGTGCAGGTCGAGAGCCGGTGGCGCGCGCAGCATGTGCGCGCGCTTGCGCACCTCGCAGCCGTGGAAGTGGAACACGATCTGCTTGCCCATCGCGCCGGCAGCGGCACGAGTCGAGCTGCGCGGCAGGAAGAGCTGGTGCCGAAGTGGAAGTGGAACACGTCGTAGTCGCGGCACGAGCGCAAGAACGCCGCCAGCCATCGTCGCCGGCCGTCGCCGCGCGCCGTGCGCGCGCGTCGAGGTCGACGACCAGGTCGGCTGCCGCGCCCGTCCCAGTCGCACGCGGTAGCGCGAGCGCGCCGCGCGTCGCACGTCCGACATGGCGCAGTGCCGCGCGCCAGCATCATGCCCTGGCCCGGCGATCTCGTAGGTGCCGTGCAGCACGCGAAGCGGCCGCGCCGCGTGGTAGCGCGCGAGCTCCGGTGGAGTGCGCGCTCATCCGAGCCCGTACTCCCGCGGCATGACCACGCGGCCGCAGCGCCGCCGCGCACCAGTACCAGCAGCCTTCGCCCGGGCTGCAGTATCGCGCGACCTTGCAGGCGCCCTGGCTGCAGCCACGAGTTCCAGATCGAGCCGCGCGCCGTGACGAGCGGCGCGGCGCGTGGAGCAGCGCGCGTTGAGCCCGGCCTCGTCGGCCGGGCAGCTCGCCCTCGAACTCGACGCGTCGCGAGCGACAGCTCGCCGAGACCGATGGGCGTCGGGCCCCGCCAGCGCCGGCAGGCCGCGGGTCGCGCGCCAGCTCCGTCGCGCCTCTGAGGTTGTCGGCGCGCGACGGTGCGCGCGTTGTAGCACTCTCGATCAGGTCGACGCGCGAGAGCAGCGCGTCGTCGAGGCGATGCTGGCGAAACGGGTGGCGGCGGCAGCGCGAGCCCGCCGTGCTCGTGCACGATGTCGCAGAACTCGGAGCGCGTCGTGAACTCCGGATGTCGTCGCGTCAGGAAGAGCCCGATCACGTCGCCCTGGTCGGTGAGCACCTCGGAGGCGACGATGATGCGCGGCACGCCGCCGGAGGCGCGTGCGACCCGGCCAGCGCGTCGACCGCGCCGCTGCCACGTGTCGTGGTCGGTGACCGCGAGCACGTCGGACGCCGAGCTCGCCGCGCGCTCGCGCACCAGCGCGCGCGGCTCGGTCAGCGAGTCGAAGCGAGTGCTGGTGTGGCGCGTGACCGAGGAACGATCCAGGTCATCGCAGCGTCCCGCTGCTCGCGCCACGCGCCCGGGCGTCGAGCGAACCCACTGCGCGCAGCTCGTAGAGGTGTGGGCAGCGGGTCGGCGAGGCGGAAGCTGTGCGCGACCGCCGGCGACGAACGCGTCCCACAGCACCCGCGGCAACGCGCGCGGGCGGCAGCACCCGTGCCAGAGATCGCCGCCCGAGCGGCCACGCAGAAGCGCACGCGTGGTACCGGCGCGCTGCGGCGCGCAGCGTGCGGCCCTCGAGCGGCGTCGACGAGGTCGCACGGGAAACCGCACGCCGGCGGCGAGCGCGACGATCGTGCGAGCCCCAGAACTTGGCGTTGATCTCGATCAGCACGGAGCGGCCGCGGCGTGAGCGCGCCCTTGAACTCGACCATCGCCACGCCGTGCCACTTGAGCGCGTCAGAGCAGCGCGCAGCGCCCGCGCGCGCTCGATCTGGCGGCATCTCGGGCAGGCTCTCGGCGCACGGCGCTGGTGCCGCCGCTCGGCGGCCACTCGCGCACGCGCCGGTGCATGAACGTGGCGCATGCGGCGCTCGCCGTTCCAGTAGAGCGCGCTGAAGCCGTAGCCCGTCCCCGGCGATCCGTCTCCTGCGCGCAGCAGCTCGCCGCCGGCGAGGTCGCGAAGCTGCCGCGAACGCGGTCGCCGGCGTCGGCGGCGTCGCGGACATAGCGCAGCACCTTCGCGTCCCTCCTCGCGCGCGCGACTTGAGGAACCATCGGCGCGCCGCAGCTCGGCCAGTGCCACGACCGCCTCCTCCGCGCTCGACACGCGCCGCTCGCGCGGCGTTCGCGATCCCGGCGCGCCGCGCGACCTCGGCGGTGCAGGCCTTGTCGTTCGCGGTCTCGAGCGAGCTGGCCGGCGGAAGCGCCACCCGCACGTCAGTGGGCCATCGGTCGCGCAGGCCGCTGCGCGGCCGCCACCGCACCAGCTGCCGACCGGGATCAGGCTGAGCGGCGCGAGGCGATCCGGCGATCTGGAACAGCGCCTCGTCGTAGCCAGGAGCGGTGGCCGCGGGGCGCGATGCCAGCGCCGCACCGCGCGCGAGTGGCCGACGGCGCGCGGGCCGAGGCGGCGACGAGCAGCGGACTTCGTGTCCGCACGCGTCGAGGGCGCGCACGATGCCGAGGGTGTGCTTGAACTCGCCGTCGGTCACGAGCACGCGCCCGCGCGGAGGGCGTCTCCTCAACGTGAGCCGAGACCATTGGCCGCAGTCTACGCGAAACCGCGACCGGCCGCCGCGCGCGGCGCCGATGCGCGACCGCGTCGTGGCCTTCGCGCGCTGATCCCGGCGCATCGAGGCGAGATGGACTTGCCCGCGCCGGTGGTCTCAGGATTGATGTCGTGCTCATCGTGCTCCTGCCCCTTCTCACCTCTCCCCCTCACGCTGGCGGCGCCTCAGAACCGGTCGATCCCTGCCCGGGGTCCTCCGTTACCAGGTCAACGCCTATGTTGGGGATCCCACCGGCTGCGACTCGTGCGCCGACGCCCGTGCGACAGCAGTGGGCGAACTGCGCGCGCCGGAGCGCGTTCGAGATGGTCCGCGCCAAGTCGGGCGTGGCGGAGAAGCTCGACGCGCTGGAGAGTCGCTCGACCAGCTGGTCGATTGGGATCGGCCGGCTCGCGGTGCTCCAGAGCGGCGGCCGTCGCGACATGACCCACGAGGTGGTTCGCTATCGCGCCCGGGTCACGTCCGCGCTGCTCGAGATCGCGAAGCTGCACGCTTCGGGCGAGCCGCTCGACATGTCGCCGCGCCTGCGCGGGGACATGGACCGCGTCCGCAAGACCACGCTCGACCGTATCGGAGAGCCCCAAGCCGTCGGACTTCGCCATGGGTGGCGCCGAGGGCATGAAGGACGTGCAGAAGAAGTGGTTCGAGATCGCCACGGAGTACGGGCCGGTGTTCCAGAAGGTCACGAGCAACTACGACCGCCCGACCCACATCGTCCTGCGCCTGCTCGAGGAAGCGAACCTGCAAGCTGCTCGCGAAGCGACGAAGGCGATGAAGCGCGCGGTCGCTGAAGCCGACTCGCTCAAGGACGCCGGGTCCCCGCGCCGGTAGTGAATCGCGCGAGCCGGCGCGCCAGCGCCGTGACCGCGACGCCGCGCTCTCCGGGATCGACGTAGCGAAGCGCCGCCGAGCGCGAAGCGCGCACCACGCCGGTGCCGCGCCAGACCTCGACCTCGATCTCGCGATGCGTGATGCGGTGCCGGACCGTGGTCTCCAGGGACTCGAGACGCGCGGTGACGCCGAGGCGCGCGAGCGCACCCTCGAGCGCCGCGCGCGCGCGGGCACAGGGCGACAGATCGACGCCCGGCGGCTCCCAGAGCCCGTCGAGCAGGCTCCCGCGACGCGGCGTCGCCGAGCAGGCGCCGACCGCGCGCGATCAGCACGGCGGCGCGACGCACGCGCTCGACCGCGCGACGGCGCGGCGCAGGCGGGAACTCGTCGACGCGACCGAGCGCCCGCGCGCGACACTCGGTCCGCACGGGGCAGGTCGGGCAGCTCGGCGCGCGGCGTGCACACACGCGCGCCAAGCTCCATCACCGCCTGGTTCCACTCGCCGGGCTTGGTCGCCGGCACCAGCTCGGCGGCGCAGCGCCACAGCTCGCGCGCGCCACGCGGGTCGCGGATGCCGGCGTCGAGCGCGTGGATCCGCGACAGCACGCGCGCGCGACGTTGCCGTCGAGCACGGGCAACGGCCGGTCGAAGCAGATCGAGAGCACCGCCCCCACGGTGTAGCGACCGACGCCGGGAAGCGCCCGAAAGCGCTCGGATCGTCAGGGATTCGTCCGGCGTGATCGCGGACCACCAGACGCGCGGCGCTCGTGGAGATGACGGGCGCGCCGGTAGTAACCGAGCCCGGACCAGCACGCCAGCACATCCTCCCGCACGCGCCCGGGCGAGCGCCGCAATGTCTGGAAATCGTTCCAGGAATCTTTGATAAAATGGTATGGCGCCGTTGCCACCTGGCGTCTGTTGGAGCATGACCTCGGAGACCCAGATCCGGTAAGGATCGACGGTCTCGCGCCATGGCAGCGCGCGATGGTGGCGCCGGTACCAGCGCAACAGTGCGCGACGCAGGGCCGGAATCCGGGGAAACTCCCCGACCGACGGGCAATCGGAACGGAGCGTTCAGGCAAGATGCAGCGTCCCGATCGAATTCCGCACCGACTTCGTCAGCATGATCCAGCGGCCGGACCCGGCGATCGAGCTGGCGCGCACGGCGCTCCTGGTCGCGGCGGAATCGGATCCCGACGTCGACGTCGACGGTCAGCTCATGGTGCTCGACGAGTGGGCGGCCGAGTTCAAGCGCCGCATCGATCCCGACTGGAACAACCTCCAGAAGCTCGCGCGGCTGCGATCGTTCGTGTTCGAGGAGCTGGGCTTCCGCGGCGACCGCGAGGACTACTTCAGCCCGAGCAACTCGCCTGCTCCACGAAGTGTTCAAGCGGCGGCTCGGCATCCCGCTCACGCTCTCGATCGTGTTCATGGAGCTGGGCTGGCGGGTCGGCATGCCGTTCGAGGGGCGTGGGCTTTCCGGGTCATTTCCTGGTACGGCTCGCGGGCGAGCCGCGCGATCTCCTGCTCGATCCCTACAAGCGCGGCATGATCGGTGCACGAAGAGGACTGCCGTCAGATGCTGCTCGGAGACCACCGGCGGCCGGCTCGAGTTCGATCACGGGCTGCTCGTCTCGGTCGGCAAGCGCGAGATGATCGTGCGTCTGCTCCACAATCCTCAAGGGCGCCTACCTGCGCCAGGGCCAGGACGAGCTCGGCGCTGACCGCGGTCGACCGCCTGCTCGTGCTGTCGCCCGACGACGCCGACGAGATCCGCGATCGCGGCCTCTTGCTCTACCGCCTCCATCGCTACGGCAAGGCGCTCGACTGCCTGACCGAGTACCTGAATCGCGCGCCCGGAGCGCCCGATCGCCCACGATCGAGCGTCACGCGCAGGCGCTGCGCCATCTCATCGCGAGCCTGAACTAGAGCCGTCGATCCGATTGGACATCCGCAACACGATTCGCCAGGTTCTGCGCCGTGGTCTCGACTCTACTGCTCACGCTCGCCGGCCTGGCGCTCGGCCTCGTCATCCTGTGGGATGCGTTCGAGACCGTGCTCGTCCCGCGGCGGATCGGGCGCCGCGTCCGGCTCACGCGTTACTTCTATCTCGCCATCTGGTTCCTCTGGCGCGAGACCGCCCGACGCATTCGCCGGGCGTCGCGGCGCGAGGCGTGGCTCGGCTTCTTCGCGCCGCTCTCGCAGATCATGCTGCTCGTGCTGTGGGCGACCGGGCTCATCGTCGCGTTCGCATTGCTCAGGGAGCGGCGATCGGCTGGGGGCATCGGCCGCCGATGGGCATCCCGACACAGCTCTACCTGAGCGGCGAGACGTTCTTCACCCTCCGGGTTCGGCGACATCACGCCCACCACGACGTTCGGGCGCTGGCTGTCGGTGTTCGAGGCAGGCGTGGGGTTCGCGTTCCTCGGCGTCGTGATCGGCTACCTCCCGACCATGTACTCGGCGTTCTCGCAGCGCGAGATCGAGATCTCGCTGCTCGACGCCCGCGCCGGATCACCGCCGACCGCCGCCGAGTTCCTGCGCCGCAACGCGGGGTCCGACGGCGTCGTGATCGACGGGCTCCGCCGCTGGGAGGCCTGGGCGGCGCAGCTGCTCGAGACCCAATCTCGTACCCGCAGCTCGCCTATTACCGCTCGCAGCACACGAACCAGTCCTGGCTCGCCGCGCTGACTTCGATCCTCGACTCGTCGGCACTCCTCATCGCCTCCCGGCATCCCGCTCTCGGACGAGGCGGAGCTGACGTTCGCGATGGCGCGCCACGCGATCGTCGACATCACCCAGCTCTTCATCCACCGTTACATGCCGCCGCCGGTGGACCGGCTGCCTTCAGATGAGCTCGCGAGGCTGCGCGAGCTCGTCGAGGGCTCGAGCGCCGAAGCGCTCGGTGAGCCGAGGTCGAGGAGGAGCTCGGGAAGCTGCGCCTGCTTTACGAACCCTACGCTCAGGCCCTGGCCGCGTTCCTGCTCTACGACCTGCCGCCCTGGATCCATCCCGAGTCTCGGCGCGACAACTGGCGCGGCGGCCCTGGGACAAGCGGCTCGCCGCCGCGGCGACGGTGGCGGACACCGACGAACATTTCTGATCGCGAGGGGCGCGAGCCGGAGTAGAGTCGAGTCATGGTCCCGCGCTCGATGGGCCGGTTTTCATGGTGCTCGCCGTGTTCGTGCTCGCGCTCACGCCCCTCACGATCACGACATTGGCCGCGAGCTTGGACCGTCCCCGACTCGCTGCTGATCGTCTCGGACGGCCGGATCAACGTGAAATTCGAGGCACGAGCCTCGAACCCCGGAGTCGGCGATCCGTCGCTTTCTCGAGCGCTCGTCGTTCGTGGAGTATCGCGATGCCGCCGGGAACCTGGTATCCCGGGCTCAGCCCACATTCTCGCGCGACAGGCGCTCGGCTGACGCGGCGCATGGTGCGCGTCCACCTCGCGAAGCTCGAGCCGATGTTCCCGAGGCCGGGATCTCGGATCAGGCGCGCGAGTCGTTCGCCCAGCGCGGGATCACCCATCCGGAAGCGATCTTCGACACGAGCCCGCTGAATCGCTGGCACAGCGTGACGCTCGCCGAGCGCGACGTCGATCTGGCGGAGATCGCGCTCCGGCTCGGCAAGCTTCCGGAGGTGGAGTACGCGATGCCCGCGAGCTCGGCCGCCGGCCCAGGTCGAGCGCATCGACTCGAAGCTGCACGCCGCCGCGTTCGAGGACCGCTTCGAGAGCCCGGGACACATCCATCTGCGGCTGTACACCGAAGCAGGCATACGGGTGCACCAACTACGGCATCCTGACCGACGTGCGGCGGCAGGGTCAGCGGATCGTGCTGCGCGCGCTGGGCGTCGTCCGGCCCGGAGGCTGTTTGGAGGAGATGGGCTCCGCTTCCACGAACGTGGACCTCGGGCGACTCGATCCGGGAATCCATCGCCTGCGCGTGATCGTCGGCGGCGACACGACCGACGCGCACGTCTCGATCAACGATCAGACAATCGATCTCTTCGGCTCGAGCACCGTGCTCGTCGACCGGTCGGTGCTCCACCGCATTCCGGAGAACCTGATCTGGGGCGACGCGATGGGCATGGGAGACACCCAGGCCGTTCGCGACTTCGTCGCGGCCCTGCGCCGAGCCGGCGCCGCCGAAGTCCAGGCTCGCGGCCGGCGATTACGAGTACTTCGAGATCCGCGCCGACGGGACGCGGGTCTTCGATTGCGCCCGCGAGTACTGCGTTCCGTTCCTGTTCGCGTGGGACGGCAAGCCGGAGAAGCGCTCGCCGACGTGCTCGCGAGCTATCGCTCGCGTGTCCGGATCAACCTGTTCACCGCGCGCGGGGAACGTCTCGGCAACGGCGCGCGCTGAGAGATCGCCGCTACGTCCCCGACAGCGCCATCTCGTCGATGAGCAGGTGCGGCGCGTTGATCGGACCGTCGAAGACCAGATCGTTCCCCACCTTCTGCACGCCCTTGAGCATCGCCAGGGTGTCGGAGGCCAGCGACACGTCGGTCACCGGAGCGCCGAGCGCGCCCTTCTCGATCATCAGACCCGACGCCTGATACGACCAGCCGCCGGTCGCGGGGTCGTAGCCGAACGCCCCGGTATCGGTGAGGTAGAAGCCATGATCGATGCCGCGGATCATCTCCTCGACCGGCGTGGCTCCGTTCTCGATGTACACGCTGTGCGGGCCGATGAACGGCACGCTCGTGTAGCCGCGTGTGGCGTGCCCGGTCGAGGCGGCGCCGGCCTTCTGGGCCCAGCGCAGGTTGTAGACGAAGCCCTTGACGACGCCCTTCTCGAGCAGCGTGACCTTGCGCGTCGGCACACCCTCGTCGTCGTAGGGAACGCCGCCCAGCGCGCGGGGCGCAGCGGGTCGTCGACCAGCGTGATCAGCGGCGAGGCCACGGTCTGGCCGAGCTTCTCGGTGAGGTACGACGCCTTCTTGAACACCTGCTCGCCCGAGAACGCGCTGAACATGTTCTGGATCCAGTTGGCGACGATGTCGGGATGCATCAGCACCGGCAGCTTCTGGGTGGCGGCCTTCTTCGCGCCGACCATGCGCGCGGCGCGCTTGGCCGGCCTCGCGCCCGATCGCCTCCGGCGGCCTCAGGTCGGCGAGGAAGCGCTGCGCGCTGCCGTCGTTGCCGTTGCGCTTCTTGCCGTCGGCGTCGTCGGCGAGCACGCCGATGAACACCGACACGACGCTCCGCGGGTAGCTCGTCTCGAGGCCGCGGCTGTTGATCACCCAGGTCTCGCCGTGCGACGCGCCCGCGCCGCCGAATTGCGTGCTCTTGATGCGCGGGTCGACGCCGCGCGCGACCTTCTCGGCCGCCACACCCATCGCGATCACTTTGTCGGGCGTGAGGGCCGCGACCGCGGGATCGAAGGTCTCGAGCTTGGCGGGCGCCGGCGCGGGATCGGCCAGCCGGTTGGCGGGATCGGACTCCGAGTGCCTGGCCAGCGCGACGGCGCGCTCGGCGAGCGTCGCGACCGCCTCGGGCCGGAAGTCCGAGGTGTAGACCAGCGCCGCCTTGCCGTCGACGATGACGCGCAGGCCGAGGCCGCGCGCGTCCGACTGCTTGACCGATTCGGCGCGGCCGTCGCGGATCCCGACGTTCAGCTCGCGGTTCGAGACGATGAAGGCCTCGGCCTCGGTGGCGCCGGACTTCTTGGCGCTCGCGAGCGCGGCCTTGGCGACCTCTTTCGGCTGGATGCTCATGGTCTCTCCTTCCTCAAGAGGTCTTGCGCCCACCGACGGTGAAGCCGGTGAAGCGCACGGTGGGCTGGCCCACGCCGACGGGCTTGAACTGCCCGGCCTTGCCGCAGCTGCCGCGCCCGCGCTCGAAGGTGAGGTCGTTGCCCAGCGCGTCGATCTTGAGCATCGCGTCGGCGCCGTTCCCCGACAGCGTCGCGTTCTTGACCGGCGTGGTGAGCTTGCCGTTCTCGATGTTGTACGACAGCGTGCAGGCAAAGCTGAACGTGCCGTCCGAGGGATTGACCGAGCCGCCCTGCATGTCGGCGCAGTAGAGCCCCTCCTTCACCTCGGAGATGATCTCCTTCGGGTCGCGCGTGCCGTTCCCGATGTAGGTGTTGGTCATGCGCGGGATCGGGAAGTCGCGGTAGGTTTGCCGGCGCGCGTTCCCGGTCAGGCTCGCGCCCTTGGTGAGCGCGGCGTCGGCGTACTTGAAGTTGAGGCGATCCCACAGGTAGCCGATCAGCACGCCGTCCTTGACCACCTGGTTCTTGCGCGAGGGCGTGCCCTCGTCGTCGACCTTGAACGAGCCGCGCCCGTTCATGATCGTGCCGTCGTCGTAGATGTCGACGCCGGCGGCCGCCACCTTCTGGCCGAGCTGCGAGGCGCGGATCGACGTCTTCTTGCGGATCCCATCGCCCTCGAGGCTGTGGCCGAAGCACTCGTGCACCAGCACGCCGCCCCAGCCCGGCGCGATCACCACCGGATACGTGCCGCCCCGCGGATCGACCGCGGAGAGCAGGATCGACCGCCGTCTTGGCGGTGCGGGTGGCGCAGTCGTCGACCGACTGCGCGGTGTAGGCGTCGGCGTCGAGCGACCCGCCGATGCTGCCGAAGCCGAGATTGCGCTTGCCGGTGTCGGTGGCGAGCACCTGGAGCGTGAGCCGCGAGATGAACTGATCGTCGGTCTCGTAGACGCCGTCGCTGTTCGCGACCAGGATGCGCTTGGCCAGATCGTTCCAGTTGGCGGTGACCTGCGTGACCTTCGGGTCGTATGCCCGCGCCTTCTGGTCGGCGCGCTGGATCATCTCGATCTTCCGCGTCTCGGAGAGCGCGAGCGGCGCCGGCGACTTGAGCACGAACGGCGGCTTGGCCTTGCTCGCCACGAACTTCTGCGCCGCCTTGGCGGTCCCGCCCCGGGCGATGAAGGACGCCACCTCCGCCGCCTTCTTGAGGTTCTCCATCGTGTAGTCGTCCGAGTAAGCGTAGCCGACCTGATCGCCGGCGAGCACGCGGATCCCCACGCCGGAGAGCAGGCCGTACTCGACGGTCGAGAGCTTGCCCTGATCGACCACGAGGTTGGTCTGCATCGAGTACTCGGCGTAGACCTCGGCGAAGTCGCCGCCGCGCGCGGAGCGCGAGCTTGAGCAGCTCGCGGACCTGCTCGCGGTCGAGGAAGCTCTCGACGGCGGGGAGCGCGGGGGCGGTGTCGGCCGCGACGCGGGACCACATCGAGTCCCACATCAGCGAAGCCGCGGCCGCGCTCACGCCGATCACCGCGCTGGTCCTGAGGAACCCGCGGCGGCTCAGCGGTTGGTCGAAGAGATAGAGGGACATGAGAGCCTCCGGTAGGGATCGGGTCGTGCCGAACCCGCGGATCGTACGGAGGAGCGTCCGCCTGTCAACGGAGAACCGCACCAGCGCGGCGAGCGGCGGCGCGCGCGCGGCGCGTCGGTTCAGCGGGGCGAGGCGCGCGACGAATCGGCCGGCAGCTCGAGCGGTCCCGGCCACACCACGCGGAACTCGCGGACGTGGCGGCGGATCTGCGCCGTCGCGTTCGGATCTCCGCGAACCCCCGCAGCCGGTCCAGCGCGCGCGTCGCTTCGTCGCGGTCGCCGAGGCGGATCGACACGCCGGCCAGGCCGAGCCACGCCAGCGGATCGGCGTCGTCCCGCGCGAGCAGCTCCCGGTACGCCCGCTGCGCCGCACTGAAAGTCCCCGCCGTGGTCGCCGCGATCCCCCACTGGAGGAAGATCCGGCGATGCGGCGCGAGCCGCGCGGCCTCGGCCTGGGCGCGGGCCGCGTCGGGCCAGCGATCCATCCGCGCGTACCGCTCGCCGAGGAAGTTCCAGGTCATGGCACACACATCCTCAGGCGGTTTCGGCGGCTCGGCGAGATACGCCTCGATCCGCTCGAGACCGCGCGCCGTTTGGTTGAAGTGCGCCATCCAGTGCAGCGCGGGAACCAGGACCGCCGCCATGATCGTGACCGCGAGCCATCGCGCGAGCGCTCCGCGTGCGAACGCCTGGCCGATCGCCCACGCCGACAGCAGGCACAGCGCAGCTCCGGCGGCGGCGAACGCGTCCCCGTCGCGGAACATGCCTTCCAGCGGCGCGCACGAACGGCAGGATGGACGCGAACGACAGCGCGAGCGCGAGCGGCACGCCGGCGTCCGGCTCCCGCGCGGCGCTCGGCCTCATGATCGCGAGCAGCGCGACCGCGGTCAGGAGCAGCGGGCAAAGCACCATGACCAGAGTTCACGACGTCGAGCTGGTGCGCCGGCGACAGCGCCGTCGCCAGCGGGCCGCCGTGCCGGATCACCGCGGAGCTGGCGACGCGCCGGCCGAGATCGTAATCGCGGATCAACGACACGACGCGCGGCGCGGCGACGGCGACGGCGGCGATCGGGATCGCCCATGCCGCCCACCGGTGGATCGGCGAGTGGGCCGAGCGCCAGCGCGGATCGCGCGCGCAGGCGATCGCCGCGACCGCCCACGCCGGGACCAGCAGGAACGCGGTGCGGTGGACGAAGAACGCCGTCGCCAGCGCCACGCTCATGAGGAGCAGACCCTTGCGCTCGCGCACCGCACGGATGCCGGCGACGCCGATCGCGGCGGTGAGCACGCACATCTCCTCGGAGGCCTTGGGCAGGCCGGTGAAGACGAGCAGGTGGCCACCGAACACGAGCACCGTCACGACCGCCACCGCCGCGGCCCCGCGCAGGCGCAGTGTGCGCGTCAGGGTCACGGCCAGAAGTGCGAGCGCGCCGGCCTCGAACGCGCCGAGCAGACGCGAGAAACGCGCCGCCGGAGAGGAACCCGGCCTCGGTCAGCGCGCGCGGCAGCGTCCCGTGCAGAAACGTGTCGAGCGGCATCGAGGCGGCGTAGCTGCCCCGGAGGCTTCCGGTCGCGAGGCTCCCCATGCGAATGAGGAAGTCGCCGATGAACCAGGTGCGGTCCGGCAGCGCGATCACCACCACCGCGACGACGATCGCGGCCAGCGCGCGCGCGCCCCATCCGCCCAGAGCCAGCGCGTCACCGATCGGCTCGATCCATCCCGCGACGCGGCGAGCGACCGCGGGAACCATCGACGCGATCATGACCGCCAGGCCGATCCACGCGAGCGGCGCCGGAAGGAACCGCGGCGCGTCGAGGCCCCAGGCCCACATCGTCGGCGACAGCGCGCCGAACAGCCGCGCGAGCAGGACGAGGCGCAATCGTGAGCCACACCGCTCGCGTCGCGGCGACCGAAGGCCGCGAGGAAACGGACGAATCGCGTGGCGAGGGCAGGGATCGCGCGCTCACGACCGCGATCGGCCTCCGGGCCGTGTTCCGGTCAGGGCCGGGGCGAAGCGCCGGACTCGCTGGGCTCGATCACGAACAGAGTCGATCGTGACCCCGGCTCCTCCGGCGAGAGCTTGAGCGCGCGTGCGACGCCGCGCGCGATCGCGTAGAGGCGCGGCTCGACGACGTCGACGTACGTCGCGCCCCGCGCGTCGGCGCGCACGTCCTCGCCGCGCTCGGACTCGGCCAGCCAGCCGTCGGCGACGAGGATCCCACGCGCACCGGGCCATGGGCGGGCGGCGTCATCACCGCGCTCACCGCGCCGCCCTCGTAGCGCATCGAGACGAAGTTCGCCGCTCCACCGCGGGCCGCGGTCAGCCCCTCGGCGCTCGGCGTCCAGCGTCCCACCGGGTAGGGCACGAACGGCTCGCCCCCTCACTCCTGGTAGCGGAACTGGGCGGTGAAGGTCTGCGCCTGTCCGGGCAGCGCGCGCGCGAGCGGGCCGCCGGCGACGCGCGCGGTGCCGAGGAACACGAAGCGGGCGGCGGCGCCGCGTGCGACGCCGAGACCGCGACGGCGGGCTCCGCGGGGAACGCGAGCTCGGGATGTTCCGGCGCACCGCCTCGCGCAGCGCCGGGTCGATCTGGGGCAGATGCTCCGGGTCCGCCGCGGATCCGGATCTCACCCGTGTCGTCGGCGAACAGGATCAGCGGGGTTCCGGGCACCTCGCCGAGCTGCCGGCGAACGCGGTACTGCGGATCGAGCGCGATCGGGAAGGTCGCGTGCGCGCGACGCGCCGCCCGCGCCGCGACCGCCGAGTCGGCGGCGAAGGCGAACTCCGGCGTGTGGATGCCGATGACGCGCACGCCGTAACGCGCGTAGGCCTGGTGCCACGCCTCGGCGTCCGCGAGCGCGCGCAGGCTGCGCGGATCGGTGTCGGACCAGAGCACGAGCACGATCGGCCGGCCGCGGAGCGAGTCGGCGCCGAGCGGCGGGCCGTTGATCCAGCCGGCGGCGTCACTCGAGCCGCGGCAGCAGGGCGCCCGGCGTGGTCCCGGCCGCGGGCTCGACCGCCGCGGATCGCCCGGAGGTCGACGCGGGCGTACCACGTCGCACCCACCGCGGCGATCAGCGCCACGATTCCGATACCCCAAACGATCTGCGGGCGCGAGAGCACGGCGGGCGAGTATAGCGGTTTCCTGCTAGACTCCCGCCCCGCTTGGATTCACGCGGCGCGTTCGCGCGGCGCGGGTCGGTTGCCGACCGCTCCTCGAACGGCGCCACGCCTCACCCGGCCCAAAGGAGTCCCCTCATGCTGAAGCGCTCGGTCGCCTTGTTCCTCGCCGCGTCGTTCGTGATCGGCGCGTCCGGTTGCTCGTCCAAGCAGTCTCGTCCTCGGGCGGGAGCGACAGCACCAAGGCCGCGACCGGATTCAAGATCGGCATCATGACCGGCACCGTGTCGCAGGGCGAGGAGGACTTCCGCGCCGCCCAGCAGGTGGATCGCGAAGTACGGCGCGCGGGTCAAGCACGTCACCTATCCCGACAACTTCATGACCGAGTCAGAGACGGTGATCGCCAGCTCGTCGGGCTCGCCGCCGATCCCGACGTCAAGGTGATCATCGTCGGCCAGGCGATCCCGGGCTCGGTGGCGGCGGCGCGCAAGATCCGCGAGCAGCGTCCCGACATCCTGATCGGCTTCATCGGACCGCACGAGGACCCGGCGGTCGTCGATCGAGGCCTGCGACATCGCGATCCAGCCCGACCAGCTCGCGCGCGGCGTCACGATCATCGACGAACGCGCAGCAGATGGGCGCGAAGACCTTCGTCCACTACTCGTTCCCGCGCCACATGTCGCAGGAGCTGCTGGCGCAGCGCCGCGACATCATGAAGCGACGAGTGCGCGAAGCAGCGGCATGAAGTTCGTAGTTCGTGACCGCGCCCGATCCCACCGCCGAGGGCGGCCTGCCGGCGGCGCAGCAGTTCATCCTCGAGGACGTTCCGCGCGAGCTCGAGCAAGTACGGTAAGGAGACCGCGTTCTACACCACCAACGACGGCATGCAGGAGCCGCTGATCAAGTCGATCTCACCAGCACGGCGGCTACTTCGTCGAGCAGGACGTCCCGCGCGCCGACCGCACGGCTATCCCGGCCGCCCTCGGCATCTCGATCCCGCCCGAGAAGGCGGGCGACATGGAATGGATCAACAACGAGAACAAGCGGCTGATCGCCGCGAAGCGGCATGAGCGGGCACTTCGGCACCTGGGTGCAGCCGGTCGACATGGTGTCGATCCGCGCCTTCACCAACCTGCTCGTCGACGCCGTCGATGGGAAGGCCGACTACCACGACTCGGCCACCGTCGTCCGCTACCTCGAGGCCGAGGCGGGCGGGGCGGGTGCAGATCCACAAGTACGATCCCAAGCGGCAATCGGTGGCTGATCGTGATGCAGCGCATCACGTACTGATCGGCGGTCGGCCTCGCGGCGGAGGTGACATGCACTCGATCCGGTTCCCCAACGAGACGCCCGCCTATCGCACGGCCCGCAACACGCTGCTCGACGCCGAACGCGACCTGAGGCGGCAGGTCGAGGCGGTGGCCGCGCAGCGGCGCGAGCTCGCCCTCGGCGGCGAGATCCCCCAGGACTACGCCTTCCAGCAGCGCAGCGGCGGCGCGGTGACGATCGCCCGCATGTCGGAGCTGTTCGGCGAGGGCAGGACACGCTCGCGATCTACAGCTACATGTACGGCCCCGACGCCGCGCGCCCCGTGTCCGATGTGCACGTCGATCCTCGACGCGCTCGACGGCACCACCGATCACGCCACCCAGCGCATCGCACTGGTGGCGGTGGCCAAGTCGCCGATCGATCGCGTGCTCGAGATCGCCAAAGGAGCGCAGCTGGCATCAGCTGCGCCTGCTGTCGTCGGCGAGGAACACCTACAACCGCGACTACCACGCCGAATCCGGACGACGGCCGGCGGCAGCTCCCGGCGCTCAACGTCGTCTGTCCGGCGCGACGGCGCGATCCGGCACTCCTGGAGCTCGGAGCTGCTCTACGAGGCGAGTGCGATCCCGCCCAGGAGTCGCGGCACGTCGACATGATCCCGGCCGCTGTGGAACCTGCTCGACGTGACGCCCGCGGGGCGCGGGACGTTCCACCCCAAGCTGTCCTAACGAGGACCGCGCGTCGCTGACAGCGGCGGGACGCTTCGGGCGACTGCTTGATCGCGCTTCCGGTCAGCACCGGCGGCGAGGTTCCATGAGGTGAAGGCCGCCGGCCGATGAGGCGGCGAGCACGCGCTCGGGCGCCAGGGGGTCCACGGCGAGCGTCCACGCCCGTTTTCCGAGCCGAGGCCGTCGGTGGGCGACCGTGTCCAGCTTGCACCGGCGTCGGTGCTGCGGAAGATGCCGCCGCGGTGAAGTCGCTGATGTAGATCGTCTGACCGTCCGAGCTCGCGGCGATGCCGGTGAGGTCCGAGATGGGATGCCGCCGGTGACGCGCTTCCACGTCTCGCCGCGATCGTCAGGCGGAACAGCCCGCCCGAAGTGGTGGCTAGGATCGCTCGACCGTCGCCCGGCAGGAAGAGCATCGAGTGGAGCGTGACGCCGTCGAGCGCGGGCGATCGCCTTCCAGGTCGCGCCGAGCGTCGCGGCTGCGGAAGAAGCCGGTGCGCGTCGCCGCCACCGCCACGTGGGATCGGTGGTTCCGCGTGTCGTTCTCTTACGCGGTGGCGCTCGGCGGCGTAACGCCACGACCGCGAGCCCCGAGCAGGACGATCCCCATCAGAGACTGCGCCACCGCGCCGCTCGCGGGGGCCTCCCGCACGTAGTCGACCACGAGGACCGGGCGCACCGTGGTGACGGGGTTCTGACGCGCGAGTCGAAGCGGCTTGGCCGTACCGCTCAGCGACTCACGTTGCCGAGCACCGCCCGCGCCGAAAAGTTGCTCGGACGGGTGATCGAGCCAGTCACCGCACGTCGGCGATCACCCCGGCGCCAAGCCCCAGCTATGGAACGTGGTATCCAGCACACTCTGGCTGGCGGTCGACCCAGCGACGAAGTCCCTGCCGACGCTCGACCACAGCGTGGTGTTGAAGAAGCGGTGGATCCAGGTGGCGTCGCCGGTGGTCGATGCCGCGCCTCCCCCTCACCGCCGGGCCGCATCCGAGGTTCCCTCGCCCCAGTCGGCCGTCACGCGGCGGAGCGAGACGCTCTGCGCGCCGCTCGTGCTCTGCGACATGCGGAGCGTGAGCACCGCCGAGATTGATTCGCGCGCCGTGCGGGATGCTCGCTTGCACTCGATGTCGAAGGCGATCAGCCCGCGGCGGATCTCGCTGGTGGCGTTGGTGCCGGCGAAGAACTTGTGCTATGCCGCCGTTGCTGGCCCGCGTCCCGCTGGCCTGCTGGTAGAGGGTGTTGTCCCCTGCTCGCGGGGATCTGGACCGTGGTGGCCGCGGCGTCGAGAGCGAACGCGGCGGAGAGGAGCTACGGGGAGGAGACGGCGGCAGCGAGGGCGACGGCGCATGGGTGATGGCTCCGGGGATCGGGGTTGGATCGGGCGCAACAATTGTATCAGCCCGAGGACCGACTCGCGCCTCGCGACGTGGATCCCGACACGCTCCCTGACCGCCGACTTGCATGGAGGCCTGCCTCACGCACCCTAGTTCTCGGACGCTTCATGACCTCAGCAATACGTAACGAACGAAGTACAA
>ERZ1370068.4488-contig-3559_pt1 | contig 77351 bp, 122 predicted proteins | sample MGYA00561227_ERZ1370068 | MGnify/ENA primary metagenome ERZ1370068 (study PRJEB38410, sample SAMEA6850437) | metagenome | study: Metagenomic assessment of the ecological functions of the soil: analysis of the soil microbiota associated with the... | reverse complement strand
AAGTTACGCATTGCCATGCATTTTAATATATTTTTTATCCCTGGTGACGCATCGCTTCGCGAGCGTCGACCGTGAAGGGAGAGGGATAAAAATCAATAAAATAAATTAATTATATTAGACCAGCTATTTTTTTACCTAACTCTGTTAACACAGGTTTATCTATATCACTTATCTCTTTCATTTCTTTTCCATAAGTTCGAGGATTTTTAGCAGAAACTTTAACTTTTAAAAGGGTGATGTGTAGTAGTTCTCATCTCTTCTCCCTTCGGTCGACGCACTGCGGAGCGATGCGTCAAACATTTTACGTTTCTTTTGGCAAGATTAGTTTCAGTTATATTATTTTTAGGTAACATACAAACATAACCAACACATCTAAAATTAGTTTTTGTTTTTCTGGGTTTTCGCAGCTTCTTGACTCCATATGAATTGTACGGGAATCCCACAGTACTATAGAACCAGCTGGACAATTTAATTCTACGCAATTTACACCCAAGTTTTTTATAATATAGAGTTTCTTCTACATTTAATTTATACCAACTGCAGCTCTATCAGTTAGATATTAAATTTTTAGCTACTTTCATCATATCTGTGACTTCCTTTCAAAAAATGCAAGAGTTGCAATGCTATCGCATCGCGTTCTTGGCGGTGCATCGCCTTCTCTTACATCTAATGCAGTAACCCATGCTTGTGCACATTCAAATTCATTTCTAGTATAGAGAATGATCTGATCTGTATGTAGCCATCATTGGTTATTACAGAAACCACCCTTGGCTAGTTTCTTCTGGTGGTAAATGAATACTTGCCCCATCAAAACTAGTTGAAGTTCTTCAGTATTCCATAATTTTTTAAATACCTCTATAACTTTAGGATTTGTCTCATATCCCAGAAAAATTGAGCATGGCCAATTTTATGACGTTGAATAAGCATAGAATGAAGAAATAAATAAATCTGAAAAATTGTCTCCAAGATTTTATTATTTCTATTTATAGGAACATTCCAATTTTCAGTTATCTTCTCTAAATAATCCCAAGCTCCATTTACATAGATATACATTCTTTTCATTTATATTAGGAATAATAGCAACTCCTTTTCTTTAACATAGTTCCAATATTATTAATATCTGTAACATATCTTCATATTTATATGTTTCTAAATCCGATTCCTCGTGTAGCCGTTGTGCGGGTCCAAAGGACCCGCGACCAACTGGGGAGCGGAGTTACACGTGTTCGCGCTAGCTTTGCACTTCGTACATCGTTTTTAATGATTTCTTCTTCCTTTATTTTGTCATCCATATCATATTTTTTTCTCTATATTTTTCGTATAAAATTCTTCTCAAAAAGGAATACTAATGTGTTATCACTTGATCCTAATACTCAATTTTACGATACATAAAATCGTATAAAATTATAGATTTTTAAACAAATTTTATCACTTTTACTAAATATTTTTCTCCCTTCGGTCGACGCTCGCGAATCCTTCGGATCCGCGGCCTTCGGTCGCGAAGCGACGATGTATTTGCGCAAAAGCGCAAATACTTACACGGCACTTTCGCGGCAAAGCCGCGAAAAAAGCGATGCGTCACCTCGCTATAGTTTTAATTCTCTCTAAATAAAATTATTTTGTATTATACACAAAATATATATTAACTAAAAATGAAATTTTATACTTAAAATTAAAATATTTTGTTGTAACTAATGCTATAGATGATAAAAGAATTTTCCATTCACATCTCTAGTAACGAGTCCAAAGACAGCCTCTCTACAAAAAGAATGTAAAGGTATTACCACAAAAGGAAAAAAATGTGTATATAAAGCAAAATTTGGCGATTATTGTGGTTTACATAAAGATCAAAAAATTTGGTCAATTTAATTCCTTAATTAGCGAACAAAACACTGTTAAAATATGTGAAGAAAAATGTATGTTTTATATATTGGTTGTTTAAAAATTTAAAGTTAAATTATAATAGAATATCCTTCTTTTTCTAAACACAGAAATATTACACCTCTCCGAATTAATATCTCAAATGATAGAATTATATTCATCCACACATCTCATATAGATATGTATTATATTTCTGGTGCATGGGGAATTGGGGTTTATAAAATTATTTTATGAGTTTAAAATCTGTAATGGAGATTCATTAATTTTTCAGAATATTATTTTTTAAAATATTATCCAGGGAAAAAACTAGAAACATCATTCGATAATCGAAGTTTCAAAACAATTATGTCGTTACTAATAAAATGTAGATTTGTTAGTCAAACAAAACAGATGATATATGTATGCTTATTTACTTTGCATAAAGTTTCTTTTATGGGTAATTTTTTATTATTAAGTTCCAAAATCCATTATATGTTCTAATTGATCCTGGTGCGGTTTATACAAGATTTCCGAATCTGCTTGCGTGAAATGGTATTCCCACCACATACAAGACCTATAATCAAGATATTTTACTATGGGTGATGCAATAACAAAAGTTCCATTTAGACTGTGATTTTGGAAAACAATCATTTAAATTCAATTTATGTTATGTATATATAAAAATTAAATATTATATTAATTAATAACAAATAATTTTTAAAATGTCGCAAACGCAAAGAGTTTATTTTAATCTTCCTACAAGTGTTGTTAGAGATTATAACGTCGCGCGAGGGAGTAACCCAACCGAGTGATCTTACGAACTCAAACTTCATTAGAGATTGCAGCAACATTAGATATGCCAACGGTAGAGAATCTCCTCTCGACAACTCCACTGGCAGTGAGCATTGCGGACAGCTGGGAAATGGAACCGCCTCCCCTCCTATAAAGTTCACTTTAAAGCAATGGGAGAAGCCAGACATATTGGAAATAGATCATACGTGAACCAAATGCAATATATTCATGTGTTTAGATTTCGCTTAACTAAAAATATTTGGGCGAACCTTATCCATCTTAGAACTGATGCAAATCAGATTTGCCAACACGAGAAAGGTATTAATAAATGGTTTCGTTATCTCTCATTTAGAAGACTCTTCTTATAATGCTGCACACTAAAAATAAATATTAACTCTCGTTTTTTCAAAAGTAATCATTAATTTTTATTCAGTTTTGAATAAAAATAATTAATTATCAAATTATAAGAAATTTTTGCACTATTACCTTGAATTAATAAATAATTATAAACCTATTAATTAATACTTAATTTTCTCCTTAATTTTTAATTAAATGGCACCGAATTAAAATTTTTTATTGAATAAATAAAAAATGATATTGAATTCTTTTTTAAAAAAGAATAAAAGATTGAAAATAAATTATGCTTAATCAAAAAAACCTATAGTTTTATCAGTTAGGAAGGTATTATTGGGGTAGGTAAAAGTTCAATTATTGAACATTGTTTAATACCTTACTCTACTTCAAGAGGTTGGAAAGTGACATTAATTGAAGAGCCAGTTAATGAATGGAAAGAAATTTTGACCTTTATTTTATAAAGACCCATCCAGATGGGCTTATCATTTCAAACAATGGCTTTTCATGATAGAGTAAGAGAAATCTCAAGATAAATGGGAAAAATTATAAAGATAATACAGATATTTTTATAACTGAAAGAAGTGTTTATAGTGACCCATTATTTGATGAAAACTTTATATGAACGAGGTAATGTCACAGATTTAGAAATGAAAAATTATATAAAATGGTGGTCTTTATGGAAAACTGTATTACATTTCAATATAGATATGTTTATTTATCTAACACCAACAATTGAAGAGACTCATGAGACGTGTCCGATTACGTTCTCGTGAAGGAGAAGAGGGAGTAAGTATAGATTATCAATTAGATTTATTAAAACAACATGAAAACTTTTTTTGGTTCTGGAATAGTTATGGAAACTATTCCAGTTCATAAACTTGACACAGATTCCGATTTTAAACTGATTCATCAGTTAAAAATAACATTATAGATATTATTGAAAATAAAATAATTAATATTGTTTTGAAACTAAATTATTAAAAGTGTTAATTATCTTTTTTGATTTAGGTTAATCAAGAAATTAATATGCACCGCCAGTGCCGTGCGCTACCCTCTACCTGCACTGCCTTGCGAAGCGAGCAAAACGTACGCTCCGTGCAACGTGATTTTGAATCCAAAGTATTAGGTAATTTAATGCTACATTTATATATTTTCTATTAAATTTGGATTTGGAATTATTATACTTTTGTAAAGTAAAATTATTATAATTATTGTTTGTAAAATACATTTTATTATAGATTCTCCCTTCGGTCGACGGCATCGCGGAGCGATGCGTCATGGTTTTTACATGAATTAAATCTTCTATTATAACCACATGATGTACAATTCATATGTTTTTTACAATAGCTGGATCCTACTATATGATTTTGCAAGTATATTCTTCACATACTTTACAAATGTCATTATGAGGACTTTTTCCAATAAAAATATCTCTAGGGATTATTCTCCGCTTTTTTAAATAATGAAATTTTACGAAAATCATTATTTAACCTCCGCCGCTAGGCGACGAGCTCGTGAGTCAGCGTAAGGTTTTTTAATTAAAATATTACGAGAGCCACCAACATCACGGTCCAATTTCAAATCACAAAAAGAACATTCATAAACTTCTCTTCCTTTTACATTATTTATCATACCGCAATTACTACAGGTACAGGAAGTATAACTTTCATCTACGATCAATAACTTTTTTCCGTATGCTTTTACATTTATAAGTTAATCTCTCTTGGAACTTATAAAAAGAAAACATCATCATTAAACGTTTTGTTATATTAGCTAACCTTCTTCCTTTTACCATTTGCTTTACTCTAAAATCGGGAAGTAAAATTACATCGTAATTTTTTATTAAGAAAGAGATCGTTTTCCAATGAAGTTCGTTCACTAAATTTTTAACGTATCTCTGTTGATCTTGGGTTGGTTTATTTTTAGAGATTCTTTTATCTATTTCGAGTAAAAGTTTGGTTAACTCTATTGAAGCTTTATCTCCAATAAAAATACTTGAACCTTGAGGATCGTAACCTACCATGAATTTTCTTATTCCAGGATCTAAAGAAATTATCCTTCCCTTCTTTTCGAAAAACGTTCCTTGATTATCGTTACGATTGTCGTCGGTTGGAAAAAAATCAACTTCTACTGGACTATAAAGAAAATACCGATCGGTCTCTTTCTCATAAATTATCTCTAAACTTTTTTTATTTTTTAATTCCTTAAAAGAATAAGTCTTTCTTTTCTTATCTTTTTGTTCTATACCAAAAATGACTTTTAATCTTGTCAATCATTTTTGGATAACTTTTATCTTCAAAATGAAGATAATAAGTTGGATTTTTTGCTTCGATATTTCATTTCGAATTTTTTGATATTTCCATTTTTTAAATTAGAAATTGCAGAATTTAAACTTGAGGTAAATTTGCAAACTGCTCCCCTAGGTAATCTATTATGAATATCTTTATTTTCCCACCAGTTCGGAATAGGAAATTTTCCTTCTTTAGTTTCATTTAGAACGAATTTTTAATTATAAAATCTTCAATTTCAATACTTTCATATTCATATTTACTTAATAAATTACGGAGATCAACCATATTATATTTAGATTTATTTAGAGGAGTTGGATTGTTTGCTGTGAAAATAGTTAGAATTGCGTTATAATACCAACGGAATTGGTTTAACATTTTTGCAATTCTAATTTTTGGGTTTCGTTAGGAAACAATCGAAATTTCATGGTTTTCAACGGGGTTTCCATTTTTGGTTGCTTCTTTAATTTTGTTTTTAATGGAATGGGAACGGAGTCCATAGAGTCTGGAAGAGAAAACTGTGATAATTGAAAGGAGGTCGTCAATGAGTTCTTTTTCAGGGGATGTTTTTCTTTATCGAGAACCACGATTTTCCCATTGAACTTGGAGACAATTCGTTCGATAAGTTCAAAACCGAATCGACACAATCGATCTCTGTGGGTAACCACAATTTCTGAGATATCTCCTTTGAGAGCGGAGTCCAAAATGGAGTTGAAACCTTTTCTTTTAAAATTGATCCCTGATCCAATATCTCTGACAATTTCGTAATTTGGGAATCTAGTTCTAAAGTATTGTTCTTGTCTTTCCAAATCTTCTTTTTGGGAACTGGTTGAGACCCTACAGTAACAGATATTTCTTTTTTGTTTGATAAATTTTTGGTAGTTTGGGAAACTAGAGAGGATATATCTCCTGTGTCCTCCACTAGTTCTGATAGCTTTAATTTTCCCTTTTTCTTCCCAAGTAAAGAGTGTTCTTGTGGTAACATCTAAAAGTTTAGCAGCTTGGGAAGGTTGCAAAAATTTTTCGTTATCCATAACTTATTTATGAAATAATATCTCTTTAACTAAGTTAACATTAGTGAAATTTTAAAACTTTTCTTAAAATTTCGAAACTCATAATCAACTGTTGATACTCCCTTCGGTCGACGCATACTGCGGAGCGACCGTCAAACAATCTTTATTTTTATGTTCTTTATACGGTTCCAAATAAATATAATGTATTTTAAAAATATATAATTCAAAAATAAATAGAAAACAATATCTAAAGGAATTATTGTTTTTAAAAATATGAAAAAAATTTAATAACCGTGATACAAAGTCTTGATTTAAAAATTCATATTCTTCTTGGAAGATTGGATATTTCATTAATTTTTCTGCACTTATAATCTAAAAATACTTAAAATAGATAGATATTTTACTCTCCCGCTTTGGCTCGACGCTCGCGAATCCTTCGGATCCGCGGCCTCTGGATCGCGAAGCGATGCGTCGATTATTTTATATTTAATCTATTTAAAAATGTGCTTATATTATATGATGATCTTGGTTTCGTTTTAATTGTTATTTTAATTTTTGATGTAATTTCAGAAGATTATTAGAAAATTATGAATTACAAAAAATTATATTTTAAGGTTGGATAAGTGGATTTGCTTAACAGAAATTAGTATAGGTGAGCGCACGGCACTCGCGAAGCGAGGTGTTGCTAACGCACTGCCAATGCACACATCGCGAAGCGAGTGCCGTGCGCTTTGCGCTACGTGCATGTATATTAATTGAATATAATTAAAAAATTCTATATATTTTTACTTAAAAGGTAGTAAAATTTAAGATTAATTATTTAAGTTTCGGAGAATTAAATAAACATTATTAATATGGAATTTGAAGATTTTTTGATGAATGTATCAATAATGAAAAATACAGAGAGCCAAAAATAATTTAGAAGAATTAAAGCCAAAATTTAATTTCAAATATAGAAGCAGAATATACAGGTATAAACATTGTAGATACTCCAGAAAAAAGTAGACAAGATGAAAAAATAGATTTAAATAAAAAAATACGGGAAGCAGAGAAAAATTCGAGATATAAAAAATCCAAAAGGGATGAAAGGTAATAATATTCGTAGACAAGAAATAAGCTCTAAACTCGGTATAAAAGAGAAGAAATACGAAAAGAAATTTCTCGTTATAAAACCAGATTATCGTAGAAATTGAAATGGAAGACCGCAACAAGAAGAAAATCAGACTCATTTATTAATAATAGCAAAATCTGACGCATCGCCCGCGAGCGCCAACCAAAGGGGAGAGAACAAGCCTAAGAATGCAAATACTATCTAGTGAAAATAAATGGGATTTTAACTGTTAATTGTAATTTTTGAAATTTAATGAATTGTTCATTAAATTTCATTATATTTAGCTAATAAATCTAAAAATTTTTTTAAGAAAAATAAGTTAAAGAGATTATATTTTAATATTGTTGTTAGGAAACTATCAACCTTTAAAAATTTTTGTAACGATAACCAAGTTACATTCCAAAATTTTTATTGAAACCTACGCTTAGGTTGACGCGAAATTGCGTAGAATTTCATTGTCTAAAGTAGCGGAGTCGCTCAATCCTTATAATGATATGTAGCACAATACGTTATATGCACTGCCAAGGCACACATCGCGAAGCGAGTGCCGTGCGCTTTGCGCTACGTGCGCTAGCACTGCATCGCGAATCGAGCAAAACGTGTGCTCCGCTCCCAAAGGTCACGGGTCCTTTGGACCCGCACAACGTGAGTTTTAGATTTTTAACTTTCAAAAGCGGAGCAAATAAATTTTTAGTATTTTATACTAAAAATTCCAAAACTTTTAAAATTGAAAATTTTTTAAATTATTGGTAAAAATAAGTATTCATTAAAAAATAAATATCAAAATGGTGTATCGTTTATTAATTACATTGATAATTATAGTATATTCAGTTCCAGTTACAATAAACTTTAGACAATTTAGTACATCTCCAACATTAGGAGGAATAGGATCGACAGATCCAATTAAACAAAATTATGGAGCGCTTCAATTTTTTGTTGATTATGTTTTACAATATACAGGAGGATTAAATAATGGAAGTGGAACCGAGTAACAGTTACATTTCAGGTGAGAGTTTACATGGCCAACAACAGCAACATGCACTGTCATTAAGCAAGTAGTCATACTAATCCTTCATGCGTTAATTAGAACTGCCGCATGTTGATGGTGGTACACAATTAAATCCAGAAGTATGGGATTTATTCCTAATAGTGGTCAACCGTTTGATTACCATTTAATAGATTTAGATCGTTTTTACAATCTGCCAGGAGTGCCGGTAATGAAAGTGGATTAGAAATGTTTCAACGTATTTAGATTCCAGAAATATGAACGTCAAAATATTACCAGTTTTAGGTAGTCCAAGACAATCTTCGGGATATCTTCAAAAGATGTTAGCATTGTTGGTCTTTCAGATATATGTGTCCCTCAAATTGGACTTGGCGATATTTACCACCAGCACAAAATATTCTTGATTTTACTTGCACAAATATTGTTGGTACTAATAAAAAACTTAATTTGTAAGTGCACCGCCAGGCGGTGCGTCAGCACTGGCAGTGGCTGGATTATCTGTTTTGGGCGCTGTTCAAACTGGAGCTGTTACTGCATTTGAATTTGCTGCAACATTAGATAACTCTGCGGCAGCAACTGGAGGATTTTTTCCTCCTTTAAATGGTCCAAGCCCCTCATGTAATACTCTTAATCCAGTTCCACAATGTTATCAAAATCCTGGTCATAAAGGATTAAGATATATACATTATCCAGGATGGCATCAACCATTTTTTATTGGATGGATAATTATAAATATGGATTTATGGAAATCACTAAGTATAAATCAACAAAATGCAATTACTCGAGCTGCTACTGATGCATTTACAGATTCTTGGGAAGCTTCCAATAGTGTGGAATGTGTAACTTTAAACAAAATTTTGGCTTTTAATGATAACCAAGTTCAATTAAATTCCTGATGGATCGCCAAAAGATTGTGATCCAGTTGCTATTGGAGTACACAACATGTAGTGCTGATATGGTATTAGCATCATTTTCAGAAAATGCTATTGCTGCTTTACAAATTGGGAGTGATCAATTTCTTGCTAGTCTTAGAGGTTCATCACCTAATCAAATAGATTATGATTATATTTTAAACGCAATTTTAAATTATGAAATTAAATTGCATTTCACATGGTCACCTGAAATCGGATTTCCAAATTGTGCACAATCCTCCTAAAATAATTTTAAATTTTTCAAATCAAAAGATTTGGAAAATATTAAAATAAATTAATTACGAACATCTTTTATAAATAATTCATATTCTCCTGAAGTTGGCATAACAAAGATAACTACTTTATAATAAAGTTCATATATAAATTTTAATATATCATTTGGAAGTTCATTAACAGACATAATCATTAATTTAGCATTTATTATTTGTCTAATTAACACTGCACACGAATTTTTTAATTTTAAATAACATTTATCACAAAGTAAAATATTCGAGATTTTATTAATAAGAAGAATAGGTGTTATCCAACCACTACACCTAGAACAAACTGGATATTCTGTTGATTTTTTTCGAAATGGCAGGGAAAATCATGTTTTCCCAACTAAAATTATTTTTTATACTTGCGGTAATTAATTCATTCACATAATAACATATAAGACGAATTAAATCACTTTTTGTAAGTAATTGAGAATATAAAAAGATTCACTATTATTTCTTAGATCTCTTATAGGACTGTTATTATTAGAATTACTTTTATAAATTATAGGTCTAACTATTTGTTTTTTTTATGCGAATTTAAAAAAGAGCGAGTAACAGTTCTTTATCCATCTGTAATACGCAGTGTGTAATAGTTACTCGCGAAGTGATGTGTAACTCCTCAACTTAAAATAAAATTTTTTATTAATATTACAGATAATAAACAAATACATTTAAATTTAACATCTATTGTATAAAGATAGGTTTTATAAAATTAATTCTAATATTTTAGAAAATATGCAAAAGAAGGCAAACATACCGGAATTAACATTGACTAAAACAACAGAAATTGTAATAGCAGACCATAAAACTTTAGGAACATAAAACTTTTTAGAACATAAAACTTTAGAACATAAAACTTTAGAACATAAAACTTTAGAACATAAAACTTTAGATATTCGCGAAGGAATGCGAGATAGTTCAACAATACAAAGTGCAATATTACAAGGAACTATAACACAAGGAACTATAACACAAGGTATAATTCCTTCTGATCCAACAATTCGTGTTGGACGACGTCCATCAGATAGTATATCTCTTCGCGAACGTAGGCTAGAAAGGAGAAGGTGAAAGTGTAAAACGTGTCATGAATCCTACTTTGTTAGATAATCGTCTTGATCACATTACAGATTCGCCTCATTATTGTGTAATACAAGCTGAATGCAACATAGGACAAAAAGTTCAAGTATCAATAAATGCTACTGAATTACAAAATGAAACAGATCTTGATAAAATGGTAACTATCCGAGATGCTAAACACGATTTTAATAATAGAACCAATTTAATTTTTTGGATATCAGCTGAAGATCTTATAAAAATACAAAAAGATAAATCAAAAATTTATTTAAGATTATGTATTGAACATCCACCTATTACACCAAAATCAAAAATAACAAAAACTTCACCTAGAATAAAAACATCACCTAAAAGAGAAGAAATTATTATAACACGTGATACTCCTTTTACGCAAAGCGTACACAATGCGGAGCGTGTGTTTACGTACACTCCGCATGACGTAAAGCCTGTGCAAAACGCGGGGTCACGAAATGAGCGTAAATCAGAAGGAGAACCTCCTCTCGAGTAGAGTCATCTACTATAGAACATAGACCGATTTTACGAGGAGAGATTATTACTTCAAATTCTAGTTCTAGCGTTAAAAGCGGAAAAATAGTCATGCCGCTAGTGCGTCGTTAGCACTCCGCCCTGACGGAGCGACGAGTTCTATGAGTCATTTCGCAAGTACAACAAGCTCTACTAGTCAAGAAATTGTTAGTAATGTGTCTTCTGGAGGCGTTAAAAATAGGAGAATTAGTCAAGAAACCCCTGTTCGGAAAAAAGTGCCAATAGAAGTTTATCAGCTGGTGGCGTAAATCCTAATATAGTTCATTTTTCTTTGAAAAATATAAAAATATAGCATTAAATAAAATTAGATATAGATTAACTTATAAAGAATCTGAAAATCATTTCCTGCTTTTTGTTATAGGTTATTTAGAAGATAAAGAAAATTTATATTGCAAAGGTGTTGATGATCAAAATCAAATAAAAGGATATGAATTAAGTCATTATAAATGTGTTTCAATAACTTATACTATTTTATCTGGCAAAATTGATATGACTGTAATATCTCCTAGTTTAATTCCACACTGAATTTCCAATTTATTTTACTTTAAGAGATCTCTGGAGCTCAAATTTGGAAAATTGATATAGATCAATTTGTTGATATTTGTGGAGAAGAATTAATGGAGACCGCTCAAGAAAATTCTAAAATTCTCATAAATACAAAACTAGTAATTTCAAAAATGAAAAATTTCTTCGAGAGTTTTACGTCAACGATAGCGCACTGTAAAGCTCTACGCTGCACTGCCAAGGCACACATCGCGAAGCGAAAGTGCCGTGCGCTTTGCGCTACGTGCGCTAACACTGCACTGTACTGCACTGCCCAAGGCACACATCGCGAAGTGACCCGCGTTTTACGCAGGTCGAGGGCGAAGGCGCGATGACACGTCGCTTTTTCGCGGCTTTGCCGCGAAAGTGCGTGAAGCATTTGCGCAAAGCGCAATACTACACGCCGCTTCGCGAGTGTCGACCGAAGGGAGAGTGCCGTACGCTTCGCGCTACATGAGTGCTAGCATCGCGCCGCATTAGTAATGCGACAAACAGTTATTAAATTGAATAATTTCACACTAATAAAGTGTAAAATAATAAAAACTAAGCTGTTTAAATCTTAGTATATAAATATTTATATGATAAACAACTTGGAATAATTACATTTATATTTGAAGGATACACAAAATGTAATTAATTTATTATCTTGAAATATTGGATTTGAAAGAGAAATTAATGCAGTGCACAAAGATAATAATGATCCTTTGATAAAGGTAATCCACAACCAAAACCTATCGCGAAGCGAGCAAAACGTGTGCTCCGGCTCCCAAAGCGTTGCGGATCCAAAGGATCCGCACAACGTGTACCTTTAAACCTCCAGATTGCAAGATAATTGGATAAATAATAGTACTCTCAAATTTTGCATTGTTTTCAATTATACCAATTAATTTTAAAGGTAAAAAAATCTTTGTCAGTTTTGATTAAATATTGAGTTAATAAATCACAATTTATATTTGATTTTTAATTAAAATTTCGTTATTTAATTTAATACTAAATGACGCATCGCTCTGCAATGCTATCGCATCGCCCTGGGCGGTGCAAGCGTCGAACCGGAGGAGAAGGATGATTACTTCAAATTATACGATACAGATGTTTTAATTTGTGTTTTATTAAAACTCATAAGTAATAAGTCAAGTCAAAAAAATATATTATTCAATATAAAATCTCATTTTTTATAATTACTTACTTTTCAAAAATTATTTTTATGTGTAAAACATTTAATTTGGATTGGGAGTATAATTATTACATAAATTATCTATTTTTGCATAAAGCAGTTATTAGAAAATTGGTCAATTTCTATAATTTCAACGATAAGTTTTTTAAATGCAGTATCTATATTTAAATTTGTTTTAGCAGATGTTCCAAAACATGTTATAAAACCATTATCCATACATATTTTTACACAATTCACTACATGTTTTACCTCCATATTTATTTTCAGTATTTTTACACTCATCCATTTTATTTGCTAAAAGAATTACTGGAATTAAGGTTGTTGTACCAGGAAAAGTAATTTTCTCATCAATCTCTCTTTTTCCATTGTATCGCTCCTTCAAGTGTACAATTACGATTAACATCAAAAACAACGAATGCCCCTACTACATTATTATAATACCATTTATGAATTTCATTATTAAATTTTTCAATACTCGAAATATCCCATATATGCAAACAAATCTCCATCTCTACACTACCATTATTTAAAATTGACGATTTCCAATCGTTGTTTTGAATTTAGGTCACTTTTATATTTTGTTATAAAATAATCATTAATATAACGTTCCATAATTGAAGATTTTCCAACAGCTATATCGCCGACAATTATTATTTTATACATTTAGAATTTTTTATATTTGAAATTCTTATTTTCTGTTTTGATTTTTCTGTTTTGATTTTTCTTCTTTTTAAAAGAGAAGAAATGACAAGATATATCTATATTTTAAATTTCTAATTTGTTTTATTTTAGAATTTTTTTGTTTTTAAATTTTTCCTAAAATAAAATTTAAAAATAAAATCCCAAGGTTCAAAAACACATACAAGGTATACCTTGTATGTGTTTTGACTTTTTTGAGAATATTTTTAAATTTTCTAAATTATTTTACCAATAAAATTTTTAATTAGACAATTTCAATTATTAATTTTGGGATTTTTAATGAAAAACTAATTGTTAATTAGAAAACACTATTTAAAGTATATATATATTGAATATTATATAAAAATTCATTCTAGAATTAAAATATAATTTTGGAATTAAGAAAAATAACATTCTGAAAAATAATAGAAAATATAATTAATTGAATTAAAATAATTAATCTTTGGAATTAAAAATAATAACCTTTATTAAAATATTTTTGATAATGGAAACTTTCATATTGTGAATTTTGTGGTAAAAAAGTAGCAACTGAATGAAATATAGTTTAGTACTACAAAAGAACGGCAAAATATTGTATGAATTTAAGAGGAGATGACAATACCTAAAATTGATTGTGAATATTGTAATTGTGGTTTTACTAACACAATCAAATTTGAATGCACATATAAAAACTTGCAAAGAACGTCTTGAGAATTGAAAATCGAACAAAAATTTAGAGCATTGAACTTAAGTTAGGAATATGAATCACCAATTGAACTGAATTTAAATTGAAATATGTGCAACCAAATTTGAGGTAATCCAAAATTTGACAGAGTAATTTGGCAAATTAATCATAATTATAGAAGAAAAACAACAGATATTAATAACACATTAAATGCACGAATTCATGAATTTAGAATAGGTAGTATGAAAAGGATGTATATAGTCGGCATGGAAAAACAAAAACCTACTCAAATTGTTACTACTACCAACACTCAAACTAATTATAATCAAAAAATACTTAAAATTAAAACTGATACTATTAAACCTTCTCCCTTCGGTCGACGCCTCGCGAATCCTTCCGATCCGCGGCCTCTGGTCGCGAAAGGATGCGTCACTATTGATTTAGTAAAAAGAAAATTCTACCAAAATATGATTTAGATGCTTTTGCAGGAGGATTCCTAGATTGGTTAAATTTATTTCCGATATGATTGTTTTAGAAACCAAAGAAGGAAAGAGAGAGGAATTACGTTGTACAGACATTTCAAGAGATAATTTTCATAGACTATTAAAAGAAGGTGGAAATACAGAATGGACATCGGATAAAAAAGCTCTGTTTTTAAATAACGTATTTGATGAATTAAAATCGATATTTGATGGGATCACGTAGCGCGTAAGCGCACGGCACTCGCGTAAGCGCGGATGTGCGGACGAAATTGAATGATGTAGCAACTGGATAGAAATAGTAAATATAGTCTAGATTCCATAAATGATGTAAGAGATATGTATTTAGGTATAAAAGGTGCCCACGGAACCAAAAAGAGGACTGATTTAGTTTCGCAGTGACGTATCACTTCGCGACAGAAGGCCGCGGATCCAAGATTCGTGAGCTTCAATCGAAGGTGATCTAATTACTATTAAAATGTGTAGCTTCTATCAATTTTTCTAGATATTTTTCGACATTTCATTTATTTTGTTATTCACTATGAACAAAAAGTGTATAGAATTGATTTATTTGAACCTAAGTTTTTGTGTGTTGCTCTCTTTCAACAGAGGAAATTAATAAGATGTTTTAAAATAAAGCAACAAAAGAATTAATAGTTTTAGAACAATACATAGCCCACTCCTTCACAATAAGGACTACTAGATCCAAGTAAATTGCCTTCCGAACATCTTACAGCTTTATTATTAAAATGCTAATCCACTAATTGTACTATAGCCTGCTGCCATATTTTCTCTTGTTGGTTTACAAAAAATTCTCTTACACGCTAAAAACGTAATAAATACAACTACAATAATAATAATGAATTGTTTGGTGTTATTCATAATTAACAATTTATTTTATTACTAGTAAACATTATAATTTTTAAGAATTGTTTTTATCTTTGATAAAAACAATTCAAGTACTTGTTATTAAGCTTGTGTTAATTTTTAAAATGATGTTTAATTAAATTTTGTCCAAATAATTATATTTTAAATTTTGATATTCTGTAATATTTTTCCAAAGTTCTAACTCATTCTCTCTTAAGTTCTTCTCCCTTCGGTTGACGCCTCGCTCCGCCAAGGGCGAGTGCTAACGACGCGGAGCGATGCGCCATCATAGGTTTCGAATCTTAGGACTTCCTGGTACTTCATTTTTTACATAAAAATCCATTATTTGTATTTTGCTAACAAGCCTCATGTCCTATGTAAGATTTTTTTTATCTTCCATTAAATAATTCATAATTATTCATTATAATATTTTAATTTAAATTAATAAATTGGATGAACCGATTTTCTATTTCCAAAAAAATTTTCCTCCTACTCGTGGTTGTTCAATGCCATATTTATTAATTGTACCAGCTATTTAAACCAGTGCCATAAGCTTTAACAGGTTGAATCTTTGTTTGAAAATTGATTTTTATTTTCTTTAATATTTTGGTGATCTCTATAATCAAAATTATGTGTTGCTACTACTGGAACTCTAGGAATTTCTCTTAATTTAATATGATCTTCTGGAGAAGTATAACCTGTAGGATCTTAAACATGTTTTTGATAACCTATTTCAGAAATTGGATTTATAACACTTAATTTAGTTTCAAGTTGATCATCTAATTGTATATTATTTAATTGAGTTTCTCCATTAATTAATATAATAGATGAATGACCAGAAGATATAGGAGTAACTGGGAATTTTTTTGTAATGAAATTTCATTTAAATGTGTTTCTCCATTTATAAAAGTACCGGAACTATATCCTGAAGAGATTGGAGTTAATGGTAATGTTTTTTCTAATGTTAATTCATTTAATTGAGTTTCTCCATTAACAGTATGATTGGAATGATATCCTGAAATGCATTGATGTTTTAGGAATTGTATAATTATAGATTGATATCAAGATATACCTGGAGATTGATCTGTCATTGAAATATTATATCTTTTATCATAACCAGAATGTACCGCTGTTTGATTTTTAGGGATTGCGCTAATTTTTAATTTATCATCAATCATTTGAGTTGGATGTTCTGTCGTTCTTTGAGATGCAAATCCTGATGAAACAGAAGTAGTAGGGATTGTAGTTACTAAATCAGGTAATACAACGTCATCAAGGGTTGTATCTAATGGACTATAAAATGTTTGCATCCATGAATGTTGATTAACTTTATCTGTAATATATCCATCTATATCTGTAATAGCCATATTATTCGCTTTAAATGCAGTAGTTCCATTATCTGTAACAGTACTTGGATTTACGTGTGTTGGTATATTGTAAGCTGTAGCTGGTAATCTATTTAATGGTCCATAATCTTCATATGAATTTTGTAACGGTGGTCTAAATACGGTTATTTTTCTTGATGAGAGGATTGTCCATATTTATCTATATTATCACGGTATGATCTAGCTAATACGGCGTCTTCATAAATTTGAGTATGAACTTCATTATTTAAAATAACATCACTACTATCAACTTTCCAATATTTACCACTCCATTTAAATTCAGGAGGAGCTTGTTTTATATCTGGAAACACAGGACATTCGAGTTGGTTAAGGGGTTTCTTTAAACCGCTCCCTGCGAAGTAATTCATAATTTATATAAGAAAGTATTAAAAAAATGATATAACTAATTAAATATTTGTACTTATAAATAAGTAATTTTATAATTTAAGAATATAATTTGAACTATTAAATGAGTCTCTCTAAAGTTCATATAATAAACCAGAAATGTAATTTATAATTTTAACTCTTTATTATATAATAAAAATATGTTTGGTTTGTAATAAATAAAGTAAAATATCTCATAACACAAATGTGTTATGAGAATATCCTAATCACTTATAATCAGGACGTTTCCATGCACCGCCAGGGCGGTGCGTCTCCCTTCGGTCGAGGCTCGCGGAGCAGCATGCCTCAGCACTGCACGTTATATTATATTTTATTATATATATTAATTCTTTAAATTCTTTTTTGTAAATAAAAATACTTTTAATAAAAATGAAAATAAAATAAAAATTTTAGTTTTTTAAAAATATGGAATTATCTAGTATTATAATGCAAAATAAAAATTTTTCTATTGATTTTTAATGAAAAAGCATTACAAAGAAATAGAAAGTAAACTTAGATTTGTTTCTAAAATACAAGTTGGAGAAAAAATAGATATTAATTCATTACAAGTAGTATCAGCTCTTTCATGGGGAACAAGTTTATATAGAACCATATATGCTAGAAATGAATCTCGATATTCTACATTAAATTGGTTAAGTCAATTATTTAACGATGCTTTTGAATTATCAAAATTTTATTTATCCAAAAAGGACGAATTTTGCAAAATTATTGGAAACACTCTATTAAAAATAATAAAAGATTGTATTGTAGGAATAACAAATTTAAGTAAAACATATGAAGACGATAGATATTTTTGTTTCAGAAATTGAAACATTAGTAAATTTATTAGAAACAAAAACTGAAGATATAGATAGAATTTATACGAAAAAAATTAATGATCATTAGAAAATTGAAATATAAATGCAAATAAAAATATATAATTGACAAATATAATATTATCTGATGTCTTTGAAACGGAAAGTTTATATTTCTTTCATCTTCAGAGGACGATGTGTCGTCCTCTGCATCTTCAACTGAAAGCGATTCTACGCTTTCTTTAGAAGAAAAGAAAAATTATTTATCATGGTTTTTAAAATGTCAAGCCATTAAAAACATTAATAATCTTCCATGTGATAATAAGCATTATTATCAACAAAATAATCATTATTTATGTGGTATACATTCTAATAAAAATAATAGAACAAATTTACCAAAAGATAAAAATAAAAGTAAAAATAAATTAAATAATATTGTTTCTCATAAAAAAATGTTGACGCATCGCTACGCGAGCGTCGACCGAAGGGGAAAATTGGTCACTAAAAATAATTTATTATTAGGCAAAAAAGGTGATATTGTTTGTTATAAAATGGAATGATGACGCATCGCTACGCGAGCGTCGACCGAAGGGAGAAAGCAATTCCATTAGTATGTGGATTATTTGAACGTATTTCCTAATAATAAGCATCAAGAATAGAGTAGACGGCTTTGGGTGTTCTTCTCTTTCACCCTATGAAATTAGGACCAGTTATTCATAGGGAACCAGGGCTGCCAAATGCTTTAACTATAGAGGGTTACCACCAGTATAGCAAAGGTATATCCAAATGAGATTGATATAAATAATAATCCTACAGAAGAATTTAGAAAAAGAAGATTAGAAGGTTATATTAATCCTATACCACCTCGTCATAAATTTGATTCTAAACAAATGACTAAATTAAGGAAAGAAATTAAAGGTCAAAATAGAAATGAACCATCATATACCGTTCATTATACGTTAGATGGTAAAGAAAAAGATTTACTTATGTTGAATCTCGTTATTTTTATTGTAAAGCTTATGAAAAATTAGCAAAAGAGACTGACGCATCGCTTCGCGAGCGTCGACCGAAGGGAGAAGATTTTAAAAAACTGGTAGATATAATTAATAAAGGAACAAACATTATAATTTGTGGTTATGATGCTTACGAAGTAACTAAAGACCTTTATATTCATTATTGCGATGCTACAAAAGCGTTTGGTCATGAATTAGTTTTATATAGTATATTAATGATTGATTATCCAATATAATTATCCTTGGAATTTATACAGAGATATGCATTTAAATTTATATGAAAATATAGGACATGTAATATAAACTAATAAACCTTAATTATTAAAATTTACTTCACAAAAGTGAAGTAAATCAATGCGCTTTCCTTTAATTCTTTATATATTATATATTGGTTGGTCATATTTATTTATTTTATAATTCGCTCCCGAAATAGTCGCAGATCTCATCCCGCTTGCAGTGCTAGCACACGTAGCGCAAAGCGCACGGCACTCGCTTCGCGATGTATGCCTTGGCAGTGCACCGCTAGGGCGGTGTAGTGTGATATTCCTCATCAATAATTTTAGATTTTAAAGATAAATAAAATACCATTATTCCAATAAATAATGATACTTCAATAATACAATACTGCCAAATTGTCATTATTATTGAAATATTTTTGGTTGTAATAAAGGTAAATATTCATTATTTATTAATAAATTGTTCACATACATTAATGCAATTAAACCTAATATACCTCCAAAAAATGTGAGTACTGTAATTTCAATCATATAAATTGTATTAGTCTAAACGTATATTTTAATAAAAAATATGGTTATTTTTTACAATTAAAATAAAAACATAATTACATTTTTATTTAATTTACTAGAAATAAGTATTGACTTATAAAAAATGAATTGGAAATGGTGGTCAAAATATTTTTTTAATATTGATACTATAATAGTTATTTTTATTATTTTATTAGTATTATATTTTTTTATCACCAGAGAAAAAAAATCCCATAAATTTAGTATAGGTGATTATGGAATTAGTTAATGGAAATAAAAATTAAAAACTAGAAAAAGAAAAGAAAAGCCAAAATTTAATAAACATGAAGAAGAATGTAGAAGAATATTTCAAGAACTTTTGGAGTAAGATTTAAATCTATTAGACCTGAATGGCTTAAAAATCCAGTTACTGGGAGAAATTTAGAATTAGATGGATATAATCCAAATATAAAAACTTTAAAAGGGGTTGGTTTAGCATTTGAATATGACGGAGAACAACATGCAAAATATAATGAACATTTCCATAGATCTGGACCTGATGAATTTATATATCAAACAACAAAAGATGATTTTAAAAATTTTAAATGTAAAGAACGTGGTGTTTTATTAATAAGGATACCACATTTTGTTGCTTTTCCAGATTTAGATAGATATATAAAATCCGAATTAAAAGAAATAATGTATCTCCCTTCGGTCGACGCTCGCGGGAACAGCACGTCCAATACCTTCTAATAGAGGTATTTTTAGAAATTATGATAAAAATGATAATGAAGACGAATTAGGTTGGTTTTTTAACAAAAATATGTATGATTATCGTTCTGTATAGACAAAGTTCTTGAAACATGGGTTGACGTATCGCTTCGCGATGCGTCGACCAGAGGGAGAAGGCTTGACGCTTCACGTAAATACATCGCGGAGTGATGCGTGAACTCGCTCTGAATTCGTTTTCACCGAGGCGAAAACAATTTTTGCCCGAGACACAAAGGATTTAAGAGTTATTTTGGTGGATTTAAGAGTTATTTTTGATGGATTTAAGAGTTATTTTGATGGATTTAAGAGTTATTTTGGTGGATTTAAGAGTTATTTTGATGGATTTAAGAGTTATTTTTGGTGGATTTAAGAGTTATTTTGGTAAATACTTTTTACTTCACTGTCTCTCCATTCTTTAATTTTATTATTATATATATCTTCGTTCTTCACTTGTAATAATTTTGGTCTGATATAGATCTAATATACCATTCATCATTGAAAAATATTGAATACCTATTCCTGCTAACAATTCTTCTCTTAGTAGGCCAATATACGTCTCTTCCGGTCGACGCTCGCGGAGCGATGCCGTCATGCATGAAGCGTCATGTATTTCATCATTTTCCATTTTATTTACTCAATTTATTAATATTTAACCATTTATTTTTTAGAATTTTTGTTACTTAATAAGTAACAAATGGAATCTATATAATTTAAATTTAATTTAAAATTTATAATTAAAAATGAAATCATGATTCAATTATTTAAGAGGTAAAATACCATTTTATAAAAATACAAAAATTTATTTGAATTTACAATGATAGAGACTACTGTTTCGCAAGTTTTAAAAGAAACTGAGACGCAAGGTAATTTGGGTTTAGAACAAAACTTATGTAGTGATATTAGTGCTAACACACGTACACTGCTCTTGCAGTGCATAACGCACTGCCTTGGCAGTGCAGTGCTAACGCACTGCAAAGTGATGTTAATCTTAAAAATTATCTAATGTGGAACAAAATACAAATACGCAACGTATAGGAAATCAATTTTACCTCCACTTCAAATATCGGAAAATTCCCGTATTGAAATTTTACAATTTTACGTAATACCTTTTCAGGCGGAACTGATGGCAAATGTTTTTAGACGTTTTGGTACATTGGGTAAATTAGATAACCCAATTAATATCAAAAAATATACAAGTCCAGAACAATTTGGAACCATTAGATACGATTAAAAGGTATATTACACAGTGAATTAGAGAAATCCATACATGTTGAATATAGATCATTTTATGGTTTTACAACAAATCGTCAAATTCGTGACGAACCTAAAGAAGTAAAAGGTGTGATATATTTATCCATTCCGAATCTTACAGTCAATTAGATTTAACGCATGATTGTACTTTTGCATTTAGTACAAATCCTTATTTTTGTTCTACATTAAAAAACAACACCTTTAAGTGGAGATTTAATTTTGTTTTTATGTCTAATTAAAACTTTAGAATCTATTTCTAAACAAAAAAATGATAAAAAACCTAAAGTCTTTTCTCCAAATGCAGATAAATGGTGCATAGTATCTGAACAGTTTCTTCATGCATGGACAGTAATAATGTATGATTGGCATGAAACTTTTGATAAAATAATACCACAAAATACCCCTAAAGAAAATAAAAATAAAATTTTACGTGACAAATTATTTACTTGGTAATTATCTTATGACGAATTCATGGTTAAAACATAAATTAACACTTTCGGCTAATAAAATTACCACCAATGACAAAAGAAGAATCTGAAGAAAAATATTGGCATTTACGTACAGAAGTTGCATCCAAAAAATGGGTCGATGTTTATACTTGTATAGTTTTAATATCAGTTTATGGAGAATTGCCTTTGTCCTGTAAATGATGCCTAATAATAAAAAAGAGGGATAAATTAAAACGTAATTCTTGGAATTTACCTCCCACTTTTATTAGTAATTTTATTAAAACTACTATTTCATCTGATTCCTAAATTTCCTACTGAAACATAAATCATTAAAAATAATTATGAATTATGGGCACCTCGTGTAAAATCTAAAGATTTCATATCTCCTAATCATAAATCTAAAATTATTAACTGACCATAAAATGCACTTAAATATGTTAAATCCGATCAAAAGTAAAAATTTTATTAAAGGTTTTGTTGATTCTATTGTGCATTTTTAGGTTCTAATAGTGAAAAATATCAAAAGTTTAGAAATCAAATTTAGAAGTCTCCTTCGGTCGACGCTCGCTCCGCGATGCGATCAATCATTCAATTTTAAAACCGTCAGAGAATTTCAAGGGTAAACCTTTCGGATTTGGCGAAAATCAGAAAGAGACTTTAAATGTGCAATAGCCGAGCAGGATAATGTACGCAGCACAAAAGCGCTAACACGTGTGCTGGTCCTTCGGACTCACGACCTTTGGGAGCAGAGCACGCCATATCCACAGCCCCGAAGAGTAGTAAGGTTGAAGAAATTCTTGGATCTCGGGTTCATGCAGAATCCAAAGCGAGGCCTTTTCTCATCTTAGTTGATAACTGATTCGAAGCAAGGGTACAGTGCTAACCTCGCAAAGCGAAGTTGACCTGCGCCTTACGCAGGTCGAGGGCGAAGCTTGAGACACGATCGCTCCGTGGGTGTCGACCGAGGGGAGAGTGCGCTTTGCGCGCGATAACGCACAGCCTAGCGGTGCAGAAGACATAGAAAATCTCATGTATAAAAATAACAAACAATTATCATGATATTATTTTTCCTTTTCAACTAAACAAGATAACTGGTATTCCTCGTACTTCTAGGGCAGTGTGTTAGCACTACAACCATCGATAATACAGTACAGATCAAAGATCAAACTATAAACAAATTACGAAAATTCAAAGAGATTCTTAGTTGGGCCAGTATAGTAAAGGCACCAATAAGAAAGAATTTACTAATAAATTACCCTGGATCCAATAAAATCTAAACCATTAGTATATGACGTAAATCAAACCACAAATAAAAAGAATTAAAAATTTTGCGGGAAAAGACTCTAATGAATTTTCTATTAAAGAATTATTTTCGAATTACCTACACAACTCAGAAGCGAAACAGGAGATTGTGCGCCCCATACAAATATTATACAAAGTAAACTCAGAATCTAAAAAAATGAAATAGATTTGACGCATCACTCCGCGAGCGTCGATCGAGGGGAAATGACCTGCGTTCCACACAGGTTGAGGGAGACACATTGTTTTTCGACGACAAAAAGTCGCGTGATTTTAGGGGTTGAATTATTTGGATCCGAGACTTTCAGAAACGAGCGTGACGCATCGCTTCGCAAGAATCTACCGAATGGAGAAGAAGTTCCGTACGAAATAAGCTCAATATCTTTAAACCAGATTGATTCTTTCCCTAAAATTGGAGCTGTTGTTGGACAACTGGATGACGCACGTTTTATAGCACGAAGAGCGTATACATTACGAAGCGAATAATACTTCACCGCCAGGGCGGTGCGTGCTATGCACATATCGCGAAGCGAGTGACGTGCGCTACGCGCTACCTGCACTGAACGTACAGTATAGCTCACTACAAACTGACGCCCTTTTACGCAGAAGTGTAAAGCCTGCGCAAAAGGCAGGGTCACTTTCGCGAGCGTCGACCGAAGGAAGATGAAGAATATCAAGACAAATCAAAAAGAATATAATGTAAATACAATATTCCTCCAATCAGACACCATTTTAGGACCAAATAAAGAAGCTAATTTATCAATTTCTAATAATAATGAAAAATTTTTAGTTATTGAAAATTTTTTCAATAAATTTGAATTAAATAACCCGAAAAATATACATAATACAGAAAATACACAACGCTCCGCATGTGACTCCGAAGGAGCCACGACCTTCGGGAGTGACGCATCGCTCCGTGAGCGTCGACCTTCGGGAGACTCCTCCGGAGCCACGACCTTCGGGAGTGACGCATCGCCCGCGAGCGTCGACCTTCGGAGACTCCTTCGGAGCCACGACCTTCGGGAGTAACGCATCGCTCCGCGAGCGTCGACCTTCGAGAGACTCCGAAGGAGCCACGACCTTCGGGAGTGACGCGTCACTTCGCGAGCGCCGACCTTCGGGGAGACTCCTTTGGAGCCGCTACCTTTGAGAGTGATGCCCCTTTACACAAAACGCAAAGCCTGCACAAAACGCAAAGCCTGCACAAAACGCAATGTTTATATACGAGCGTCAATCAACGGAAGAATCAAATGCGGCCTCAAATATTATAGAGAAGAAAACCCGTCGTTTTCTTCGTAGTGCACCACCAGGGACGGCGCGTCAGCACTGCAGTGCTAGCGCACGTAGCGCAAAAGCGCACGGCACTCGCTTCGCGATGTATGCCTTGGCAGTGCAGAAGGTGCTAACAATTGGGAACTGTCTCCCAAAATCAACTTCTGATATTTTTTCTTCGGTCAGACGCTCGCAGAATCAATCGCGTCACGAGGTGATAGATCCTCCAAAACATGAAATAATTCATTCCGTACAAAATAAACCTGTTACTTGATTACTTTTCAATTGAAATTTGATATATCTTCGTGGGATAAAATCGCAACAGAAGATGATGATTGGTAATTATTTTTAATACACAACGCGATTCGTGCGCGTCGTCGTAACGTATAATTTTTCTCTTTCAATTAAAAGAGAAATCCTGATTAAAATTTCGTTTATTTACATAAGAAATTTAGCTAATATTTTTGGATATAAATTCTATTGTTGGTATATATTCAACATTATTTTTATTTGGAGTAACTGTATAAACTCTTTCTTGCTTCCCCTAAAATTTTATTCAAAGTTTTAATAAATAAATCATCATTATCAAAAATATATTCAATTAATTTATCTTTTTCAAGATATTTTTATTATTAGTTCACATTGATAAGTGCCATTCACTTTGATTACCATGTTTAATTATAATCACAGTTTTATAAATTTGGATTTGGTTTATAAGAAAGATTTGCAATTGAATTTCTGGGAACAACAACCTCTCCCTTCAGGATATTTTTATTCATTTGAAATAATAGTATATGCTACATTTATAATATTTAGCAAAAATATTAATAACTAAATCAGGATTGATATATACATTTTCTTTTCTTAAATATTCTCTAATTTGATCATAACTAAAGTCATAAAATTCTTGTTTTGCAACAACCAAAAATCATCATCCATTTTAGATAATCTTAAAAGAATTTTTTTTCACACGATCTTTTTCTTTTCTAAATCATAATCATTGTACCTTTCATTTCTAGCACATTCCATACAATGTACAAAACTATCTGGACCATAAGAAACGCCAAATTTAAGAATTGGAAGAAATTTTCTTTTATCAATTTCAATATATTTATATTCAGAAAATTCAACCGCTAACCTTAAATAATATGGTAATTCAGCAAATCTTCCACGAGGTACTAATTTTTTTGAATCTAAAGGCCTCTTAAATATTATTTTATCTGTACCTTCTTCCCCTTTTCACTACTAATAATTTTAGTTGCTCCAGTTTTTTTAGAATATTGATTTAATATGGAGTCAACAAGGAAGAAAAGGATAGTCATTATAATTTAGAGAGGCTTTCTTTTGTTGTTATTAATCCTGGCCAAACATGTTCTTTATTTTTTTATCATCTCTGATCTCTAGGATAACATACATACCAATCATCTGATCCTTCGGGCCAACTTTGATCACCCCTATCTTTAGAAAAATTATCTCCGTATTTTTTTTCTTCTTTTTAATTTTTCTCTTAATTTTGGTAATTCTTTTGTATTAATAATATATGGTTGACGTGATTTATCTTGACATTTAGTTGAATAACCATAACTAAATGCGGCTGGATTATGTTTTTTTAATTTAATAAGTCGTTTACCTGATTTTTTATCTTCTTTTATTTTAAGAGGTTTTTCTGCATATTTATCAAAATTTACTTTTCATATATATGATTTATATTCTTGAATAATTTTACTAGAATTATCATTATAAATTACAAGAATTCTTTGAAAAATTTTCATAAAACTATTCACTTGTTTCATATTTAATGCTCTAGCTAGTCACGAACTTCTAACCAAGAATGACCTCGTATAACCGCTAGGGCTTTGTTCTTTGTGCAAAGGTTTTAGTGATGTGTCTCGGGTTTTGTCCCTGTGGCATGCTCGCTATGCGATGCGTCGACCGAATGGAGAAGGGAGAAATGCGGGTCAGATAAAGAGAGTTATAGTAATTGTAAGTAGTATTTGTAAATGTTCCTATTTGATTTTGTTTATAACTAAGCTGATCATCCTTGGTTTTTGTAATGCAGTTTTCTTTTGTTCATCAAAATAAAAAATAAGAAACTGTATTATTATTCATAACAATATCTGCAAATACAGCTTTATTAAATTCAATATCTGATACAATAAATTTACCACTGAACACCCATTGTAAAATTATTGATTATTTCATATTTTACTTTATTTTTTAGACTTGAAAAAATTTATTTTTTAATAATTCTGGAGAAACAGTTCCTCCAAGTTTTAATTCTCAATCTTATAGAATTACCTTCTTGCCAAACACCTTTACTATATAATTTACTTATTGAATCCCCATCTGTATTAGCTATCATATTAATAAGTTTTTCTCAATGGAGAATCCAATACATAAAAAATATTGAATTATAATTTGCGGTTTGACGCATCGCTTCGCGACCGAAGGCCGCGGATCCTGAAGGATTCGCGAGCGTCGACCGAAGGGGGAGAGTTGAATATAAAATTCTCCTCCTCCTCTAGTCTACGATCGCTTAGCGACGTTTCATAATTTGGAGGAATTAAATTTATCCATTCATCTGGAGGAATTATATTTTGATAAATTTTATAAAAAGATCTTCCTTTTTTATCAAATAAAACAAAAAAGGGAAGATCTTCAGATACACTAAAAGCATTAAATATATCATAAATAGATTCATTATTAGGAAGATTTAAAAAAGTATCTTCAATAGTCTCTTCTAAAATGAATGGTTGAAATTCTGGCAAGGGACTTTTACTTTTTAATAAATTTTTATGAACTTTTAAACTTTTTTCTGCATATTTTTTGTACTGGTCCATTCAGTTAATGCTTTTTCAATATATTTTTTAATTCTTCAAAAAAACATAAGAACTAACATTTTTAAGTTGTATATCATCAATAGAATTCAAATAATATTCTACCTTTTCTTTTTCATATAATTCATCAAATTTTTACAATAGATAATTCTGAATGACCTTTCTCAATAAACCATAAAAAATTATATCTTTTTGAGTTATACCAGGATATTTTGTTTTAAATAATATAATATTTTCTTCTTTTATTAATTCAAGAAGTGATAATTTAATAATTTCATCTCTAATATCTTTTATTTGATAATTTTCTTTTGGTAAATATTCTTCTACATTCTCTTTTTTAGACTTAAAAATTTTCTAATTGTTATGATATTATGACCTTTTTCAACTTTATTACCTATTGAAACTATATATTTTTTTAAAACTTCATCTTCATTATCAAAATTCTTGAATATTAACCGATTTTCCATTTATTAAAATATTTATCATTTTATTAATATTCCATAATAATTTTTATATTGAAAGTTTATTTATAATTTTAAAGAATTAGGTTTAACTTTTCATTATCAAATTCTTGGATATATTAGTACGCAAAACGTATTAAAATTATTTATGCTTCTTCCTTCGGTCGACACATCGCTACGCGATGTGTCATAGTAAAATAGTTAAAATTAATTAAATGGTCTTAATTAAAGTATAAATATGGAATACAATTTCAGATGTTATATTATTTTATAGTGAATTCTCTAAAGAATCTATTCAGTGTATTAATTTTATAAATCAATCAAAAATACCTATAAATCTAATTGCTTTAGATTCATATGAAGCGCGTGAATTTGCAAAAAATGGTTCTAATATACAAATTAAAAATGTTCCAAGTTTGTTAGTTTCTTTTTCAAATGGTGATATTCAGTTATTTGTTGGAAGACCAAAAATAATTGAATGGATACAAAAATATTATAAATAAAAAGTATTACAGTAAGTCAGAAGAATTTCAGGCTAAAAATAACTATAATTCTCATAATGTCCTGATAAAAACACAAGATCAAAAGAATATAACATCTCCTTCGGTCGAAGCTCGCGAAGCGATGCGTCATATGACGGAGAAGAACGACGTGTACATAATTCATCAACACATAATAACTCTTCGCATGTTACCCGCGGCGTTATAAAAACAGAAAAATATAATGATGAAAAAGGAAAAAAATAAAAAATCAAGGAGAATTTCCCCTAAAAACGTAGATAATCCAGTTGAATTAATTATAGAAGACGGACCCAGATCTAATAAACCATTCGACACCTCTTTATTAGGGTGGTTTATCAACTAAAACTGATACAACTGCCTCAAAAAATTCTAATTTAATGGAACTTGCTAAAAAATGATGAATGATAGAGAAAAATACATTAGGTTATAAATATTGCTACCGAACCAAAATAATTAAAACTAAAAAAATTACTTGATAATTTAGTTACATTATTTTTCAATTAAAAGTTGAAAAATTAAAAATGAAATACTTCAATATAAAATATTAAAATATATGAATTAATTTGTTGAGTATACATGAATAATTTTTTGAACTTGAATATTCTGACCCGCGTTTCTCCCTTCGGTCGACACTCGCGGAGCGATGTGTCACGCAGGTCGAGGGCGAAGCCCGAGACACATCACTTTACGTCGTTAGCACTCCGTCCTGGCGGAGCGACGAGCGATCGGTCACGTGATTTTAGGAGCGAGTGTAAACAAACAAGAGAAGAATCTTTTAATAATAATTCTATAGAAAGATATTCTCGAAGTGATGAATCTTTACTTTTTAAAGATTCGTAGAGCATCAATTGACGCGCGTTTCACGCAAGTCGAGGGCGAAGCCTGAGACGCATCGCTTCGCGAGCGTCGACCGGAGAAAGACTCGTCAAGCTCGTCGCTCCGCCAGGGCGGAGTGCTAACGACGCGCCCTGCGTCGTGACGAATTACTCCGCGAGCGTCTACCAGGAAGGGAAGAAACTTCTTAGTTTTCTCCCTTTGGTCGATACATCAGGAACGATTCTCCCTTCGGTCTGACGCTCACGAAGCGATGCGCTCAAAGTGTAGAGAATACTCCAAGTCGATATGTGCGAAAAAATGTACTACAAAAATCATCTACTCGTAGTACCGAAAACCGCTACAACTAAAAAAAAATCTAACAAAGTAACAGAACCTTATATGACTCAATATGAATATGCTCGTATATTAGGATTTAGAGCAACTCAAAATAAAATTAGGTTATCCTCCAAAATAGAATATGAAGGTCCATTTGACCCCTATATATATAACAAAATTAGAGATTGAATCTAGAGATAGCACCAGTTGTTATAATTAGACATATTCCTGATTAGTTCCACAACCTTCAGGTTTTAGAAAAGAGATATGGGAATTTGAAAGATATGCATATAAGAGATTGTTAATAATTAAACTGTTAAACTCATAATATTATCAATTTTAGATAAATTGATAAAAATTTTTAAATTATATATAATTTCATTAATGACGCATTTTGCAGAGACATCGACTAAAGGGATAATTACATTGTTTGGTAAAAAATAATAGTTATTTTGGATGAAAAATGTAGTGCTGAAGCTATCGCTCCGCGAGCCTTCGACCAAAGGGAGACGCACCGCCCTGGCGGTGCAGTATATATGATTTCTGGAATTTCTAGTTGTACAGGAAAAACTACCATACGGGAAAAATGGTGGCTAAATATAAAAATTGGACGTTTATTGACCAAGATTCATTTTATTTACAAGAAAAACCGTTGATAATGTTATCTTTTAGGTATAAAAGTAAAAAATTGGGACTGTATTGAATCTATTGATTGGCATAAATTAAATAACGAAGTTAAAAAACTCTTCAATTAAATAATGTATTATTGGTAGGATTCGCATTATGGTCATCTTATATTTCTTTTCCAGTTGAAAAGCATATTCACCTTTTTTATGGAACAGGTATTGATAACGATATAATACTCTGTTATTTTTAACCGAAAAAGAATCGAAAAATTTAACAAATGCATAACTATTATTATAAGGACATATCAATTATAAAAGAATTGGTTTTTCCATTTTATTTTAAAACTTTAAGAAAATTCTATTATTACTCATTATATTCGAGTATATAATGAAAATATTAGAATAGATATTGATAAATTATTGACGCATCGCTTCGCGAGCGTCGACCGAAGGAGAGTCAAATTAAAAATATAATATGTTAAATCGAGCGTAAAACGCTCGATTTCACTGCAAAGCGTGAATATAAATAATAATTTCTTACTTGATTTAAGTAAGAAAGAATTAGGATTTTTTAAGAAAATGTATAGATTTTATATATTACGCAAATTCATTCCCGAAGGTTTGCTCCTTCTTCCTTTGAGTCGACGCTCGCTCCGCCAGGGCGGAGTGCTAACGACTAGCAAACGATTCATCAGTCGATACTAGCGAAGCGATGCGTATTTGTTGGCTTAATTTATCAGCTTTATTATTGCCTATATCACCAGAATGGCGCTTTTATCCATGCAAAATAAAGATGTACCCATTTTGTGAGATGTTTTAATATAAAGCTTTGGTGTATTTTGAAACCATTCTCCTTTCGGTCGACGCTCGCGAAGCGATGCGTCATTACCGTTTGTTATTTTACCATTCCAATATTCATTCTCTTTATATAATATCCATTCCGATATGTTTTTTAGCATTTTCTTTAATCTTCCCTGTGGAATAGGTTCTACTTTTGTAAAGTTCTTTGCAATTTTCACCTATAATGCCGCTATAAAAAAGTTATCTAAAGTTATATTTAAATAAATTTTTACACTTACTTTACACAAACAATAATCCAACATTTTAGGTCAGTTTGTTCACATATAGCTTTTAACCCGAAAGATAGCATGACGGGGAAAAAAATTTTAACTATTAATTTACATATTTTATGTAAGATATTTCTTGCACCATTAACATCTCTGTCAGAATTTCTTTTGACAATCTTTTCGCATCACATTCTATTTGTTCTTCTTTCGTCTTTTTAAGTTACCACAATATCCACATGTTTGGGACAGTATAAGATTCATTCACTATTTCTACATGGCAGCCTTTTGATGTAGCTTTATGTTTTAAACGTCGTTGAAATTTATATGACGCTAAATTCAGCATTGTCCTTTTCGTACTTTTACTCAAACTTTTATTGCTTACCATATCTTGTGTTTCGTATGATGGCAATAATATTGTTTTGTAATTATCTGTTAAGAATTTCTGCAGATTTATATATGTAATTCATTTATTAGATTTTTAATTTTCGTTGTAAATGACATCTAGATTTATTAAATGATTGTTTGGTGACTTCTCTTTTATCTCTTAAAGATTTTATGAGATCTAATTTTTTATATATATTTTTCAATGTTTTATGATTTGGAATTATTTGAACCATTTGATTTTCTGCATAAACAGTTATAAATTTACGTATACCAGGATCTATCGCGCACGTTCCTTCTTTGGTTTATTTTTAATTTTAGTTTCGTAAGGTGCCCACAAAATCCATTCATTGTTCTCTCTTTTCAATCTACAATATTTATTTATTTCTAATTTATCAAAACCTTTTAAAACTATCTTTATGTATTTTTATAGGATCTTTTATATATTGTTGATAAATTAATACTGTATTGCCTTTTATATTTTATAGCTGAATGAGGTATTTCCATTGATTGGTCATTGCATTGTTTCTTTTTTCTAAAATTCAATCCAAAATGATTTATATTACCTACTTTAATATTTGCGAAAGCTGTTTGGTATGCTTCTTTAATATCCCGTAAGGCTCCGTTTCTAATATCTTTGGGAACACCAATTTCCCAATTGTATAAAAACTTTTCTAGGCCTTTTTCCCTCTTCCATTAGTCTTAATAATGTTATTGTCTTTTGCTGTAATACATTCTTTTTTAATTTTGCATAACCTTTGGAAGAATTTAAAGAAGAATCTTTTTAATTTTATCTAAACATTTATTATATACATATCTTGTTGTTCCTGCCCAACGTTCAAGTATCTTTTTTGGTTTGTTGTTGGAATTAATTTTATTTTTTGACCTATTACAGATATATTTTCGTTTTCCATTTTCTCTACAGGAGAGAAACGTGAATAATGGATAAAACATCTTTTGCGAGTTCTTCACTTTGGGATTTACACTCTGTTTTATCGAGAACCATGAGTTTTGTATTGTTTTAATGAGGATCAACATTCAATAAGTTCCGAATGCAAATCGACAGGACTCTGTCTCTGTGGGGAAACCACAACTTCTTCGACTTTCCTTGCATAACAAGTTCCAAAGAATGGTTTCCTTAATCCTTTTCTTTTAAAGTTAATACCGCTCCCAATATCGTCCACCAATTGGTAATTAGAATATTCTGATCTATAAAAATTTTTTGTCTTTCAAGATCATCAACTTGCTTTTGGACGAGACTCTACAATAAGCTTAATTTTGATTACTTTCAATGTTTTTTCCTTGAGGTTGCAAAAATGCAAATATGTAGATTTATCATAGAGTCGAATTCGGATGGAGTTCTAATAGTCTTCAATTTTACCTTCTTTATCCCATCGTCGTAAAGTCGTAGACGTGCAGATTCGGAAGAATTTTGTCTTGCTTCTTTAGTGATTAACATAATTCATAAAATAATATTATTATTAATAGTATTTTGAATTCTTTAAATATATAATTTTTATAGAACCAAAAATAAAAATTTTATTTTTCAAAATATATAATTTTGAAAAATAAAAAATATCTTTTATATAATATTAAAAGGAACAGTTAATGCCTTTTAAATAAATTACTCGCTATCACTATAAATTTTTACTTTTAATCCATAGGGGCAAAATACAATAAATTGTATGAAAGCTTCAAGTTCCATTTTTTGATTTGTTGAAAAATCAGATCCACCTCATCCTTGAAATCTTATTGGTAATTTCCAATCGAGGTATTATGAAAATATGCTAACCATCCCTCATCCACTCTATACCAGGATTTGGTTTTACAAGAACCATCCGTGTACACAATAGTGTGACGTTTCAGATTTTTTTCATAGTGAAAAACTACTAAGTCATTAAAAGTAAAAATTTTATAATTTATATATTTCACTTTTTAAAATACAAATTGTAATTTTATATATAAATAAGTAAGTGGAACTTAGAAAACTTAAATCATTTTAGTAGAAAAGTACAAAAATTACCGAGCCTATCGAGTTCAAAAGCTTACCAAAAGTATCAAGTACCTTAGTAAATACTTAATAACTAAGTAATATACTCAGTAATGAATACTAAAAATCTATTTCTAGAAAAATTACAAAAAAAAAAAAAAATCTACAGGCAAAGAGATACAGAAAAGTACTTCTGAAAGTATTTCTTATGATGTAATAATAGGTAATAACGTGGATATTTTTGATTTCCAAAAATACAATAAAGAATATGAATTAATGGGAGAATTTTTTAATGATTTAGAGAAAGTATTACGTCACAGCATTACTAATAGATTATAAATATAATCATCTTTCTTTAGATAATAGAGAAATAATAACTAAAGATTTAGAAAAGCGCAAATTTAAAGAAGAAAGAAAAGTATATTTAGAAAAATATTTCTGATGTTTTTGAACCATTATACATTACTGTACAATGGTATAGACATTATAATCCTGGAAAAATTAAAAATTCAAAATTTATAGACGATATATTTGCTAAATATGGAGGTCATGAAGGGGAAATGTTTAATAGAATGTATAGGCACATATATAAATAAAGAATGGAAAGATAAACCGTTGTGGTTTTCAGAATATATTGGGCCTATTTCTCCTAAAAAATAATACCTTCTAGTACATAAAAGGATTTATCCCCAACTAAACAAAAAAAAAAAGAAAATTATTGTTCAAAAAGAGGAAGAAAGCGAGAGTATGACGAGTGAAATTGAAAAAGAAGATATCGAAAAATTATAGAAGAAGTATTACGAAGAAGAAGAGGAAGAACCAAAAGAATTTTATGAATATGAAGGAAAAAAATATAAAGAAGGTGCAATTATTAATATAGGATATGGACTCTAAACTTATACATAAAGTTGAATATGGACGAAGAAAAAAAAGAATCAATGTTATATAAAAAATTGGCGCAAAAGAAAAAGGAAAAAGCTACACGTAAAAGGTAAATATATTCAAATAGAGCCACGCGAAGGAGAAGAAAGTGAAGAAGAAAGTAAAGAAGAAGAGGGAGAAGAAGGCGAAGAAAAAGAAGGAAGAGGACACACACGCTCCACGAGCGTCGACCGGAGGGAGAAGAAGAAAAACAAGAAGAAAAAACATATTAAAAGCATATGAAACTGATCCAGAACCTATTAAGAAAAAGGCCAAAAATATCCTTGGGTAATATCATATGAAGGATATGATAAATACATTGTAACTAAAGATAAAAATGGTAAATTTTACCTGAAATCTTATAGGCCTCCAATAGGAATTATTGAAGTTATTGATAAAGATGTATTTCCTCCTCCAATTCCAAAAAATATAAACCCAAAGAAATAGAGGTTAAATCACCCCCTAAATCATATAAAGGTAAACTTAAAATTAAAGATTGTGTAAAATTTACATATTCAACTCAATATAAATTATCAGGAGCAGTTATTAAAGATGATGGTATTAGTCTTGATATATTAGATACATTAGGTTACTTACATAAAAATATCAAACATTCTGAAATTCAAAAACTTATATATAAAACTTTTCCTGAAGACATGAAAGGAGCAAAAGTAGATAGAAGTTATTATAAACATTGTTTATCCTCCTTCAATAAGATTATTTAAAGTTGAGTCAACCAGAATTTCTTAAAAATATTGAAGTAGAAGATGTATTTGTAAAAATATCCCTAAAAAGAAAATGATTGTTAAATCTTATTGGAAATTAAAAGCAAAAAGATGAACGTAAATTTGTAGAGTTATCTTATTTAAATATAGAAAATTTTTATGGTATTATTTTAGATTATAAAACTAATGGATTTTTAGTTTCAATTATAGGAGAAGAATTCACCAAAATTAAAAGGAAATAAAGTTGATTATATCTTATGATGATCCTACAATTGAATATACTGAATGCCCAAAAGAATAAAACCTATAATATTAGAACCTGAAAATTATTTAGATATTCAAGTAGAAAACTCAACCAGACAAAATATAATCAATATGTTTTTTACACTCTTAAGTAATTTAATACCTAATATATATGAAATATGATGTAAAAGATAATAAACAACTTATTGAATTACAAAAAGAAATCAATTGAATCTTATTAAATTTCATCTTCAAACTTGGGAAGATTATTATGACAGAACAATATAAACAATGGATAGCAACTAGAATATTTTCATCAATTTACGCGAATGCTCCCAGTTTTTTAAACGATGCAGAAAATAAAAGGACTCTTATTATTGAAGAAATGTATAGTCCTAAATTTTTAATAGCTGAATTTACTAAAATTTTGGGTGAAGATATATTTCAACAAACTGGAGAATATATTTTACAAGAAATTAATCTTAAATTAGAAAAATCAAACTTCGAACCAACATCTTTAATTTTATATTCTAAAAGAGAATTATCAAAAGATTCCTAAAGATGACCTTCAAAAATTAAAAGAATCATCATTAGCATTAACTATGACAACTTTATTTTCAAATTTTTAAGAACACGTGAACCACCTTCAGTTTTAGAAATTGAAAATAATCTTTTAAAAAAGAATGGGTATCTCAAGAAATAAATAAATATCAACCAAATGAAAAGGATAGAATTCAGATTTGAAAGTGAATTTTTGTTAAATTTACAAGAATTGTATTCAGAATTATAATAAAAATTGGAATCATTCAAAGAGTCTTGAATCTAAAGTATATTAAATTAAGACGTGAACTTGAAGAAAAATATACATCAAAATTAAAAAATTACCTAAATTTAAAGAATTAGGACCAAGAACTTTAGTTCATGGAAAACCATTAACAAATAAAGGTATCAATTTAGTAAATGATATAATAATTTTAGAAGAGAAAATATATCAAGAAGAATAATACTAAAACTAATCATCGTTATCTTCATGATTGTATAAAAATATTAATGTTTTTGGATTCTGAAGACGAACTTGGAAAATATGCAGAATTTTTAGAGAAAAAATTAAATCTGATATTTATAGAGTAAAAAATTTAAATAAAGGCGATTATTATCATATTTTTCCAGAATTTTTATGAATAATGAACTTTCCAATACAAAACAAGAAAAAGGAAAAATAATGTTAGAACAGGAAATTTTAGATAGAATTATAGATTATATTGATTTATGGATTATCAAAAGTACATCACATAGAAAAACCTTTACAGCAAAAATTTCAATGGAAAACTTATATTATACCAATAAATAAAATTTATGGAAAAGCTTTGAGAGTAAAACAAAATTTATCATCACGGGGTGTAAAAGATATTCTTAATTATGAATGCGAAAAACAGAAAGAAAAGTTAGACCTTATACTTGTCGTGCAAAAACTTGAACCAATACCATTAGAAGATTTAATTATATGTTATGATGAAAAACTAATAAATTTTCAGGTGTATCTATTATGGATATTCTTCATGCATTGAAAACACAAGATAATAATAAAATTCCAATAAATCATAATACTGGATTACCTTATGATTCTAAATTTTTAGATAAAATGCGAAGAAGATATGAAGATATTCTTGAAAAGAAGAAAAAATTTGGAAGATCGTGTAATTTTATTTAATGCTACTGAAAATGAAGTTTTATTTGGAGAAGAAGAGGAAGAAGTAAAGAAATTAAAAAAGTGATTATTCCATCTAAAAAATAATAATTTCTAAAAAGTAAAAGTAAAAGAGTAAAAAGTAAAAATGACAACCTTAATAAAAACAAAAATTCTTCCCTTGAAATATATACATATTCAAATACAAAATTAATAGAGCAAAGTGTGGAAGAGATAGAAGGGAAACTTTTAATTCATCCGCCTATTTTCATTTATGGCAAACAATGTTCGCAAGCTAGAAACATAGGGTTTTTAGCGATACTTCATTAGGTTATAAATATTCAAATCAATTAGCAAAATCACAGCCATTAACTTTGGCATTAAAAAATTTACTTGATGAAATTAATAAATTATTTTCTTCTAATTTTAATGGCATATTAGTTAATGAATATATAAACGGTGAAGCTCGCCACGCGAGCTTCGACCAAAGGGAGAAGATTATATATCTTCACATTCAGATGATGAAACAACATTAGACCCATCTATAGGAGTAGTATCAATTTCATATGGAGCTATCCGTAAATTTAGAATTAGAGATAAAAAGACTAATAAAATATTAATGGATATTCCTACTAAAAATGGTGAAATAATTCAAATGAAAGGTAATTTTCAAAAAGAATTTACATACGAAATACCCAAAGAAAAGAAAAATAAAAAGATAAAAGAATTTCTTTACTTTTAGAACTCATATAATATAAATTATTTTCCAAATAAATTACTATACTAATAAAGTATAGTAATACATTAAATTATTATGATTCCACATTATATATTAATTGGTAATAATTGTTGGAATAATAATAGCGGTTACTATTTATATTGCAGATCGCGGTTTTCCCTTACATTGCTGGTTTAATTTCAGCTATACCATTATCTCTTGCTACAATTATATTGATTAATAAAAATGAAAGAAGCAAAATTTATTGAAACATTTACAATAGGCATTATATTGTATGCAGCTTTCTTTGCGATTTTATTATATTATTTTTCTATAATTAAAAATTATGACCAACAAAAAACTATAATATTTTGTTGTATCGGATGGATTATCATAACTGCAATAATTTTTATTTATTATTATAAAGGTAATTAATACAATACTAATGTCAAAAAACACATGCACGTAGCGCAAAGCGCACGGCACTCGCTTCGCGATGTGTGCCTTGGCAGTGCATACACATTTGTAGATAAAAGAGAATCGTATACTTCCCTGTGGTTCAGCACTGCCAGGGCGGTGCACCGCCCTGGCAGTGCGTGCAGTAGAATAAAATAAGAAACAGTAGAAATATCTTTATCTTACATTAGTAAAATTAAAAATAGTTCCATTATTTTCCCATAAAATATATCTAGGTATTTGAATTTTAATCTCCTTTAATTTTAAGTCCTGAAAAAATGTGTCTAGAGTTTTGTGTTGTATATTATTTTCTTTTAAATTTAAAAATTCATATAATACGGTAACATTTGCACCTTTTTTAGATTTCATTTCAGCTAAAAGATTTTCTTGATCTCTTAAATCTGGTCTAGAAAACATTTAAATCCCATACACAATATCTTTCAGATTCTGGTGTTTTAAATTCTATTGCGAATGGAAAATTTGATTTTTATTTTTAGAATAAGGATATTTAACTTTTACAAATAAAGATTTTGCATAATATTTTCCTTTGGCGGAAGTAAATTTTGATTTTCCATCTTATTTAAATAAAATTACTATAATATAGTATTTATTAAAATGAAATTTACATTTAAAAATAAATATAGAATATACTAAATAATTAGTATATTAAAATTTAATGAAATCATTAATAATTGGAGATCCACATTTTAAAAAAGGAAAAGAGATTGAAGGTGAAGAATATATTAAAAAAGTTGTTGAAATAGCTGAAAATATAGACCTACTTTTATAGTTATTTTTAGGTGATATACTTGATACCCATGAAATAGCTAAAGTTCAACCATATAATTTAGTATGTAAATTATTTGATAAACTTATTAAAATTTCAGAAACTTTTGTTTTAGTAGGAAATCACGATTATATGGATAATACTCAATTTTTAACAGATAATCATTTTTATAATCCTTATAAAAAATGGAGTAATTTGCATATTATTGATTCTCCATTATTAACTAATATACAAGAATAAAACTTTTGTATTCGTACCTTATATTCTAAAGGAAGATTTATAGAAGCATTAGAAACATTGGTTTTAGAAGGAGAAACATGGGAATTAGCTGATTGTATATTTGCTCATCAAGAATTTCGTGGATGTAAAATGGGTAAAGAAATTTCAAAAGGAGATGAATGGAATGCCGAATATCCATTGGTAATAAGTGGTCATATTCATGATTATCAAATAGTTGGCAAAAATATTTTATATCCAGGAAGTTCCATTCAACATACTTATACTGAAACACATAATAAAAGAATATGGTTAGTGGATTGGGATAAAGAATGTGAAAATCCAATGGATAGAGTAAAAAAATAAATTTAGGTTTAAAAATAAAAAACTTATGACTTTTAAAGCGAAAGAATTATTGACCAAGAATAATAGTAGCGAATATACAAAATTCTATTGATTCATTAGAAATTAAATGAGTCTGATGTAAAAATTAAATTAATTGGAGATACATCAGAATTTAAAAATTTTAGAAAAGGTAAATTACGTGAACAATTACATAAAAAAGGAGTAACATTTTCTTACGAACTAGATTCTATTTTAAATTCGATCAATTATGAAGATCGTTGGATAAAAGATAATATTGAATGAAGTAGCAAATCACGCTGCTGACTTTATTCCTTTTAAAGAAAGAAAATTATCTTCTAGAAATGACCTCTTCTTATAATAAAGTTCTTTATAATATAATATCTAATATGGATGAACCCTACACGAAAAGAATATGAATCAATATTTGGATTATGGATAGAATTTCCAATAAATGACGCATCGCGAAGCGAGTGTCTACCGAAGGGAGACTTACAGATATCATCGAGTCAGGAAGGTGGCATAAATTGCAGAGCTTGTAGTGTGAGGCACACGTCTCCGCGAGCCTCGACCGAAGGGAGACCGAAAACGAGGGATATATTAATAATGAATTTATTCTTGAATATATCGACGAAGAAACCTCTAATTCCTCTCTCTGGTTGACGCTCGCAAAAGTGATACGTCACGCCGCAGGTGCGTTGTTAGCACTCCGCCCTGGCGGAGCGACGATCTTGACGAGTCATAATTAATTTTTATATAATATAGTAAAATTTTATGGTAACCTATTATATTGCGGATACAACAAACCTGCAATTCACATATAATAGATAAATTAAATTTTAAAAATAAAATTTAAAATTATTAGTCAGAATTTTTAAAAACTATATTAAAGATTAGAAATATAATGGAATTTAATAGTTCATGTGAGTGTCCCAACTCATACTGAAATGGTCAATATACCACATTATAAAGATACTAGTGCATAGTCAAATGCATGTTAATAATTGGGTTGATCATGCAGTACAATATAGACGAAGTACCAGTTACTAGTGAAGTTCAAACTGTCCAACATCCAACAACATCTAGTTGTAATAGTGGTTGTGGTTATGGTGGAAATTATGGTGTAAATTATGGTTGTTGTAATCCAAGAATTGGTTATTGGTAAAAATATACTAATTTGATAACTAATATTTTATTTGCTTTTTGCAAATAAAATCATTATGGAACTATTAAATTAATTTATCTTCCATTACAACTATCTAAAGTTTGATGTTGTTGTGTTCTAACTTCTTGAGTAACAGGAGTTTGAGTACATCCAACTTCATTTGTCATCCATCTATTTATTTGTGGTTGAGAATGAACTGTATAAATATGATGAGGGACTGCAACCGTTTCATTGTGAACTGGTGGAACACATGGATTTTGCCCCCATTTGACACGGACCTTGTCTTGGACAACATCCTCCAGCTCCAGCATTAAAATAACTTCCTAAATAACCTCCATAAAATTTTTCCATTATATAAAAATTTTGTTTATCTATTACTTTTAGTACTAATTATTAAAATTTTTTAAAAAATAATTGACTTAAAGACTAATATATCTTTGCAGTGTTAACGCACCGCCCGGCGGTGCAGTTTTTATTATTATATGGATCTGCGTTAACAATAATATTATTTCATATTTTATTTCAAAATAAAATTTTCTCCCGTAATTACTATTCCTCCCTCGCACCGCCAGGGCTATGCGCTAGCGTCGCTCCGCCAGGGCGGAGTGCTAACGACGCAAAGCTCGGGTCGACCCATCATTTAATTTTTCATATTAATTAAGAAGTATATTCGCGCAAAGCGCAAAATCGAACATTTCCTCGCGAGATATAATAATAACAATTCATTAGTATTATTTAAATTTAGGATGAATTCTAATTCTAATTATAATTTAACTTTTAATTATTTTTATCTTTAAAAGATAAAAATAGTTTTCTTAATTAACATTTATTGGAATTTTATGCTAAATTCCAATCAATCTCTTTTATATTTAATTTTTTAAACATTTGTTTGCTTTTGAAAAAGGCTTACTACCAAAAAATCAATATTACAACTTATTGGACTTGGATGCGAAGACGTAATAAATACATGTTTTTCTTTTTCAAATTTATTTAAAAAGATTTTGCTGACTTCCCCAACAAATTACAACTATATGGTCACAATTTTTAGAAATATATTCAAAAAAGGTGAGATGAAAATTTTTCCATTCTTTTGTATATGAGGATGATTTTCCTTCTTTTACTGTTAATGCAGTATTTATAAGAAAAACTCCTTGTTGAGCCCATGAAGTTAAATCGCCAGAGTTATAATTAACTCTGAAGGCATCATTTTCTAATTCTTTATAAATATTACGCAAAGAAGGTTGTAATTTCCCTCTTCCTATATGATGACTAAATGCTAATCCCATTGCTGCTCCTTCTACCTGATAAGGATCTAATCCAATTATAACCACTTTTATATTTTCTAAAGGGCATAATTCAAATGCAGTAAAAACTTCTTTAATTGGAGGGAAAATTTTATTTTTTTTGAATCTATTTTTAATGTATTTGAAATATCTAAAAGTTCTTTATTATTTTCATATCTTTAAAAAATAAATTCCAACCACTATTAATTTGAAATTTCAATAAAATAAGTAATTCAATGCATTTATCTAACCCATCTTCATAACTCCAATTTTTTTATTATTCAAAATTATACCCTTATCGGATTCTTGATTTTCCTCCAAAGAATTTACAGAGATCGTTGTAGTGTTAGCACGTTGGTCTAGTGGTGTACCAGAGACGTTAGAGAATAAATCTGATTTATTTGTTGTTACATTTAATTGATGTATCTCTTCATGTTTAAAAAGTCGCTCCGATAGGGCGGAGTGCTAACGACGCAGATCCTAATGATTCGCGAGCGCTGACCAAAGGAAGAGCTTTAGATGGTTTTTTAACGCTATGGGCAAAAATTTTATTAGAATTACAGAGAGAATCATCGTATTCGTTACTATAGTCAGAGGAATCTGTATCATTATCAATATCATCGTCAGTAGTAACTAATTCTTCGTCACTAGAATCAGATTCAACAATTTCCTCTCCTTCGCTAGAATAATCAAAATGATTTTCTCTACAATTCTTACATGAACCGTCAATTATATCATTTGGATGATCATCATTTGGATGATCATCATCTGGGTCATTAAAACTACAAAATTGCCAATATCCACACTCACACATTTCAGTATCCATATGTAATCCATCAAGGGCTTCTAAAGCTCGAATTAACATTTTTTTAAATATTGAGAATCTAATTTTTGTTTTAATTCTATACTATCGTCATTTTCTGAATTTTCAAAAGAAGTAAAAGAATTAGAAGTAGAAGAATTAGAAGTAAAAGAATTAGAAGTAGAGAAGAATTAGAAGTAGAAGAATAAATTTTTTATTTTTTTTTAATAAAATTGATTTCATATTTATTGATGTAAAAATTTATTTATAACAAATAATTTTAGTAATAAATTTCAATTTTTAATTTACAAAATATTTTGTAATTGAAATTAATTTTTCAAATATTATATGGAAATTATAAATAATTGAAATTTGGTATTTTTATAAAAGAATATGGCAGATAGTTTAGCAGCTTTTGGTCGTGGATATGCATATTTTGCAGCTATTATAGTAACTATAATATCGGCAATAGTATTTTTAATAGGCTTATTAATTTATTTTGAACCAAAAACGTCTAAAGATCCAAATCCACAAAAGACCGGTATTATATTGATGACAACTTCTTTGATTTTTGTTATAACAAGTTGGGTAACTGTATAGGGCAGTAAATAAATATAAATGGGATTTTAACTGTTGATTTTCATTAATGAAATTTAATGAAATTATTATTAAATTTAACGGATTTTGACTTAATTTTTTATTAAAATTTTTTTAAAATTAAGTTAAAGAAATTATAAACTAATATTGTTGATATTTTCTATCTCCCTTCGGTCGACGCTCGCGTAGCGATGCGTCAACCTTTAAAAATTTTTGTAACGATAACCAGTTGCATTTCCAAAATTTTTATTGAAACCTACGCTTAGGTTGACGCATCGCTACGCGAGCGTCGACCGAAGGGGAGACACGAAATTCGTAGAATTTCATTGTCTAAAGTAGCGGTAGCAGAAGCAGAAGGTATATATGGCGGTACTTCTATAGCAAATCAAGTTTTGCAAAATTTAAATTAAAATGAAAAATAATTAAAAATACCTATACACGTATTTTAGCGTCTTTGTCCTAAAAGTAAAGATTTTATTCACTTTTGGTGAATAAAATCAAGTACTTTGTACTAAATTATTAATACGAAACATAAATTTTAGAAGTAGATTATATTTTTATACGTAAACATACGCAAGGAATCATGTATTAATACACAATTTTTGCGTTGTGTATTAGTACTAACTTTACGTATTATGCTCTTCTCCCTTCGGTCGACGCTCACTGAACGACCCTGCGCAAAGCGCAGGGTTTACGCTTTGCGTAAAAGGAGCGTCATCAAAAGGATCTTGTTTAGACATCTTTTTACTTTTTTGCTAAATAACGTTTCTGGTCACGATTTAATGGTTTTTCTTTACCATCATCATATTTCACTGTAATTTCTGGAGGTTTTAAGGGTTTCCAACCTGCTTTTATAAGTTCATCTCTCATATAAATTGCCTCTTTCAATGATTTTAATATCGCAATTTTTTCTTTCTTTTTTGCCCATTATAATCATGACTAAAAACCGCAACTATTTTATTTTCTGCATCATAACCTGCATTCCATGTTATAAATTCATTCTCAGGACAAAAATATCCAAAAGGTAATTGATCATCTTTTCTATTTAATATTGATTCTATTTTTACAAATTCATTTTTATCTGTAATGTTTAGAGATTTTTCTCCATTTTATATTTTAATATTTTAATTTATATATAATATTATTTAAATATAATTCATTATCATTTCTTCTCTTTTAAAGAGAGGAAATTTTATACAAAATTTTATTTATGGAAGTTTTTGGAAAAGTATGAAATCTCCCCAACCATTATCGAGTGGAAGAAGCTCGAAATCTTCAGTTTCAGGAATTGGTGTAGTGTCATCTGGTTTAACAACTCTAATATATTCCCATCCATCTCGTTGTAAATTAATACATTCTTCACTTAACATTTTAGCAGAAAGACCATCTATTCTAATAGATTAATTCGACTTTTCTAATGTGTTGAGGCATTTTAATATGAGGTATTTCAGTTAATAATTTTTTGAATTTTTCTTCTTCTTCTAATGAATAAAATTCCGGTATATCAATTACAATTTTTTTATTATTGGTTCGTGATTCTCGAGAGGGAGAAGGAGTTGTACGTTTTTGGAGATTGTTTATGGTAATTTTTATTTTTTGAAAACGATTTCCCATGCCCATTATGCTGTAGCTCCGCACGCAATATTACTCGCTTCAGCGATGTATATCCCGCGAAGAGTTAATATTTTCTGGACGAAATTCATTAAATTTTCTTGGACTAAAATTATTATTTGATTTTATTATTGGATTCACCGAAGGCGAACCCGAGCTGGGCGATGCGCTAGCATCGCCAGGGCAATGCGAGGGAGTGTATGATGTAGAATTGCGTGCATATGCGCATTGACTCGTTCCCGAAGGTCGTAGCTCATTTGGAGTCGCGATGCTTCATTGATGTTAGTACGTCGAATTTCGTCTGATTTGAATTGATTTTTGAAAACAGTTGATCCAAATGATTTATCATTTGGAAAAGACCTACCAAATGACGCTCCTTTTACGCTTTGCGTAGGGTCGTTCCGCGAGCGTCGACCGAAGGAGAAGAATCACACGAAGAACTTAAATTTTGTTTTGTTTTAGAACAATTATTATGTGAAGGATAATTATTTGAACTACTAGGGTGGTGCGTTAATTTTGGTAATAATTCCGAGTTTTGTGTGGAATTATTTTGTTCTGAATTAGCTAAATTAAAATTTGTTGATCCGCCTCCACCGTTTTTAATTTCGCATGATGTATCACTAGGGTGACGCATCGCTTTGCGAGCGTCGACCGAAGGGAGAACATCAGTCGAAGATATATTATAATCTTTGCGCAAAAAACACGAATCTACACGTAAATTATTGTGTATATTCTGAATATTCTCCTCTTTTGTATTACTAAAATTATTTTTATACTGAATTTTTGTTACATCGATATTTTGGAATTTTCCAATCTTCTTCCATCAATTATTTTTATACACAAAATATTTTGGAATAAATATAATCAATAAAGTTTATTAAATGTAAAAAAAAATTCAATTTTTTATTTTACATTTTCACCTTTAAAATGTATGATCATAATAATTTTTAAAAGTTAACACTTTTACGCAAAAGCGCAAAGTATTGAGAATTGAAATTAATTTTTATCATAAAAGTGATAAAATTATGGATTTATAAATAACATTATTATATTAAAAAGAATATACTTTTAAATCACTCCCGAAAGTCGCGGCTCTTTCGGAGTAATAGAATTCGTCTCACCAGCGATGTGACTTGTAAAAGTAATACAAGTGTTAAATTATTTTTTGGTCGCTGCAGTGCTAGCGCACTGCCTTGGCAGTGCATTTGTTGTCGCAGCTTTTTGCCAGGAAGTTTAGTTTGCTTCTTTTTTGGTTGATGTATTATTTTGTAATTGTTGTCCAGAGGGAGAAGAATCCCCATTTCCAGTTTTTTTAGTAGTTTGTGTTTTTAGCAACAACTTTTTCAGGAGAAACAATATTTGGAGTAACTTGTTCGTCTCCCTCCGGTCGACGCTCGCGGAGCAATGCGTCAGTTGGAACTGCTTTTAGGTGGAGCTTTCGGTTTTTTAACTGGTGGTTTTTAGTTGTAACGGCTTTTTTGGAGTTTCTTCGTTTGATTCGTCATTTTCATCATCGCTAGAAGTATTTTCATCGTCATCTTCATCGTCATCTTCATCTGAAGTATCAGCTTTTTGCGGGTTGTTTTTTGGCCGCTGGTTTTTAGCTTCAGTTTTTTGGGTTTGACATTAGTCTCTTTTTCGGCCTTTTTGGACGAACTTTTAGGTTCAACTTTGACTATTTCGATATTTAATGTTTTGGAAGCTTCTTTAGCAAAAGTTTCATTACAAAATCTAGACATACCATCACCATGTTCTACATCATTACCAACCAATCTGTATTTAGGTTTTCCTCCTTGTTTGGCAGGATCATATTGAAAAATATGAGTAACCTTCATTGGTTGGTCTGGTAATTTTTGACAAATTAAAAGCTGTAATTTTTCTCCGTTGACTACACTCATATTTCAATGTAAATATTATTACATACACAATATATCTTTTAAGCTTTTTTATATTGAAAAAATTTGCAATAAATAAAAAAATAAAATATTAGAAAAATAAATTTTGAATTCAAATAATTTTCTCATCTAGAGAAAAATTGATTAATATTAATTGATTGTAAATTATAAATTTTTACAATAAATCAACATATTTTTAAAAGTTGAGATTTATGTTCGAACGAAAGTTGGGGAACTTGGTCATATCCTTCTTTACGAAGTTTAAATCTAATCATCTCGCCTAAATCTTTCCATGTATAAGTTGAGGCCATTTTGCCAGAATTTTTAATTTCATTAAGAGAATCTAAATAGAATCGGGTCAAAGCTCCATTAGGATGAATAAATGCGCTGTCGCTAGAGAACTGGGAATCTCTGCATCCGCTAATAAAGATAATATCTTTATTTTCAACTTCTTTATTTTCAATTTCAAATCGCGTTCCCGCTTTCCATAATACAGGTAAATCTAAACAAGATCCAGAATGACAAGAATCAAATACAACCCTTGACTTCACTCCATAAGGTAAAGCATTAACTAAAATATCATTTAACATATCATCTATAATTACATCTGATTTTTCATAATCTACTGGAACTATAGATTCGTCGCGACGGTCTAATTCGTCTTTATTAAGATCTGATTGATTAGATCCATGACCAGAATAATGAATATAAAGTGTATCTCCTTTTATGGATTCTATAACAATTTTTTCATTGCTAAAAGTATATTATTTTTAGTTGGACAATCTGGAAAAAGATACTGTTTATCATTTGCACTATCCATTAATACTGTAATATTTTCACTTTTTAAAACCTAACGTTTTTAAATAAGCCATAACATCGGTTATATCAAAATGACAACCTTGTAATTCACAACTAGAACCAAAATAATTTATACCTATAAGTAACGCTTTTTTATTAGAATTTTCCATTAAAATACACGACTCTTCGCACAACGTATAAAATAATTTTTAAAACCTTATTTTAAAAATATATCAAAAAATATTATATTTAAAATAATAAAAAATACTATTTTAATATAAATGTCATTCATTATATTTTTTATTTTTGTCGTAATATTGACTGATCAATTACCATTATTTACGCCATTTAATTGGAGTTCTTCTGTTACTGGATATATTATAGAAGGCCCATTTTGTCAAATTGTAATTACCAGTTCCTTTACAATTAATGTGCCATGTGGGCCAAGTGCTTTGGTTGTTGATCCCCAAAATCAAAGATGGCTTATTGATCTTGGTGTGTTTGGAGGAAAATTTATAGCATTTCCAAATTCTTCATATGTTGTTGGAGACTCTGCTTTAGGTAATCAATGTGCAACCGTTGCAGGATGGAATTATTCTCAACAAGTAAATGGTTATAAAAGTATTGTAACAATATCAGATTCAACTGATCCTGGTAATTCTATTTATGCTGGATTAGCTTCTGGTGATATTGGAGCATGTAAACATGGTTTATTTGGAGTCTTAAATGTTCGTAATAATATAGTTTTTAAATTTTATTTTTCGCAACTTTTCCCAGGACCGTTTGGCCCAAATGGCACTAGTGTTTGTACTATTGCAGAAGGAGTTTTTAATTTCGATACTGCTACCTTAATTAATCATCCTACTAAAGCACAATTTGATCCTTACTTTGTATTACCTCCTGGGTGCGAAACTCCTATAGATTATTGTCAAAACAGTTATCCTCCAGGTAATCCTTGCATTATATCACAATAAAAATTATCAAAAAATAATTTTTCACTTAAATAAGTGAAAAATTATTAATTCATATAACAGTAAATACACACACTTCGCTTTGTGTAATTATATTAATAACTAATTTATTTTTATACTATCTGGTGGTATGCCAGATATTTCAGCCATTGTTGTGACCAATTTAAAAATGGTCATAGCAGATAATTTCGCTTTAGCTGCAAAATTAATTTTATTTAAACCTAATTCTTCTTTATATTCTGGAAAAAGACATAGATAAAAATATATAGTAGCTGCAGCTACTGATTGAGGAGCACTTCTTTCTATTATTTTTGAAGATCCAGACAAATATTTATGTGTAGCAATAATAGTTTCATAATGTTTTTGCGGAACATTTGTTAATTTCATTATCCATGGTATTAATTTATCTGCTGTAATATGTAATGTTCTATCATTAGGGAATGCTTTTAAATATATTTTCATAGCTATTGACATATTTCTTTGATTTATATTTAGAATTTTTTGAATATAAGCGGCTGTTCGATATTCTCCAATTTCAGGATAAGAATAAAATAAACAAACACCTACAATAGCTCTTCTACCATCACCTCGTAATATTTTACATTTATTAACTTCAAGAACTTTATTATATTTTAAATCAACAATCTCCAATAAAGATGGAGGTATCGTTAACGAGACAGAATTAAAAACAGATTGAACTCCTTTAGGTTTTACTTTTAAAATTATGACAACGTCAGGATCATTTGCAAATCTATTATCAGATGGTCCAAACCATCTCCATTCTTGAGAAAAATCTAGAGTATTTATTTCAAAACCGCAATCAGAACAATAATTTACACCAGCTTCATCTTTTGCCATATTATCATGATTACAATCCGTTATTTGTAATTCATTATCATCTGAATTTTCCTAGACATCCACATAATGTACAATATCCTTTTCCATCTACAAAGGATATAAATTCATGATCACATTCATCGTCACTGTTATCATTAAAAGAGAATTTTGGAAAGCTTCTGCAATTAATGCAGGATTAGATTCTTTCGCATCGCAAGGGCGATGTGCTGGCGTCACGGAGTCGATGTACATTTGACCTCCGATCTGGATTTAAACTTTTACTCATAAATTATTTAATGTCGTGCTTTTCAATGACGAATACTTGTCATTTCATTTAAAAATGATTTCTTTAAATCATTTTTTAAATCATTTAAATTATTCTAAAAATAAATTTTTGGAATTACATTATAGAATTTGAATTAGTCTCCCTTCGGTCGCACGCTCGCGAATCCTTCGGATCCGCGGCCTCCGGTCGCGAAGCGATGCGTCATATAACATCATAATTTTAAATATTTTTATACACATTTTGTGTATAAAATAATAACAATTCTTACTTATCTCGCTATATTGAGATGATAAATTTAAAGTTTACTTCTATAAACACACGACGCAAAACATGATTAGTATGTTCTGACGCATCGCTTTGCGTCGTTAGCACTCCGCCCTGGAGGAGCGAGCGTCGACCGAAGGGAGAATAACTTTCATATAAAATACGAAATTTGTCGGTATTTTTTATACTCAATAAATTTAAGTTTTTATTTTATCACACTCGTGAAGCAACGCCTCATTATTCCATCTTTCAACTAAAATAGTTTTTAAGTCTTGAGTATATATACCACTATAAAAATTTATTAATTTAGTCCACATTTTATATGATTTTTTACGCCAAATAATGGGCATTTAGGAATCGAATTAAGATGAATAAATTTATTTTTTGTGATGAAATTTATAAAATCCGATTCATTTACCCATAAAAGTTCAGAAAGTTCATTTTGACTTTTATCAGAAGGATCAATTTTGGTAGAAGCTTCTTGGAATAATTTTGGAGCTTTATCAAACCAATTATTACTAAGAGGTAAAAATATAACAGTCATACCTCCAGTCTTAACGGACTGGCTTGCGAGTTTATTTACATTTTGATTCTCTTTATAAATAACTAAATTATCTCCGACTTTTGATCGAGAGGGTATTATTTTTGAAGGCGCTAAATCCTTTTTCCTCCAATTATTAGAATTAGAATTTTTGGTTTATTGGGAGACGGTAATAGATAAACAAGAACTTAATCTTTCTTGAGTTATTAAAGTATCAAATATTCCACGAGTCTCTTCAGAAAAATTCACGAGAACCAGCTATTATATCAGTTTCATCCTTTTTTACCCCTCCTCCAATATCAGTTATATCACCTGATTCTGTATGAATACCCACAAGAAACCATAATTCGGCAGTTTTAGATTCTTTTGCATTTACATTGTTCGGAACACACGTGTTCTTGCGCTTCGTGCTGCGTATATAATGTATATGGTAAAACGGCAACCCGTGAAGAACAAGTATTTTGTATCGATTTTGGTTGTACGTGCAAAATATCTAATTGGGACCTGCGTCCCACGTCGTTCCTCGAGTGTTTACCGAAGGGAGAATTGTTTTTAATTTGTATACGTTGTGCACCACCAGGGCAGTGTGTCTCCCCTTCGATCGAAGCTCGCGGAGCGATGCTTCCAGCACTGCAGTGCTAGCGCACTGCCTTGGCAGTGCAGAGCACACGAATTCAACGCTTCGCGTTGCGTATCTAACATAATTAAGTAAATTTAATGTATTTTTGATCGTCATAATTTTTACAAATTTCCATTTTTAATTTCCATTTTTAACTTTATAATATTTTAATTTTTTTTTACACAAGATGTGTAAAAAATTACTAAGAAAAAAATTATTTGCGACTTTTACGCAGCGTTCAGGGGATTTTTCCTAAAATCGTTACGCTTTTTGATATAATTTTTTATTTGTATAGCAAATAAAAAATACGAATGTTATTTATTATTTTTGAGAACCACTAACTCGTAAGTTTCTAGAATTATTTATAACTTCTAAATCCATAATTTTCATTACCATCCTTTTTGCAGCTTCTTTTTTGGAATTTTGCTTTTTAATTCCTTGACCTATAGTTTCAATACTATCAAAAAAACAATGAGTTTGAAAATATTTAGTTTTATCAGCAAATACAATCTCAATTTCTTCATAAATTGGAGAGGATTTACGATTTTTTGAGCATATTCATTTAAAATGGAAACAAAATTTTTACAATCCAATATTGTTTGAGATGAAACTTGTTCAATATTTATTGTTGATACGGGACTAAGACTTTGTTCCTCAGAATCTTGCAATTTTATTCCTTGTGAAAGTTTTAATGATAATGAAGGTTCTTGCGCATTAATAATTTTACTTTGGATTGTATTTTTAATTAATGTTAGTGTTGGATTAATAATCACATTAAATACTTTTAATGAATAAATTGCATCTTTTTGCACAAGTACATTTGTTCTTCAATGTGGAAAACCATCGTGTGTCCAATCAATTACTGAAGATTGTGTTTTAGTAAAAGTTGGATCAACATATTCATTTATTAAATTTTGTAAAACTAGGGCTTGGGTGACCTGCTAAATATGCTATATTAAGAATATCTATTCCACCTATTGCATAAATGCGAAAATTCTGGGATAATAAACGTAAATCATTATTTATTCCTACACCAACTTTAATCAACTTTCATTTTCTAAAAGATTTATGATATCTTCTGGTAAATCTTTTAATCCAATCATATTCAAAACGAGACAGATTTTATCTGTGGCAATCTGTATCATGCAAATTAATTTACCATTATTAGTATTTTGGTTTCCTTCATAAGATTGGAATTGTTTTGGAAAATTATTTTTATCTATCCATTCAATGTCTAATCCTATGAGGAATCTTCTTTGGAATGTGTTATTAGTAGATATGGATATACTTTCTTTAAAATGGGGAAAACTATATTAAATTCCATTTTATTTGATATAGTATATACAGCTGTCGTTTGTTTTTTGGGAATAGATGGTAATTGACACATCGCTTTGCGAGTGTCGATCGAAGGGAGGTCTTCATTTTGTGATTCTATACTAGAATTTGATGCCTCGCTTCGCGAGCAAAACGTGCGCTCCGCGCAACGTGATTGGAGTTCGTTCTTTTCGGGTATCATCTGATTAAAAATTTAAGACCAAATTACTACTCTTGACTTTAATGAGCGAAGTAATTAAAATATGTTTTCATTTTTTAATATATAAATCTTTAGTTTTATACTTTTGAAAGTATAAAATGCAATTTTTGATTAATCAATAATGAAGTTATATTGTTTTAATGCCATTTTTTACATATTCTTTTGTGAGATTTTTGACTTTATTAATTCATAATGACATCCTTTTATTACTAAAAGTTTATAACCTAAAAAATTAATAAGACTGTGTTTTGCCATAGTTTTATTTTTAAATATTCCATAGATTTACCAGACACTGGATTTATATCATAAGTTGAAATTTTGCACCCTTCTTCGTCACATCCATGATAAAGACATCCATCAAATTCAAAACATAAAATTAAGTTCTTCACAATATCCATCAACAGAAATATAATTTTTCCAATATTTGGAAGGTCTTGGTAAATTTTTCACATTTATTCTAAATTCGTTTTTATTCGCAGCATGTTGAATATATAAATAAGGTTCAAATAATGATAACCACTCTAATGCTATTTTTGAAAAAAGAACTACGGGCGCAATGTTGGCATCCATTGCCTGTTAAATGATAATTTGCAACTTGTTCAAAAATTCCGTGTTCTGGTTTTGGACAAATAATTTTTACTTTATCTTTAACTGTTATATAATTTACTAAAAGAATAATCATATTTATCTCCATGAAGTTTCTTAGCTTTTTCTATAAATTCATTTGTATTAGATAAAGTTCTAGAACATGGTGGACACCCACATCCTGCCAGATGAGCGGAAGGGCGTTGATTAAAAATATTATTACAATTATTACATATAATTTCTACGTGCTTTTCTAAATTTTCATATTTCACATTATCATATTTGTATTTATTACCGTGTATAATTTTGCCCTTTCAATAAAAATAAAGGTATTTAGTAATTTTCCAGAACAAAGTGGGCATATTCCCCCTTTGAGATGCCTATAAGGAGTCAGCATAAAAATGCCATGATTAGGTTCTGGACATATTATTTTTATCCTAGTATCTGTATTAACATAATCTACTAATTGGTAATCATAAAAGTTATTATGAATACTATTGGCTTTCGCAATAAAATCTTTAATGCTGGTTTTCTGTCTGGACATTTTTTTACTTTAATTTCTTTATTTTCTCGAAAGCATAAAATGCATCCTCGTTTTATATAATATTGTTCGGGAGTTATTTCAAATTGATTATTATGCTTTTTGCATACAATAATTATCAATTCTCTACTACCTTTGTATTTAACTAAAGAATAATCATCAATATCTTCGTAAATTTTTATAGCTTTGTTTATAAAATAGGTGTTTCCATACTTGTTTTCGGAACTTTTAGCACATGGACATTTTTGCTCCTCTAAAATGAGTACTAGGGCTTTGGAGGAATTGGTGCCCTACCATTAAGTGGGCAAATTATTATTACAGGGGTTTTTATTCCTTTATAATCTACTAAAGAATAATCATATGCATTTCCATGTTTAGCTCTTGCTTTTTCTTTAAATTGATCTAATGTAAAAGCCTTGGATCGGATTGTTTTGATATCATAATATGTTATTTAATTTATTCATTTTCTTAAATGTAATTTCAATTTTTGTTTATGAAACTTAAATGTAAAATTCTTTTCGAACAAGGAAAAGAATTTTTATTATCCTATAATTTAATTAAGGGTTTTATCCGCGATAAATGTAGCTACTCGTTACATCGTGTGTAGTAGGGTAATGGGCCTGCTCATGGCGATGAATTAGTGGCTTTGTAATAGAATATCTGGCTCTGCAAGACGTAATCCCGGAGATCCCCATCTTACAAAATTTCCTCTCAATCCCATACCATAAAGGTCTTGAGGTATAACGTCACGCCCTACGCCCATTAAATCGGCAGCTCCTCGCAATCCCAGAGGGCCGATCGTACTATAAGGACGTTCCAAATTCTCTCTTCTAATGTGATCCATAGTACTCTGTCCAGGAGGCATATAAGAATTACATTCAGGGGCTCCTCTCATATCAACTCCAAGAGACCCAACATTTCTCCCAAATACATCGTTCTGAAGATCAACGGCTGACGCAATACATAAGCTATCATACTGGCCATTAAGCCTCGCAATAGCCTGGTTCGTGGATACTCCAGTATTAACTCTTGCCGCCGTAGCCGCTTTTAATGATTGTGGTGATCCGTGTGACATTTATTTTTTCTTATTATAATACCTATGTTTTTATTTTTTTATATTTTGAACCTTTCAGTACAATATACTTTACTCATATAAAGTAAAGTAAAAATTTAAAAAAATTAAATTTTGTATTTTTCTAAAGCATTTGAAACTATCTTTACTAGATATTTAATCTTATTAACATCTAAATTTTCATTTAATTCTATAATTACACTAGAATTAAATTTATTTTTTAACGCCAATGTTATTATAAAATTACGATCATCCCCGCCAAAAATACCTACACTAAAATTATATTGTTCCAGTTCATTTTTTAAAAACATCGCAAAATTAAAAGATTCATATTTATAATCAATATTATAAATGAAATATACATCTAATTCAGGTTTATAATCGTTTGGGAAAGAATGAATATCCAAAGATATGATTTATCACGACTTTTTGCTGAATTATTAATAGTTGTACTTAATTTTTGTTTATATGGACTTTCGCAAAATTGTCTATTTAAATCACATTTATTTCTACTAATATCTCCTTCTAATAAATAAATATTTGAAAAATTCTCATTTTTTCAAGTTCTTTTTGAGTAATTTTGAAAATTGCTTAATATTAGTATCACACAAATGGTTAATTTTATTTTTAGGACATTTTAAATGTGGTGTTGTAAGATACTTGCTTTTTAATTAAATTGTTATTTTTCAAAATTTTTTGTTCTCTATGTTGATAGCAAAATTCTTTAGATTTTACATTTCGAGAACACTGCTTACCGTTAATATTTATACCATTACACTTTTGTGTAGAACGCAAAGCCTCGCGTTTTACGTAAGATCTCATTAAAAATTTTTTTATAAAATGAAATAAAAATTCAAAAATATGTAATAATTTTCAATTAATATAATATTTATATTAGTAATGGAATTATTACCTAATGAAATTATTTTTACTATTGCCAAAGATTATTTATCCTTACATTTATCTTTATTAAATGTTTTAAATTTCCTTCAAATATCAACAAAAATTCGTAATAATTTATCATATAATAATGAATATAATATTTGGAGGTATTTAATTATTAGAGATTTATATCCTGAAAAATCATTTATATTTTATAATCAATACTCAGAATTTAAAACAAGAATATTTTAAAATACTTAAATCAAAACCACGAACACATTTACAAATATTATACTGGGCATCACATTATGGTTATTTAAAATTTGCTAAATTAGCAGTACAAAATATGAGATTAGATGGGATAAGAGTGATGTTGATCCAATTATTTATAAGTCATTAAAAATTGCTTCTTCCAATGGTTTTGCTGAAATAGTAGAAGTTATTTTATATAATATATTTTATGAACACGGGCTCGGTCCAAATTATAAATCTTATAAAAAGCTCTTTAAGAATGCAAGTAAAAATGGACACTCCAGAATATTATTAATTTTATTTAGCTTTTTATCAGATATTGAAGCCGATATTCTACTCCTTAAAAATGATAAAAAGAAATTTTACATGCAGCTATATCAATGGGACAATTAGAAACTACGAAATTTATGTTGAATCATAACCTAAATATGGAAATTTATATAGAATTATCATTAGCCGAGGAAGATACACAAATGTGGTTATTATTATTAAATTATATGGATCCAAAAGATGCATTTAAAAAGGCTATAAATGTGGGTGGAAATGGTTCAAAAGAAATGATGAGACATTTAATAACACAAAGTTCAGGAAATATCCTTGATAAAGAATTAATAGATAAATTAATGCAATTTGGGTATGGAGATACTATAATTAGTTGGATTTATCGAAATTATCCGGCAATATTAGAACCACTTTTACACAACACAATTTCTTAATTAAATAAAAAATTTTGTTATTTAATTCATTTTATGAATTAAATCTTTATAATAATTTTATTTAAAATCTCCAAGATGCACTCATACCACTAGTACAATCTGCAGATTTAACTCTTATACAACTTTCAACACAACCTTTTTTATCAAATGAAAAATTACATAAACGTCCTTGTTCACAAAAATCTCTAATATCTTTTTAAACAATAACAAGTATCAGGATCAGGAGTATTAAAACATTCGCTATGTCTTTGATGTTGTGGTACAGTTAAATCTGGAATTTTTAAATCTATTTTTCATTTGCTTGATCTAAACAAGAATCTGTACATTTCCATAATAATTCTCCTGGATAATTTATTCCTGTAAAATCTCTAAAACAATCATTAACACATCTATCATAAGAATAAATTTGTTTTGCTGCTGTCCCGTAAACGATATTATAATTTTCAATTTGTTTAGGGAAACTGTATTTTTATAATTAAAACAATAGTTATCGCTATTAATATTACCAAAATACATAAACTACACTGTGCCATATATTAGATTAACGTTCTTTATTTGTATACAGAAATATTTATTTCACCGAAGGTGAAATAAATTCAGTACACATTACTTTGTGAGTGTTGTGCAGTGCATTACACGCTACTATTTATGAACTTAATTAATAACAATAAAAATGAAATTTTAATATGGAAATTTTAATCATAATATGAATTTATAATTCATACAACTAAAATATGGAAACTATCAAAGATTTTAAATCTTGGAATAAGACTACAATTGAAGAAGCAATAAATAGTGTTCCTGAACATACAAGGATATATTCATATTCTCCTGCTGAAAATCTTGAATTACTTTCTTCTCCAGAATTATATTTCATTGAAATGAATTTTGCTAAAAATTTTAGTTTCTCCCCACGACACATCGCGGAACGAGTGTCGACCAAAGGGAGTATATATATATGGATGGACAAGTTTCCATATTTTGGTATTATAAAATATTTAAAAATGAGCCTTTATCTCCTGAAAAATTAAAATATTTCATTGAAATGAATTTTGCTAAAAAAATATTAAAAGCGTAAAAAAACTTGTATATCATGTTCCTATTATTTGTCGTACGTGTGGTAATTATATTTTAGGAATTTATGATATACAAATTAAAGATGAAGATAATTGTAAAATTTGTAAATTATGTTACCAATCAATTAAAGAAAATTCAAAAACTAATAAAATTTTAAAAATAGAATATGATTTTGGAGGAGAGGAGAAAAGACGATGTTTGTTTTGAGGGAGATTCTTATATTATAAATAAGAATACACGAAAACATGAAGTACGTTATCTTGATGCAATATCTGATTTTAACGATGAATCTCTCTATTTTTTTTATAGTTTAACTTTACCTCTTAAATATATTTATTTATGCGCTTTTTGTTAATGAAGTTTTTGATAGAAAAGTTACTGGTCAAACATTATGTTCTATATGTGGAGGAATTTTCCCAGAGAATTTTACATAACAAAGCAAAAAGAATGAATTTCAATCCTGTGCATGTAAAGTTGTATCTTATATTCTTTAATGATATTAGTAAGATGAATATTGGGATATTTTTGCCTTTTTAAAAAATATTATAAATAATGAGTTAGGTATCGATGATTTAGTAAAAATTATTAGTACTATTTTTTGTTGAAAGTATGATTACAATATATTTTAAACATAAAATTAATGATACTTTATGTAACTCTGACGCATCGCTTCGCGAGCGTCGACCAAAGGAGAAGGAACCACGACTTCAGAAGTAATGTAGCAATTTTTGTACAAAGCTTGACGCTGCACGTGAGACATCGCAAAGCGAGTCTCGACCAAAGGAAGAATGTTCGCGAAGCGATGCGTCAATATTAAATATATGCGTTTATTTCTCAAATAATTTGAGAAATACATTAGTAATTCTATTATATTTTCTCTCTCCCTCCGGTCGACGCTCGCGGAGCGATGCGTCATTGAGATAGAAAAAATTTAAATATTTTTATTTACTTTGAAACAGACCCTCCGAAAATAGTATTTCATGAAATAATTGCAAAAATATATTTCTTATGACCAATTAAAAATCGATTATTTTGTGAAATACCAAAATATAAATTAAATATATGAATGTATTTCATACAAAAATCGAGTTTTTATTGTGCTAGGACATATTATTTCAAAATTATTTCGAAATTATTTTGAAATTATTTTAAAAATAATTTTTCGGAGGTCTGCTTTGAAACCTTGTAATTCCAATATCTTAAAAAAATTATCTCTATTTTGGTCAGATATTATTATAGTAGCATATCGTTCAAAATCATTATCTTTTTTGGATCATTATGAGGATTATATATTCTTTCAATATCTTCTACTTCTTCAAATTTTTTAAAATCTACCAGCATATTATCAATATTTTCTAAAACGCTTATATAAATATTTGACATATCTCTGTTATTATATTTATTTTCATAACACCGTCCTTCCCATGTAAAAATTTTGTATGCATTTTACCTAAAATCAAATTATTTTATTTTAAATTATCATTTTTTACCTTAAAAATTAACTTACTAAAAATATAGTTAAACTTAAATTCATAACATTAAAAGTTAATTATAATTTTAATATAAATGGAAATTCTAAATAAATATTTTGAATCTTTAGTTTTTCAATATATTGAAGAGAAACAAAATTATGCGATATATGCAGCATTAATTAAAAATATGTTAGCAGGTAATATGGGTCAATACATAATCGCTTTTGTTCCAACTCATTTAGGAGTTCAAAAAACTGCAAAATTAAAAGATTTATCTTGGACAAATTTACAATCAAGATTATGTCCTAAAGATATTTATAAAAATACTCCCTCAGACTTGGAAACCATCGATAAATGTTAATGATCCTCTTATCATGTTTTCTATTATTGAAAGAAAACAAAATTATTCTATATATACTCCCACTGATACAAATCAATTTCCTTTTGAATTAGTTATGATGCATAATCCTAAAAAAAAGACTATTTATCAATATCCTAATAATATGAATTTACATTGGGCAATAGATCAATTTCAAACTGTTTTTAATTATAACGCTTCGCGTAACCTGCCCAGCAGTATTAAAACCAAACACTCTGAAATACCAAACTATATTCAAAATAATTTAGAACAAATACAAATTAATAAAACTATTTCAGCCTCCTTCAATAACAAATCCTATGGGAAATTGGTTTCAAGGAACTCAACAACTTCTTTATCAAAAAAAATATACAAAATGAACTTTTTGAATTAATTTAATTAATATAATAGTAATTCATTTTGTTTTTACAAAATGAATTTTTATGATATGTGAAAGTTATTAATTTTTTTTATTTTTATTTTATTTTTTATTTATTATTTTTTATTTATTTTTACTTTTACGCAAACGTAAGATGTAAGTAAAGTACAATTATTTTTAAAGTACAATTATTTTTAAAGTACAATTATTTTTAAAGTACAATTATTTTTAAAGTACAATTATTTTTAAAGTACAATTATTTTTTAAAAGTACAATTATTGCGTAAGTGTAAGTGACCAAAGGTAAGAAAGTGATTTTATGTTTTCCTCTATAAATTTTAAATTTATAGAGATATAATAGATATATTATCTTTAAATTATTTTGTAAATAAATTAGTTATTTATTTTTCTTTTTCAAAATTTTTGATTTTAATTATTGAGTAAAATCAACATTTAAAAGTGACGGACTAAAGTTATACTAAATAAATTTTAATGGCTTTCTCAAGCACAAAAAAATTGAATAATGAAATGTTATCTTTTGAAAAGAAAGTGCAGTAATTATTAATCCTCTGAATTACTATATAATTAAAATAGAATTTAAAGGATTAAAATTATCAGGAAGAAACCGATATAGATATTGAAAATGCTGCCCAACGAGCTCTAATATCTGAACCATTACCTTTAGTAGTTTATTATTCTTCTTATGTAATTTTAATGGTCTTTTCTTGTAAAGAAAACGAGACTGATATTCATCAACAAGATGGTATTACTGATTTAATTATCTCTAAATATGTTTATTTTTCAGTAAAAATTTACCCAGAGCTGATAATATATTTGTGCGTATTATTAAATTTGAATCTCTATTCAAATAGTAACATACATATCATGGATAATATTTCCAAACATCTCATAAAACAATGGTAGATCTTTCTGATAATGAAATAACTACAAAAAGAGTTACAATTCCGTACCGAAAGTGAACTTAAACTTTATTCTTGAAAATAAAAATATTATATGGGATTCTATAAATTCTAATGTAAAATATGGAGTCGTATTACGTATAAATCGTAAAAAGATGTTTATAAATCTAGCAAAGATAATTCTAAATCTGATTCTATCCGTAATATAATAAAATTATCTGAACCATTTGATTTCCGGGATAATAAAAAATATCTAAAATTTATATTTAGCTAATTCTCTTACAATACGTAGCGCTTCGCGCCACCAGAGTGACCCGCGTTTCTCCCTTCGGTCGACACTCGCGGAGCTATGTGTCACGCAGGTCGAGGGCGAAGCCGAGACACATAGCTCCGCGAGTGTCGACCAAGGGGAGACGCGCGACGCTAGCGTCACGAATACACGAAATATAAAATTATCGTTGTATCTCATTTATGCCGACCCACGTAAAATGCAAGTCATTTAAATTTTATTTCAATTAGTCTTTTTAAATTATCTAAAAGATGAAGACAATAATATAAAATTTTTTATTTTTAAAAATATGACAATACCTAAAGACAAAATTTTTTATGCTAAGGTGAAAAAAGGATATATTCCTAAAGTTACTTTTGATGCTTTGGCTACTAATATAAATCAGTATAAATATAAAACTTAATAAAAGGGTATGTTTATTAGAATAGCAGATAGAGAAATCGTTGAACATGCTCATTTTATGTGGGATGTAAATTGGTATAAAAAGAATTTTGCTCCTTATTTTTGTGAAAAATCAAAAAATATAAGTTTAAATGCTAAACATTTGCAAAAAATGCTTAAAAATGTAAAAAAGAAAGATACCTTAACTTTTTATTAGCAAAAAAGATATTAATAAATTAGGAATTATTATTCAACCTGAAGGATCTCAATCAGGAGGACCAACAGCTAGATCAGAAACAATATTTATAAATATTCAATATGTTAAAATGACATATCCTTTATTACCAAATCAATATATTGATGAAAATGGTAGAATCTCAAGATGTTTATGGAGATCCTAATGGTTATAAGTAGTTCTGATTTTCAAAAAATTAAGAAAAATGTCAGAGTATATAGTATAAACAACAATCTCTGTTTCCTATTCAAAAAGTAATTATATTTCTTTTCTATAGGAGAGATGGAGTTATGGGAACAACATTAGAATTTGGAGAATTAAGTATAAATCCAGAAATTAGTTCTAATGAAGAAGAAGAGACTACAACAAATGGAAGTGAAAATGAAAATACTGAAAGTGACAATGAATCTGAAAATAAATCTTCGGAAAATTCTTCTGTAAATAATGGCGTTACAACTATCTGAAGATAAGAATTCAAATGATGATACGGAAGATATATATCCATTTTTATATAAAGAAAAATTCAATGTTTCTTTATTTGCTCCTTTAGTTAAATTACCAGGATTATGCAATCAAATGGAATTTTATTCAGCTAAAAATAGATGCATATCCATTAAAAAGTAAGTATGGTTGTCTCTTCAGGTTTAGGAGATATAACAACATTTATAAAAAATACGACACAAATTGAATTAATTGATGAAAAACTTCGTAAAAAATAAAAAAATATATAATTTACTATACTTTTTTAGTATAGTAAATAAATTATAAAAAATTAGTACTTTTAAGAATGTAAAAGTAATAATATAAGTATTAAAATAACAAAAATATATAAAATTTAAATGTCGACTTTTTCTTGACCTTGATTCTAGTTATAGGATCGTAGATACTTTCTCTAATCCAGCTAATTATACAGTAGAGGATGCTCAGGTTGCGACATGGTTTCGCGAACCTCGTACTGTATCAGCAAACTCTGCTAGACCTGGTTCTCGTGCAATAGAATTTTCTCTCCCTTCGGTCGACGCTCGCGAATCCTTCGGATCCGCGGCCTCCGGTCTGCGAAGCGATGCGTCAAGCGGTGGATATAAAACATTTAATTCTTCCAGCTATTCCAGCCTCTTATGTGAATGCTTTAGGAGTGACTGTAAATATTTTAACAACAAATTTACAACGTATATATTTAGATATTCATAATCCAAGATTAAATGATTTAAATTTAATTCAATCTATTGATAATCACGTTGCGCGGAGCGCACGTTTTACTCGCTGAAGCGATGCAGTGCTAGCGCACTGCCTTGGCAGTGCATGCAAGTCATGCCAGATTTGTTCTTTTCCAAGAAAGAATCCAATTTGATGATATGGGGAGTCCTATGTGGGTTCATTTTGGTTCTAGGATGAACCAGGTCGCAAAAAAATATATATTTTACTATACTTTTTTTTTAGTATAGTAACAAATTATAAAAATTGAGTACTTTTTTAGTATAATTTTTGCTTATTATAAAATTGTACTTTTTTAGTATAATAAACAAATTATAAAAAATTAGTACTTTAAGAATGTAAAAGTAATAATATAAGTATTAAAATAATAGGAATAATAAATTTTAATGTCAACCTTTACTGATTTAGACTCCTCGTATCGATCATCGTTAATACATTCCCAAATCCAGCTAATTATACAGTAGAAGATGCGCAAGTTGCAACTTGGTTTCGTGAACCTCGTACCGTATCTGCTAATTCTTCTAGACCAGGTTCAAGAGCAATAGAATTTTCTCAAGCAGTAGATATCAAACATTTAATTCTTCCAGCTATTCCAGCCTCTTACGTAAATGCCTCAGGCGTAACCGTCAATTTTTTAACGACGAATTTACAACGTATTTATTTAGATGTTCATACGTCTAGATATAACGATTTAAATTTAATACAATCTATTGATAATCATGCAAGCCATGCAAGATTTGTACTTTTTCAAGAAAGAATTCAATTTGATGATATGGGGAGTCCTATGTGGGTTCATTTTGGTTCTAGGATAAATCAAATTATGAGATGGTCTAGATGTGATCCCGTAACCATCAATATATATGCAAGAACAGTTCTTTTACTATCATTATACCAGACACTGACCCTATTACGCCTGCCAATCAAACTTATATTCTAGTAGAAGTAACTCCGTCTTTTAGAGATGGTCATTATAATAATATATCCAGTTGGATTAACTCAATTTTAAAATATTTTTTTATTAAAATTCGCATTAATTTTTAATGCGAACTGTGTTAAATACAAATTTTAGTTATATTAAATTAATTGAAAATTATAACAAAAAATATGGAAAATCCTAAAATATATGAATGTGATTTTTGTGATATAAAATTTACTTGCACTCAAAATTTAAACAGGAATGAATACAGGTCAATATGATGAATATAAGACGTTAATATATTAGAGAATAAATCTAAACCAAATTCATATTGCATAAAAATTTATACATATAAAAAATTTTGGATTCATTTTTTCATAAGTATGTCTTCGCTGTTTCTAAATATAAAGCAAAATCATTATATGAGTGAATAAAGCTTGAATTTGAAATCCAGACCGATTCGGCACAATATATAAAATTATGTAAAAGTCTTCTTTGTTTGATTGATTATATGCGATATAATATTTATTACAATTGATATCCAGCATATTAAATATACTTTTAGGTAATTTTATATTAGGCATCATATGAATTTCGATTAAAAATATATAATCATCATGTATAAGAGATAAATTAAACGCGACATTTGCCGTATTACAAAGTCTTGCTGTATTACAAAGTCCTGTTGTATTACAAAGACCTGTCGTATTAGCTTGTATATGCGCACCAGTTGTGTATGTTATCTTCCTTCGGTCGACGCTCGCGGAGCGATGCGTCATTAAGGCCAATATTCTTATAGTAATTTTGCATTTTCAAGTGGATTTTAAATATAATTAGTTATACAAGAATGATAGATTTTAAATAATTTTTAGATACAATGAATTGTATCAAAAATTCAACTTTTATCATATATGCACCGCCCTGGCGGTGTACTGCCAAGGCAGTGCGCTAGCACTGCACAACGATGTGTATATTTAATTTATATTCCAAGATATGAAGCTCTAGATGGTAAACCACTATATTTTCTTTCGAAGCTGGATTTGGTACTGGATCATATTGACTTGTATAATTTCCAGTATTAGGGTTATAACTTGCATTTGTTTGGAATGTCCAACATCCTGCATCTATTTTTTTAACTATCCCTTTCTCTTGTTCCATCTCTAGAGGTCAACACAATAACCATTTGGATATTGATATTGAACTTTAAATTGATTAGGAGTATAAAAATTAGAATCGTGTTCTTCTTCTCTTTACTCTATTGCATAATCCATATTTATCTTTTTCAAATCCTCCAGGACATGGATCTTGTGGATTTATATTTAGAAAAGTCATATTCCAATCTTGACGATAATGATCAGGATGAACATAATTTGGATTACCCCAACATTGCCAAGATGGTAAATTAGCATAACATCCTTTATCGTCCTATAGGAAACATAATATTTTTCATAAGGTAAAAATAGCATATCTCTATATTTTGAATCATCTTTTGTATAATAATCAAGTATTGATGTAGTTACATCCATTTATATTATTATTTATATTTAAAAAAGTGATAATATTATATAATTTATTTTTTAATTTTTATAAATAATAATGGGGAAAGATTTATTAGTTTCTTATTTTCCTAATTCTATTATAGGAAACCATTCAAAATTAAATTATATTGATTATTGTTCGCAAAGATGAGTATACACAAGAAGAAATAGAAAATGATTACTATAAGAAACCATTCAAAATTAAATTATATTGATTATTGTTCGCAAGATGAGTATACACAAGAAGAAATAGAAAATGATACTATAAGAAACCATTCAAAATTAAATTATATTGATTATTGTTCGCAAGATGAGTATACACAAGAAGAAATAGAAAATGATAAATTATATCATGCACCGCCGGGGCAGGCGGTCTCGCTTCTTCGGTCGAAGCTCGCGGAGCGATGCGTTCAGCACACATCGCGAAGCGAGTGCCATGCGCTTCGCGCTACCGATGTATCGCTAAGCGAGCAAAGCGTGTGCTCCGCGCAACGTGATTCTAATAAAACTGTTATTTATTTTTCTGGTAATATGAAAAGAAATAAAGATTTAGGTCCTTATGATTATTTTAGGTGGAACGTGTGAATCAATTAGAGAAAAATATACAAAAGTTAATAGACGAAAAGATCTTATGATGATTATTCAATATATACAGCTATTGGTAATTTATCTTTAATTCTTGGAGAATGTCCATCTGATTATAATTATATTATAATAAAAAATGGTTAAAGATTTTAATGCAATTAAAAATATTAACGGCAATTTCGTTAATATTTATAAAATTAATTCAAAATAAAATATTGTTATGTTTCTTTTTATATTTAATAACGCTCTCTTTTACGTTACGCTTTGCGTAACGTAAGGTTTGCGCGAGGTCGTAAAGCTATACGTCAACCGAAGGAAGAAGAAACTAACTTAGCACAAAACGATTAATTAATTTTTTTATTTTTGATAAACAGCCATTATTTTTTCTCTAATTGTCTGCCATTTTAACAATTTGGGTATACTTCCATTCTTTGGCTACGCATTTTGGCAGCTGTTACACCTCTACAATCAACTTTGCAACCTTGTCCAGATCTTAATGAAGGACATATTGGGAATTTTTCCTTGATGGCATTAAAAACATTTATCTCCACATTTTTGCTTCAATTCATGTCGTTCTATCCCTTTTGATGGACTAATTGCAGCTCCATCCACGGGTAGATCTGCCTCTTTTTCTCCTTTATGAGTATTATCATTCGCTGTAAATCTCTTTTTAGCTTTCTACTTGCTGGTAAAGTTGCTAAAGTTTTTTTCAAAGATTCTTGGTGCAAAATCTTTGGAAGAGATTTAGATTTAGTTTTTGAAATTTTAGTTTTTGATTTAGAAGATGATCGCAAAATTCTTTTAGATGATCTTGCATTTTCTGCACATCTAGGATTTTTAAGAAGATCTGCATACGTATCGCCTTCAACTTTAATCCATTTTCCACTTTTGGACTAATTATATATTCTTTTGACATAATTTTTAATAATAATTAAAAATCATAAATATAATTTTATTTTTAAGAAAAGATACGAGCATAAATATTGCATGACCCGAAGGCATGTAAGATGGTCTATCGCAGTCTTCACAATCTAATGTTAATTTACTCCACTCCTTTATTAGTTTTATCTTTATCTTCAAGTTCGGAATCAGATAAAGGTAAATATCCAAACCCTTTATATTCTTTTGCAGCGTTAGTAGCTATTTTTATTTCTGGCCTAACATTTGTATTTTTAACTCCAGACTTTTCTTGTAAAGTATTCGATTCGACAATCTCAAAATAATTTTTGCTAGGATTACACTTTTATTTTCTGTAATCCTAGCACATTTTTCTTTGAGGATGACATTTCATTTAATTGTTTCATAAAACCAGAATTTGGATTCTCGTTCTTGAATGTAAAGCTTTGCCAAAATTAGTGAAGATTTTTCCAATCCCCAATGATTGAAGTTTCATTAATGTATAAATAACCACACTAGAACTATGATATACCTGCCGCACAATGGAACAACATATAACTTTACCTATTTTTCATTAGTCTCTATAATTGTATTTGATATTGGCTTCAAGAATATTCCTGTATTTTTTTGAGATGGAATATCATCTAAATTTAAATTCACATATTCAAATTCTCCAATACTTTCAAAATAATTTCGGTAGTTCTTTTGCAATAACTTCAACTAGTTAAGAGTTTTTTTTGAGGTGTAAAATGTTAAATTTTGTGCATCATCGTACTTATCACCAAGATATAAATAAGGTGTGATAAGACTCGGTATTTTTATCTCCCTTTAAAAGAGAGAAATATAATTCTAAAACAATATTATATGTTATATTGTATTTTTTTAACTAATTTAATCACCAATTTTGTGTATATGTTCTGATCTATAGCTGCGTTCCCTCATGATATGTGATATCCAATTACAGCTTGAAATGGAAACTTCGACTATTTCTCCTTCGTCAGTAAATGAACTAATTCCAACTCTTGTACGAGAATATAGTGCTGACAGATAGATATCTCGAGGTTAATCAACCGAAAAAATATATCCGTCACTTGAGTATATTTATCGTATAGGACATCTCCTAACACTGCTAAGATGCACTAATGTGTTCTAATGGAATACCATTTTGATATTCACCATAATACACATAAGAAAGATTTTTGGGAGGAATCAGTATATTTGGTACATTTAGGTCTTGAAAGTTCTAGGACCTGAATTCTGTCTCAATCTACACACGTGGTAGCAATTCGCTGAGTGACTTGGTGTGGTCCAGCCGATCTCTGCGATAGCATATCGACCTGTATTCATCTCACCCCAGTGGAGATCTCTAATAGACACCCATTATTATCCGCATTAATATTAGCAATTCTCCAAGAAAATCATTGATGCAAGGACTTTTAATTTTATGGTTCGGCTGATTCTACAAATATCTACTTAGTTGACCCCTGCCTGTTCTAGGTCACCACGATATAATCCTCTGATCCCACCATATCCAGGTATTAATGCATGTGCTATATCAGCTTCAATCCTCTAGTTTCTATTGGAGAATAATAGCATTACATAAGTTACAGAATCAGAAGATAGCATTATAAATTAAAATCTTTGGAACCATTTGAATATATTTTGCAATTAAATCTATACCATAATACATTCCTTTTTCCCCTGGTTGAATGTTATCAATAATGGAAACTGTGAAATTGCGTTAAATGGGCATAAGAATTTTAAGCATTTTATCGGTATATTATAATAATTATAAATATAAAAATTATTTTGAGATATCATAGTTTTAATTTTTATATTATAAATATAAAAATTATTTTGAGATATCATATTTTTAATTTTTGAGATCCATACCTAATTATATAAATGTAATATTTAGATTATTAAGAAAAATTAATTATATATAAAAATTTAAAATAAAAATTTATACATTTTTATGAAAAATTTTTATGTTATTAGACGTTGTGTGTAGAGATCATCGCTTTGCGATGTCTCGACCAAAGGAGAGAACGCTCGCGAATCCTTCGGATCCACGGCCTCCGGTCGCGAAGCGATGCGTGAAGTATAAAGTAATGTTTTTTATCATATTAGTGTTTATTGGCCTCGCTGGAGCGATGTGTCATTTCTGATTCAATATTTTCCATTATCGTTGCGATACTCAGGCGGCCCGGGATTCATTTCCGATACAATATTTTTCATTAAATCATTAACAGTTATATCAGGATTCTCCCTTTGGTCGACACTCGCGGAAGCGATGTGTGTCATTCCTGATTCAATATTTTTCATTATAATATCTTTGTAGTGGTTTCTGTTTAGCGATATTTTCCATTATTTGATTCATTAAATCGGAATTTATTTTTAATTCAATATTTTCCATTATCGTTGTGATACCAGGCGTTTCGGGATTCATTTCCGATACAATATTTTTTCATTAAATCATTAACAGTTATATCATGATTCTCCCTTTGGTCGACACTCGCGTGGAGCATGTGTCATTCCGATTCAATATTTTTCATTCTAATATCTTTTAGTGGTTTCATACTTTCCATTATTTGATAGAATCCGAATCGGATGAATTTTCCATATTTTATATTGATAATATTTCTTTTAGATTAATTTTGTATCTGTGTGAAAATGTAGATAAAAATTAATTTTTTAATATATATTTTATATAATTATTAAAATTCTTTTAACTAAATAATAATCAAATTAGAAAAATTTAACAAAAATTAAAGTAAACTAAATGAAAATTTAAAATCTCAATAATAAGAAATTTAAATGTATAATGAAAAAAATTTAACCATAATTTTTATTTTTGAATGTGTGTAGTACTTTTTCTATAAAAATATTTTTATTTTAATAATTGGATTTTTCTAGTGTAAAAATATACTTTTAGATAGAATTTATAAATTTTTTTTACTCTCCAAAGTAAAAAATAGTTAATTCCAAAAAATAAAAATCCTAAAATCAAATTCAAAAATAAAAAAATTATAAAAAAATATAAAAATTATAAAAATTTATTTTTGTATATATAAAATTTCTTTTTAGGATTATCACCTTTAAACCAACGCTCTAACGATTTGTCATAATTCTGGTTTATTCATAGAAAATAAAGTAAATAATTTTCTTAAATCATCAACAGACATATTATCAACCTTATTAAAATAAGGACTTTCTTTAAATTTATCCATATCTTTTAATATAACTATCAATTTGTGTTTTTCTAGATAAGCATCTTTATTTATTTCATTATCATATGGTAAATGATTTAAATGATAAAACATTCCACGTAAATCTTCAATTTTTGAACTAGTACAAGCTTTTCCACTTGGAGTACTTTTACCTAATCTGTCATCTCGTATTTTAAATTTATTATTTTTTGAAATTCCATATAATCCATAAGAACTTGTTTCAAATTTTGTTTTTGATTTGCCACTTATAATTGATTTAATTTCATTTATATATTGTAATTCTTTATTTTTACTAACATTTTCCCATATTTTTCAGATAAATTAAATACACGTAATTTACCATTCCTTTTAAAATTCTAGCGTTGTAACGCATTATAACCCGAACCAGTTTGTTCTGAATTATACATATTATGTACCCAATTTTTATCAGACATTTGATATAATTTCATCTGCTGCTATTGGAGAGTTTAAAATTAAATCCACAGATTTATTAATATTTTTACATTCCGTTTTTACTGATTCTCGTAATTCAAGACTGGTTTCCAATAATATAATTTTAGCTTTATAAGAAAGTTTATTAAATTTATCTAATGAAGGATTATATAACAAATTGTTTAACAGCATCTTTATTATTTTCAAGTTGAAATATTTCTATAACATCTTCTAAACTAGTTCTTTCAGTTATTAAAGGAGATAGAGCATATATATTAGATAAATAATTCGAACTCCATGAAACTGTAGCTTCTAAAAAATAAGATATCATTATATTCTTTTAAATAACACCCAAACCCATATCTATTACGTATTTGAATTCTTAAATTAATTACTCCATTTAAAGCTCTTAATAATATTGGTTCTCTTTTTGATTTATTTTAAGCAATCCAATTAACATATCATATCTCTTAAAACAGAAATAATTATTGAATAATTTAATAATATTATAAACATATTTATTAATTTCGCTATAATAGTATAATAAATTAAAATTTGTATGATTTATAAATTCATCATTTACAGAATAATCTAATAAATTATCCTTGATAGGAACACCTTGCGCGAGAGCATATGTTTTGCTCGCTTCGAGATGTATCTTCATAATCATCACATTTATAATTACATTTGGTAAAATCACATTTACGACTTCCATCTATATCATTAGCAAATACATTTCTTTTATAAGATAAAGCACAATCCCAAGAAGATATTTTCATAAGACGATATATTTGAGCATTGAATTTTTCTTTAGTTTCTGCTAATTTTATAAACATGTATATCGGCAGTTTCTTTTGGGGAAAATATACCACCTGAAGGATTGCTTAATCCTGGAGATAATTTAATACCTGTTTTTTTATTACCTTGTTCTAATGATACATGTTTATAAACTTTAAGATAACGTTGATTTTCGGGAAGTTGATCATGGGAACCAGTTCTATATACTCTTTCCCATAGGTTGATCTGTTGATGATAAATTCAATATCCAGAAACGATATGACATTGTCTTACTGCTTTTAAAGTATGACCTTCTGATATTGTTTCACTTCAATAATAATACGTATTTGATTTCCATACATATCTTCATCATCGTTACTAAATATTTATCATATTACGAATTTGAGAAGGTTCACTTATAGTTAAATTATCACTAGTAATTACAATAAAAGAACCTGGATTTTTAGTTGTAATCTCTTGTTTAGTTAATTTAGCTTTTAGGAACAGATTTTATCCAATGAAATCCCCATAATTGTAAAGTATATGCTATGGATAATGCTCCGCCTGTACCTCTAACTGAATCAAAATAAATAAAAACTTTTTCATTTAATCGTGAAGGATCCCTCATCATTATTTATAATTGTCGCAAATTTAGCAGTATATTTTCTGTAAATTTTTCTATATATATCTATACCTGTTGAAGGCCCAAATTCTCTGTTTTAAAATTTTTATTTTTAAAACCCGTCATCATCTACTGAATCACTAAAACCTTTAGTTCCATAAATTCCACCTACTACTTTATCATTTTTAAAAACAGAGGTAGACACACAGTTTAATGCGTCTCTTTCTTCTATTAAAAAAAGTATCACTTATATCTTCTCCCGTTTTAGTTTTTCTTGTAATTTTTCACTGGCTTCTTGTGCAAATTTTAATTGAAAATCACTCATACTAGAAGGAAATACAGTAATATATTCGAAGCCAAGGTTTAGTTACACCTATATCTTCTCTTTTATTAAAGGAATTGACGTTCTTACATGTGAAACCATACTATGTATCCTTTTTTAAATTCTTTTCCTTTTTAGGAATTAATATTCCATTTTTATCAAAATATTCTTTTGTAAAATCATTAAACATTGGAAATTGTTTATCAAGTGGTAATAATAAATTAAAAAGACCTGCAATATCATATACTTTATCCCAAATAGGAGTTGCACTTAATAATAATTGTGTAGTATTTTTCACGATATGTAAAAGATGATGTAAATTATTATAATGATTGCTTTTTTCTTTGTCTTTTGATTGCATTCTTATATTATGAATTTCATCAACAAATATTTTTCTTCCAGAATATTTTTGACGTATATAACATTATCATAGGAAAATTTTGTCTATCTAATAATTCTCCATAAGTCATAATTTCATAAGTTGTAGCTATATTTGCATTTAATCTTCTCAATTTAGTTTCATCTGTTAATTCATCTTCTTTCATTCCTTTTTCTTTTTCAAGTTGAGTTAGTCTAGCTAAATAAATATTATTGGTACATCTATTAGCTATTTCATTTCTTAATGAATCTCTTAATGCATAATTACGAACTAATATAAGTGCTGGTTTTATATTAAAATCAACGTTTTTCTTATAATTTTTCAATTATAAAACTTATTAAACAAGCTTTACCTGTTCCAACATCATGCCAAATTAAACCTCTATTATAAGGAGTAAATGGAGAAAAATATCTTGCACTCATTTCTTGATGTTTGAGTGGAATTCCTGGTAATTTTGGTGGAAGTTCTGAAGATTCCAATCTTAAATCATAAAATTCTTTTAATTTTGTGATGTTTTGTATAAAATTTGGATCATCAGTATCTGGATGACTATAGATAAAATCTTTAATCTCCGTCATTTTAAAAGTATAATTCAATAAATATTATATTACTATTATTAAGTTAAAAATATTGTATGAATTGTAATTTTTAAAATAAACATCTATTTCAAAAATTTTTTGATTTTTTAAAAGAAGAATTACCATAAAATTTAAATAAACATCTATTACTAAAAATAATAACTAAATGTAAAAATGACATTAAAAATAAATTTAATAATGTAAAAATAAAATGGCTCAGTCAAGAAATGTATCTGAAGCAAAGAAAAAAAATGTCGCAGGAAAACAATTTTATAAATGTGCAAATTATCCTAATGCAAATCTTAATAGATTGACAAATTATAAATGCCCATTATGGCAAAAAATGATATTACTAAAGGTTGTTTTGATGAATCAGGTTATGAAATTGATCATATCGTTGAACATAGTATAACCAATGACGATTCTCTAAATAATTTACAAGCGTTATGTAAAATGTGTCATTCTGTTAAAACTAAACGATTTATGATAAATGATAATTCTGAAAATATAAATACCATTACCACAAGAAGTTCTAATACTATCGAGCGTAAAACGCTCGATTCCGCTCAAAGCGTCAAATATACCTATATTTGAACATCGTCAAGGAAATGGACGTGCAAAACTGGATGTTAATTTGTGTTTAAATGTTGCAGATCCAAAATATATCTTGTAGATAATAATGAAAAATGCAAAAATGTAAAGTAAATGATGTTAATTCTGGATATAAATTGTGTTTACAATGTTATAATAATCAAAAAACCATAATAAAATCAGAAAAAGTAAAAATTAATATAAGTAATTCTGATTATAATCCAAATTCGCTATTCTAAAAACCGAGATACCAAAAATCACGAATAAATAAAGAATCTAAAATTTTAGAAAAACGAAGTAATTTCTAAACCCATATTAAATACTAATAAACCGCAAAAATAAGCGGTAAAAATTTTATAATGAATAATGATTTTTCTTCTAGTTTGCAAACTAAAAATACAAATAAAACTAAAAAAATTGTATAGATTATTTAGATAATTTAACCATACCGAAATTAAGGCAATTATGCCAATATTTTAATATATATTTTATTCAAAAAATAAAAAGAAGGAATTAATTGATATGATTTCTAAGGCAATATTCAATAGATATTATTAGTAATCATATTGAAACTATTAAAAATACAAGAGATTTATGGTTGAATGTACTAATACAATTACAAAATTTTCACACATATTTTATATATCTAAATCCATTTACTTAAAGAACATAATGAATTAAAAACGGATGTCTATCTGGAAAAGCATATTGTAATGAATGTAAAAATTTGTAGTTCTTTGATCGAATATGTAAATGCTTTTTTAAAGAAATCTAAAATTTTATAAAATAATATTATTTCTTATCTAATTAGATAAGAAAAGTCCAAATTATTGCGTTACACACTATGTGTACACCTTTAATACTTTGTATTAGATAAACTCAGCCAAAGCCAAGTTTATCTTGTGCGTAGCACTAGTTTGGCTTTTACAAAACTGCTAATATTTTATTTTTAAGATAATGATTTTTGTCTTATAGACTTACGTTGTGCGGATCATTTGGGTCCACGACTTTTGAAAGAGGAAACACGTGTTCGCACGCTTTGTGTTGCGTAAATAAATGACTAGAATTTAATGCTAAATTTGGATTTCTTGAGATTCGATACCAATTCCAATTTTTATTTGGATTATTTAGAATTAAGTCTATAGTTAAATTAGGATTACAGGAAATTAAATCCCAAGCCCATTGCTTATCTTGGATTATTAATCACCATTTCCATTATTAAATTAAGATTTAATGAAATTCTATTCCACTTTTGCGTCTCTGCGCAAAGCTCCTCGCGTAAAACGCGAGGTCCATGGTTTATCTAAATTGGTATTTATTATATTCATTGTTATATTGGGATTACTTGATATTTTATCCCAATCCCATTCTTTATTTGGATTATTAGTAATCATTCCCATTGTTAAATTAGGATTCGATGATATTTCACCCCAATTCCATGGTTTATCTAAATTATTACTTATTATTTCCATTGTTATATTAGAATGTTTTGATATTTCATACCACTTTTGCGCTCTAGTGCAAAGCCTCAGCGTTTTTACGCGAGGTCCATTCTTTATTTAAATTATTATTAATCATTTCTATTGTTAAATTAGGATTATACAGAAATTTCATTCCAATCCCATGGTTTATTTGGATTATTAATAATCATTTTTATTGTTAAATTAGGATTACAGGAATTACATCCCAATCCCATTGCTTATCTGGATTATTACTTATTATTTCCATTGTTATATTGGGATTACATGAAATTTCTTTCAATCCCATTCTTTATTTGGATAATTATTAATCATTTTTATCGTTAAATTGGGATTACATGATATACCGATCCAATTCCATGGTTTATTTGGATTATTAATTATAATATCCATTGTTATATTAGGATTTTTGGATATAAAATTCCAATTCCACGATTTATTTGGATATTTATTAATCATTTCTATTGTTATATTAGGATTTGATGATATTACATACCAATTCCATTTTTATCCGGATAATTATCTATTACATCCATTGTTAAATTAGGATTAGATGATATTCCATTCCACTTTTGCGCAGAGATGCAGAAGCCTCGCGTTTACGCGAGGTCCAAGGGTTCATTTGGATAAAATTTAAGAAGAGTACTCAAGCATATTACAAACATTTTTCCATAAATTTGGATGCTTATTTTGAATTATATTATACCAATCTTTACATGTAAAATTACACTTTTATAAGTGTATCCATCGTTAATATAACTGAAAATTAATGATAAAATATCCGCATTCATTTGTAACTTGGAATATTATAAAATTTTTAAAAAGATAAAAATAAATATAATTTTTACTTATAAAAGTAAAAATCACTAATTTCTAATTTATTGAACTGGCCAATAATGCAGTTTTAGCGTTAGTACACGGGGGAGGTGTAATATCCATTGTTATATTAGGATCTCTTGATAGTCCATCCTGACCTAATTCCAACTATTTTTGATAACAACTTATAAGAGTACCCAAAGCATATTCACAAACATTTTTCCCATACAGTAGACGTACCATTTTGAATCATAGCTATTATTTCATCGATTCAAATTTTTTTTTAAAAATCAAAAAATCTCACTTTAATATTTCTTTACCTTTTGTTTTTTAATTTTAGGTAAATGTAGTTATAGTCTGCAGTTGAATGGGTACTCTGGGAACCAGCATACATAATACGTAAACTGAACCAGAAGTACAAC
>ERZ1370068.1425-contig-11317_pt1 | contig 77351 bp, 120 predicted proteins | sample MGYA00561227_ERZ1370068 | MGnify/ENA primary metagenome ERZ1370068 (study PRJEB38410, sample SAMEA6850437) | metagenome | study: Metagenomic assessment of the ecological functions of the soil: analysis of the soil microbiota associated with the... | reverse complement strand
GTAGCCGCTGATTTCAGTTACATGTATGTTGCTATCTGCCGCTTCGGCAATCTTCAGCGCCGCAGCGCACCGCGGCCCGGGTTGCGTCCACCGACCCCGTGCCGCTGACCTTTCGGTATTTCGGCGCGCTCGGGGTCGCACGGGGGCCGACCACTTCCGGTAGTACTCGACCAACGGCTCGGTCTGCTGATGATAGACCGCGAGGCGCTTGAGTGACGGTTTCCTCCTTGTCGTCCTCGCGCTGGATCAACGGCTCTCCGCTTACGTCGTCGCGGCCGGCGACTTTCGGCCGGATTGAACTTGACGTGATAGGTGCGGCCCGATGCCGGATGCACACGCCGCCCGCTCATGCCGCTCGACGATGGACGCGTCGGGAACGTCGATCTCCAGCACGTAGTCGATCGGCACCGGCACATTCTTCATGGCGTCGGCCTGAGGTGAGTGCGCGGAAAACCGTCGAACAGGTAGCCGTGCGCGCGGTCCGGCTGTTTCAGCCGCTCGAGGACCAGACCGATGATGAGGTCGTCAGAGCACAACGCACCGGAATCCATCACCTTTTAGCGGCAAGCCCGAGCGGACTTCCCGCCTTGACCGCGCAGCGCGGCATATCGCCGGTCGGAATCTGCGGGATCCCGTAGGCCTCCGTCACGAAGGCTGCCTGGGTCCCTGCCTGCGCCTGGCGGGCCGAGCAGTATCAGTCGCATAGTGTGCGAATCGTGCGTGAAAAGAGCGTCTGGATTGCCCGTGAGTGGAAGCTCAGTTGCTCCCGGCACGGCGGGAAGGTCGAGTCATGCCCCTAAACGCTGGCGATTCTGTCCGGAATCGCGGCGGCGAGTCAAACGGCCCCGAGGGCGCGGCGGCAAACACACGCGCGCACACGTTCGAGATCTACCTCCGTGTCGACTGCCCGGCGCCGGCGCCGTGGGTGATGCTGACGATGATCCGATGTCCGTGCCAAACGCGCACGCAACTGCTCAATGCCTCAAACGCTCGATCGGCGCCGGCGGGAGCGTCGGGTAGATGGCGCAGAAAGCTCACGCGGTAGGCATAGAGGCCATAGTGGCGATACAAAGGGCAAGCCGAGGTATTTTTCGCGGCGCGGCGAAGGTCGTCGCGCGCCCACGGTATTGTCGCCGGCTGAAATACAGAGCGTAACCGTCGCGGTCAAGCACGACCTTGACCACGTTGGGGTTGAATGCCTCCGCCAGGATCGTCGATCAGAGTGACATGCAGTCTGCCGATCGCCGCGTCGGCATGCGCAGTAAGCGTGTCGGCAACGGTGTGGATCAGCTCCGGCTCGAGCAGCGGCTCGTCGCCCTGAACGTTGACGACGATGGCCTCGTCGTCGAGCCCGAGCTGCCGCCGCTTCCGCGAGGCGATCCGGTTCCGGTCGGATGCGAGCTTCGGGTCATCAGCACATCGATGCCGTGATCGGCGACCGCCGCCCGGATGCGCTCGTCGTCGGTGGCAACGACGACGCGCCGCCACCACTGGCACGCGCGCTCGGCCAACGCGCACGACCATCGGCTTGCCGACGATATCCAGCAGCGGCTTGCCCGGGAGACGCGTCGACGCGTAGCGCGCCGGGATCAGGACTGTAAACATCTCAGCGAAAAAACAGCGCCGGGTGCCGCCACCGCACGCAGAGCCGGGATGGCAGGCCTTCTCGCGGCACCGGCGCGACCGCGTCCTTCCCGCCGTGGCTCACTTGCCCGCTCGACTCGTATTCTGCGGGTTCCAGCCTGCGCGCTTCTTCCTCGAGCATGACACGGGGATGCCATCCCGCGAATCGGGTACGCAAGGCGCGCCGACTTGCGACACGAGCTCCTGTCGCTGTCGATCATAAACCAGCGGTCCCTTGGTCACCGGACAGACCAGCATCTCAAGCAGTTTGGAATCCACGGAGTTTTCCCTCGATGAGCGTCACCAGTGAAGCGTCGATGGCCGCGCGGACAGGCAGAGTCAGCAGCGGTCATCCGCGAACGCGACGCATTTACCGCATCTTTCTCGGTCATCAGGATGGCGGTCGCGTCGGCAAGCGCGAGATCTGCCGGCCTGAATCGATGGTGGTCCGGAAAAGCGTGACATGTCGCGTCGATCCCGAGCGATCGAAGATGCTCGAAAAATCTTCGGATTGCCAATGCCGGCGATGCGCGTGGACGCCGGCCTACTGAAACGACGCGCGCCGCGGCAATGATCGGCGGCGCATCGACGCTGCACGAACAGAGCGCCGGAAAGCGACATGGTCGATAGTCCATCGAGATTCTGGTGGCGGGAGCGCCAGAGTATTCATCAGGCGCACTACCGCATCGACCTCGTCAAGACGCGACGAGGGCTCGCTGCAAGCGGACCCGCTGGCAGCATCATCCGCGTTGCCCGACGCTCTGGCGTCGCGCCGCGACCTCGACCGTGTGCGCCATCGGCGTAGTGCTGCAGAGCCGTCGTCGGCGATGGCAGTGACACCTGCATTCCGGATGCGCTGCAGGGAGCGCGCGCGCCGCCGCGGGAGCGGTCGCGTCCGATCCACACCGGGAGTCCCGTCCGAGCGAAGCAAGACCAACTCGTCACCGACTTGTCGGCACCCGAGACCCAGCTCCAACCGCGGTGCGAACAGTGCCGCGCCAGTAGCCGCCCACTGGCTGACGATGCCCGACGCCATCCGCGCTCCGCGAGGCGCCGCGACGCAATCGCGTGAAAGGCGTCTTGCCGCCTACCGCCGACGGTGAGATTGCCGACTGACGACAATCGGCAGCCGGCAGCCCGATCCGCAGCGCAAGCAGGCCGCCGCGATGAAAGCGCCCGCCGCAGCGCGACGGCGCCACGGAAGACGAGACTGAGCGGGACCAAGGTCGCGGTGAGCGGCGTCAAGCGCGGGCGCGCACCACGCGGCGACAAGGCGATCGGCGATGCTCGCATGCAAAGGCGCTGGACCTGCTGGCGTCCCCGCGTTCGCGGTGGATGACGCACTATTCCGTCGTTCCCGCGAAAGCGGGCGAGTGGCGCTGGTTGCGATATGTCGCCAGCGTTTCGACGAGGCACTTGGATCCCACGCTGCGCGGGGATGCGCACCGCCGTCGATTTCCAAATCGCTGCGCCGCGTCAGGTCTTGCTCTTGGACATCCGCGTCACGCTGGCGGTGGTTTGTGTTGCGAAAGTGATGTGAGTCAGCCCCGCCAAGCCGCGCAGCTTCATCACGCCAGACTTACCGACTTGGTGAGTGGCGTTGGCATCGGGCGTTGATAATGACGACGGCGTCTGTGGCGCCGGCCGCCGCCCAGCTCAGGGGTTTCAGCGAGCGCGCTGACCGTGGTGAACTGGAAAACGTTCCGGTCGATCACATATCGACCCTGCGCGTCGACGCCGATGTTGATTTCCTTCGGACGCTGCTTCAATTGCTCAGCGTCGGCTTCAGGATAGCGTGATCTGGAAGCTCGGCGACGCGCTGATAAGTAGTGGTGACCATCAGAAAAATCAGGAATGACGAGCAGCACGGTCGATCAACGGAATGAAGTTGATCTCGGTGGTTCTTCCCGCGGATGGCATGCCACGAAAGTTCACGGTCGCCTTCGCGTCGGCGGCGCTCGCCGTGCGCCAGCTCGACCAGGCTTGATCGCCTGCTGTCCCATCTCGAGGATGAGGTCGTCGACCCTGGCGCGGAAATGGCGATAGAGAGATCATGCTCGGGATGCGCGACGATGCAGCCCCAGCGCGGTGTTGTGGAGCGCCACCGAGATCCCGTGCGCGAGCAGAATCGGGATTCGAGCCGGCCGCCGTCTGCGACCCGAAGATCTCGATCATGCCGACGACGGTGCCGAACAGGCCGAGCAAGGGGCGACATCGCCGCGATGGTGCCGAGCGTCGGTCAGAAAACGCGCGAGATCGTGGCTGACGATGCGGCCGACCTCTTCGATCGCTTCCTTGGCATGACCGGTCGCGGGCTCTTGACGTTGGCGAGCCCGGCCGCCAGCACCCGGCCGAGCAGGCCCCTGCGCGCGCGGTCTTGGTCAGCAATTCCTGGGTGACGCCGCCGTGCTTGTATTCCGCCAGCACGCGATCGACCATTCCCGGAGGCGCGACGATGCTCTGCTCGCAACGACCACATGCGCTCGAAGATCCAGCGACAGCGCGATAACCGAGGCAAAGATCACGCGGCCAGATCGGCCAGCCAGGCCGCTTGAATGATCGACCACACGTCAGAGGACTCCGCCTAGAGAAAGCGCGACTCAGCGTGGCCACCACGATTCGGCAAGCCGCGCGTGGCTTAGCGCGATCGAAATCGTCACGCACGACGCCGGCGATTGCGCGCCTTGCCGCCGCGTTCGGCAAGCGTCGCCCGTCACCGCGGCGCCGAGCAGCAGGATGACCCACGAAACATAGATCCAGATCAGAAAAAGCGGCAAAGCCGCGAGCGCCCGTGAGACAATCCGATAGGTCGGCACCTGCCTGATATAGAACTTGAATCCGACCTTCGCCAGCTCAAAGGCCGTTGCCGCGAGCAAGGCCCCGATCAGCGCATCGCGCACCGGCACCCGCCGTGCCGGAACGAGCTTGTACAACATCGTCAAGACGAGTGTCGCGATCGCGATTTCCGCCGGCTGCACGAGAAGAGAGAGCGCTTGGGATACGCCGGGCACCGCGGCAATCGACTGCTCGATCGCCCACGACGTGAGATATACCGCGCCTCCGATCATTGCCGGCACTGGCGACGAAACCCAACGCATAAACGACCATCCGGCGCGGCAGCAGCGCGCTTCATAAATGCCCCAGATGGCGTTGATCTCACGCTCGACTTGTGCCACCAGCAGGACCGCGGTGATGATCAGAAACACCGTCCCTACGCCCTGGACTCCGGCGGCCTTGGTGGTGAATTCCGCCAGATAGTGGCGCACCGCGCTGCTGCTGTCCGGCAACAGAAACGTCACGAGGAACGGCTCCAGCGTATCGAGCCATCGTTCGAACACCGGAAATCGTGCGACGTACGCAAGCGCGACCGTGAATAGCGGCACGATTCCAAGCAGCGTCGTGAACGCAAGGCTGGCGGCCATGCGTCCGACGCTCGGCTCTCCGCAGGCGCCGCAGGACCCAGAAAGACGAACAGGCCGCCGCGTCCGATATGCGCCCACACCTACGCTGCTCCGACTTGTATCAACCGATCCACTGGCAGACCCACCACGCAACGGCGGCGGAGGAACGCCCGGAACAGGGTATGGTCAGCACCCATGCCCAGACGATACGCTCCGGCCACTCCCATCGAACGGCCGACAGCTTGCGCGTCGCGCCGACCCCGATGATGGCGCCGGTGATGGTATGCGTCGTCGAGACCGGAATGCCGAATCCGGTTGCGATGAAAAGCGTGATCGCCCCACCCGTCTCCGCGCAAAAGCCGCCGACCGGCTAGAGCTTGGTGATTCTCATACCCATGGTCTTCACGATCCTCCATCCGCCGAAGAGCGTGCCGAGCGCGATGACGGCCTGGCAACTGAGCACCACCCAGAACGGGACGTGGAATGTGGGGCCGCTCATGCCCGGAAAACAGCACCATGGCGATGATACCCATGGTTTTCTGTGCGTCGTTGCCGCCGTGGCCGAGACTGTACATCGACGCCGAAACGGACTGCAGCCGGCGAAACCAGCGATCGATGCGATTCGGCGCGGAGCGCGCGAGAAAGGTGCGCGACGATGACCATCAGCCCCATGCCGAGCAGGAATCCGAGCAACGGTGAGCCGACGATCGCCAGGGTGATCACTAAGGAAGCCGCTTGCCGACCAGCGCGGCATAGCCGCCCTTCGCCACAGCCGCGCCCGCGAGCCCGCCGATCAGCGCGTGCGAGGACGACGACGGTATCGCCGTAGTACCAGGTAACGACATTCCAGACGATCGCGCCCACCAACGCGCCGAGAATCACGTAGTGATCGACGATGGAAGGCTCGATCACGCCGATGTACCGATGGTATTCGCGACATGCAGGCCGAACACCAGGAATGCGATGAAGTTGAAGAACGCGGCCCAGGCGACCGCGTAGATGCGGCCTCAGCACCGCGCGTCGACACGATGGTCGCAATCGAGTTGGCGGCGTCGTGGAATCCGTTCAGAAAATCGAACGCGAGCGCAATCGCGATCAGAAACACGATCGCGCCGAAGCTGAAGCCGGCGGCATCCATCGGTCCCGTGCGCCTACGCGTTTTCCAGCACGATGCCTTCGATCAGGTTCGCGACATCTTCGCACTTGTCCGTTACCGACTCGAGCAGCTGATAGATTTCCTTCAGCTTGATGATCTGCTTGGCGTCCGGTTCCTCGCGGAAAAGCTTGGCCATCGCCGAGTGCATGACGTGATCGGCTTCGGTTTCCAGGCGATCGATATCGCGCGCAGATTTTCAGGATTGCGTCGGCATCGCTCATCGATTCGAGTTTCGCCACCGCCTCCTTGACCTTGGCGATGCACGCGACGCAGATTTCGGCCAGCCGCCTGGCCTCGCCGGTAACAGCGCGCACGTCGTAGAGAAACAGACATTGCGCGACCTCCTCCATGAGATCGAGGATATCGTCCATGCCGGTAATCAGCTGGTGAATCTCGTCGCGATCGAGCGGGGTGATGAACGTCCTGTGCAGCAGCGCGATCGTCTGGTGCGTGATGTGGTCGGCCTGCTTTTCGTAGCGCTCGATGTTCCGGCGCCGCAACTCGAGGTCGCCGATGTCCTCGAGCAGCAGCTTGAGCTCGGCGGCCGCCAGGATCGCCAGGTCGGCGTGCTCGTTGAAGAAATCGAAGAACTTTCCTTCGCGGCGCAGAAAGCGGGCCATCGCGGACTTTACTCGATCACAGGCAGGCGCGATTATCGCACTGCGGGCACTCGGGCGCTCAATCGAATTTGGCGGCCGTAAGCACCCGACGCGCGCGACGACCAGGTGTTTCTGCCTGCAGCGCGAAGCGCGCTATCCTCTGGCGGCAGGCGGATGAAAGGGAGCGTCATGACAACGGCAGTGAATGCGATGCAGACCGCGGTGCTGGGCGGCGGCTGCTTCTGGTGTCTGGAGGCCGTGTTCGATCAACTCGGCGGCGTGCAGTCGGTCGAGTCGGGCTACGCCGGCGGACGGGCGCCCGATCCCAGCTACGAGGAAGTATGCAGTGGCGCCAGCGGCCACGCCGAGGTGGTGAAGATCGAGTTCGATTCCGAGATCTTGTCGTTTCGCGACCTGCTCAGGGTCTTTTCTCGATCCACGATCCGACGACGCTGAACCGGCAGGGAAGCGACGTCGGCACGCAATATCGGTCGGTGATCTACTGCCAGACTCCGTCGCAGCGCGCCGACGCGAACGCGGTCATCGACGAATTAACGCGCGCGAAGCTATGGTCTCAACCCATCGTGACCGAAATCGCCGACGCGGCGCCGTTCTATCCCGCCGAGACCTATCACCAGGAATACTTCGAGCGCAACGGTCGGCAGCCGTATCTGCCAGTTCGTCGTTGCACCGAAGTGGCCAAGTTCCGCAAGCAGTACGTCGATCGCCTGAAACGTCGCTAGGATGACTATCGGCGGCGCGCAAAAAGCCTCCGCCCGCGAGCGCCGCGCCCGATCGACCAGAACACCGGCGCGAGCCCTAGGGTCGAGCCGACGGCGCCAAACAGCAAGGGCATGGCAAATGTCGAGGCATTGATGATCGACATGCGCACACCGACTGCTTCCCCATCCGGCCCGCCGGCGCGATGCTGTGCAGCAGCGACATCACCATCGGCTGCGCGCAGCCCAGCGCCAGTCCCAGCGCAAACGACAAGGCCATCAGCGGACCGACCTCTTTGACGAAAGGAAACAGAGCGTACGCCGTCGCGGCGATAAACAAGGCGGTGGCCAGCACCTCGAACTCGGAGAAGCGTCGTGCGATCCAGCCCATGAACAGACGCACAACGAGACGTCGCCGCGGCGAACGCCGCCAGGATGACACCGATGCGCGAAGCAGACAGTCCGATTGGTCGCTCCGTAGATGGGGATGAAAAACGAATGCAGGTCCCACGCCACTGCCAGCAGTGCGTTGACGACGAAGACCCGCCTCAAATGCCGGTTGCGGAAAAGGCTCGGCGACGCCGCCCGATGCGCGTATCCGCCGCCACCGGACGAGGGCCCGGTAGCTGCCAGAACGTCCCGCGCCAAGACTGCCACCGGGATCAGCGGCAGCAGCGCCAGCAACGCCGAAGGTCCCGGCAAAGCTGGCATGGTCGATCATCAGCCCGCTGACGAGGGGCCGCAAAATCCGGAGATCGAATAGCCGAGCGCCAGCATCGCAAAGTGCTTCGCGCGCTCGGACGGGTGCCCGAACATCCCGGTCGCATTCTGCGTCGCCACCTGAAACAGCATGAACGAGACGCCGAGCAGCGGGTGGTGACGAACAAAGGGAGCGATCCCCGACACGAAGCAGGGCAGCGCAGCCGCGATCGCCACTCCGCAGGACCCGACCAGCATGGGTTTTCGTACGCCGATACGATCCGTGAGCCGGCCCGCGGCCACCGCCAGCAGCATCGGCAGAAAAGCGTAGAGACCCATCAAGACCCCGACGACGAAGGCAGACGAGGCCGAGCGAAAGAGCGTACAGCGAAATCGTGGGCCCTGGCTGCCGGTCAGCACCGTGTGATTCAGGATGCCCGAGGCCGATCAGCGCCGGGAACGCGTAGGCGCCGAGAGCGCCACGGTTCGCTCACGGCGCGAGCCGCTCGATGCGCCAGTGCGCAGCCTCGAGTCGATACCGGATCCGCGTCGTGCAGCCTGGACCGCCGGCCTTGCCAAAACTCGAACGTTGACGGCAACAGGCGATATCCGCCCCAGTTTGAGGTCGCGGAATCGAGTCGGGATCAGCGGCGTATCGCTCCTGCACGGCGCTGAATTCCGCTCCAGCCAGTCGCGGTCCGGGATCGGATCGCTTTGCGCGAGACGCCCACGCCCCGATGCGCGAAGCGGCGGGCGGGAAGCGAAATAGGCGTCCGAGTCGGCGGCCGAGGCCCTCGACACCTTGCCTTCGACGCGCACCTGTCGCTCCAGTTCGACCCAGTGGAACAGGAGCGCGGCGTACGGTTGGGCGGCGAGCTCCTTGCCCTTCACGACTGTCATAATTGGTGAAGAACAGGAAGCCTTCCGCGCCGACGCCCTTGAGCAACACGATGCGCGCCGCCGGACGTCCGCCCTCACCGACGGTGGCCAGCGTCATCGCCGTGGGCTCCGGAACCTCGGCTTTCACGGCCTCCGCAAGCCAGCGCTCGAACTGGACGACCGGACTGGCGTCGACGCCGGTTTCATTGAGCGTGGCGCGATGGTACTCGCGCCGCAGGTCGGCGGTGTTCATTGCAGGTGCAGGAGGCGAGGCTGCTGCCCATTATCGGTGATTTGGCGCTTGCCCGGTGAAACGAGCCCCGTTCGACGTGCGTGCTGCGATTGCCGAACCTCCCGCTTCCTGATCGGGCCCCGCTCGCGCTAATACCAAAGGCAAGCGGCAGGAGCAGCTCGACCCATGACCTCCGGCAACGAAAGCGCATCCGGGTCCGGGTGCAAAGCGAGCGCGAGCCATTCTCATCGCCGCAACACCCATGCCATCGCCCTCTCGAAACGACGCAGAATTTGCACACCACGCCGACGAGAATGCGGTATATTTGTCGCGATGGAGTGCAGGGACCGCTGACAGGAGTTCCACCCTGACTCCATTTTCATCGCCGTCGCATCGAAGCGATCAACCACCAGGAAGGAGTGCAATGGCTACTGCCAAGAAAGCTGCAAAGAAAGCCCGCGAAGAAGCCGGCCGCGAAGAAACCCGCGGCGAAGAAACCGGCAGCGAAGAAACCGGCGAAAAAGGCCGCGCCGAAGAAGCCGCGCCGAAAAAGCCGCAAAGAAGCCCGCCGCCAAGCGCAAACCCAATGCTGCATTCATGAAGGCAATGACGCCGTCTGGCCACGCTGGCCGCAGTCGTCGGCAGCATGCCGCTGCCGCGCACCGAAGTCACCAAGAAGATCTGGGACTACATCAAGAAGAACAAGCTGCAGGACTCGATCAACAGGCGCCTGATCAACGCCGACGATAAACTGAAGCAGGTTTTCGGCGGCAAGCGTCAGGTGTCGATGTTCGAAATGACCAAGCTGGTCTCCAACCACCTCAAGTAATCCGCTTCGGTCAGCGCGCCGCGTCTTCAGTGCGCGCTTCCGTCCACACGGCCGGTCACCTAGCTTAGCAGTGACCAGGCCGATGTTTTTGCTGTTCCCTGCACCGCACGCGGACGAAGTACCAGGAGTCTCGCCCGCGCGCCGGCTCGTTGCACGCTATCCGTGGAAAGTAATGTCTCGCGTCGCCGGCCGGCACTGATTCGCGGTCGCTCGCACCCAACTCCCGCTTCGCGAGCGGGACCTGGCTCGCTACCACAGCGTACTATAATCATCCCGTCCTTTCGAGGAGATCGCGATGAATCGCATCGCAGCCAGTGCGCTTTTCCTTTCGCTTCTGCTGTCGTGCCTCGCGCTTGCCCAGGCGCCCGCGCCAACGCAACGCATTCGGGGCGACGTGGTCGCGGTCGACGGCCTCAATCTTCAGGTCAAGGAGCGCAGCGGGGAAATGCTGACCATCAAGCTGGCGGAAAACTACGTCGTGACCGGCGTGGTCAAGGTCGGCATCGAGGCCATCACTCCCAACGCGTTTGTCGGCGTGGCGAGCATGCCGCAAAGCGATGGCACTCAAACCGCGCTCGAGGTGCTGGTCTTCCCGGAATCCGGACGCGGCAGCGGCGAGGGTCACTATCCGTGGGATCTGCAGCCGGGCAGCATGATGACCAACGCCACCGTGGCAGAGGTCGTCGCTGTCGGCCCGGCGCGACGCATGACGCTGCGCTACAAGGACGGAGAAAAGTCATCGTGGTGCCCGCCAACGTGCCCATCGTGACCTTCGAGCCCGGAGACCGCGCCATGCTGAAGCCCGGCGCGCACCTGCTGCTCACTGCGACTCGTCAACCGGACGGCAGCCTGACGGCGGCGCGCGGGCGGCGATTGGCAAGGCGGGCTTGTTCCGACCTATGTGAGCCCGTCAGGCCGCTAGACTCGCGGCAGAGCGTGTATCTTCGAACCCTTTGCGCCCAATCGGAACCATCGACATGGATCGCATTCGCTCGCTGGTCTCGTTATTGCTTTGCGTATGCGTCGTTACCGGCGGACTCGCTCATGCGCAAACGCCGGCGTCGCGCATACGCGCGGTGTCGTCGTCTCGGTCAGCGGCAGCGCGCTCCAGCTCAAGGCGGACAGCGGGCAAACACTCGCGGTCAAGCTCGCCGACCGTTACACGGTAAGCGCCCGTTCGCACGCCGACGTGACGAAGATCGCCCCTGGCGCCTTCCTCGGGACCACTGCCATACCAGGACCCGACGGAACGCTCACCGCGGTGGAAGTGCACATTTTTCCGGAATCGATGCGCGGCACCGGCGAGGGCCATCGACCGATGGATGCCGCGCCCGGAAGCACGACGACCGATGCCACGGTGGCAGCGGTCACCGTAGGCCCGCGGCACGCCTGCAGCTGCAGGCCGCACCATGACCAACGCCACCGTCGCCGCATTCGCGGGCGACGATACAGGAACGGCGGATGACGCTCCGCTATAAAGGCGGCGAGAAGGTGGTCGCCATCCCGAAGGGGACGCCGATCGTCATGGTCGAGGCCGGCGATCCGTCGATGCTGGTACCGGGCGCGCATGTCATCGTCTCCGGCGTGCAGCAGAACGATGGATCGCTGCTTGCCGAACGCATTACGGTCGGCAAGGACGGCCTCATACCGCCGATCTAGCGGCGCGAGCCTCCCGGCGAGGCTCACGCGTAGCGTGGGGATCGACGGGAATTTGCGAGTCGACGCTAGCGGCCGAACACGCGACGCATCTTATTCACGAGCGGTGCCGAGAGCCGCGGCGCGAGCCTCCCGGCGTCACTACGTTAACGCAACAGGGGAGGCCGCGAGAGGCTTGCCCTGCCTATTGCCCGGATCCGGGCCGGATAGGCCAGTCGTCTTCGTCGACCAGAACGCGGATGACGCGGGTTCGCTTGCCGCCGCCATAGCGCTCCATTTTGACAAGCACCGGATAGAGCTCGGCGAGCTTGGCGCGGGCGGCGCCTTCGTCGTCGAAGATCAATGGCGCGCCATCGGCCCCGCGCTCATCGTGCCAGAGCCCCTTGTCGTCCTCGATTTCGATCCTGAACTTCTGGTCGCTTGGCCATCCCGGTATCCTTTGCCGTGGAACCTTCGATGCACAACGTCCCTACGCGGGGCGGTCGGTGGCGCTACCGCGGTGCCTGCAGCGCGCGTATCCGCGCTTCGATCGGCGGATGCGTCGCGAATAGCGACGCAATGCCGGCTTTGTCGGTGATGCCGAATCCGTTCAGCGATTTGGGTAACTCTCCCGGCGGCAAACCCCGAGCCGCGCCAACGCACGCATCATCGGCTGCGGGCTGCCGAGGTATAGCGCGCTGCCCGCGTCGGCACGGAACTCGCGACGGCGGGAAAACCAGGCAACGACGATCGCCGCCAGCACGCCGAATACGATCTGACAGACGAGGATGGTGATGAAATATCTGGGCCGGTGCCGCGTTCGGTGCGAAAGACGAGCTTGTCGACGAAGAACGCCACCAGCGCGGGCCAGAAAAACTACGAAGGTATTGAGGACGCCCTGGATCAGGGTCATCGTCACCATGTCCCCGTTCGCCACGTGCGCGATTTCATGGCCGAGAACAGCCTCGAGCTCTTCGCGCGACATCGAGCTCAGCAAACCGCTGGAAACCGCGACCAGCGCCGAATTGCGGAACGCGCCGGTGGCAAAGGCGTTGGGCTCGCCCTCGTAGACGGCCACTTCCGGCATGCTGATACCGGCCTTGTCGGCCAGCCGCTTCACGGCGGCAAGCAGCCATGCCTGGCTCTCGTCGCGGGATTGTCGATCACTTGCGCGCCGGTCGACCACTTGGCAATCGACTTCGACATCAGGAGCGAGATGATCGCGCCGGCAAATCCCACCACTGCCGAATAAACCAATAAGGCGCCGAGGTTGAGTCCCGTTCGCTTCGAGTGCCTGGTCGAGCCCGAAGACGCGAACCACGATCGAGAGAACGATCATCACGGCGAGGTTGGTGAGCACGAACAGGACGATGCGCTTCACGTCTTTCTTTCGAATGCGCGCGGCGGGCGCACAGTGTAGCGCGGCCGCAAGGTTGCGAATAGCGAAACCGCCGGTGCAGTCTTCGCGATGGCGCGAAGCGACCGCGCTGGCCTGACAAGGCGCCGGATATCGCCTACTTAGGGTGCAGCGACCTTGTGGCCCCACGAATCGCGCAGCGTCACCGCGCGATTGAATACCGATGCTCCCGGCCGCGAGTCGCGCAGATCGGCCACGAAATAGCCGTGGCGCTCGAACTGATAGCGCGTCTCCGGCGCGACCTCCGCCAGCAGCGGCTCGACGTAAGCGGCGACGACCTGCTTGGCTTGCGGGTTGAGATCGTCGAGATAGTTTCGCTCGGTAGCATCCTCAGCGACCGCCTCGTCATCCAGTTCCGCGCCGAGCGATGGCGCCGATGTCGTGTAGAGAGCGTCGTGGGATCGTCCGGGCTGCGGGACCACGAACAAGCGATCGTAGAGGCGGACCTCGGCCTGCCGCGCGTGCCGGACCGATAGCCAGTGAATGTTACCTTTGACCTTGCGTGCCTCCGCTCCCGGCGTACCGCTGCGGGTTTCCGGATCGTAGGTGCAGTGGACCGCAGTCACCTTGCCACTCGCGTCCTTGTCGACGCCCACCCATTTGACCACGAAGGCATAGCGCAGCCGCACCTCCTTGCCGGGCGAGAGACGAAAGTATCCCTTCGGCGGCTCTTCGCTGAAATCGTCGCGCTCGATCCAGAGCTCACGCGAAAGGGGACCGCGCGCGTGCCCAGCTCGGGCTGCTGCGGATGGTTGGGCAGGAAGCACTCTTCTTCCTCGCCGGCGGGATAGTTGTCGATGACCAGCTTGACCGGGTCGAGCACCGCGATACGACGCTGGGCGCGCGCGTTCAGATCATCGCGCAGACAGTCTTCCAGCACGCTCATGTCGATCCACTGATCGGCCTTGGACACGCCGATGCGCTCGGCGAACAGTCGAATCGACTCCGGCGTGTAGCCACGCCTGCGAAGGCCCACCAGCGTCGGCATGCGCGGGTCGTCCCATCCATCGACGTGGCCACCCTCCACCAATTCGAGGAGCATGCGTTTGCTCATCACCGTATACAGCAGATTCAGCCGCGCGAATTCATATTGCTGAGGCAGCGGACGCTGCAAGAGGCCCGCCTCCGCCAGGCGCTCGATCACCCAGTCATAGAGCGGCCGGTGGTCCTGAACTCGAGCGTGCATAGCGAATGCGTGATGCGCTCCAGTGCGTCGGAAATGCAGTGCGTGTAGTCGTAGAGCGGATAGACGCACCATTTGTCGCCGGTGCGGTGATGCGCGACGTGGCGTATGCGGTAGACCGCCGGGTCGCGCAGATTGATGTTCGGGCTTGCCAGATCGATCTTGAGTCTAAGCACATGCGCGCCATCCGGAAACTCGCCTTCCTTCATGCGCCGGAAGAGATCGAGATTTTCTTCCACCGAGCGGTCGCGAAACGCGACTGGCGCGGCCCGATTCGGTGAGCGTGCCGCGAAGATGGCGCATCTCCTCGGGCGTCGAGCTGTCCACGTAGGCCAGATCCGCCTTGATCAGGTGCCGCGCAAACTCGTACAGGCGGTCGAAATAGTCGGAAGCGTGATAGAGATGCGCCCCCAGTCGTATCCCAGCCATTTCACCGCGGCTTTGATCGAATCCTCGTATTCGACGTCTTCCTTGACCGGGTTGGTATCGTCAAAGCGCAAATGACAAACACCGCCGTTTTCGCTGGCCAGGCCGAAGTTGAGGCAGATGGATTTGGCGTGACCTATATGCAGGTAACCGTTGGGCTCGGGCGGGAAGCGGGTCACCACGCGGCCGCCATACTTGCCGGTCCGTTGGTCCTCGGCCATGATTTGCCGAAGGAAATTCGAGGACACCGGCGCGGACGAATTATGTGGCGGTGCAGCACTCATCGACTTTGTTCATGAACAAATGGTCTGGGACAGGCATTCTAACCGGTGCACTTGTACCCGTGATAGGCCGCTGTGCTACGGGCATTGAGGCCATCGCGCGCAGCCCGCATGCAGCAAGGCTCGCCAGCCGATACCCGGTTTAAAAGACGAGTCGTTTTCCACAATATCTGTGGATAAAAGTGTGCATATCTTGTAAATTTATTTGCTAAGTAGCCTGCCAGCTAGGGATTTCATTGTCATGCCCAATTTGTTGCCGCCTTTTTCTATCTATTTTCATATGCTTGTAATGTTTGCACGCCGCAGCTGGACGCGCTTTTAAATCGGCGGCTTGCGTCGCTCAGCGCGCTGTTTCTGCGCAAATCCCTTACCGAAGATGTCATGGACAAACCATTTTTGGGTGCCGCGATGTCGAACCGAGCATGGAAGCTTGAGGCAGACGAGCGCATGAATCCTGCGACCGTGCTGCCGGTATCGCTGCTGATCAGCTCCGCCCGGCTGCTCATCGAACGCCACCTCGGTCTCGCCTGGATAAGCGGCGAGATCTCGAACTTCAGCCGCGCCGCCTCGGGCCATTGCTATTTCGTGCTCAAGGATACGCAGGCGCAGGTGAGGTGCGTGATTTTCCGTCACCGCTCGCAACTGCTCGACGTGGTTCTCAAGGACGGGCTTTCGGTCGAAGTCCGCGCGACGCCGACCATTTACGAAGCGCGCGGCGAATTCCAGCTCACGGTCGAGGCGGTGCGTCTGGCAGGCCTGGGCGCGCTCTACGAGAAGTTCGCCGCGCTCAAAGCCAAGCTCGATGCAGCCGGATGGTTCCACGCCGACCGCAAGCGCACGCTGCCGACCTTTCCGCGTGCCGTCGGCGTCGTGACCTCGCCGCACGCCGCGGCCTTGCGCGATGTGCTGACCACCCTGCTTCGCCGGCTGCCCGGCATGCCGGTCATCGTTTATCCGACGCCGGTGCAGGGCTCCGTTGCCGCCTCGAGCATCGCCGCGGCGATTGCGACGCGCAAACGCGCGCGCCGAGGTGGATGTGCTCATCCTCTGTCGCGGCGGCGGCTCGATCGAGGATCTGTGGGCGTTCAACGAAGAAGAGGTGGCGCTGGCGATTTTTCAATCGCGCATTCCGATCGTCAGCGGCGTCGGCCACGAAACCGATTTCACGATTTGCGATTTCGTCGCCGATCTGCGCGCGCCCACGCCCACTGGCGCAGCGACGCTGGTCGTTCCCGATCGCCTGGCTTTGCGCGCGAGCGCCAACGCGATCGGCGCCCGGTGGCGGAAAGCCGTCGAGCGGGCGCTCGAGTTGCGCATGCAGGATCTGGATCTGATTTCACGCCGGCTGGTGCATCCGCGGCGGCGCGAATCCGGCAGCGCCAGGAAGCTTGAGCGGGCTGGCCCGGCGCATGGCGCGGGCGGCCGCCTCCGCCTACGAGGGTCAGCGGAGCACGTTGCTGCCGCTGGGCAGGGATCTCGTCCGGCTGTTCCGAACCGCGCCGCGGCAAAGCATGGCCTTGGGCGATACTCGCGAGCGCTGGCGCCGTGCGGGACGCGAGCACGACGCCGCGCTGGCGCAGCGCCTGGAGCGCTCGAACGGAGCCTGCTGCACTTGAGTCCGCAAGCGGTGCTGGAGCGCGGATACAGCATCGTCACTACCACGGACGGAGCGATCGTGCAGGACGCGGGCGCGATTTCGGTCGGCGAATCCATAGGCATACAGTTCGCGCGCGGCGAGGCCGAGGCTCGAGTGACGCGCACGCCTTAGGCTTCGTCGGGATCGGGGTTGTCGATGGCGCCCGAGGCGAGGCATACGGGCGACTGCTGCGTCCGGCGCCGCGGCGGCGAGGCGTGGCGTCGCGCACTCGACGTCGGCGTTTTGCGCACGGTGGCGCAAGGCGTGATCGATCAGAACCAGCGCCAGCATCGCTTCCGCGATCGGCGTGGCGCGGATGCCGACGCACGCATCGTGACGCCCATGGGTGTTGACGATAACCGGATTCCCGGCCTTGTCGACCGAGCGGCGGTCGAGTCGAATCGACGACGTCGGCTTCACCGCGATCGATACCACCACGTCCTGGCCGGTCGAAATGCCGCCGAGGATGCCGCCGGCGTTGTTCGAAACAAAGCCCTGCGGCGTCATTTCGTCGGAGTGCTCGGTGCCGCGCTGCGCGACGCTCGCGAAACCGGCGCCGATCTCGACCCCTTGACGGCGTTGATGCTCATCATCGCGTGCGCGATGTCGGCATCGAGCTTGTCGGCAACCGGCTCGCCCCAGCCCACCGGCACGTTGCTGCGCGACCACCGTGATGCGCGCGCCGCAGGAGTCGCCGGACTTGCGCAGCGCATCCATGAACGCCTCGAACTCGGGAATGATTTCGTCGTTGGCGGCAAAGAACGGATTGGCGTCGACGTGCTCCCATCCCTTGAACGGCACGCGATGCGGTCCGAGCTGCGTCAAATGGCCACGGATGACCACCGCGAAATGCTCGCGCAGCCACTTGCGTGCGACCGCGCCCGCGGCAACGCGCACCGCCGTCTCGCGCGCCGATTGTCGGCCGCCTCCGCGATAGTCGCGAATCCCGTATTTCTGCCAGTAGGTGTAGTCCGCGTGACCCGGACGAAAGGTGTCGGCGATGGCCGCGTAGTCCTTGCTGCGCGCGTCCTCGTTGCGGATCGAGGAGCGCGATCGGCGTGCCGGTGGTCCGCCCCTCGAACACGCCGGAGAGAATCTCCACGGTGTCCGATTCGCGCCGCTGCGTGACATGGCGCGACGTTCCCGGCTTCCGGCGATCGAGCTCGTGCTGGATGTCCGCGGCCTCGAGTGCCAGCCCCGGCGGGCAGCCATCGACCACGCAGCCGATGGCCGGGCCGTGCGACTCGCCGAAGGATGTCACGCAGAACAGCTTGCCGAATGTGTTGCCGGACATGGTCGGATCCGTAAGCGTCCCGGGAAAGAGCGGGCACAAGCTTCCACGAACTCAGCCGCAGTTTATCATCTGACCCGTGCCGGTCCGGGCGGGCCGACCGCAGCTTTCAGGGCTCGACGCGATGCACGATACGGACTACAACAGAGCCGCGGAACAATCCGCTCGAATCCTCGCCAGTGCGCGGTGGGTCGCGATGCTGACCGGGGCGGGCGTCTCCGCCGAATCGGGAGTGCCGACGTTTCGCGATGCGCAGACGGGTCTATGGGCTCGCTTCGATCCGCTGCAACTCGCGACGCCAACCGCGTTTGCGAATCAGCCCAAGCTGGTTTGGGATTGGTATGCGTGGCGCCGCGAGCTCGTCCTCAAAGTGGAACCGAACCCGGCGCACGGGGCCCTGGCCGACATCGAGCGACGCGTCCCGGACTGCTTGTTGATCACGCAGAACGTCGACGGTCTGCATCGTCGCGCCGGCAGCCGCAAAGTGGTCGAATTGCACGGCAACATCGGCCGCGTCAAATGCTCTCGCGAAGGCACGGTGGTCGACCGCTGGGACTGCGCCGCCGATGAAGTTCCACGCTGCGCCGCTTGCGGCGCGCTGCTCCGCCCGGATGTGGTCTGGTTCGAGGAGATGCTGCCACCCGAGGCCCTCGCCGCCGCCAGAAGCGATGGCGCGCCGTTGCGATCTGATGCTCGTCGTCGGAACGTCCGCCGAGGTCTACCCGGCGGCCGCGCTACCACTCATCGCCAAAGCTTCCGGCGCTGTCGTCATCGAGATCAATCCCAACGCCACCGCGCTTTCGCCAACCGCAGACTACCGTATTGCGCGGGCCAGCAGGCAGCGTCTTGCCGGCACTGGTCCGACAGGCCTGGCCTGCCACCGCGCCGCGGCCGGTCATGCAGGGCGATCGCTCGCGTCCGCCTCGGGCTTGAGAGACGAGGAAGCATTCAGCTGACGCGAAAGTTGCCACGCCATCCACGCCAGCACCACGACGCCGAGGATCAGCACCGCCCACAGCGTGGCGCGCCGATATTCCCGCGGCGGTTTCGCCTGCTCGATGCGACCGAGCGGCGCCGCGACACCGGTATGAGCACACGGCGATCGCGTCGAGCGGCTGTCCTGCGGCGCATCGTATATCCCGGTACCAGCGTGGTGACCGGCAACGCGCTCGACGCTGCGGAAACGTTGCCGTAGGCGATGAGAAACGGCCCGGTTCCGCGCGCGGCGAAGACGATTTCCTGCGGAATCCACCCGGCGCGCATGCGTGGCTGCCCGCGACCCAATCCGCCCGATTTCGGGTCGACGCGAAGCAGCCAATAGCGATAGGTGCCGGGTGCTATGGCAAGCGGCGGCGCGCTCACCTCGCCGGCGTCCTGACGAAGCCGGTAGGTCACCAGCGATGAGACCGGACGCCACGGTTCCGCCGGTGCCGTACGCGCGAGTAGCTGCGCCGGTACCACCGAATTGAGCTCAGGCAGATCGATGGCGACGCGGTCGACCGGCAGCGCTCCGCCCAAGTCGAATTGGTATTCGTTCTCGTTGTCGACCACCGCCGAGCCCGGCGCTTCGGTCCACTCACGAGGAGCTTCGACCACGCGATCGCCGAACTCGGCGAGCACCCCATGGAATTGCGGCGGGGGCTGTCCCGGCCAGGAAATTCGCAGATACTTTGCCGGCGCCTGTCGAAATTCGACGCGATCGCGCAGCAGATGCCGGCCCTCGTATTCGAGATCGAGCAGTGGGGCATCGCCGACCAGCGTTCGCCATTGATTCAGGTCGTCGCTGGTTTCGATACGGATGCGGGTATTCATTCCGCCCGATTTCAGCTGCCACGCCAGCTTGATCGCGGAAATCGGCTCGTGGACAGCCGTCGCGTCCACCAGATAGCCGGCAAGGCGCTCCGCCGCCACCGGCTGGCCCTCCTTGGTGGTCAGGCTCACGGAAGTTTTGCCCGCGCTCTGGTTAATGATGAGCGAGAAGCCGCTCAAATCACCGCTCTGCTCATCGACGCGCAGCGGAAAAATCGGCAATACCGCGGCCGACTTTTTCTCGCGCGTGGCCGCAGGCGAATCAAGACGGGCGTAGGGAAGCGCGGCGCCGTCGCCGTTGAACACGCGAAGATCGCCTTGATCGGCGCGCGCCGAGCCCGCGTAAAAGCCTCCGGCAATGCTGTGCGGTAAAAAGCACTCTCTGCCTCGACCGTGAGTGGTATGCCGAACGCGAAGTCCTTGGGCTTTTCCGCAGCGCCACTGGAGGTGGCAACTGACGCCGCCGCCGCAGCGACAATCAGCGCCCGCATGATCGCAAGTCGATTCATTTTGTTTCCTCCGAGGTTCGCGGCGGCACCGGTGCAAGATAACCGATCAGCAGCAAGAGCAGACCGACGCCGATGAAGGACACGATGCGTTCGACACCGCCGGCCTGGCCCAAGTCGACCAGGAACAGCTTGACCACGACCGCGCCGAGCAGCACCGCGCCGGCAACCCATGCGACACGCCAACGCTGGCGATGGGCAAGGAGCATGGTCGCCAGGGCCATGATCGACCACAGGAGCGAGAAGGTCGCTTGCACCAGCATCGAATGCCACAGAGAGTAGAAGTCGTACGGCACGTCGAACCAGAAATGAATGGTGCGCAACACGAGCGCGTTGACCCAGATGAACAACAAGGCGGTGAGGGCGATGCCTGCGGCCGGTTGTGCTTGGGCGAGCAAGGCTTCGTCGAAACGCCTTGAGCTCAGTGAGCCAGATCGCAATCGCTACGAATGCCAAGGCTTGCGTGAGATCGAGCGGGTTGAGCAGCGGCAAATAGGGCAATGGCAGCGGGTCACCGTCGCCGCCCAGGTTCGCCTTCAAGGTCCAGAGCGCGAGGACGACGGCGAGCGGAGTGGCGGCGATCAGGAGATACGCCGGGCGATGCGCCGCAAACGGCCAGAACGAGTCTTCGCCCCAGCGGCTGACAGCGAGCAAGCCCAACGCGGGCAGGAGACCCCAAGGCGCAAGCGTCCAGATGCCGTTACCGTCGCCGACCGTGCGCCCCGCCCAGGCAAGCTCGTGTGCCGCGATCAGCAGCAGCAACCACAAGGTACCGGCGTGCCACCACCCAATCGGTACGTTGAACGCACCCGCGATGGGCGCGGCGCGATCGAATCGCCGCAGCAATGCGACGACCACGAAGAGCGCGAGCGGCCAGGCCAGATATCCTCCGTTGGCGAAAAGATGCGTCATCAGGCCGCGCGGTGTTGCCGCGGTTCCCATCGCAAGTGCAAGCAGCAATGGCAAGAGCGCGAGCGCGGGAATGCGCGCCATCGGCCAGCTCAAGCGCCGCTCGGCGAAGGCGAATACGGCTGCGCTGAGCGCAAGGAAAGCCACCAGCGCCGCAAGCTGCATTTCCGGCGGGTACCCAGCGATCGATTTCCCTCCATCCGGCCGCCAGCCACCACGCGCAGCCCCACGCGAAAAGCAATGGCGGCGCAAATTTCTCCGGCGCGCTCACGACTTCGCGCTCGCGCCATAACAGCCATGCGCTGTACAGGCCGGCAAGGCCAAAGCAGCGTCGCGCCGACGAAATTGCTGTTGAGCAGCGGAACGAGCGCGATTGTTCCGGTCGAGGCCCAGAGCACGATGCCGCGTCCGAAGGCCACCCCGGCGCCGAGCTGCAACAGGATGCCGAAGGCGCGTACCTGCCAGCGGCGCTGACGTACACCGGCCCACAGCATGGCGGCACCTTCGAGTGCCCACGATGCCGATGTCCACCGCGCATCCAGTGCCAGCGGGATCGCCAGCGTCGCGAAGATCACGCCAAGGCCAAGGAATGACTCGACCAGCAGGCGCATGCCTTCGCCTTGTCGGGAGTACAAGGCGCGCGCCAGGAGCAGATAGATTGCGGATACCGCAACCGCGCTCAACGCCATCCCGAAAGGCATGTCGCGCACCATCGCGCTCTGCAGCGCGGCGGCGATCAAGGGCGTGCCGAAAACCAGAGTGGCATCGACGGGATTGCGCACCTCGACCGTCCGGCGCAGCGCATAGAGGACGGCGATGCCGACGTAGAACAGGAAAAAGAGGATGAGGAATGGCTCGGTTGTCGCAAAGTCTTCCGGTCGATACCGGGTCACTCCCCAGAGCGTGCCGATGATGAAGGTGAAGACGAAGCCGAGCAGATTGAGGCTGCGCCAGGCCTTGAACCATGCCATTCCGAAAATTGCCGCGTTGAGCAGCGCGTAATACGAGAACAGCACGACGTGGTCGCCGGAATGGGTGGAGGTAAGGATCGGCGCCAGGAAGCCGCCGACGATGCCCACCACCGCAAGGGCAATGGCATCCTGCAGGACCGCGAGCGAGCTCGACAGCGCGGCGATCAGCAGCAGCAGAATGATCGTCGCCCACGGCGGCAAGACTGCGTACAACCTGAGCGCGGCGAAGACGGTCAGATAAAGCACTCCCACCGCGCCGCCCTGCAGGATCATGGCATACGCGCCACGGCGCACGCGTAGGCGCCAGCCGACGACCAGCAATGCAATCGCCCCGGCGGCGACGGCGCTCAAGCGCAGCTCGATCGACACGTGCACGTGTTCCGACGCGTACTTGAGCAGGAAGCCGACGCCGATGAACAGCAACAAGACGCCGATCCGGGCAAGCGTGTTGCCGCCCATGACCCATGCCAGCCACGCCGGGGAGGAGACGGCGGGGATGGTGGAGCGGGTGGTGGCACATCCCGCGCGGCCTCGGCGGGACGCGTTGCAGCCACGGGCCGGCCGCCCAGGCGTACCGGCAGCGCGGATGTGGATGAGGCTTCGGCCGGCACCGCCGTCGTCGGGTGCATTCGCCTCCAACTCGGTCGACCGCTCGGACACAAAGGCGGCTGCGGGCATCGCTCCGGGGATCAGTGTCGACCTGCGCAGGTGACGGAGCCTCGGTGAAAGCTTCGGCCGGCGCGGATGCCGAAGCCGACGCGCGCCACCGTGCCGCCCGCTGCAGTTGAAACACCGCCCGCCAGCGACGAGCGCTCGTCCAGCGCGTTGATCCGCGATTCGAGGTTCAGCAGCTGCGACTCGAGCGTCTCGATCCGGCTCTTGACGCCCTTGCGTTGCTGCCCCACGACGATGCCGGCGGCAACACCGACCATCGCTCCGACGAGCGCGCCTGCCGCCTTGCGCCACGACCGAGCCTATCAAGGCTCCGACGATCAACCCTAACAACCTAACGCCCACATGATGGTTCTCCCCGCTGTACTCGGCAGTCTAGAGTCCCGAACGACCCTCTGACCATCCGACCGATGGACTAGCTGCTGGATGGCCTCGTTGCCCGCTGCCTCGCTATTCGAATCGCCGGTCTATCGCCAATCTCCGCGCAGTCCGAGGACGCTCTTTTGCAGAGCTTCCGGCGTCGCCAGCTCCGGCGAGAATGGCGTTCCCGCCACCAATGCGATGCGCGAAAACATTCCTCTCCACCGTCGCATCGCCTTGCCTTGATGCGACCTGCTGAAAAAACTGCCCCACAGCCCCCGCAGCGCCATCGGCACCACCGGCACCGGCGCCTGCTCGAGAATGCGCTGGAGGCCCGGCCGGAACACGTTGAGCTCGCCCGTCTCGGTCAGCCGTCCCTCGGGAAAAATGCCGACGATCTCGCCCGCCCTGAGCGCCTTGGCGGCCTCCTCGAATGCGCGCTCCTTCATGCCCGGATCTTCCTTCGCCGGAGCGATTGGAATCGCGCGCATGGTGCGGAAAAGGAAATTCAGCAGCGGAATCTGGAAGATCCGATGGTCCATCACAAAACGCACCGGCCGCCGCACGCAGGCCGCAACGACGATCGCGTCGACATAGCTGACGTGGTTGCAAACGATGACGCAACCGCCCTTCTCGGGAATGCGATCGAGCCCCTCCTTGTGAACGCGATAGATCGTGTGTATCAGGAGCCATGCCAGGAAACGCATCGTGAATTCCGGCATCAGCAAATAGATGTAGAGCGCGACCAGCGCGTTCATCAGCGCCGGTCGCCAGAAACAGCTGTGGGATGGTGCAGCCGGCCTTGAGCAGGCCGAGCGCGATCGCCGCCGACGCGACCATGAACAACGCGTTCAGAATATTGTTGGCGGCGATGATCCGCGACCGGAACGCGGGATCGGAGCGCTCCTGAATCAGCGCATAGAGCGGCACGATGTAGAAACCTCCGAACATCCCGAGCAGGATCAGGTCGGCGACGATGCGCCAGTGCGCCGCGACTCGCAGGAACCCGTCGACGCCGGTGAGGCTGTCGGGTGCCAGACCGCGGCTCGCGAAATAGAGATCGATCGCGAATACCGAAAGGCCGATCGAGCCGAACGGGACCAGTCCGACCTCGACCTTGTGTCCCGACATGCCGCTCGCACAACAGCGAGCCGACGCCGATGCCGACCGAGAAGATCGCGAGCATCATGGTCGCGACGTGCTCGTCGCCGCCGAGAACGTCGCGCGTGAAATTGGCAAACTGCGTCAGGTATGTCGCGCCGTAGAACCAGAACCACGAAATCCCCAGCATCGAAAGCCAGACGACGCGGTTGCCCTGCGCGAAGCGCAGGTTGCGCCAGGTTTCGGTAAACGGGTTCCAGTTGATGCGAAGATCAGGCGCCACCGAAGGGGCTTTGGGAATGCCGCGGCTGACGACGTACCCCGCGATGGCGATCGCAATCGCGGTCCCGCCCGCGTACAGCGGCCCGTCGGGCTTGATCGCGATCACCAGTCCGCCGACGATTTCGCCGAGGAGGATCGCGACGAAGGTGCCCATTTCGATCAGCCCGTTACCGCCGACCAGCTCGTCGCTCTTCAGCGTCTGCGGCAGGATCGCGTATTTCACCGGACCGAATATCGTCGAGTGCACGCCCATCAGCCCCAGCGCCAGAAAGAGCAGCAACAGGTCGCGGCGGTAGAACCCAATGGCGCCGAGCGACCATGATCGCAATCTCGAACAGCTTGACGAAACGGATCACCCGCGATTTCTCGTACTTGTCCGCGAGCTGGCCGGCGGTCGCCGAGAAAAGCATGAAAGGAGCGATAAAAACAGCGGCGGCGATGTTGACCAGATCGTTCGATGAAAGCGTGGTCAGCGACGCAGCCTGGAACGCCACGAAAATGACCAGCGCGTTCTTGTAGACGTTGTCGTTTCCGGCGCCGAGAAACTGGGTCCAGAAAAACGGCGCGAAGCGGCGCTCGCGCAAAAGCTGAAACTGACTGTGTTCGGCCATCGATGGCTCCGGTGGTCAAGAGAATGCGGCGCGCAATTCGCTTGTCGCCCGCCCGCGAGCGACGACATGGCGCGCGCGCTCGGCAAGGGAACCGCAACCAGCCAATGGAACCACAATCCGAGGAACATACTGCCTCCTTCAGGCGGGGTGCACGCCTCGCTCCAGCGCTGCACCGGTGCTGTCTAGTGCTGTCACGTATTCCTTCGACTGCGTCCAGCGCTTGCCGAACGGTATCCGCGTCGGGCCAGAAATAGACTCTCCCGGCCGGTTTTTTCGCTGTCTGAGCACACCGGCCTCGCGCAATACCCTCAGGTGGTGCGCTACCGCGGTCCGCGACAGTGTCGGACGCCGCGACGATCTGCGCCGATGTTGAGGCGCTCGCCGGCCTCGAACATCAACACGATTCGCTGCCGATGACGGGTCACCCAGCGCCACAAAAATCCGGGCGATGCGTCGCCATGCCTTGGGAATCGCCTTGCCGTAAGCCTTTATCACATCTATATCACTAGTTACATAGTTTCTTTACTCTACGCTTGGCCAGCAGTCTTGTCAAGAGGTCGCGGGCGCCTCCCGACGAGCGGTCGAGCTTTTCCTGCCGCCTCGGAAGATGGGCGCCGGGTTCCGCAGCCGCATCGGATACAATGGCAAGGCGCCTTCGCGCACCCGCCGCCATGCGCCCCTATCTCGACTTCATGCGCCTACGTGCGCGATCACGGATTGCGCAAGGACGATCGCACCGGGACCGGCACCTTGTCCGTGTTCGGATATCAGATGCGCTTCGACCTCGGCGCCGGGTTTCCCCTGTTGACGACGAAGAAGGTGCACACCCGCTCGCATCGTCCACGAGCTCCTGTGGTTCCTCGCCGGGAGACACCAACGTGCGCTACCTGCGCGAAAACGGCGTGACGATCTGGGATGAATGGGCCGACGAGCATGGCGACCTCGGGCCGATCTACGGCAAGCCAGTGGCGCTCATGGCCGGCGCCGGACGGCGAGCGCGTATCGACCAGCTCTCCGAGGTCGTCGGCGCAGATCGTCAAGCAACCCTGACTCCAGGCGCCTGATCGTCTCGGCGTGGAACGTCGGCGAGATCCCGCAGATGAAGCTGCCGCCGTGCCACGCGTTTTTCAGTTCTACGTGGCCGAGCGACAAGCTCTCGTGCCAGCTCTATCAGCGCAGCGCCGATATCTTTCTGGGCGTGCCGTTCAACATCGCGTCGTACGCGCTTGTTGACGCACCTGGTCGCGCAGCAGACCGACCTGGGCGTCGGAGACTTCGTCTGGACCGGCGGCGATTGCCACCTGTATTTGAATCACCTCGAACAGGTCGACACGCAGTTATCCCGCGAGCCATACCCGTTGCCGAAGCTGGCGATAAAGCGCCGTCCCGCGTCGCTTTACGATTACCATTTCGATGACCTCGAGTTTGTCGGCTACCAACATCATCCGCCGATCAAGGCCCCGGTCGCCGTCTGACCGTTAGCGGGACAGGAGGAGGAACGATGATTCGAAAGCTCGCCTCAGGGCAATTCCGGCTTTACTCGCGCAAGACCGATCCCAAGACCGGCAAAAGAAAAACCTGGGGACCTTCGAGAGCCGCGCGGCCGCCGGAGGCTCACGAAGCGCGCGGTGCAGTATTTCAAGCGGCACTAAAGGCGGGTCAGCCGAGGGCTATGGCCGCAAAGCGGCTTGACGTTCGGCGATGTTGAAGGCGCCTTTCGTGGGCTCTGCCGTCGGGCACGCCGCGGCCGGTATCCAAAAACCCGCCGGAGGAGTTTGGCGGGTAAGGGGGAGTCGATGCTGGAATCGGTCTGGAACGGACGGGTCCGACTCGGGAAATAGGGCGTTAACAGGAAGGCAGGGATCCTCGCGAGCTCAGACGATGCTGCGCGCCGCGCTTACTCGCTCGACGAGTTCCTCGAGGGCACGCTCCTGCGAGGTCGACAAGGCTTGCTTAGTCGATGCTTCGCCATGATCGCGGCCGGTGGCGGGCGATGCCTCGCTCTCCCAATAGGCCGCAAAATTCCGGTGAGTACTTGTCCATGTGCCTCTCCTGGCGGTTCACCGCGCGCGGATTGCGCGTATCAGTGTCGTCCCTGATCTCGAAGAAGCAAGCGCTGTGCCAGCAATTCTAGAAATACGTTGATTCAATGCGTTGCAATCTGTACAGCCCGTTTCCCGTGGCGTATAGCGCAATAGATACAGTTAGTGCTCGCTTCCTCGATCCGAAAGTGTCGCGTCTGCACGACATGGATCAGTCGCCGGTATTTCCAACTCTTTGAATCAACTAGATATTTAACCTGTCGCTATGTGCGGCGACAGGTTGTGCGCAATTGCAACATTTGAGCCGATCGAGACCGCGCAAGCATGAGGGCAGCGCGCAGCGGCAAAGCTTGGACGCGCAGGTCGTCAGGTCTTCGCTTCCTTGAACATCGCGGGCTCGAGGCGATGGCGCTGCAGAAGCTGTAGTGAACTCCGTCCGATTTCGCCTGGCCAGGGTCGCAGCCTGGGTCACGTTGCCGCCCGTGATCTTGAGCAGCCGGACAAGGTAGTCGCGCTCGAACTGCTTGCAGGCCTCTTCGAACGGCGCCAGCACGCCGGCATCCTCGCGCAATGCTCCCTGCACCAGGGTCGCGGGAATGACGCTGGTGGTGGCGAGCGCAACCGCCTGCTCGAGCAGATTGAGCAGCTGCCGCATTGCCCGGCCATGGCGCGCCGATCAGCAGCGCCATCGCATCGGGCGCCAGCGCCGGCACCGGCTTTTTGTAGCGCTCGGCCAGCTTCGCGCAGAAAATGCGTCGGCAAGCAGCGGGATATCCTCGCGGCGCTCGGCTGAGCGGCGGCAGCTTCATCGACACGACGTTGAGGCGGTAGTACAGGTCTTCGCGGAATACCGGCCGCCGTTCTGCGCATCCAGGTCGCGATGGGTGGCGGAAACGACGCGCACGTCGATCGGCAGCGATAGCGTCGCTCCGACGGGCCGGACTTCTGCCTCCTGCAGCACCCGCAGCAACTTTACCTGCAGCGCAAGCGGCATGTCGCCGATCTCGTCCAGGAAGATCGTTCCGCCGTCGGCTGCCTGAAACAAGCCCTTGTGCGCCTGCACCGCGCCCGCTGAATGCGCCGCGCGCATGGCCGAACAATTCGGACTCGAGCAAGGGCTCGGGAATTGCGCCGCAATTGACCGCGACGAATGCCTTTCCGGTTCTGCGGCTGGCGCGGTGGATCGCCCGTGCCAGAAGCTCCTTGCCGGTGCCTGATTCGCCGAAGATCAGCACGCTGGCGTCGGAATCTGCCACCAGCCGCGCCTGCCGCAGCAAATCTTCCATGCGCGGGCTGCGGGTGATGATGCCGGCGCGCCATTCGCCCGTCGTTTGCGTAGTCGGCTCCGATTCGCCGCCACTCAGACGCACGGCAGCGGCGACCTTCTGCAGCAACTCCTGGCTGTCGAACGGCTTGGTCAGAAAACCGAACACGCCTCGCTGCGTCGCGAGACACGGCCTCGGGAATCGTGCCGTGCGCAGTCAGGATGATCACCAGGCAATGCCGGATGTTGGCGATGGATCGCATCGAACAGCTGCGAGCCCGTCGATGCCCGGCATGCTTGAGATCGGTGATCACGGCCGCCAGGCGCGTGACTCGCCAGCGCCGCCAGCGCGGTCTCGCCGCTGTCGGCGGTGCGCACTCGATAACCCGCGGAGGAAAGGCGCAAGCTGATCAGCTTCAGCAGGTCCGGATCGTCGTCGACCAGCAGCACCTCGCCGGAATGAGGCATATTGATTTTCATCTACCGGTACCTCCGCCGCCGCCGCCGCCGCCGGCGCCGCCTGCATTGCGATTGCGTTCAAGCAGCAGACTGCGCTCAACCGCGCGCTAGTTGATCCAGTTTCTCCTGCGCCGCAGCGTTTTCCTTCGTTCCTCGCTCATGCCCGCGCATCCGTTCCGCAATTTGCGCCAGGCAGCACCGCGGCGAGTTGTTTTATGGGTGACGTGCCGGGGCTTTGCCGCTGACGCTTTCCAGGAGAGCGATCGCCCGCGCGTCGTCCGGCGGCCCGCGCGCCGGGCAGCGTTAACAGCACGGCGACGCGAATCCGGTTCGGCTCGGTGCGGGCCCGGTTGAGCGCCTGAACGGCCGCCGCGAGCTCGCGCCGCAGCTCCTCGTTTGATTCGCCGGTATAGCGCTGGAGGTCCGCCAGAAGCGCGATCGTCTGTTGCTCCTCCTCATTGACTGGCGCGGCCGATGGCGACGGCGGCTCGGCCACCACAGGGGCTGCCGGCGCCGGAAGCACCGGCTGCGGCACTGGCGTCGAAGGCCTGGGCTCCGTCGTCTGCGCGATCTGGATCGGACGCATGGGCTCAGCACGCGCCGGACGCCACTGTCATGCCACAGGCGAGAACCATTGCGAACATGCCGCCGGCGCAGGGCGAGACAGGGGCTGCCCTCGCGCATGGCTACGCCTTCGCCCTCGAGGCTTACGGCGCTGGTCGGGGTTCTCGCTGGGCTCGGGCCCGAAACCGGCCGCCAGCGGCAGCCGACAAACGAAAGCGCGCACCGGCGCGCCATCGGCACGATCGAGCACTTCGATTCTGCCGCCGTGCACGAGCGCGTACTCGCGCGCGATGGCGAGACCCAGGCCCGAGCCCTTGATCCTGCCTCCCGGCGCAATCTTGCCCTGGTAGAACGACTCGAATATTCGCGGCCGCTCATCCGGTTCGATTCCCGGCCCCTGGTCGATGACATCAATCACGGCAAAATCGCCTTCGACCGAAAGATCCACCTTGATCGGTGACGAGCGCGGCGCGGTACTTGATGGCGTTCGAAAGCAGATTGTCGATGATGGCCCGTATCTTCTCGCCGTCGCCGACGACGATCGCCGGCGACAGTGTGGCGTCGAAGGTGAGCATGCGCGCGAACGCGGCGAGCTTGTGCTCGCGCATCACCCGCCGCAACACGTCGACCAATGCAACCGGCCCGAGCGTCTGCGGTTCCATGCTGCGCGTTTGATGATAGGTCAGCAGATCCTCGATCAGTTTTGCAGCGACAACGTGTTCTCGCGCACGATGCGCACGATTTCCTGTTGCTCCGTCGACAGTTCGCCCCCGACGCGGTCGCGCAGCAGCTCGGCGCCTTCGCGCACCGCGGTCAGCTGGCGTCTTGAGCTCGTGGTGAGACGTGGCGCAGAAAGCGATTCTGCTGTTCCTCGAGCTCGCGCAGCCGCGAGCGCAGCCATTCGAGGCGCTGGCCGAGGTAGCGCATGTCCTGCGGGCCATTGACTTCGATCGCATGGGTGAAGTCCGCCCTCCCCATCTGCCGGATCGCCTGATCGAGCTGACCGGATCGGTCTCGCGATCAGCACCGCAAACAGGATCGCCAGCGCCAGCGCGATCAATCCGCGGCGAGCGCAAGGTAGCCCCACGTCTTGCTCCCTTCGGCGCGCTGTCTCGCTGAATGTCGCTCGATCTCGCGCTCGGTCAGACGCGTGGTCGCGGTCACCATCGCCTGTGCGCCTTCGGCGATGCTGGCGTAACCCTTCGGCCAGCGTCGCCGTGGCATTGGGCGGCCGCTTCGGCGCCTTCAGCAGTGTGAAAAAGACGGCTTTCGCTGTCGGTGAGCTTCTCGAGCTGGTCAAGTTGAGCGCGATCGAGCGGCAGCTGCGCAGTTGCTGCGAAGTCTGGCGAAAATCGAGCCGCAGGCGTGCGTAGTCGTCGACGAGTTGCGGATCCTCGAGAATCAGATGTTGCCGCACCAGGCGTTCGAGCGTTGTCGCCTGCTCGTAGAGCTGCCTGCTGGCGTGCCCGGCTTGCGCCGCCTGCAATACCGCCTGCTGGCTTTGCGTTCCGAGACGATCGAGACTGACGATCAACTCGACCAGCGCGTAGAGCAGCGGCAAGCTGACGAGCAGGAAGCCGAGCAGGATGAACTTGAGGAATGAACGCGGGTAGTACACGGAGGGCGGGTATCAGCGGCGGCCCGCTATAATCGAGTTGGATGGCGCGTGAGGGCGCCACAGCCTGCGAGCCACGCGTGCACGATACACCAGCCCCCGCCGCACCGCCAAGCTCGAACAACCAGCGTGCACCGTGTGGCACTGATCGCCGCGGTGGCGAGAAATGGCATCATCGGTGCCGGTAACCGCCTGCCGTGGCACCTGCCGGAAGACCTGAGCCGTTTTCGGACGCTTACTTCCGGGTCACACGGTGATCATGGGACGCAAGACCTGGGAGTCGATCGGCAAACCGCTACCCAACCGGCAGAACATCGTCGTCAGCCGCGTCAGCTCGGGCTGCGCCTCGACGGCGCGTCGGTGGCGCATTCGATCGACGAAGCACTGGCTATGGCGGTTCGGCCCGACCCGGTGTTCGTGATCGGCGGCGAAGCGCTCTATCGTTCGGCACTGCCTCTCGCCGTCCTTCTGTATCTCACCGAGATCGAGCGCGATTTCCACGGTGACGCCAGGTTTCCGACCTTCGAACGCGCCGAGTGGCGCGAGATCGCACGCGAGGCGCGACAGCCGGCAAGCGGCGAGGATTCGCGTACCATTTCGCCACGTACGAGCGCGCGCTCGATTGAGCGGGCGTCGCTGATTCGCGCCCCAGAGATCGAACCAGACCCGGGAGACTCGCATGTCCGAAGATCATTTTCACGTCCATGGTCCGCATGAGCACGAGGCCGAGCACCTTGCGCTGCATGACCCCTTTGCCGGGCGGATTGCCGTCATGACGGCGATCTTCGCCACCATCGGCGCGCTGTTTGGATACATGGGGGCGCGACGCAAAACGACGCCCTGCTTTTCAAGAACGAAGCCGCGATTCGCAAGACCGAAGCTTCCGACCAGTGGAATTTCTACCAGGCGAAGAGCAGCAAGCAGAACCTCGCCGAGCTGGGTGCGACGCTCACCACCGGTGACCAGCAGGCCAGATACCTCAAGGAAGTCGACCGTTACAAGGGCGAAAAGGAAGCGATCATGCCCGAGGCGAGAAAGCTGGAGGAGCAATCCAAGGCTGCCGAGGTGAAGAGCGAGGCGTCGATGCACGTGCATCACCGCTGGGCGCAGGCGACGACACTGATCCAGATCGCGATCGCGCTGGCGGCGATTACGATCCTCACGCGCAACAAGGGCCTACAGGCCGTCGCTTATGTCACTGCGCCGGCGGCGCAGTCATCATCGGAGCGCTCGCGTTCGCTCATATCTAGTGTACTGAAGCCGGGCGCTACAGGTCGCCGCCGCGCATTGCGCAACGCTTTCAGCCCAGGTTTCGCAGCTCCCGCAGCGCAACCGAGAGCATCGCGGCGTCGATCGGCGCGGCGGTCACGCAGTTCTCCCAGCAATTGCGCGGCGCGCTCGATACCGCGCCGGTTGCGATCCTGCCAGGCGGCGATCAGCACCGTCGGGCGCGGCGATGTCGCCGCCGCCCACAATGACCTCGCCGGTGATCGTTCTCTGCAGACCGGACAGGTCATCGAGCATCGCGCCTTTGGCAAGCATCTGCCAGTGCGCCTGGCCCGGTAGCGCGACGATCATCTCCCGCAGCCACGGCAAGCCGAGACGTGTCGCGAGATCGAAGTAGATCTCGGCCACGAGCTCGACCGGCCGCTGCGTGCTGCTCGGCCACTTCGACGATATCGAGCGTCGCGTAGAGCGTGTCGAACGCGACCACGCGCTCAGCCAGCTCGCGCGACACGCCCTTGCGCGACGTAATGTGCTACCGCCGTCTCGATGCGCGCACGGTCCGCTTCGTCGAGAAGCTGCGGCAGACGCGTCGCCAGCGCGTCGACCCGCGCCGCGAAATGGGTGATGGTCGCGCGCCATGTCCTCGCTGAGCCTGCGCGAGCGCAGAAACCACGTCGTGCCGCGGTCGATCAATCGCGCGGTGTCGATCAGCATGGCCGACTGCACCGCGTCGTCGACCTTGTTGTCGAGCGCCTCGATCTGCTGCCACAGCGTGACGAAGCCGAAGATCTCGCGATTGAGCAGATACGCGCGGACAATCTCGTGCGGTTTGCCACCGGTCGTCTCCAGCAACCGATGAACGAAGGTGCTGCCGACGCGATTGATCATGCTGTTGGTCACGTGCGTAGCGATGATCTCGCGCTTGAGCGGGTGGCGCGCCATGTATGTCGCGTAGCGCTCGCGCAGCGCCTTCGGGAAATAGCGCGCCAACGCCGTCTCGACCCATTCGTCGTCGGGCAGCGTCGACGCCAGCAGCTCGTCGTAGAGCCAGATCTTGCTGTACGCGAGCATGACCGCGCGCTCGGGGCTGGTGAGTCCGATGCTCTTGGCGCGCCGCTCGGCAATCTCTTCGTCCGAGGGCAGGAACTCCAGCGTGCGATTGAGCTTGCCGGCCTTTTCCAGGTACTGGATAAAACGCTGCTGCGCGTCGAGCAGCTGCGGCGCGATGCGGCCGGTGACCGACAGCGCCTGCGTCTGGAAGTAGTTGTCGCGCAGAACCAGCGCGGCAACGTCGTCGGTCATTTCCACGAGCAGCGCATTGCGCTGCTTCTCGGTCAGCTCGCCCTCGGCGATTGCGAGCCCGAGCAGGATCTTGATATTGACTTCGTGGTCGGAGGTGTCGACGCCGGCCGAGTTGTCGATCGCGTCGGTATTGATGCGCCCGCCCGCCATGGCGTACTCGATCCGTCCGAGCTGCGTGCAGCCGAGGTTGCCCCCTCGGCGACCACCTTGCACTTCAGCTCCCGCCCGTTGACGCGCAGCGCGTCGTTGGCCCGGTCGCCGACCTGCGCGTGCGATTCGCTTTGCGCCTTGACGTAGGTTCCGATGCCGCCGTTGTAGAGAAGATCCACCGGCGCCTTGAGGATCGCGTTCACCAGCTCGATCGGCGCCAGCGCGTCGGCGGTGATTCCAAGCGCCGCTTTTACCTGCGGCGTGAGCGCGATCGATTTGGCGCTGCGCGAATGAATGCCTCCACCGGCGGAGATGAGCTTGGCGTCGTAATCGGCCCACGACGAACGCGGCAGCGCGAACATTCGCGCGCGCTCGTCGAAGCTCGCCTCGGTGTCCGGGTCGGGATCGAGGAAGATGTGCCGGTGATCGAAGGCCGCAAGCAGCTTGATATGCCGCGACAGCAGCATCCCGTTGCCGAACACGTCGCCCGACATGTCGCCGATGCCGGCAACGGTGAAGTCGGTGGTTTGCGTATCGACGCCCATCTCGCGGAAGTGGCGCTTGACCGACTCCCACGCGCCGCGCGCGGTGATGCCCATCACCTTGTGGTCGTAGCCCCACCGACCCGCCCGAGGCAAACGCGTCGTCGAGCCAGAAGCCGTACTCCTTGCTGATGCCGTTGGCGTAGTCCGAGAACGTCGCCGTGCCCTTGTCGGCAGCGACCACGAGATACGGGTCGTCAGGGTCGTGTCGCTTCACTTGTGGCGGCGCGACGATCTTCTCGCCGACGCGGTTGTCGGTAATGTCGAGCAGTCCGCGCAGATAATCCTGGTAGCAGGCGACTCCTTCCTTCATGTAGGCCTCGCGCTCCGACGGCGGCGGTGCGCGCTTGAGTACGAAACCGCCCTTCGATCCGACCGGAACGATGACAGTGTTCTTGACCATCTGCGCCTTGACCAGTCCCAAGACCTCGGTACGGAAATCCTCCGGGCCGGTCCGACCAGCGCAATCCGCCTCGCGCCACTTTGCCGCCGCGCAAATGCACACCCTCGAAGCGCGGCGAGTACACAAAAATCTCGAACATCGGCTTCGGCTCCGGGAAGGCCGGGCACTTTGAAGGGTCGAAGCTTGAACGACACGAAACTCTTGCGCAGGCCGGCGGCGTCGCGGCGCCAGAAGTTGGTGCGCGTCGTCGCGAGGATCATGGCGAGGTACTGGCGCAGCACCCGATCCTCGGACAGATTCTCGACCTGCTCGAGTGCCTGCTCGATCTCGGCGTACCTTGTCCGCGGTCTTGGCGCCCGCGCCAGCGATCCCGTCGGGATCGAACCTGATCTTGAACAGGTCGATGAGAACGCGCGCGATATAGGCGTGCGACGCCAGGGTCGCTTCGATGAACGTTTGCGACAATGGAAATCCGATTTGGCGCAGATACTTTGCGTACGAGCGCAAGATCACGATCTCCTGCGCCGGCAATCGAGCCGCAAGCACCAAGCGGTTGAAATCGTCGTTCTCGACTTCACCGCGGAAGACCCGCCCGAATGCTTCCTCGAATACCGCGTGCAGCGCATCGATCTCGACTTCGGTGTCGGCGATTGCCGATTGCATTCCAAGATCGTGCATCCATACCGGCGGCGAGCCTTCGCGAGTCACGCGGTACGGGCGCTCGTCGAGGACCTTCAGGCCCATGTGTTCCAGCATCGGCAAACTGTCGGAGAGTGTCACCGGCGCGCCAAGATGGTAGAGCTTGAAGCGCAGCGTTCCGGGCGTGGCCTCGAGCGGCCGATATAAGGACATGCCCAGAGGCTCGGCTTCGGAGAGTTTCTCCACGATCTGAATGTCGGGGACCGCGGCCCGGGCGGCGAAATCCTCGCGGTACGCCGCGGGAAAGGCAGCGCCGAATTGCCGGGCAAGCTCGGTGCCGCGAGCCTCTCCCACAGCCTCGATCAGCGCCTGTTTCAGATCGTCGGTCCAGCGGCGCGCGACGGCGGCGAGCCTTGCTTCGAGCTCGCGAACGTCGAAGCTCGGGATCTTTCCCGGTATCGTGCGTACGGTGATCAGAATACGGGCGAGCGCGGATTCCGACAGATGCACATTGAATTCGGAGCTGCTGCCCTTGAAGGCCTGGGTGAGTATGGTCTGCCATTTCTCGCGCAACTCGGTGGTGTAATTCTCCCGTGGCGCGTAGATCAGGCACGACAAAAAGCGCTCGAAGGGATCGCGACGCACGAACAGCCGGAAACGCTGCCGCTCGCCCAGATGCAAGATACCCATCGCGGTATGCAGCAGATCGTCCTCGGTGATCTGGAATAGTTCGTCGCGGGGGTAGGTCTCCGAGAATGTTGGTCAGCGACTTGTCGGCGTGGCTACCGGGGACCAGCCCCGCGCGCGCGACGACGTTGGCGACCTTGCGCCGCAGCAGCGGAATGTCCGACGGCTTGGCGCTGTACGCGGTCGACGTGAACAGGCCCAGAAACCGATCTTCTCCGCAGACCTCTCCCTTGGCGTCGAAGCGCTTGACCGCGATGTAGTCGAGATAGCCTGGCCGGTGGACCGTCGAGCGAGAGGTCGACTTGGTCACCACCAGCAGCTCGGGCCGCCGGGCATAGGCTTTCACCTCCGGCGGCAGCGCCGCGAAACTCGTCGCGACTTCCTTGCTCTCGCCTTCGCGCAGGATACCCAGGCTCGACCCGGCGACGATCTTCAACGCGTCTTCGCCGTTCTGGACCACCAATTCGTGGCAGCGATAGCCAAGAAACGTGAAGTGATTGTCGGCCAGCCAGGCGAGAAATGCCTTGCCCTCCGAGAGCTCATCCGCAGGCAGCGGCGGAGGCCGCTTGTCGGTATCGGCGAGGATCACCTGCAGCCGATCGCGCATCGCTTTCCAGTCGGCGACGGCCGTGCGTACATCGTCGAGCACGCGGACGAGGTCGGCGGCCAGTTCGTCAAGCCGCGCCGGCTCGATAATGCGGTCGACCTCGACGCGAATGAACGATTCGTGTCGGGCGTCCTCGGCGTCGTCGGCGGTCAGATCGACAAGCGTGCCGTCGGCGCCGCGCTTGACGGCGATGATCGGATGCATGATCAGGTGCAGCGTCAGCCCGTGCCGGTTGACCTCCATCGCCACCGAATCGACCAGGAACGGCATGTCGTCATTGACGATCTCGATGATCGTGTGCGTCGATTGCCAGCCATGTTCCTCGATCGACGGATTGAATACGCGCACCCGCGCGCTTCCGGGTCGCGCGTGCGCGCGAAATTCCAGTGCGACAGCGCCGCGCCGTAGAGATCGGTGGGTTGACGCTCCGCGAGGTCCTCGGGGTCCAGCTGGCTGAAATACTGCTGAACGAAACGCCCGAGCAAGTTGCGCTTCTCGGGCGCGACTTTCAGCTCGGACGAGCTTTACGACGTCATCGAGCCGTTGCACACGGCTATCTTCCGCGTCTGCCATCGTGGAACTCCGCTTCGCCAGCGATTACGGGCATGCGCCGATGCGCTTGGCGCTAACCCTCATTCCGTTGGAATTTACCTGCTCGTACCAATCGCCATGGTAGGTCGTCGTGTTCATGTTTTCTTCCCCGCCGCAGACCGTATTGAGGGTCACTTGGTTTCCCGGACACCCTGATGTCCTTGACCGTGCAGCCAACTTCCTCGGCGGCCTTGATCAGAGATTCCCGAAACGTCTTGTCATCCCCATTCACCACGTTGGCGTGGGCGACGGTTACGCATCGCTTCGTCGGGGTGCCCTGCGCTCCGTCACCGATCGTCATTTCCCATTGCCCGGCTTGGACGCGATCCGCGGCATGCGCGACTGTGACGTTCAGCGCAAGCATGGTGATCGAGAGAACAAGATTTGCGCAGATATTTTTCACTGAATACTCCTTGCGAGAGTGTCCGCCATGAACGGTGGCGGCGGATTGCAAACGCGGCACTGCTCGGCATTCATCGAAGTCTCACTCCGCCGCAGGAGCCCGAGCGCGAAGATTTGGGCACCGATCGGTCCTTTCACGCAATATCGCCATCATCCCGTCCCGGCTGACTCCCGCCGGTCCGATTGTCACGCAAAAGCGAGGCGGAACGCTATCGGGAGCGCCTCGCTGCGCTTGCCGACATAAGTGAGTTTTTCGCCTTCGATCCTCGCCCCACGCGCGGCGGCAGACCGGTTACATATTGCCCTTTTTCGCCAAGTAATGACCCGGGGCGTCCGTATCGAGAGGCTTTTGTCCCCTTTTTGGGGCGGCACGCCTCTTGCGGTAAACAAGACTGCGCGATCTCGCGCGTCTTTGCTCTATGTAGCATACACCAGGGGCCCTATGTTTTTGTCCACGCTCGCGAGCTGCCCAGCGCAACTCCGGTACCCGCGCTCATCCTTCGCGCCGTGCCCGAGTCGCGAGACCGGGTTCACGGTGATCGAGATGATGCTGACCGTGGCCATCGTCGCTGTCCTGGCTTTGATCGCGCGTTAGCTCATACGCGAAATATCGCGAGCGCGTTCAGACCATGGAGGCGGTTTCGGACATCGGTTCGCTTGCGCCTCTCATCGGTCAATACGCGCTCGACAACAACAGCTACCCCGATACCCTTGCCGACATTGGGCGAGACACCATCGAGGGATCCTCTGGGGAAATCCATACCAGTACCTCAGCCACGACGACCAACAGATCAAAGGGCCACTGGCGCAAGGACCATAACATCGTGCCCATCAATTCCGACTACGATCTCTGGAGTATGGGCAAGGATGGACGGAGCTCTCCCCGCTCACCGCAGCGCATAGTCGCGACGACATCGTCCGCGCCAATAACGGCCGGTTTATCGGTCTCGCTTCCGAATTCGATCCTTGAAGACCCGCCGCGGCGTCATGCGTAGCCGAATCGCGCGACGGATCGTCGCGCTTTTTGTGTTATGCGCGCTCATTCCCGTCATCGCGATGGCGGTCCTGTCTTACTGACCGTGTCCGCAAGCTCCTTGTCGATCAGGGCTCGACACAGCTTCGCCCAGTTGAACGGGGCATACGCCATAGGCGCTTTATGATCGACTTCTGAGCGTGCACGTCCAGTTGCGGGAAACAACGACCAGCCTCGAAGCCGGCGCGCCGCAGTGGAGCCGCGAATTCAAGGAGCATCTAAAGACCCGCTTCGACACGATCGTGATCGTGCGACCGGACGGCGTACAGACGGAGTTGCTGGGGGCCGCGCGGTCGCTGCCGGACCTGACCGTCGCCGAGCGCACGCATCTCGCCAAGGGTGGCACCATCCTCAAGTCGAGCGACACGCATGATCTCGCTTGCGCCGATTTTCGTCGCACGCGCTCTGGATCCACAAAGACCGAAAGACGGAATCCTGGCCGCCGAACTGAACAAGAAGTATCTCTGGGATGATATCGACGATCTCGGCCCGGTCACAGTGTTCTGCGTGCTCAACGAGCTCGGGAAGCTGCTCTACTGCTCGCAACCCGACCCGCCGCCTATGCTGCTCCAGCTTGCCGGCCACCTTCCGCCGGTCGCCTCCGGCCGTTTCGAATATGCGTATCAACGGTGAGAATCAGCTTGCCAACCACCGCGAGCTCATTTCTCGAACCTCGGTTCCTGGTCCAGGGCTGGACGGTCATAGCCTCTCGGCCTGAGGCGGATGTCCTTGCTCCCCTCGGCGATTTCGAAATCATCTTTCTCCCGGCGGCGGTGCTCTCGCTCCTGGTCGCCGCTTTGTTGAGCTTGACCCAGGTGCGCCGTACGCTCGTTCCGCTTGATGAAACTCATCGACGGTACCCGACGCGCCGCGGACAAGGACTTCAGCACCAGGGTGGACGTTTCGGGCAGCGACGAATTCAGCGAGCTCGCCATTTCATTCAATGCCGATGAATGCGCGACTCGGAAACCAGTTTACGGTCGCTGACGACGCTCGCCGAAATAGATCGGGCAATCCTGTCCCGGCTCGACGTCGACAGAGTCATCGAGACGGTCGTCACGCGGATCCGCGACATCGTGCAAACGGATTACATCAGCGTCGCGGTGCTGGACCGCACCGCCGCCGGCATGATGCGAATCTATACTCGCGATCAGCACAGCGACGAGCATCACCACATTGGAGCGCAGCGCCTGCCCCGTGGAAGACACGCTGGAGATGCTTTCGCACCCTGCGGGGATGTGGTTCGAGGCCCCGGAAATCGTCGAAAGCGTACGCGTTGCCCGTAAAGAGGCTCGGCGCGGCAGCCGTCTTTGCTTGCCCGATTATCTGGCAGGAGCAGGTGGTGGGCATGGTGGTATTGGGCTTTCGCGGCGACGCGGCGTTGACTCCCGACGAGCAGGCGCGGACGCGCGACCTGGGCGATCGGATCGGAGTCGCCTATGCCGCGGCGACGAAGGACGAGCAGCTTTATTATCAGGCGCATTACGATCAGCTGACCGAGCTTCCCAATCGCCTCTACTTTCGCGATCAGCTTGATCGAGCGCTGGCGCGAGCGCATCGCGGCAAAGAGCGTTTTGCGCTGCTGTTCGTCGATCTCGATTACTTCAAACGTGTGAACGACAGCCTTGGCCACGCGGCGGGCGACGTGGTCTTGCGTGACGCCGCCGAAAGGATGCGCCAATGCGTTCGGGGAACCGACATCGTGGCGCGTTTGGGTGGCGACGAATTCACTTTGCTCCTCACCGACGTCAAGTCAACGCGCGACCCACAGATCGTTGCCGAGCATGTTATCAAGGCGATGTCGACCCCGTTCGTGATCGCGGGACACGATCATTTCATGAACGCCAGCATAGGCATCGCGCTCTATCCCGACGACGGTGTCACCGCGGACGAATTGCTGAGAAATGCGGATACCGCGATGTACCGCGCCAAAGATAGCGGCCGCGGGCAATCCGTTTTCTTCGAAAAACGAATGAACGCCGACGTGATTGCGCGGATCCGCGCGGAGCGGGAATTGCACCACGCGATCGATCGAAACGAGTTCGTCCTTGTCTACCAGCCGCAACTCGATCTGAAAACGGGCCGGATTTCCGGCGCCGAAGCGCTGTTGCGCTGGAACCATCCGGATCGCGGTGCTGCTGGCACCTGCTCACTTCATACAATTGGCCGAAGAGACGGGCCTGATCGATAGGCTGGGGGAGTGGGTCTTGCGCGAGGCCTGCGCGCAGTTCCAGAAATGGCAGGCGAATGGCATCGCGTTGCCGCGCGTCGGCGTAAATGTCTCTCCGCGTCAATTCCAACAAAAGGGCTTCATCGACACACTCGATAAAATCGTCCGCGATTGTGGAATGCAAGCCTCATCGCTCGAAGTTGAAATCACCGAAAGCCTGCTCCTGGAGGCAACTTCCACCGTCGAAGCAATGCTGAGGAATCTGAAGTCGATCGGCGTTCAGATCGCGCTCGACGATTTCGGTACAGGCTATTCATCGCTGGCCTACCTCAAGCGCTTCCCTGTCGACGTGGTCAAAATCGATCGCGCCTTCGTGAAAGATCTTCCAGCGGACGAAGGCTCGGCAGCAATTACCGCGGCGATCATTGCAATGGCGCACGCGCTTCGCAAAAAGGTCGTTGCCGAAGGCGTCGCGACCGCGGAGCAGGCGGCGTTTCTCGGACGCCTTCAATGCGATCACATCCAGGGATACTACTTGAGCGTACCGCTTAGCCCGGTCGATCTCGCTGCGCTTATCCAGCGTACCGAAGGTGAAATAGAAAGAACAGCGATGCACGCCTGGCATTACGATGAACTGCTGGTACCGGGAGGGGGAATCGAACTACACGGACTCAGGCACACTAACGAGTAGGAAGGTCAATGTGGAAATCCGCACCGTGGCATTGCTGACAGTAGTATGTTGTGGGCTGCGCGGCACCCGATAAGGTCCAAGGACCCGAACAAGTCCAAGCACCGGAACAGCTCCAGACGCGCGAACAGACCCAGAAACGCGAACAAACCCAGAAACGCATAGCCGCAGAACAGCAGCGCATTGCCGCGCACCTGCAACGCGATCTCGGGCCGGTCTGCACGTCTGCGGGCCTGACTCCCGGCACAGACGCCCATTCACGATGCATGGACAGTCTCTACCGGCTAGAGTTAGAACGAAGGGCAGGGAATCGCCTCCTCCCGAGATGAACCAGCGCGGCGCCAAATCCACAGTTCTGCCGTGGGACGCGATCTCCGGCGTCGGCGACGCCTAACCGCTGGAATTTCCACTCTCGTCGCGCCGAGTGCACGTGCGCGTAGAAAACGACCTCGTTTGGTCTTCGTTGAGGCTCGGTCACATACAGGTCAGACTATCGTGCTCTGACGAGATACCGCATCGACTGTTCTTCGGTATGCTCTGAGAGGGCGCCCTGCTCGGGACTACCCTGCGCCGAACTTGGGAGGGATTTCGGTAGGGGGCCAAAACGCCAATGGCTCGGAACGATCCGGCGCCCAGACATCATCAATACACTGTGCGATATGCACCGGAGACGGACCCTTTGCAGCCGATCAAGAAACACGATTTGCTGCCAGCTCCCTTATACTGCCATCGCCGACCAGACTGAACGGCGCCCAGAAAATCGGGTGCGCGTAGCTGTAGGGCGTTCTACCCGAATCCATGTCGACCGCACCCGGGCTGTCCATCACGCTCATCATTGCCTGACGTAGGGCCTCGGCCCGCGGCAAAGAAGAATCGGCGCCCTCGCGGCGAAAGACGGCCGTGGTCAATGCGCGTGCCAGCGTTGTTTCGACGGGCCAGTTGGTCACCAGCAGGGCACGTGCGCCTGCACGCGAAGAATGCACGACCGAGCCCCGAAACGGCGTCCGCGCCGCCGCGCCCGCCGCCGCGGCCGTATTGCACGCGGAGAGTACCACCCAGTCGGCGTCGAGCTTCAATCCAAGAATCTTTTCCATGGTGAGCAACCCGTCGCCGTCAACGCCTTGGCGACGCCCGGCGCCGACAGCGCCAGCGCCGGCTGCGTCAATCCATCGAGGTCGCCCGGAACCAGTCCATGTGTCAGCGAACATCACGGCGCGGCGGTCGTCGAGCTTCATCGTGTGCGCACCTGACGCTCGTTTGCCGCCGCACCCAGGAATACATCCTTGGCCGGATCGGCGCGCAGCGCGATGCCTACTTCGCGCACTTCCGCAGCGGTGTCCGGAAGTCGCGGCAGGACAGCCAGGGTCGCGCTCGCCAACATCTCGGTCGATGGTCCCGCGCGCAGATGCCACCCGCGCGCCTGGACCCGCATGGCCTGCTCCTCAACGCCTCGCGCTGCGCGTCCGCTGCCTGTTCTACGCTGAACCAGGGGTCGCCGAAACCGACGAATGGCTTTCGGGCCGCGTTCCCTGGCGGCAGCGCCCGCAAGCTAACAAACGCAGCCACCGATGGCACCTGCGTCACAGCCACATTGCGCGCGAGGAACGGAACGTCGCGGTATTCGGAGAATACCGCGGTACCTCCGCGCCCAGCGCCAGGCTGCGCTACTTGACGCGTGACCAGCAGCGAGAAGGGTAGCTCCGCCAACGGCCCATGCGGGACGATAACCACTCGTTCCGCGCCTTTCCACCCAGCCTCAACTGGAGCCAGGATGCTCGCGTAAAGTTTGTACGCCAGCGCGACATCGAAGGGCGGAATCTCACCAATATTCGTCGCATGCAAATCGAGCGAACGGCGGAGATCAGCCACCATCTCGGCAAGTTGGGCGCTGCTAATAGGTACGGTCGCTGAATGCAGCGGCGCCTTGCTTCGGCACCGCCCAGACGAATGTTTCGGTTTCGCCCGCGTAGATCGCAACCACCGCTTCCTGAGGTGTCAGCACCTCCCTTCGCCTGCGCGATTGAGCCTGGCGCGGGATTGATGAGGTTGGCGTAGGTCGGGTATCGCTTCTCGATCTCTTGAGTCAGTACCCCACGCGCGCTTTTCAAGCTTTCGATTTCACTACGAAGGGTGGCAAGCGTGGCTGCATCCTGCTGAGCGATCGGAAGAGCAAGTGCGCTCGACAGAATCTCAAGCCGAGCTCCCACCTTGCTGCCGGTAGCGTCCTCAGCTCGCGGCGCACCAAGTCACGCGAGTTCAGATTGGGCAAACTTGGCGCGCGTTGCCGAGGTGATTAAAGCCCGCTCTGTGATTGTGTTGCGCAGAGCATCTGCCACGCTAAACGCCTTCACATTGTTTTGATCACTGTCTACGCCAGCATGCACTAGCGCTCCAACGTAGGTGTCGAGAATAACGCGCCGATACTCGACGGTCAGCGGTCCCTCGGTCAGCGACGCCCTCACTTGCGCGCTGCGACCCTTTCAGGGTCGTAAACACACCGCTGAAAGTCTAAGGCATCGGCCCGCTTACCTTGTAGCTCGAGGCCGAAGCGCAACGAATCCTCGCGCCATAGCTGTGTCCAGGGCGGCGGTGCCATAAGCCACGCCCATCGCTCAGCTAGCTCTCGAGCGATTGAAAGCGCCGCGCTCGATTTCGCCGACGCGGTAGAGTGCCAAGATGCGGGGAATGCTCTCATATCTCGCTGGAGCGCCAGTATTGTGCTCAGCATCCTCGTAAAGTTTGATCGCCTCTGGCCATCGCTTTTGCATCGCAATCGCGTCGGCGAGATGGTTCAGCGATACCGATGTCGGCAGACACCAACGCGTTCCTGGTCTCGATTTCTGCTCTGAAAAGCTGCTCAGCGTCACGCGTTCTGCTCCTTGCTGGAAACAGAACAAATGCAAGATTATCCACTGCGGTCGCCGTATCTGACGAAGCGCGGCCGGCGTGCTGGAGTGCATAAAGCAGTGCTTCTCGGCTGACCGTTTCGGCCTCAGCTGTACGGTCCTGCGATACCAAGTTTCGCGCGAGTTCACCTTGAAAAACGACCAAGCCGAGATTAAAATTCCAATTCGTTCGCCAAGATTGGCGTCAGCGAATGTCGGATATCGTTCCAAGAGCTTGCGCCAATCGGTAATGGCTTGGCTGATACCAACGATTAGCATCGTCATAGTGACCGATGCTTTGCTCGACTAATGCATGGGTTCGCGCGTTGACAGATGAGTGGTGCAAATAAAGCCACTCCGAAAGGTACGGACGCACTGGAGGCCAGAATTCGGTCCGATTCTTGCGTCCATCGGCGGGCCGCGGCGAAATCGCCGCTGTACGCACTGGCCGCAGCCGGGCGTCCAGCCGCCGCGACTGCATATCCCTTCTCGCTGCGTGTTGTGATCGCGTATTCATATAACTCTTTGTACGTGCCGAGCGCAAACTCATCAGAAAGATTCTCAGCGTTTGCGAGTTTTGAGAGAGCATCGGCTAGACCGTACTTGGCTTGTCGCGCATAGCGAACGCCCTCCCTGGCATCGCTTAAGGCCTCACTGGCAAGGCCCGATTGTACGGCGGCATCCGAACGGTTCCGATAAAAGCGACATGGTGGCGGCGTCAGCTCCGATGGGGCGGAATGCTAATCGGGCTGCAACCGCGGCGCGGTATGTTGGATCGGGTTTCTGCTCATCCAGAATCGCCAGGGATGTCCCTAATCGTGCGAGGCGGCTGTGGGAAGTCTGCCACTACGAAAGACGTAGCAAGTCCTTTCGCCTGTTCGAGCGTTAGAGGGGACGATTCTGACGGGGCGGCGGTCCCAATTGGCAACCGAGCAATAACGAACATAGGAAGACCGTTCCAAACAGCGCGCGCATTTGTCTCCGAAGCGCCGAATGCTCCGAACAGAAAGTCCACACCACGGTACCGGAGCGCCGATGCCAATTGCCGGTGTTCCATCCAGCAATTGCTTATCAGCCACAACGACGAGTCGGTCGCATGGACCCGTGCCTCCGGCCAGGTCGGGGCCGTCATCCCTTGGTTTGGTACCGGGAGGGGGAATCGAACCCCCACTCTGTTGCCAGAACTGGATTTTGAGTCCAGCGCGTCTACCAATTCCGCCATCCCGGCCAAGGTGCCGCAGAAAAATGAGCGGCGGCGCTTGAGCGCGAGAGCGTTGCGCTCATTTGCCCCCACGCTGTAGAGGCGGCATTATCGCGGAAAAGCAACTTCCATTCAAACGCGGCCTTGCCGAATGCCGATCGCTGACTCGAGCCAGGTTCCGACTCTCCGATTTCGACTTCGCGCTGCCTCCGGAACAAATTGCGCAGCGGCCTGCGCGAGAGCGGTCGGCAAGCCGGCTGCTGCACGTTTCCGGAGACAGATTCGAGGACCTCGCATTCACGGCGCTGCCCGATTTGCTCGTTGCCGGCGACGTACTGGTATTCAACGACACCCGCGTGATCCGTTCCCGCTTGCATGCCCGCAAACCCGCGCCGCACGGCGGGAAGGTCGAGCTCCTGTTGGAGCGCATCGTCGCGCCCGATGAGGCGTGGATGCAGCTCAGGGCCAGCCATCCGCCGCGGCCTGGCGCGCGCATCGAGCTGCCCGGCGGCGCAACCGCGACGGTGCTCGAGCGCGACGGGCGATTCGTCCGCCTTCGCTTTGCGATCGACACGCCGCTCGGGAATTATCTCGATCGCTACGCCGAAGTGCCGCTGCCGCCGTACATCGCGCGCGCACCGGACTCGGAGGACGACGAGCGCTATCAGACCGTCTACGCGCGGCACGCCGGCGCTGTTGCCGCGCCGACCGCCGGTTTGCATTTCGATCTGCCCATGCTCAAAGCGCTTATCCGCGTCAGGGATCGTATTGGCCTACGTCACGCTGCACGTCGGCGCGGGCACGTTCCAGCCGGTTGAAGCCGAAGATCTGTCGCGGCACCGGATGCACAGTGAGCGCTTCAGCATTCCTGCCGCGACCGTCGCGGCAGTCGAGGCGGCGCACGCGGCAGCGGCATTCGGTGATCGCCGTCGGCACCACATCGTTGCGGGCGCTCGAGTCCTCCGCCAATGACGACCGCGGCCTGCGTGCGGGCGAAGCGGAAACTTCGTTGTTCATCACTCCGGGATATCGGCTTCCGGGTCGTCGATCGCTTGCTGACCAATTTTCATCTTCCGCGATCGACCTTGCTCATGCTCGTCTCGCGCGTTCGGCGGCTACGACGCGATTCGCGCCGCCTACGCGCACGCGATTGACGAGCGCTATCGCTTCTTCAGCTACGGCGATGCGATGCTGCTCGAGCGCGACCCATCCGCCGACAAGTAACATCCCATGCCGCTGCTACAATCGCGACGATGGAATTCTCGGTCACCGCGCAGTGCGGCGCCGCGCGTTGCGGGCGTTTGACGCTTGCGCACGGCGTCGTCGAGACGCCGGTCTTCATGCCGGTCGGCACCTACGGCACGGTCAAGGCCATGGCACCGCGCGAGCTCGAGGAGCTCGGCGCGCAAATCATCCTCGGCAACGCCTACCACCTGTGGTTGCGGCCGGGACTCGACGTCATCGCCGCGCATCAGGGACTGCGCCGTTTCATGGGCTGGCCGCATCCGGTTCTCACCGACTCCGGCGGCTTTCAGGTGTTCAGCCTCGGCCCGTTGCGCAAGGTCAACGAAGACGGCGTGACGTTCGCGTCGCCCGTCAACGGCGACAGGATGCTGCTGACGCCGGAGATCTCGATCGAAATCCAGCGCACCCTCGACTCCGATATAGCGATGGTGTTTCGACGAGTGCACGCCGCATCCTGCAACGCGTGACGAGACCGCGCTGTCGATGCAGCTCTCCATGCGATGGGCGCAGCGATCCAAAGCCGCTCACTAGGGCAGCCGCAACGCCTTGTTCGGCATCGTGCAAGGCGGCATGTACGAGGACCTCCGCGACGAATCGCTCGCGGCTCTGCTGCCATATCGGCTTTCGACGGCTACGCCGTCGGCGGGCTGTCGGTCGGCGAACCCAAGGAGGACATGCAGCGCATCCAGCGCCACATCGTGCCGCGTCTGCCTCGCCGACAAGCCGCGGTATGTCATGGGGATCGGCACGCCGGAGGATATCGTCCAGGGTGTCGTCGATGGCGCCGACATGTTCGATTGCGTGCTGCCGACGCGCAACGCCCGCAATGGCTGGCTTTACACGCGCCGCGGAGACGTGAAGATCCGCAACACCCGCCACCGCACCGACCGCGCGAGCCGCTCGACGACACCTGCGCCTGCTATACCTGCCGCAACTTCAGCCGTGCCTATCTGCATCACCTGCAGCGCGTCAACGAAATCCTCGGTGCGCGGCTCAATACCCTGCACAATCTCCACTACTATCTGACCTTGACCCGCGAGCTTCGGCAGGCTATTGCCAGACGATGCGCTGCCTGCTTACGTGACCCGCTTCCGCGACGACCGCAACCAGGAGGCGCCCCCTTCCGACATGGTAGAATGATAAGCTTTACGCAGACATCGTCACGCAATCCGGCCGCGCGATAGCTTCGCGGGACTTCAAGTTCCCGCGGTGACGAGAGTTCAGTCGCAACAGGAGGAACATCCGTGTTGATCAGCCCCGCATACGCGCAGGCTGCCGGCGGCACGTCCGGCACCGACCTGATGGCATTCTTGCCCATGGTCGCCATTTTCGTCGTCTTTTACTTTCTCCTGATCCGCCCGCAACAAAAGCGCGCCAAGGAAACCAAGACGATGCTCGAGGCGCTGCAAAAGGCGACGAGATTGTCTCCGCCGGCGGCATCGTCGGCAAAATCAGCAAGCTGACCGATTCCTACGCCGACGGTCGAAGTCGCGCCGGGCGTCGAAATGACCATTCAAAGAACGGCGATTTCGCTTTTGCTGCCGAAGGGCACCATCAAAACCCTCTAGAACCGCGGCACGTTCGCGGCCCGGCGCGTCTCACGGAGACAGCGCCTCGCGGTGCACTCTCAATCGCTGACCACTCAATGAATCGTTACTCGGCCTGGAAATACATTGTCATCGGCGTGGCGATGTTCGTCGGCATCGTCTACACCTTGCCGAATTTCTTTCCCGAGGTGCCGGCGGTACAGGTATCCACGAGCAAGGCCAACATCAAGATCGACAACTCGACGCTTCAGACCGTCGAGGAGGCACTCAAGGCGGCAAACGTCCCCTACCGTGGCGAAACGATCGATCCGACCGGCATCAAGGTCCGCTTCGCCGATGCCGATACCCGGCTCAAGGCCAAAGACGTGCTGCAGCAGAAGCTTGGCGAGAACTACATCGTCGCGCTGAATCAGGTGTCGAGCTCGCCACGCTGGCTGGCATCGATCGGCGCATTGCCGATGTACCTGGGGCTGGACCTCCGCGGCGGCGTGTATTTTCTGGAGCAGGTCGACATGAAGGCGGCGCTCGACAAGGCCGCCGATCGCTATTTGACCGACATCCGCTTCGCTGCTGCGCGAGAAGAAGGTGCAGTACGCGGGCATCGCGCGCGAAGGCCAGAACGTCGCCATCCGCTTCCGCGACGCCGCGGAGCGCGACAAGGCAAACGTCGAAATCAGCGGTACCTTCCCGGATCTCGCGCTCAGCAGCGCCGATGCGGGCGACCAATTCAAGCTCATCGCCAACCTCAAGCCCGGAAGCGCAGAAGCGAATCCAGGACGGCGCGGTCCAGCAGAACATCACCATCCTGAGAAACCGCGTCAACGAGCTTGGCGTGGCCGAGCCGATCATCCAGCAGCAGGGCGCGGATCGCGTGGTCGTGCAGCTGCCCGGCGTGCAGGATACCGCGCGCGCCAAGGACATTCTCGGCCGGCAGGCAACGCTCGAGATACGAATGGTCAACGACGATCCGGGCGCGCTGGAAGCGGCGATCGGCGGTCAACCCGCACTGGGCAACGACCTCTTCACCGAACGCAACGGGACGCAGCTCCTGGTCAAGCGCCAGGTGGTGCTGACCGGCGACCGCATCAACGATGCGCAGCCGGGATTCGACGGACGCACCAACGAACCGGCGGTGCACATCAATCTCGACGCGACCGGCGCGCGCATTTTCAGCGGAGCTCACCCGCGAGAACGTCGGCAAGCGGATGGCCATCGTGCTGGTCGAAAAGTCCAAGGCCGAGGTCATCACGGCCCCGGTGATCCGGGAGGAAATCGGCGGCGGTCGAGTGCAGATCAGCGGCAAGATGAACACCCGCGAAGCTAACGACATTTCGTTGCTGATGCGCGCCGGAGCCTTGGCGGCGCCGATGGAAATCGTCGAAGAGCGGACCGTCGGGCCTTCGCTCGGCGCGGAGAACATCCAGAAGGGCTTCGATTCGGTGCTCTACGGATTCATCGTGCTATCCGTTTTCATCTGCGTCTATTACGGACTGATGGGCATCATCTCGACCATCTCGCTGGTGGTCAACCTGCTCCTGTTGGTCGCGATCCTGTCGATGCTGCAGGCCACGCTGACTCTGCCCGGCATCGCCGCGGTGGCACTGACGCTCGGCATGGCCATCGACGCCAACGTTCTGATCAACGAACGCATTCGAGAAGAGCTGCGCTGGGGCGATACGCCGCACGCGGCAATCAAGGCCGGCTACGAACGGGCCTGGGGCACCATTCTCGACTCCAACGTGACGACGCTCATCGCCGGCCTTGCGCTGCTCATCTTCGGCAGCGGTCCGGTGCGCGGCTTCGCGGTCGTCCACTGTCTGGGAATAATGACGTCGATGTTCTCCGCGGTGTTCGTCTCACGCGGGCTGGTGGCGCTCGTCTACGGCGGCCGCAAGAAACTCGACAAGATTTCGATCGGTCAGGTCTGGAAACCGAGTGCTGCCAAGGCAGCGGGCCAATGACACAGTCTGCGGAGCGCTCGGCCGCCGGTCGAAAACTTCGTCGCTGACCAGCACAGAGAACAGGCATGGAATTCTTCCGCATACGCAGCGTCATCCCGTTCATGAAGTACGCGCTGGTGTTCAACGTGATTTCGTTGGTCACTCTTCCTGCTCGCCGTGTTGTTCCTCGCCACGCGCGGCCTCAACCTCGGGGTCGATTTCCGAGGTGGAACGGTGATCGAGATCGCATACACCCATCCCGCCGATCTCACGCGCGTCCGCAACGCGATCGACAAGATGAATCTGGGCGAATTCGCGGTGCAGAGCTTCGGCAGCTCCAACAGCGCGCTGATCCGCCTCCCGCTCAAGGAAGGACTATCGAGCGCGCAACTGTCCGAGCGGGTCATGACCGAGCTCAAGGCCGACGACGCGACCGTCAGCCAGCAGCGGGTCGAATTCGTCAGGCCCTCAGGTCGGCAAGGAGCTTCTATGAAAACGGCGCGCTGGCCTTGTTGCTGGTGAGCATCGGCATCGTCGCCTATCTTGCGCTTCGATTCGAGTGGCGCTTCGCGGTGCTCGGCGATCGCCGCCAATCTGCACGACGTGGTGATCATCCTTGGCTTCTTCGCGGTCTTTCAATGGGAGTTTTCGCTTCCGGTGCTTGCCGCAATCCTTGCGGTCCTGGGCTACTCGGTCAACGAATCGGTGGTGATCGCCGACCGGATTCGGGAGAACTTCCGCAAGATGCGCAAGGCTTCGGTTCCCGACGTCATCAACGGCGCCATCACCAGCACCTTGTCACGCACGATCATCACCCATGGCTGCACCTTGCTGATGGTGCTTTCGATCCTGTTCTTCGGCGGCGAGACACTGCACTACTTCGCACTGGCGCTGGCGATCGGAATCTGCTTCGGCATCTACTCGTCGGCGCTGGTGATGGCGTCTCTGGTCATGTGGCTCGGCGTGTCGCGCGAAGATCTGGTCCGGCCCGACAAGAGAAGCGGCGCGGCAGCGCGGGAAAAATCCTGCCCTGACGCATCGCGGCCGGCTCTTCGCGGCCAGCCGGTCTCATGATCACCACGCTCCTCTACTCGCTGTTCGCGCTCGACCAGTCGCTGTCGGCGCTGGCCGCGCAGCACGCGTGGCTGATGTTCGCCGCGCTGTTCATCGTGATCTTCGCCGAGACCGGGCTGGTGATCTTTCCGCTGCTTCCGGGAGACTCGCTGCTGTTTGTGGCGGGCACCGTCGCTGCCGCCAGCGGCGTCAATGTCCACCTTCTCGTGTTGACGCTACTGGATCGCGGCCGATCCTGGGAGATTCGGTCAATTACTCGATCGGTCATTTCATCGGCCCCAAGGTCCTCTTCGCAACCTCACGAATCGCGGCTCGGCCGCTGGCTGAAGCCCGAGTACATGGATCGGACGCACCGCTTTTATGAAAAGTACGGTGGCTTCACCATCATCATCGGCCGCTTCGTGCCGGTGGTGCGCACGTTCGCTCCGTTCCTCGCCGGTGTCGGTCAAATGCGGTATCGGAAGTTCCTGGCCTACAACGTCATCGGCGGAGCCGCGTGGGTCGGCTCTGCTCACGTATGCCGGCTATCTGTTCGGCAATATCCCGTGGGTCAAGAACAACCTGGCGTGGATCGTTCTCGGCATCGTCGTGGTTTCGCTGATGCCCATCGCGCTCCAGTGGATAAAGGAAAGACGGGCGCGAAAGCAGAGGCTGGAGAACCTCATTGTAGCGCGATGCTGACATAGATCTCACCGATAGCGTGCAGGAGCCGCCGCGGATGGCGCGAAGTTGCTAGACGCGACGCGCGAGCGAAGTGGCGTTGCCGATGTAGGTCGCCGGAGTCAGGAGCCTTGAGCCGCGCTTTGGCATCCGCGGGAATCTCCAGACCGTCGATGAAAGCGTGAAGCGATTCGCGCGTCATGCCGCTTTTTCCCGCGTCAGAGCCTTCAATTGCTCATAGGGATTGGGCGCGCCGTAACGCGCGCATGACGGTCTGGATCGGTTCCGCCAGCACTTCCCAGTTGGCGTCGAGATCGGCGGCGAGTCTCGCCGGATCGACTTCCAGCCTGGCAAGACCGTTCCGGCACGACACGAGCCCAAGCAGCGAGTAGCCGAGCGCGACGCCCATATTGCGCAGCACCGTCGAGTCGCTCAAGTCGCGTTGCCAGCGCGAGATCGGAAGCTTGTCCGCGAGATGCCGCAGGAGCGCGTTGGCGAGCCGAGATTGCCCTCCGAATTCTCGAAGTCGATCGGGTTCACCTTGTGCGGCATGGTCGACGAGCCGACCTCGCCCTGGTTCAGCTTTTGCCTGAAATAGCCGAGCGAGACATAGCCCCATAGATCACGATCGAGATCGATGACAATGGTGTTGATGCGCGCGAGCGCGTCGAACAGTGCCGCCATGCCGTCGTGCGGCTCGATCTGCGTCGTGTAAGCGTTGAATTCGAGCCCGAGCGCGGTCACCAGCTTGCGCGCCAGCGACTCCCAATCGATTGCCGGGTACGCGGCGAGGTGCGCGTTGTAAGTTGCCGACGGCGCCGTTGATCTTGCCCGGCAGCTGCACTGCTGCGAACAGGGCGCCGGCACGCTCGAGGCGCGACACGACATTGGCCATTTCCTTGCCCAGGGTCGTCGGTGTTGCCGCCTGCCCATGCGTTCGTGCCAGCATCGGCAAGGCCGCGTGATCGTGCGCGAGTATGCGCAGATCGCTCTGTCAGCAACGCAACCGCCGGCAACAGGACGTCGCGTCGCGCATCGGCGAGCATCAGCCCATGCGCCAGATTGTTGATGTCCTCCGAAGTGCAGGCGAAATGGATGAATTCCGCAGCGCGCGTCACTTCGGCGACGCTTCGCGAATCGTTCCTTCAGCCAATACTCGACCGCCTTGACGTCGTGATTGGTCGTGCGCTCGATCGCCTTGATCCGCTCGGCATCGGCGACGCTGAAGTCGCGCTGGACTTCCGAGAAAAGCGTGCGGGTCGCCGCGGAAAACGGAGGCACCTCGGCGATGCCAGGCTCGTCGGAAAGCGCTTCGAGCCACGCGAGCTCGACGCGCACGCGCTGACGCATGAGTCCGAATTCGCTAAAATGGTTCGGCCAGCGCCGCACACCTTGGCGCGATAGCGGCCGTCAAGCGGCGACAGTGCGGTGAGAGGTGTGAGCGCGTCGGAAGTCGACATGATGTTGCAGGCAGGGCCAGCGAAGTCTATCACATGCGTCGGACGCGCTTCGCGCCTCGGTGCACACGCCGGGCCGTGGTTGTTTCGCGGTGGTATAATCCGCGTCGCGCGAGCTATTGCGCCGCTGCAACCGTCCATCCCCGTATGAAACTTCTCGCGTCGCTCACGAGCCCCTACGCCCGCAAGGTACGCATCGCCATCGTCTGAAAAGAAAATCGAATGCGACCTGGTCGAGGAATCGCCGTGGGCCGCGGGAACGTCGGTGCCCGATTACAATCCCCTGGGCAAGGTTCCGGTGCTGGTGCTCGATGACGGCACTGCGCTCTACGACTCGCGCGTCATCGTCGAGTACCTCGATACGGTAAGTCCGGTGTCGCGGCTGATTCCCGAGCCGAGCCGGCAGCGGATCGCGGTCAAGCGCTGGGAAGCGCTTGCGGACGGCATCTGCGATGCTGCCGTGGCGATCGTGCTGGAAACGAAGCGACCGGCGAAACAACAGAGCGCCGAGTCGCTCGACCGCCAGCGGCAGAAGGTCGACCGCGGCCTCGCCGAATTCGCGAACGAGCTCGGCGACAAGCCATGGTGCTGCGGCGACGCCTATACCCTGGCGGACATCGCGACCGGCTGCGCGCTCGCCTATCTCGATCTGCGCCATCCGTCGATCGACTGGCGTGGCGAGTATCCGTCGCTACAGAAGTTGGCGCAGAAGCTGGCGAAACGACAGTCGTTTCAGGACACCGTTCCTCCGGCGGCTTAACAAGGGTCACCGGAACGGGACTCACGCCTTCCGAAATTTTGCGACGTCCCGCAGCGCTTTGTGCGCCCCGCCGTGATTACAGTGCTATGTTTGAGCTGCTCCAGTATCGCCGGATTTTCAAGCGTCGAAACATCCTGGGTGATGGTTTCGTCCTTGGCGATGGAGCGCAGCAGCCGGCGCATGATCTTTGCCCGAGCGCGTCTTCGGCAGGTTGTCGCCGAAGCGGATGTCCTTCGGCTTGGCGATCGGCCCGATCTCCTTGCCGACCCAGTCGCGCAAGCTGCTTGGCGAGCTTTTCCGCATCGGCGCCGGTCGGTCGCGCCTGCTTCAGCACGACGAACGCGCACACGGCTTCGCCGGTCAGCTCGTCGGGACGGCCGACGACGGCGGCTTCGGCAACCATCGGATTGGCGACCAGCGCCGATTCGATCTCCATCGTGCCCAGGCGGTGGCCGGAGACGTTGAGCACGTCGTCGATGCGGCCCATGATGGTGAAATAGCCGGTCTCCTTGTCGCGCACCGAGCCGTCGCCGGCGAGGTAAAGCTTGCCGCCGAGCTCTTCCGGGATAGTACGACTTCTTGTAGCGCTCCGGATCGCCCCAGATCGTGCGTATCATCGCCGGCCACGGCCGCTTGATGACGAGTATGCCGCCATGTCCGTTCGGCACGTCGTGTCCGGTCTCGTCGACGATGGCGGCCATGATCCCCGGCAAGCGGCAAGGTGCATGAGCCGGGCACGAGCGGCGTCACGCCCGGGCAGCGGCGGTGATCATGTGGCCGCCGGTTTCGGTCTGCCACCAGGTGTCGACGATCGGGCAGCGCCCTCCGCCAACGTTCCCGTGGTACCACATCCACGCCTCGGGATTGATGGGCTCGCCGACAGTGCCGAGGAGCCGCAGCGTCGACAGATCGTAATTCTTGGGTGCGGTCTGGGGATTCGCATCCGAGGCCTTGATCAGCGAGCGGATCGCCGTCGGCGCGGTGTAGAAGATGTTGACCTTGTGCTTCTGTATCGTTTGCCAGAAACGTCCGGCGTCGGGAAAGGTCGGTATCCCCTCGAACACGACTTCGGTCGCGCCGACCGCGAGCGGTCCGTAGGTGATATAGGTATGTCCCGTCACCCAGCCGATGTCGGCGGTGCACCAGAAGACGTCCGCAGGCTTGATGTCGAACGTCCAGCGCATGGTCAGCATCGCCCACAGGAGAAACCCGCCGAGCTGTGCTGGACGCCCTTCGGCTTGCCGGTCGACCCCGACGTGTAAAGAATGAACAGCGGATGTTCCGCGCTCACCCATTCCGGCGGGCACGTGTCCGGCTGCTGCGAGACAAGCTCGTGCATCCACACGTCGCGCGGTGCGGCGAACGCGACCTTGCCGCCGGTTCGCTTGTAAACGATCGATGCTGCGAATCGCTTCGCATCCGCCGAGCGCGAGCGCCTCGTCGACGATGGCCTTGAGCGGCAGCGCCTTGCCGCCGCGCGCCTGCTCGTCGGCGGTGATGACCGCGACCGCACCGGCGTCGATGATGCGCTCCTGGAGCGACTTTGCCGAGAAGCCTCCGAATACGACCGAATGCGTCGCGCCGATCCGCGCGCACGCCTGCATCGCGACCACGCCTTCGATCGACATCGGCATGTAGATGATGACCCGGTCGCCCTTCTTGATGCCGAGCGATTTCAGCGCATTGGCGAAACGGCATACCCGATGGTAGAGATCCTGGTAGGTGACGCGGGTGACCGCGCCATCGTCGGCCTCGAAGATGATCGCGATCTTGTTCGCGTTGCCGTTTTCCAGGTTGCGATCGAGACAGTTGTACGAGACATTGAGCTGCCCGTCCTCGAACCATTTGTAGAACGGCGCGTTGGATTCGTCGAGCACTTTGCCGAACGGCTTGTGCCACGCCATCGTCTCGCGCGCGAGCTTCGCCCAAAAGCCCTAGTAATCCGATGCGGCCTCGGCGTTCAGACGGTCGAGCTCTGCCTTGGAGACATTTGCCTGCGCAGCAAATTCAGCCGGCGGGGCGAACATGCGCTTTTCGTGCGATACCGACTCGATCGTAGACATGTTGAAGTGCCTCCTTCGGGTTTGGTGTGCGCGTGTCAGCCTTGCGAGGTTCGGCAAGGCTTTGCGATACGAGGACCGTATCCAGTCTACCGGGTCGGCGATATCTGACGCAATTCGCGTCCGAGAGCCGGGCCGGCACCGCCCAGGACCTCGAGTCTATCGTAACTGCTGCCGTCGACCTTGATCAAGCGCGCGAGAACTCGGGTTCAGGCATCGCCGCGCAGGCGTATCCGCGAGAGAAGCGGCGCGCAAGGCGAAGCCGGCGGGCGATGCTAAAATTGTTGCTTCGGCGACCCAGCGGTCCGCGATTGCAAACGGACGCTTCAAAAACATCTTCCATGGCTGACCACTCCATCACGACCATCTCGCAGGAGTCGCTTATCCAAAGCGTCGCCGACGCGCTTCAGTACATCTCCGTATTACCACCCCGTCGACTACATCGAGGCGCTTGCGCAAGCCTACGCCGCCGAGGAGTCTCCGGCGGCGAAGGACGCGATTGCGCAAATACTGACCAACTCGCGCATGTCCGCCGAGGGACACCGGCCGATGTGCCAGGACACCGGCATCGTGGTCGCCTTCGTCAAGATCGGCATGGACGTCCGCTGGGACGACGCGACGATGTCGATCACCGACATGGTGAACGAGGGCGTGCGGCGGGCGTATCTCGACCCCGACAACACCCTGCGGGCATCGATCGTTGCCGATCCCGCCGGCGCGCGCAGGAACACGCGGGACAACACGCCCGCGGTCGTTCACTTCGACCTGGTGCCCGGCAACACCGTCGAGGTGAAGCTCGCGGCCAAAGGCGGAGGCTCGGAGAACAAGGCCAGGTTCGCGATGCTCAATCCGTCGGACTCGGTCGTCGACTGGGTGGTAAAAACGCTGCCGGGCATGGGTGCGGGCTGGTGTCCGCCGGGCATGCTCGGCATCGGCATCGGCGGCAGCGCGGAAAAAGGCGATGCTGATGGCCAAGGAAGCGTTGATGGAGCCGATCGATATGCATGCGCTCAAGGCTCGCGGGCCAGCGAACGCCACCGAGGAGCTTCGCATCGAGATCTTCGACGCGGCGAATGCGCTCGGCATCGGCGCCCAGGGCCTGGGCGGATTGTCGACCGTGCTCGACGTCAAGATTCTCGATTATCCGACGCACGCGGCGAGCAAGCCGGTGGGCATGATTCCCAATTGCGCGGCGACCCGCCATGCACACTTCACGCTCGATGGATCCGGCGCCGTCAAGCTCGATCCGCCGGACCTTGCGCGCTGGCCGGACGTGCACTGGACGCCGTCGCCCGCGTCGAAGCGGGTCCGACTCGACACCCTCACCCGCGAGGAAGTTGCCAGCTGGAAGCCGGGAGAGCGCTTGCTGTTGAGCGGCAAGATGCTGACCGGACGCGACGCGGCCCACAAGCGCATCGCGGACCTGTTCGCCGCGGGCAAGTCGCTGCCCCCGGTGTCGACTTCACCAACCGGGTGATCTTCTACGTCGGTCCCGTCGACCCGGTGCGCGACGAGGTGGTCGGGCCCGCGCGGGCCAACCACCTCGACCCGCATGGACAAATTCACCGAGATGATGCTGGCGAAGACCGGCTTGATCGCCATGATCGGTAAAGCCGAGCGTGGCCCTGCGGCCATCGAAGCGATCAAGAAGCACCGCGCGGCCTACCTCATGGCGGTCGGCGGCGCCGCCTATCTCGTGTCCAAGGCGATAAAGAGCCTCGCGCGTGGTCGCCTTCGCCGACCTCGGCATGGAAGCGATCTACGAGTTCGAGGTCAGGGACATGCCGGTGACGGTAGCGGTCGACGCCACGGGAACCTCGGTCCACCAGACCGGCCCCGCGAGTGGCAAGCGGAGGATCGGCAAGATTCCGGTTACCGTCGCCTAAAGCGCGCCGCCAGCGCCCGCGCTTGGGGCAGAGGAGTGCAGGAGCACCTGCCGGCGATGCTGCCACGCCGCCGGCCCGGCGCAGGCATACTCCATGCTTCTGAACTCTCTTCTGACCCTAGTATCCCGACGCACGACCACACGCGCGATGGCCAAGTACACCTCGCCCCTGAACGCGGACACCGTTTCGCCGCTCAATGCGCCGCCGGTGCGTCTAGGCCTGCAAACCAAGCTCAATTTGCTGGCCATCAGGCTGATCGTGGCCATTGCGATACTCATCAGCGCATACCTGATCCGGCAGCAGGTGGATCTATTTGACCGATCGCGCTGTGGGTCGTGGCTGGCCTGGCGCTCATCGCTATTATCATCACGCTGCTGCTCACGCGGCGGCTTGTCGCAGCACCGATTCGGCAACTGATGCGCGCCGTGCGCGCGGTCGGCGCCGGCAAGCTCGACGTCTACGTCCCGGTGACCTCGAGCGACGAGCTCGGCCTGCTGACGCACACCTTCAATCACATGACGCACCGCCTGTTCGAAGCGCAGGCCGAGGTCGCGACGCTATCAACGCACCCTCGAGGAGAAGGTCACCCAGCGCACCAAGGAGCTGGAGATCGCAACGCGCGCAGGCCTACAAGCTCGCGCAGCATCGATATCCTCACCGGCCTTCGAACCGCGCGTTGCTCAACCAGCGGCTCAGGCAAATCGTCGCTCAGGCGCGCGCGCGATGCAGGCACCAGGTGGCGTGCCTCGTTCCTCGACTTTCGATCACTTCAAGCGCATCAACGATACGCTCGGTCACGACGCGCGGGCGACCAGTTGCTGCAGGCGGTCGCGCAGCGGCGCTGACCAGCGCGGTGCGCGAGTCGGATACCGTGGCGCGTCTCGGCGGCGACGAGTTCGTGGTCATTCTTCCCGATCTCGACCCGGACAAGGCGACCGTTCGAGATCATGCAACGTCATCACCGCGTGCGCGAATCCTTCCTGGCGCCGTTTCGTCTGGCGCGATCAGACGCCGACGCTCGACCTGCTCGATCGGCGTGTCGGTGTACCCCGTCGACGCGGCAGATCCAGGCGCGGTGATCTAAGCAGGCCGACACCGCGATGTATGCCGCCAAGGATGCCGGTCGCAACGCTTACCGCTTCTACACCGCCGACATGAACGCTCGGGTGCAGGCGCGATCTGCAGCTCGAAACCGACATGCGCCGCGGGCTTGATGGACGACGAGATTCTTTCTTGTCTACCAGCCGCAAGTCGAAATGGCGAGCGGGCGGGCGTGCGGCGTGGAAGCGCTGCTACGGTGGCGCGATCCGCAGAGGGGCGTGATCGGGCCGAACGAGTTCATTCCCATCGCCGAGGAATCGGGAATGATCCAGGCGCTGGGTGCGCGAGTGCTGCGCGACGCCTGTCGCCAGGTCATGACCTGGCATCGGCAGAACATGATGCTGCGTCTGTCGGTGAATCTCTCGGTGCAGCAGCTGCAGCACGACAGCTGGCTGTCGATTGTCGAAGACGCCTTGGCCACTAGCGGCATGCCGGCGCGCTATCTCGATCTGGAGATCACCGAAGCGTGATCATCACCCATCCCGGAAAGGCGGTGGCGACGCTGATGAAGCTCGAAGCAGATGGGCGTGTCGATCACCGTCGACGATTTCGGGACCGGTTATTCGAACTTGTCTACCTCACCAGCCTGCCGATTCAGGCCATCAAGATCGACCAGCGTTTTGTCCACGGCCTGGAACAGAACAAGAACGACGAAGCAGTCACCCAGGCGATCATCGCCTTGTCGCACAGCCTGGGGCTTCGCGTCATCGCCGAAGGCGTCGAGACCGTCGCCCAGTTCGAATATCTCAGGAGCCACGGTTGCGAGGAGGCGCAGGGCTACCTGATCTCCCGTCCGCTCGAAGAGCCGGAGTTGCGGGCGTGGTGGAAAATGCAGGACGAGGAGAATCGCATTGTCGGTCGCCAAGGCGACATGTGGCGGCAAGACCGCAGCAAGTGACGCATCGTTCAAGAGCAAGACGCGTAGCGTCGCAGCGATTGGTCACGGATGCGTCATCTCAGACGGGGATCCATGTGCCTGGTGAGAACCAATGGTCCGCTTTCGGGAGATACGAGCGTCAGGAATCGAGCGTCATGTTGTTGGCAATGCTCGATCTAGACGCAGCACTGGGGATTAGTGCTGAAGATCGGCCGGCTGTGTCGATGTCGCGCGAGACGCCCGCGTCGTCGATGCTCGATGAGCTGCAGCTCCCGTTCGTGCGCGCGGACAATCGCTTTCGCTCCCTCGTCGCCAGACAGCGCCGCGAGCTCACCGTAGTAACGCCGCGAAAATCCCACCGGATGGCCACGCACACCGTGGTGCGAGGCAGCGACGCAGCGCGGACCCGGATTCGAGTGCGTCGACGATACGCTGCGTTGTCGCCACCTGGATCCACGGCATGTCGGCGAGCGCGATTACCCAAGCTTTCGCGAGCGGCGTCGCACGGATCGCCCAGGCGAGGCTTTGCCCCATGCCAAGTGCGGCGTAGGTGCAGAACGTCACCTCCGCGCCGTTGTCCGAAAGCGCCTCCGCGAGCGCCTGGTCGCCGGGGCGCACGACGAGCGACGACGCAAGTCGACGCACGCAGCGAGGTTGATCAATGCGCGCACGCCGTGGCGGCGTGCCGTCTTCGAGCAGCGCGAGCAGCTTGTCGCCGCCGAAGCGCGAAGCGCTTCCCGCGGCGAGAAGGATGCCGACGCGATCGGATCGTCCGGCGCCACAGTCACTCGGAAGCAGAGCCGGAACCTGCCGTCCCTGACGATGATCAGCACTCTGGCCCGCTCGTCCATGCCGTTGTGTGATTCGTCGGACTCATGTTGAACACGCCCTGGCATCCGGTGATGTCTCGCTGCTGCTCCAGCGCGTCGCGCAGCGCAGTGCGGAACGCTTCGGTTCCCGGCTTGGCGAGTCTTGAGCGCGACGGGAATAGCCTGCTGCAGCAATAGTCCCGCATCGTAGGTATTGGCTCCAAACGTCGCCGAGCCGCTGCCCGAACTGCTTCTCGTACGCGTTGATGTAGAGGCGAGCGCGACCTTTTTGATCGGGTCAGTCGGCGCGATATCGTCGATGACCAGCATCGACCCCGCGGCGAGCACCGTTCCCTCGACTTTTCCCTTGCCGAGCCTGATGAATTCGTCGGTCGCGACGGCGTGCGTCTGATAGATGCGTCCCTTGTAGGACTGGTCGTAGAGCGTCGCCTGCGGCAGCATCGGCGGGTCCGCCGACCGCCGCGATCAGCACCGCGTCGGGCTTGGTCGAGATCATCTTCAGCACCTGTCCGGTCACGCTCTGGTCGGTGCGCGCAGAGCGCTCGCTGGCAACGATGCGGATGCCAGCTCTTTTCGGCGAGGCCGCCGAACACCTTGTTACCAGTTCTCGCCGTATGGATCGTTGAAGCCGATGAACGCCACCGTCTTCACGTTGTTTTTGAGCATGTGCTTGATCAGCGCGGCGGCGATCAGATCGTCGTTCTGCGGTCGTCTCGAATACCCACCGTCTCTTGGCGTCGATCGGCTCCACTACCGACGATGTACCCACCGATCGCCAGCATCGGCACCTTGTTCTCGGCGATGATGTCGAGGATCGCCAGCGCATTCGGCGTCGTCGACGGGCCGATCAGCGCATCGATGCTGGTCTTCGCTGATGAGCTTCTTGGCGTTCTGACACCGCGCGGGTGGTATCCGCCACCGTCGTCAAGCTGAATGTATTCGACGCTGGCATCGCCGATTTTGCGTGGCAGAGAGCTCGCCGGTGTTCTTTGCGGGATGCCGATGCCGCAGTGGTCGGGCCGGTGGCCGGAGACCATCAGCCCGATCCGGACCTGTGCCATCGCGCTGGGCTGACGCCAAACAGCGAATGCGGCGGTGATGGATCACCCAGCAGCTTCGAACGCAGTCTCTGCCTCCTGGGGTCGCGCAGAGATGGGCATGCTACTGCCGTCCGCCGCTGCGCTACAAGCGCCTAAGTCCGCTTCCAGGCGAACTGACCGGCGGCAAAGCCCGATGACCACGCCCACTGAAAGTTGATGGCCGCCCAGATGCCCGGTGACATCGACGACCTCGCCGATGAAATACAAACCCGGAACGCGCTCCGCCTCCATCGTCTTCGACGAGATTGCGCGCGTGTCGACGCCGCCCAGCGTCACCTCGGCCTTGTTGTAGCCCAGCGTTCCGGAGGGCAGCACCGACCAGTCGTTGAGCGCAGCGCCAATCTCGGAGAGGCGCTTCTCGCCCAACGATCTGATCGGACCGGCCGCCTGCTGCCCGCGTCCATCCTGCAGGCTCCGCTGCTGCGCAAATCGATGCGGCAGGCGTTGCGCGAGGAGGCTCGCCACGCCTGCCGTACGCGTCCGCTCGCTTGCCAGCCAGGCGCTTGCGTCGAATCCCGGCAGGAGGTCGACGTGAAGCAGATCGCCGCCCTTCCAGTAGGACGAAGCCTGCAGGATCGCAGGTCCCGACAGGCCGCGGTGCGTGAACAGCAGATTCTCGCGAAACCTGCCGCCATTGCACGACACCTCCGCGTCGATCGACACGCCCGAAAGATCGCCATAACGCTGCGAGCGTCGCCGGGTCAATGCCAGCGGCACCAGCGCCGGCTTGGGCGGGACTACGTGCGACCCCGAACTGCTCGGCGATCCGATAGCCGAAGGGCGTGGCGCCGATTTTCGGAACCGTCAGACCGCCGGTGGCGACGACCAGCGATGCGGCCCGAACCGCGCCGCTGCGAGGTCGAAACGACAGAATCGCGTCATGCTCGCGCTTGACGGCCTCGCCACGGAGCACGGGACGCGCCATTCGACCGCGGCACGCTCGCACTCCGCGCGCAGCATGGCGATGATTTGCCGCGCCGAGTCGTCGCAAAACAGCTGGCCCAGCTTTTTTTCGTGCCAGGCGATGCCGTGGCGCTCCACCAATGCGACGAAGTCGCGCGGCCCGTAACGAGCGAGCGCGGAGCGGCAGAAGTCGGGATTCTGCGACAGGAAGTTCGTCGCGTCGGAGTGAATGTTGGTGAAGTTGCAGCGCCCGCCGCCGGAGATGCGGATCTTCTCGCCGACGATCGGGTAGTGCTCGATGAGCACTACGCGGCGGCCGCGCTGGCCCGCCTGCGCCGCGCACATCATGCCGGCAGCGCCGGCGCCGATCACGATGACGTCGCACGACGCGGTGCGCGCCGCAGTCAATGCCCGGGCGCCTCATGCGCCACTCGCGTCGGGCATCACCAACGTGCCGCGCTCAGGGCTCGAAGAATTCGCGTACCTTGTCGAACCAGTTCTTCGCGCGCGGGCTGTGTGCGCTCGGGATCCTGCGGTTGATCGCCTCGAACTCGCGCAGGAGCTCCTTCTGGCGCGCGGTCAGCTTCACCGGCGTCTCGATCGCGACGTGGCAAAACAGGTCGCCGTGCACCGCTGCTGCGCACCGCCCTTGATGCCTCTTGCTTGCGCAGTCGGAAGACCTGGCCGGTCTGCGTCTCCGCGGGGATCTTGATCTTGGCGTGGCCGTCGAGCGTCGGGATCTCGATTTCGCCGCCCATGCGCCGCGGTCGCGAAACCGATCGGCATCTCGCAGTGAAGATCGTTACTCTCGCGCTGGAATACCGGATGCTGCTTGCAGGATTGACGACCACGTAGAGGTCGCCGTGACGGACCGCCGTTCGAGTCCGCCTCGCCTTCGCCGGCGAGCCGGATGCGATCGTCGTGATCGACGCCGGCCGGGATCTTGACCGACAAGCGTCTTGCTGCTTCTGATGCGCCCCGCGCCGCTGACACGTCGCGCATGGCTCGGCGCACGATCTTGCCGCGTGCCGTGGCATTGCGGACACGTTTGCTGGATCGAGAAAAAGCCCTGCGACACGCGCACCTGCCCCTGACCGTTGCAGGTCGGACAGGTCTTGGGCTGCGTTCCGGGTTTGGCGCCGCTGCCGTGGCAAGTCTCGCACTCTTCCATTGCCGGAATGCGGATCTTGGCTTCGGTGCCGCGCGCTGCCTCTTCGAGCGACAGCTCGAGGTTGTCAGCGAAGGTCGGCGCCGCGGAAGACGCCGCTGCCGCGGCCGCGGCGCCGCCCTGGCCGCCGAAAATCTCGCCGAAGATGTCGCCGAAGGCGTCGGCGAAACCGCCGAAACCCTCCGCACCGCCGCCGAAGCCGCGCGCCGCGGCGCCGAAGCCGGCAGAAGCATCGACGCCGGCGTGCCCGAACTGGTCGTAGGCCGCGCCGCTTGCGAGCGTCGGTGCAGGACCTCGTACGCTTCCTTCGCCTCCTTGAATTTCTCTTCCGAGCCCTTGTCGTCCGGATTGCGGTCCGGATGATGCTTCATCGCCAGCTTGCGATAGGCCTTCTTGATGTCCTCGTCGGACGCGTCGCGATTGACGCCGAGTGTCGTGTAGTAGTCGCGCTTAGCCATTCTTCAGCTTTCCCCAACCTCAATCGCTCGCAAGTCGCGTTGCCAATCACAGCAAGCGGCCTGAGTTAAGTCGGCGCGACAGCGCGACGCCTCAACTCGGCCAGATATCACGATCGACCGGGCGGGCGGGACTGACGGCGATATTCGTCGCCGCCATCTGCCCGGCCCGGCGACGCGATATCACTTCCGTCTTTGACTTCCGTAAACTCCGCGTCGACCACCTTCTCCTCGCCACCTTCGCCCGCTCCGCCCGCGCTTCTGCGCCCCACCCTGAGGATTGGCAGCGGCCTGCGCCTCCGCCTGCGATTGCGCGTACATCGCTTCGCCGAGTTTCTGCGACGCCGTCATCAGCGCCTGCGCCTTCGCTTCCATCGCGTCCTTGCTCGCGTCCGCTGTCCTTGAGCAGCTCCTCGGCCTCCTTCAACGCGGCCTCGATCTTGCCCTTCTCGTCGGCGCCGACCTTGTCGCCGTACTCGGTCAGCGACTTCTTGCACGCTGTGCACCAGCGCGTCGAGGCTGGTTGCGCGCCTGCACGGTCTCCAGCATCTTCCGATCGTCCTCGGCGTGCGCCTCGGCGTCCTTCACCATCCGCTGGATCTCGGTCTCGTTCAGGCCCGACGAGTTCGCCTTGATGGTGATCTTGTTTTCCTTGCCGGTCGCCTTGTCCTTCGCGTTGACGTGCAGGATGCCGTTGGCGTCGATGTCGAAGCGTGACCTCGATCTGCGGCATGCCGCGCGGCGACGGCGGAATGCCTTCCAGGTTGAACTGGCCGAGGCTCTTGTTGCCCGACGCCGACGTCGCGCTCGCCCTGCAGCACGTGGATCGTCACCGCGCCTGATTGTCGTCGGCGGTCGAGAACACCTGCTGCGCCTTGGTCGGGATGGTCGTGTTCTTCTGGATGAGCTTGGTCATCACGCCACCCAGCGTCTCGATGCCCAGCGACAGCGGCGTCACGTCGAGCAGCAGCACGTCCTTGACGTCGCCCTGCAGCACGCCGCGCCTGGATCGCCGCGCCCACCGCGACCGCCTCGTCGGGGTTCACGTCCTTGCGCGGCTCCTTGCCGAAGAACTCCTTCACCTTGTCCTGCACCTTCGGCATGCGCGTCATGCCGCCGACCAGGATCACGTCGCCGACGTCGGACAGCTTGACGCCGGCGTCCTTGATCGCGATCCGGCACGGCTCGATCGTGCGCTCGATCAGATCCTCGACCAGCGACTCGAACTTGGCGCGCGTGATCTTGATCGACAGGTGCTTCGGACCCGACTTGTCGGCCGTGATGTAGGGCAGGTTGATTTCGGTCTGCTGCGAGCGACGACAGCTCGATCTTCGCCTTCTCCGCCGACTTCCTTCAGCCGCTGCAGCGCCAGCACGTCGTTCTTGAGGTCGACGCCCTGGTCGCTTCTTGAACTCGGTGACGATGTAGTCGATCAGGCGCTGGTCGAAGTCCTCGCCGCCGAGGAACGTGTCGCCGTTGGTCGGACATGCACCTCGAACTGGTGCTCGCCCTCGACACTGGCGATCTCGATGATCGAGATGTCGAACGTGCCGCCGCCCAGGTCGTAGACGGCGATCTTGCGATCGCCTCTCCTTCTTGTCCATGCCGAAGGCGAGCGCCGCGGCGGTCGGCTCGTTGATGATCCGCTTGACCTCGAGGCCGGCGATGCGGCCGGCGTCCTTGGTCGCCTGGCGCTGCGAGTCGTTGAAATACGCCGGGACGGTGATCACGGCCTCGGTGACTTCCTCGCCGAGATAGTCCTCGGCGGTCTTTTTCATCTTGCGCAGGATTTCGGCCGACACCTGCTGCGGCGCGATCTTCTTGCCGCGCACCTCGACCCAGGCGTCGCCGTTGTCGGCCTTGACGATCTTGTAGGGCATCAGGTCGATGTCCTTCTGCACTTCCTTCTCCTCGAAGCGCCGGCCGATCAGCCGCTTGACCGCGTAGATCGGTGTTCTTGGCGTTGGTGACGGCCTGCCGCTTCGCCGGACGCGCCGACCAGGATTTCGCCGTCTTCCTGATAGGCGACGACCGAAGGCGTCGTGCGCGCGCCTTCCGAGTTCTCGATCACCTTGGGCTGTGCCGCCTTCCATGATGGCGACGCAGCTGTTGGTGGTGCCGAGGTCGATGCCGATGATCTTGCGCCATGATTTTCAATCCTCCGATGCCGGAAATAGGGTTGCCTGTGCGCTAGGTGGGGTTTGGCGGCGCGAATCAGCACGATTGCCGTGGAATCGCGCGCGTTTATTGGTTGCCCTTGGCGACGGTCTACCAGCGCCGGGCGCAGCGTTGCGGTCGTTGATCAGGTAGCCCTTCTGGAACACGTTGACGACGGTGTTAGGGGGCTGCGCCGACTCGACCATCGTCATCGCCTGGTGGCGGTGCGGGTCGAGATTTCTCGCCGACCGGGTTGAGTTCGACGACCTGCGCCCGATCGAACGCCGACTGCAGCGCCTTCAGCGTGAGGTCGGCGCCAGGACTTCAGCGTTTCGGTCGAGACGTTCTCGGCGGCGAGCGTCTCAGCCCAGTGCATCCTTCACCGGCAGCAGGTCCTCGGCGAACTTCTCGACGGCGTACTTGTGCGCGCGCGCGACGTCGGCCTGTGCCTGCTTGCGGACGTTGTCCGTCTCGGCCCGGCGCGCGCAGGAACGCGTCGCGAAGGCCGGCGACTTCCGACTCGGCCTTCTTGAGCAGGTCCGCCAGGTCGGGAGCGGGTCCGCCGGGGCGGCGTCAGTCGACTCTGTACCGCTGGACGACGAAGCCCATCACCAGCCGAAGAGGCCGGCAGGTCGTGCGAATTCGGGTCGTTAGAGGTCATCGGTTCGGGAAGAAATCTCGTAGCGACTTCAGTAACATACGCAAAATGGGGTCTTTCGCGGGCGTTTCCAATCGCCCACGGCGAAGAAATGTGCGTGAATGACGGGCTGCAGGACGCCGGAACGGCGCGTCGGCCCTGCAACGCTACCGGACTTTACCGCTGCTAAAGTCCGGCTCTGTCGCGATGGCCAGCGCCGCCGGGCCGATCGATTCCACGATCTTTCGCCGGAGCTCGACCGAGAGCCGCCAGGAGTAGCCTCTTCGAGCGCCATGTCGGTGGCTTCCAGCACACGGCGTATGAGCGAAGCCCGCTCGAGCGCATCTCGCATATTGGTGCAGTTCAGTCGTCCGAACAATGGCGCGTAGACCACGGCGGAGTTGGCGAAACGCAGCTCCGGCGCGATTGCGCCCGGCCACGCTGCTTGCGGGTACCTGGTCCGATGTCCGGCTTCCTTCAACGGAGCATCCGGACCCGGGCGTTCCCGCCGCTTTGCAGCATGCCTCGCGCGATCCCGATCTCCTGCGCAAGGATGATGGCGGTGGACACGTTCGCGGCGCCGCTCGAGGTTGATCAGTCGCTCCGAGGTCGATCTTGCGGACGGCGTCATGTCGGCGAGGACCTTCGGAGCGATCTCGCATCGCCCGTTGTGACCCTTCCGGCGTCGACCCGGCAATTTCGAGCGCCGTGACACGCGCTTGCCCAAGGGCTGTCGAGCCACTTCAGCCATCACTTCCGTGTCTCCGCTCGGCAGCAACGCGACGAGTTGCGAGCGCACCGACGCGATGAGCCGGTCGGCCCCGTAGGCCACTTTCACGGCGTTTCGCAGGCGCTCGCGTTGTCCGGGGTGAGCTTGGCGCGCTGGCGGCTGCGGCTGCGGCTGCGCCTCCACGCGATCGATGCCGCGGAGCATTCCGCCCTCGATCTGGCGCGATCACGCGGTCGAGGCCCGACTTCTGCATGTATGCATCCCAAGCGCACTCGATTGCGCGAGGGCCGGCGGCAGCGGCGAAGCGCGACGCACGCGAAGCACGCCGACGAACAAACCTGCAGCGAAGCTGTTGTTCACGATCACTCCAGCAGTCGACGCCAGCAACCGAGTATCGCCTTTGGCGCGCAGCGAATCGGTGCGGCTCCCAGCGGCCCTCGCGCGCGCAATCGTCAGCGCGCGGGCGTCGGTATCGGGCGGCGCGTCGAGCCAGCCTTCCAGGTTGCGCATCGCGATGTCGGTCATCGCGGCGATCCACGCCGGATGACCGTTGAGACACGGGATCGCGCGAAGCTCCTTCCGCCTGCCTTCTCGAACATCGCGCGGCCCTCGATGCCGATCTCCTCAGCGTCTCGAGGCAATCGGCGACGAAGCCCGGACAAGAATACGTCGACGCGCCGAAGTCCGTCTTTCGCCAGCGCGACGACCTTATCGCCGGTCGTACGGCTGCAGCCATTGCGGCACGGCCGAAGCGCGACTGGAACGCGAGCGTCCACTGCGGGTCGGCGAGGCCGAGCTCGCGCGCGAGCTGGCGCGCCGGTCGCGTGACACTGGCAGTGATATGGGTCACCCAGGTCGAGCGTGCGCTTCGGCAGGCCGTGGAACGACAACACCAGATGCTCGCCGCGCCCTTCCTTCATCCAGAAGTCGTTGACCACCTGCGCCAGCGCGCGGATGTAGCCGCGATCGCGTGGAAGCGCATCGACGAAGCGCAGGCCGCGGCACCCACCGCACGCCGCCCATGTGCTCGGCCACCGCGTCGATGACCGTCCCGGTCGTGCTCGCGGCGTACTGCGGATAGAGCGGGAACACCAGGATCTTCTCGGCGCCCGCGGCGCGCACTCGTCGATTGCGCTGCCTATCGACGGATTGCCGTAGCGCATGCCGAGCTCGACCGGGCAGAAGTCGCGACGGCAATCCGAGCGCCTTCAAGCCGCTCGCCGAGCGCCCCGCAGGCAGCAACGCACGCTGCCGCAGCGAGTGAACGAGGAGCGGCGAACCGTCCTTGGTCCAGATCTGCTGGTACTTCGCCGCAGATTTACGCGGCCGCGACGCGCAGGATGACGCCGTAGAGCAACGGCTTCCAGATCGCGGCGGGATCTCGACCACCCGCGGATCGGAAAGGAACTGCGCGAGATACCGGCGCACCGCGCGGACGGGCGTTGGCGCGTCGGGCGTCCCGAGGTTGACGAGGAGCACGCCGATCCTGGGCGCGCGATCGTGCGCGAACGGTGGCTCCGCGTCGATGGCGCGGCATCGATTCAGTGCCGGCGCCTTTGGCAGATTCGTCACGCCGGCGCGTTCGACCGCGCCATCCACGCGTCAGGCTCTTGCGCGCCTGCGCGCGGATCGCTTATTCACCGCGCGCGTCCAGCCGAGCGCCGCGCCCTTGGCGCCCAGCGCCATCCGGCTCCAGCGCCACAGGTCGAAGCGGTGTCGTGCTGGCGCAGGATGCGGCCGTCGTCGTCGAACTCGAACGTCGCGTCGATGACGTTGTGGACAGGGCGGCCGGTCGCGCGTGAACGGTACCAGCGCCTCCCAGTGCGCGCGACCGCGGTCGCCGTCGGCAGTCGATGTCGCGCGCCTCGACGCGCAGATCCTTGCCGCGCTCGCAGAGCATCGCCCACATCGCGCCGATCTCGGCCCGCATGCAATTCGAACACCGGGTCGACGAAGTGCGCGTTCGGGCGCGTAGCACGCGGCCATGGCCGCGCCGTCGCGCCGCGCGAGCGCCGCGCGTAGAACCGTTCGATCACCTGCGCGTTGGCGTTTGTCATGCCGCCGTACTCACTCGTCAGAAAGCTGCTGCGAAAGCGCGTTGGACAGGAGCTTGGACGGTCAGGTCGACGATCGGGATGACGCGCTCGTACGCCATCCGCGTCGGGCCGATGACGCCGAGCGTGCCGATCACCTGGCCGTTCGCCTCGTACGGCGCGGTGACGACGCTCATCTCGTCGAGCGGCGCCAGCCCGGACTCGCCGCCGATGTAGATCTGACACGCCCTGCGCCTTCTGCGAGATGTCGAGCAGATGCAGCAGCGAAGTCTTCTGCTCGAACAGGTCGAACAGCTGGCGCAGGCGCTCCATGTTCGACGCGAGATCGTGCGCCGTCGAGCAGGTTGCGCTCGCCGGTGACCACGCAGCGTCTCGCCTGCTGCAGCGCGCCCTCGCCCGACGTCGACCGCCGCCGGACATCAGGCCGCGCGATGTCGTCGCGCAGCGCGTGCAGCTCGTCGCGCCGAACCGCTCGCGGATCGCGGGAACGACTGGCCGGCGAAGTGCTGGTTGAAGTAATTGGTCGCCTCGATGAGCTGCGAGTGCGTGTAGGCATGGTCGGTGTGCAGGATGCGGTTCTGCACGTCGCCGTCGCGACGTCACGACGATCAGGAGCACGCGGCGGCTCGGACAGGCGCAGGAACTCGAGGTGGCGGAACGGCGGCTCGCGCCGCCGCGGCGTCATCACCACGCCGGCGAAGTGCGTGAGCTGCGACAGCAGCCGACGCGGCCGCGTTGACGAGCTGCTGCGGGCGATCGGCGGTGAGGCCGCCTTCGAGCCGGTTGATCTCCACGCTGCTCGAGCGGCTTCACCACCATCAGGCTGTCGACGAAGAAGCGATAGCCCTTGGGCGTCGGCACGCGGCCCGCGGACGTGTGCGGGCTCGCGATGAAGCCCATCTCCTCCAGGTCCGCCATCACGTTGCGGATCGTCGCCGGCGACAGCTCGAGCCCGGAGTGCTGCGACAGCGCGCGCGAGCCGACCGGCTGCCCGTCGGCGATGTAGCGCTCGATCGAGCATCTTGAGCAGGAGCGGCGGCGCGCGGGTCGAGCATGCGGGCTATCTTCAGGGGCGCGTCGATGCGCCGACAGCCTCGTCGAGCGCGGCTCAGCCGGCCGCAGCGTCGGCCGGATGGCGAAGCGGAGCGTCGCGGGGCGCTGTGGTTTAATCGGCTGCCATGCCCGCGCCCGCCCGCACGCTTCCCCCGCGTCGCGCTCGTCGGACGCCCTGGACGCCGGACCTCAGCCGCGCCGCTCGGCGCGCCTCGCGGCATTCCTCGCGGCACGCGGTCACCAGGTCGTGCTCGACGCCGGACACAGCCGCAGCGCGCGCCGACGGGCCACGGATGTCGCCACCGTCGATCGCTCGGCGCTGGGCGCCCGCGCCGACCTCGCCATCGTGCTGGGCGGCGACGGGACGATGCTCTCGATCGCGCGCCGGCTCGCGCCGCACGACGTCCCGCTGATCGGCGTCAACCAGGGCCGCCTGGGCTTCCTGACCGACATTCCGCTCGCGCGCGATGGAGCGCGACGCTCGAGCGCGATGCTCGACGGCCGCTACGTCGAGGAGCGCCGCACGATGCATCGCGACCACCGTCGAGCGCGCGAACGGCGCGCGCGAGCGACGCATCTGGCGCTCAACGACGTCGTGGTCAACCGCGGCGCGCGCGGCAGCATGATCGAGTGCGCGGTCGAGATCGACGGCCGCTTCGCCTACGCGATGCGCGCCGACGGCATCATCGTCGCGACGCCGACCGGGTCGACCGCGTACGCGCTGTCGGCCGGCGGCCCGATCCTCGCCCGCGCTGTCGCGCGTTCGCGCTGGTGCCGGTCGCGCCGCACGCGCTCACGCATCGGCCGATCGCGCGTGCCGGACGCGCAGCCGCATCACGATCGCCGTCAATCGCGGCAGCGACGCGACCGTGTCCACTGCGACGGCCAAGCGCATTTCGCGCTCGCCGAAGGCGACCGCGTCGTGCGCCGTCCGCGCGGATCACAGCGCGCGCTTCCTCGCATCCCGGAAGGCCACGACTATTTCGCGATGTCCGCGAAAAGCTCCACTGGAGCGAGACGCCGAGCGCATCCGCAAATCGGAACCGCCATCCGGGTCAGATACGCAGCTAATGAACCAATGGCGTTTCTCCCTGGTCGGAAAGAGTCGGCGTATCGACCCCGCGCTGCGCCTGCTGTCCATTCGCAATTTCGTCGTGGTCGACGGCGCTCGACGCTCGAGGTCGAGCCGGGCTTCACGGTGCTCACCGGCGAGACCGGCGCGGGCAAGTCGATCCTCCTCGACGCGCTGGCCTGCTGCTCGGCGACCGCTTCGAGTTGCGCAGCTGCGGCCGGGCGCGACGCGCGCCGAGCTCGCGGCCGAGTTCGCGGTCGCGACGCTCCCGGCGTCGGCGCCTGGCTCGGCGGAACGAAGGCATCGCGGCCGAGCGACGGCGAGGTGCTGCTGCGCCGCGTACTCGACGCGCAGGGCAGCGAGCCGCGCGTGGATCAACGGCCGCCCTGCGACGCTCGCGCAGCTCAACGACGCTCGCGAGCGTCTGGTCGAGCCTCGCACGGCCAGCACGCGCACCAGCGCTCGCCGCGCCGAGGCGCAGCGCGCGCTTCTCGATGCATTCGGCGGTTTCGCCACGCTGGCACGCGAGGTCGGCGCGACGCTGGCGCGCATGGCAGGCGGTTCGGCGGCAGTCGCGTCGATGCCGCTGCCGGCGCGGCGGAGCCGTCCGCGTCGGGCGCGCCTTCCTCGACGCGCGCCACCGCGAGATGCCTGCGGCGCTCCGCGTGCACCGCGCAGGCGAGTGGGCGAGCCGCCGGCCGCGACAGTCAAGCGCCTGCGCGAACGCCGCGACGCTGTTGACACCGCGACGCACGTGCGGTTGTGGCCGCCGGCGCGCTCGACGCGATCTGTCCGACGCGCGCTCACGCGCCGCGTCGCGTCACTGGCGGCCGCGGCTGCGCGCGGCCGCCGCCGCGCCACGACTCCGGCAGTTCAAGCCGAGGTCGCCGCGCTCGTCGAGCTCCGCAGCCGGCGATCCAGGCTCGGCGAGGCGGCGCGCGCGCTGCGCGACTATCGCCGCCGCCTCGATCTCGACCCCGCCGGAGCTCGCGCGCGGTCGACGAGCGCCTCGCGGCGCTGCACGATACGTCGCGCGCAAGCGCGCGCGTCCGCTCGACGCGCCGCTGCCCGCACTCCTCGCGTCGAAACCGAGACGCGACTCGCCGAGCTCGCCGCGGCCGCGCGACGCCGGCGCGCTCGCGCGCAGCGCGCGACAGGCCGCCGAGGCGCTTCCTCGCGCTCGGCGGAGCCGCTGTCGTGCGAAAGCGCCGCTTCGCCGCCACCGAGCTTTCGCGCACCGCGTCACCGCGGCGATGCAGCACGCTCGCGATGGCCGGCGGCCGCCCGAGATCGCGCTCGACGCCCGCGACCGCGCCTGCCGCGTCAATGCGGCCTCGACGCCCTCGAGCTTCCGCATCGCCGCGCGCCATCCGCGAAGCAGCCGCTCGGGCTCCCTGGCGCGCGTCGCGTCGGGCGGCGAGTTGTCGCGCATCGGCCTCTGCGATCCAGGTCGCGAGCGAGCGACGCTCGCGCCACGTGCTCGACGCTCGTGTTCGACGAGGTCGACGCCGGCATCGGCGCGGCGCCGTCGCCGCCACCGTCGGGTGCCGCTGCAAGCGCCTTCGGCCGCGAGCGCCAGGTGCTGGAAGTGTCACCCATCTGGCGCAGGTGGCGGCGCATGCCGATCGGCACCCGCGCGTGACGAAGGCCGGCCGCGGCAACGGCGTCGCCACGACGCTCGAGGCTGGATGGCGCGGCGCGCGTCGATGGTTCGGCGCGTATGCTTTCGGCAGCGAAATCACCGCGAAGACGCGCGCGCCCATGAAGGAGCTTCATGAGCAGCATCGCCGCTACGCCTGACACAGTCGATTCTCGCCGGTATGTCGGCTGATGCCGGCGCCCGCCGTTGCTCGGCGTGCTGGGATCGACTCGTCGAACAATCCGTCGCCCACTCCTGACTGCGCGCCGCCGTCTGCCGGTGCTCGACCGCTAACGCGCCGTGGCGCCGTCGCCGGCGTGTGGCGGCGGGACGCGCCGCCCTGGAAAGCGGCGTGCCCGGCGTCGCCGACGTCGCAACCGGGCCGGTCGATGACGCTCGACGACTACCGATCCGCAGCATCACGAAGTCGTTCGTGGTGACGGCAGGCGCTGCTGCTGCTCGCGCGTGACGGCGCGCTGTCGCTGGACGACCTGATCGGCACGTATGCAGCCTGGGCATCCCGAACGGGACAGGATCACGCCGGACACAGCTCGCCAATGTGAAAGCTGGCGTCACAAGAGCTACACCGGCATCCTGGCGTTCGTCGAAGAGTCTTCATCGAGCACCCCGAGCGCGTGTGACCGACGCGGAGATCGTGGCCAACGCGATTCCAGCGTCGCCGGTGTTCGACCCGGTGCAGTAATGACTTCGATGTTAAATACGAACACGATCCTGATCGAACATGGTCATCGAGAAGGTGGCGAAGGTGATCGCTCGCCGCCGCTGTGGCGCGCACCGAGCCGCTGTTTGCGCTCCACTTCGTATCCATCCGCGATCGATCTGCCGAGTCCGCACCTCGCTTCCCTTTACGGTGGCCAATCGCTCCGCAGGACCGCCCATTTAGCCTCCTTTCTGGGTTCTGGGACCCCAGCGGCTGGCGCGGCGGGGGCGATGGTGTCCACGCTCGACGACCTCGGGGTGTGGGGTGAAGCTCGGCACCGGCCGCCTGCTAACTCCGGCGCTGCAAGCTGCGGCTGCACCGCGTCCTGTGACGGACGGCCTGGTGTATGACCACTACGGTCTCGGCATCGGCGATCCACGGCTACCGGGGCCACACCGGGAGGCGCTCGGCTTCCAGGTGCGGCCGCGATGTACCATCCGGAGCGCGGCATCACGATCGCCGTGTTATCAACGCGACCCCCGCCACAGCGAAGGCCGCCCGGACAGGCGATCGCGGAGGCATCTTCGCTGGCGGACGCCGTCGGTCAGTAGCGGCGCCCGCGCTCAGACGCGCGCGCACCGGCCTGACCGAGCGCCGCGAGTTTGGCCCGAGGTCGGTCTTCGCGACTCGCGCGCGGCGGAAACGTGCCGGTGTGACGACCGCCTGAAGCGGGTGGCGGCGCTGAGGGCCCGCCGGCCCCTGACCCAGTGCTTGATGCGCCGTGCGTCGCCGAGCCGCGTGAATCCTGCCGCCCGAGTCCGGGCAGCTAATGACCATGATGCGCTGGTCGCGATGTTGGCGAGCATCACCAGGCAGCGGCCGGCCTCGCGGATGTAGCCGGTCTTCTGAGCCTGGATGTCCCACGCCGTGTTCTTCACCGCCAGCGCGTTCGAGCCGTTGAAGCCGAGCATGTGGTCGGCAGGAGAGACTCGACACGCGGTGTGGGTCGAGAACCTGCGGATCGTCGGATACTGGGCGGCGGCCTGCACGGAGGCTGGCGAGATCGTTCCGCCGAATGACACGTTGTCGGCGGAGAGTCCCGTGGGTCGGGAGTGGAAGCGGCGTGCGCGTCATGCCGGAGCGCCATCGCCTTGCGGTTCATCGCGGCGACGAACGCGTCAGCCATGCCGATGGGACGCCGCGCCAGTTGACGACGCCAGGCGTTCCTCCGGACCATTGTCGCGTAAGTTGCAGCATTCGCCGTGACAGCAGCGTCGAGCCCCGAAGCGCAGTCGCGATAATGCGCCCCGATAAACTGAGGTCCGTAGGCGTCGATGTCCAGCATCTCGTCCACTACTGATTGGCGTCGAGCACGACCATCGGCGGTCATCAGCTTGAGTGACCGACGCGATCGGCGTGATCGTCGTCGGCGGCCTTCGTGGCATGGCGCGCGAGTGCCCTGCGCGGCGGTGTCGAACGATCCACCAGCGGCGTTCGGTCGCGACGCCGAGCCGCAATCTCGCCGGGACGTCGCGCGTCACGTCCGACGCGAATGCGGTCGCCGGCGTTATTCGGCCGCCGCCCACACGGGACAGGCGACGCCGACTAGCGCAGACAAACAAAGCGGTAGGCGAGCGCTCATTAAGCGCATCGACTCGATTCATGCAGCAGCCGTTGGCCCACATCGGCGTGAACCCGGTCAGTCACACCGGCGATGCTCAAACCGCCTTAGGCGTGCTACGTCAACGCCGCTGCGGGTTACCGCGGGCTGACAAGCCGGGCGCTAGGCCGTCGACCGGGGCATCCGCGACGCCCCGGGACGCCCGTTGCGCGCCGAGCAGTGAGCCTGAGCCCCTGGCGCGCGCTCGCTGAGCTGCAGCCGCCCACATCCGCGCGCGCACGCCGTCCGCTTCCAGCGGATGCAAGCATCCGCGTGCGTCCCTGCGTGCTCGACGACGCGCCCGCCGCTCGAGCACGACGATCTCGATCGGCGTCGACGATCGTCGACAAGGCGGTGCGCGATCGTGAGCGTCGTGCGGTCGCGCGCGACTCCTGCGCGAGCTTCGCCGATAGTCGCCTCCGATTCGCGAGTCGAGCGCGGACGTCGCCTCGTCGAAGATCAGGATCGCGCGGATCCTTGCAGGAGGGTGCGCGCGATCGCGACGCGCTGCTTCTCGCCGCCGCAGAGCTTGAGGCCGCGCTCGCCCGACCATCGTCTCGTAGCCGTCGTGGCAGCGTCATCGACGAAGTCGTGGATGCGCGCGCGCCGCGCCGCCGCGCATCGATCTCCTCGTGCGTCGCCCGGGCTGGCCGTAGGCGATGTTGTAGTCGATCGTGTCGTTGAACAGCACCGTGTCCTGCGGCACGATGCCGATCGCGCGCGCGCAGGCTCGCCTGCGTGACCGCGCGCGGATATCCTGGCCGTCGATCGTGATCGCGCCCGCGGTCGACGTCGTAGAAGCGGAACAGGAGGCGCCTGAGCGTCGATCACGGCTCTGATCCGAGGGGCCGACGACCGCAACGTTAGGGCTGGCTGAATCGCGATGGAAACGTCGAACAGGAAGAAGATGTAACGAACGAAGTACAA
>ERZ1370068.7937-contig-6825_pt1 | contig 77357 bp, 118 predicted proteins | sample MGYA00561227_ERZ1370068 | MGnify/ENA primary metagenome ERZ1370068 (study PRJEB38410, sample SAMEA6850437) | metagenome | study: Metagenomic assessment of the ecological functions of the soil: analysis of the soil microbiota associated with the... | reverse complement strand
TTGTACTTCGTTCGGTTACGTATTGCTCTCCGGCGTGGACTTCGCGACGGATCAGGCACGGTAAGACCGACCGGCGCGTTGCCGACCGCCTCACGCTCGCTCTCGTTCAACAGCTCACGCGCCTGCCGCCGCCAGCCGAACAACTGCTGCGGGCTGAGCCCGTGACGCCGCGCAACCTCCGACACGTTGGCGCCGGGCTTCAGGCTCTCGATGACGATCCGGGCCTTGTCGTCGTCCGACCACTGCCGGCGCCGTCCGGTCCCGGTGATCAGCTCAAGCCGGCGCACCGTCGTGACGGCGCTGTCGGCGGGCTGGCTTTCAAGCGTATGCTCAAACTTATGTTCAAATCGATGGCTCATGGGCGGGCATCAAGCCACAGCCGGAGCCAGGCCAGCAGCGATGGAGCCGGGCGCACCGCTTACGACCAACTGGTAGAATTGTGCTTACTCGAAGAGTACAAAGCGGATTCGTCGCCGCACCAACCCGACCCTTTTCATTACCCGCCCCATGCGGAGAAACCAACAACCTTAGCCGGTCGGAGGGGAACTCGAGGCACGTTGCCTTCCGCTATTCTCGAGCACGCGAAACGCTGGTGGCGCTGCGGCGGGTGTCAATAGGGCCCGCTGCCGCTTGCGGCTTCGTCGCGCTCTGGCCGCTCAGTGTATCAAGTAAACACCGCAGGCGATCCGGAAGTGGGGCCGTGACTGAGATCTGACCAGACCTCACGTAGGTGGATGCCAATAAGGTCGAATGGTTTTGTGCGTCCTCGGCAGCATGGCACCTCCGTCGCTCCGACCACGCGGTCGGCGCGCTTTCGAGCAGTCTAAATAGAGCTGGATCGCTATCCGGCGACAGTTGCGGCGTCCGGTGGGACGAGGCCTGTAGCGGTAACGAGTGGGCGCTATCCACGTTCCCGCTCCATTGGATCCAATCTAACAATTCTCGGCTAGCTGCAGCACTCAGACCGCGCGACATGAAGAAGCGCGGGGACCGCGCATCGAGTCCCCACGCGCCGATCTCTGGCCGACGGATCAGTTACTGACTTTTGACACCGTCGGCACTCCGGGAGCAACGTGCGATTCTCGCAGCGTCTGGGCCGCCGGTCGCTACAGCGGCGAGACGCGTTTTCCAGTCGATCACCACGCTATGCGGCGCCTGCAGGATTGGTCGACGGCTCAGGGAATATCGGCCAACTTCAAATAGGTCGTCTGGCTGCTGGCACTTCGCGCCTGGCCGCTGTCACGATCGCCCGGCACACTTGGCTTCAGCGCGGGCGTTTACGCGCCGAGGATACGAAGGAATTGCTGCTCAACGAGAGCAAGCATCGCATCAATAACACACTGGCCACGGTGCAGATACGGCGACCGGACAAACGTTGCGCGACAGCCTGCCGTCTGGCAACTGCGCGCCCTTCCTGCGCCCGCCAGCGCGCTGCTGGCGAGGCAAACGACCTCCCACTGACCGTTGAGAATTGCGATCAAGCGCCGTTGGGCGAGGTGGTTAGCGCGCCCTGAAACCGTTCGGGCGAACCGCCATGACAGGATCATTGTGCGACGGTCCAAACGTGGCGCTGCTGCCTGCACCGAACAGCTCTTTGATGCTCACCCGTATGTGTTTGCACGAGCCTCGCGACCAATGCTGCCAAATATGGCGCGCTCCTCGGATGCCTACCGGGCGGGTTCAAGTGATCCTCTGGGATCTCCTCGGCGCAAGCGGCGGCGACCGCAAGGCGCGGTTGTCCTGGCGGGAGAGCGCCGGGCTGCCGGTTACGCTTCCACCAGCGCAAGGAGGTTCGGTTCTGTCCTCAGTTGAGGCAGTGTTTCGTAGGGGACGGCGAGCCGGTGTTCGACTTCCAGCGGGACGGACTTGGGTGCTCGCTCGGACACCTGCCCTCTTGGTTAGCCGCCACGAGCCGCGAACGGTCTGGAGGCTTGGGCAAGCCACGCCCATCCCACCCAGACATAGGTTCTCTCGGGAGTGTGGCGAGGGATTTGGTGCGGCGCACTTTCGGCGCGCCAGTCCTACGGGCGATGTGGGTCGCCAGCGCGCGTGCGCTTTATCTGCCGCGCTGACGCACGTAAATCGCTCCAGACCTGACGGGATCGCTGCGCGGGAAGTCTTCGCGGGTGGATTTGAGAAGAACGTCCGGCGCTTGCGATTGTCAAGCACTGCTCGCGGGGAGATCTATATCGCGACGTTTTCAGTGGGCTGGAGTGGCGTGTCACGCGTCCATCACGCTGTAGGAGACGCCGAAGGCGTTGGCGAGAGCGAGGTTAACGGAAGCAGATCGTCCCGCCACGGCTGGGGACCGTCCGCCTTCGTGCCAGCGACTTCACGCAGGCGCGGGCGGGTAGTACAGGTTGCCGCTGAACCACCATATTCAGCCCACCCAAACTACGGTTTGAATACCTGGAGGAGGCTGTGATGAACCTTCAGCAGAGCGACGTTGCGAGTGCAGGCCCGGAGCACTGGAACGCCTCGCTGCGTTTAGCGATGGGGTCCTCGCCATCATCATAACTATCATGGTGCTCGAGCTGTAAGCTGCCCGAGGCCGCGTTCCACGGCGAAGTTTGGTCGGGCTTCTTGGCACCGCTGGCGCCAAGCTGGCCGTTTATGCGCTGAGCTTTTGTATCGTCGGCACCATGTGGATCAATCAGCTGTCATCAACTGCTGGCGGCGGTGCGCCGTGGCTCGCCCCAGTTGATGTGGATGAACTTGCTGCTCCTGTTCTTTATGTCGCTGATCCCGCTGGCGACCAGCTTCCTCGGTGAGCATCCGCTCTTGCCGCGCGCCATTTCTTTTTATGCCCTTATTCTCGCTCTGAGCTCAGTCGTCTTCGGTTTGCTGCGCTTTCATCTTGGTCGCCTTCCGGAGAACGACCGAAAGCAACCTCCATTCCGGCGAGCAACTCTAGTTAGGAGCGTCGCCAGCGCGCTGCTCTACGCCGGCGCAGCGATTTTGGCACCATTCATGCCTGCCACGGCTCTTGCGCTAACGATTTTTGTACCAGTGATGTTCGACGCCGCCGATGATGACCGGAGCGGTGCGCGTTGATGTCGCTCGCTGCCGGCGCTAATTCGCTCCATGTCCGGGGCAGGGTCGCTTGCGGCCCAAGGACGTGCTCGAGCGGCTTGCCCGTGGGTAGGTATCGGCGCAAGCCGGAGGGAAGAGGCCTTGCGCGGAGACTTTCACCGTGACGGTTGGCACCGTTATGGAAAGATCGCATGTGCCGCTCAACAAGTGGGCGCTGGCGTCCCACATGATGGCCGAGAAGGGCATCTCGCCGAAGCAGCTTCGGCGCGAGTTGATAGCTTGGCAGTTATCGAACAGCTCGGTTTATGTGCTCACGCATTCGCGAGGACCATGAAGCGGGCGAGCCTTAGGGTCGTCGAATTGGCGGCTCAGGCAAGACTGACGTGGCAGGTCACGCGCCCAGACCGGGCGCACCACGCTACCTCCTTCGGGTATCGAACGCCTGCTTCCGAGAGATAGAAGCCGTCGTCTATCAGCCGGTCGGATTAGCGAGTCGCCTGGTACTCGGCACTGAGAGCCCGCGCCGGCGCGGCTGACCTTCGCCTCCGGCTTCCTCCACCCCGGCGCGCGGCTCCAGGGCCCGCACGGGACTTTTTCACTCCCCGCATCAACACCATGCCTGGCACACAACGAAAAGGCACCCGGCGAAACGGGTGCCGCTTCCGGCGCGGGATACCGGGGTCGGCGCGTCGACGGCGCGTTCTTAGCGATCCCGTTGGAAACTTTTGCGACCGAACGCGGACTGGGCGGTTCGGTTCCCGTACCAAAGTAATTTCTGCAGCGACGAATCGTGGCCGGATAGCTGACCGATTTCAGCACTCTGGCGGTTGGGGGGTGCGCAGGTCCTCCTAGGCTCATGTCAGCAGCGATTCGCCCTGGAAAAAGGGACACCGCCGTCAGCCTTCAGATGATCGATGACATCTTGCACCGGCGTCGCCAATGTCCCATGCATCAGGGAACCTCAACGTGTTGATTACCTCCGGGAATATCCACTCTGTGTGCGTTGGTTCTTAGGGACTTTTGTCCCCGTAACGTCTATCGAGGAAGGCGGGGGCTCTCGTTTTCCACTTTCGTCTCGAAGAAAATCAGCATCAATCCGCGCGTGTTACCCCGTACCCACGGGGTGTGAGGCGTTAAACCCATGGGTTCCAGGCAACAACACTGTAACTCACACAATTGCCCGAACTCGGCCCGCGCGGCCTCCCGCCAAGGGGCGTGGGTGTCGCGAGCACCTGCCGCGCCACGAGTGCAGCTTCAACGTTCCTAACGTCCGGCCCTATCCTAAAACCCTGACGCACCCCAGACCCTACGCACCGCGTCAGCTCCTTGGCCCCGTTAGCCTCATCAGGCACCTTTGGCACTGGGTGTCGAGTTCGCCTACGGGGCGCTTTGTTTCAGGAGGCAGTCTACCTCAATCTCGACGAGCACACCGCGCCCGCACCAATTTTTGACCGGGCGCATTTCGCGCGTTGCCACAGGCTCCCGAGAGTCCTACTAAGTTACTGTGACTTTCGCGCGCGGGAGCCTTCAGCAAGCCTTCCCGCGGAGATTTCACAGAGCACCACCCCCTCGACGCTTGCCCGGTGACGCCACTGGCGCCCCTGCGACCTTTTCCGGTTTGAGGCCGATTCAAAAACTTGACGAGCCGTGCCGGCTTTGAGGAAGGCACCTGCCCCGCTGGAACAGGCGCCCCTCAAGGGGCTGCGCACCGCTGCAGGCGACGCGCGTTCGAGGCCCCTACCAATTTCTTGGGCCCTAAAACTCAATGCACATCGTCTGGTTCCCGAATTGACTGCCACACCCCAGACAGCTCTAGGGCTGGTCCCCTTCACCACTGCCCCAGCGCCATTCGATCGCGCTCATCAGCACGCCAACTACCAGCAGGACGAGGAAGGCGTAGGTCGCAATGGCGGCCATCTCTCGCCATGCCCCAGCTGTCAGCACGAGGCTTACTAACGACAGAATATAAAGGCCGGTAACGACCCTTGATACTACGCGAAGGGGCTCTCATCGTTTTCGCTCCGGCTCGTCGTTTGACGTCGGGACGCGAGACAGTTAATTCGACTTGCGCGGATACTCGGTGGGTCGAGATACCAAAGTGCGACAACTACCGCTTGGGATTCTTTGTGGTCCCGCGCAGTACGCGACGGCGCACGTTGCCGCCTGACTGTTGACTGGTAGGATACTGTCGCCCTTCAGCGGTGAGCCAATCGTTTCACCTCTTTTTCGAGTTTGGAAAAGTTCTCGGACCCATTCGCTGAAAACGACCTAAGTTGTGTCGGCATAACTATGCCTTGCGAAGTTCGTCGGGCCAACGCCCGTCTAGTTGCGGCAGGTCCGGGCTCCAACTTCCTCACTTCCGGAAGGTCTTCTTGAGATTGGTGGCACCTACGGCATCCACTCATAGGCTGCCGACGGATGCCAGGACAATTAGCAAATACACCGCTACCAGCAAGCGGCTGCTGATCAATAGGCCGCGCAGCATCGTGGTTGCCATGAATTGACGGCGACACCCGAAGACAGTTTAGCTCAACATGCGGGAGAGCCACATCATGACCCTGGCCCTTGCGAATGTTAGCGCCGCGTTCGCGCAAGACTATCCCTCGCGCCCGATCACGATTGTCGTGCCATTCGCGGCTGGCGGTGCGGCCGATGGAATCTCGAAACACATCGGCCAGCCCGTGGTCGTCGAGAATATCGGCAGCCGGCGGCGCAACGGGCTCCTCCGCATGAAGAGCGCCAGGCCAGATGGCTACACCATCGGTCTCGGCAGCATGGGTACACATGCCGCCGCGGTGCAGGTCAATCCCCATCTTGCCTACGATCCGCGGACCGATTTCGACTATCTCGGGCTGGTCAGTACGACGCCCAACGCCCTGTTCGTTCGCAAGGATTTTCCGGCGAATACGCTCAAGGAGTACATCGCGTACGCCAAGGCGATGGGCAGGACCTCAAGCTCGGACACCTCAGGCATCGGCTCAGCCCCCACTCATCACCATCGTGTTCCTGTCGCAACTGATCGGGGTCGAGCCGACGATGGTTTCGTACCGGGGCTTCGGTCAAACGATCAATGACATCCTTTCGGGCTCCATCGACGGCTCGTGCGACCTCGTCGCAACGATCAGCGACCCATGTCAGAGCGGGTCGCTGAAAGCGCTCGTCGTCGCCGGCGACGAGCGCTTGCCGGTCGTTCCCGACGTGCCAACGGCGAGCGAGGCCGGTTTGCCTGAGTTCAAGGTCGAAACCTGGACCGGTCTCTACGCGCCCAAGGGTACACCCCGACGGTGCTTGCGAAACTTTCCGAGGCGATCGCCAAAACTTTGGCCGACCCTGCGCGAGCGTCAAGCGGCTCACTGGCATCGGTGCCGGTGCGCCGAAACCGGAGCGCCAAGGCGGGGTTTACATGCAGAAGTTTGTGGTCAGCGAGGTCGATCGGTGGCGCAATATACTCGTCGGTGTGAAGGTGGGCGAATAGCGCCCGCTGTCTGCAACGGGCCAAGCCGACGTTCCCCTGACCAGCCGCCAAACCTTTTTCACGATGGCGTCACTTCAAGCAAGCTATCCGGTATATTCGTCGGGATAACGCGGTCCAGCCGCAAGCCGGCCAGCTCGATGATCGCAGCAAATTCCTTGGCTGTACGCTCGCGACCGCCTGCGGTCCAAAGCATCATTGTCAGATCGAGTATGGCGTGGCTTTGCGCCATCGGATCGGCTTGAAGTTGTTCTGGCAGCACCCGATCGAGTATGAGCAGCTTTGCGTTCGGGGATATGGCGCGGCGACACGACCGCAGAATGTCCGTCGCGCGTGGATCATCCCAATCGTGAATGATCCTGGAAAGGAAATAGAGGTCTCCGCCAGCGGGCACAGAGGTGAACATGTCGCCGCCCACCACTTCGCATCGGTCCGCGATGCCTTCCTGGGCGAGGAACACTGATGCACCATCCACCACCCGAGGCAGATCGTAGAGCGTCCCGCGCAGATGGGAGTGCGCTTTCAGGATTGACGCCAGCATCTTGCCATGACCGCCGGCAACATCGACGACATGTTTAATGGAAGCAAAATCATAAGCCCGAGCCGCAACAAATCCGCTGAGCGCGGATCTTCCACTCATTGCGTTATCAAAGACGCGTGCCAAATCCTGGTGGGGTTTCTAGATAGTCAAAGACGGCTTCATTGCCGTGGAGGAGCTGGAAAGCGTTCTTGCCCGTTCTAACGCACTCTCCGAGGCTCGCTGCTATTTGCCAGAAGGTGTCGCTACCGTGCATGAGGACGATGGAGCGCACTGAATTGGGAGCATCGGTGCAGAGGAATTGTCCCCCAGGTGCTAGTTCGAATTCGTCACCCCCTGATCTTTCACGACATCGAAGGCCGCCAGTGCGCGAAGCAGGCGGTACATCTTGTCTGGCTGGGTCCCCGTTTCTTGCGCCAGGTCAGCGCTCCTTTTTGGGCCCTATAGCTAGAAGATCGGGAATGGCGAGCCTGACTGCGACAGCCAGGGCCTGGGAGACCTGATACGCTGTAGCCAGTCCCAGTGCCATGGCCGGCGATGGCGCCGGAGGCATTTGTTCGCTGTCTCGATGAGGCATTGAAGGTACCCGACTGCCGACGGTTGCATGCTTGGACTTACCAATCCTTTTGCCCACCTACAATAGCAACGCCTGGCACCACGGCGGAGTTGGATCACCTACAGAGCGAACCAATGGCCGATCCGGATCCATCGTGTAGTCCCCTGCTCCCCATCTACTGACGCGCCGTGTTGTCTGGGACGAGCATGGCCGTTGGGCTCCCGACCCGCTTACGCACCGAAGCGCCTAGCTTGGCACGCGCGCATTGACCGCGTTGGCGCGGGCCCTCAGGTGACCCGCCCCCGTAGTCGGTTGGCAGGAGTGCGCGAACCACTGCACGGCCCCAGGCTGTGCTACCATCCCACCGGGATCCAGGATGCGTGCAGATGACTGAGCCACCCGAAAAGACAAAGGTCGCCCGGAGGTTGGCTGCAATTCTTGCCGCCGATATCGCTGGCTACAGCGCACTCATGAGCGCCAACGAGGAGGCCACTGTTGGTGATCTGAAGGCGCATCAGGCTGTCGTGCTGCCGATGATCGCACAGCACGGTGGCCGCATCATCGATACCGCAGGGGATGGCATCTTGGCGGAGTTCCCCAGCGTGGTCGACGCGGTCGAGTGTGCGGTCGCCATACAGAGAACCATGCACGAGCGTAACACCAACGTCGAAGCCGGGCGCCAAATGCAGTACCGGATCGGGATCAACCTCGGGGATATCGTGTACGACGAGACCCGCATTTATGGCGAAGGCATCAACATCGCAGCTCGCTTGGAGAGCATTGCAGAACCAGGCGGGATCTGTCTGTCCGGCAAAGTGTACGAAGACATTCGCGGGAAGGTTCAGCTCCCCTACGAAGATGCTGGTGAGCATCAACTCAAGAACATCTTGCATCCAGTGCGGGTCTATCGCGTGCACATGGCTGAGCCGTGCCAGAAGGCGCTTGTCCTTCCTGTTTCCGACAAACCATCCATTGCCGTGCTGCCGTTCGCCAACCTGAGCGGTGACGTAGAGCAGGAGTATTTCGCCGACGGCATGGCAGAGGAGATCATAACGGCTCTAAGCCGCATACGGTGGCTTTTTGTGATCGCCCGAAATTCTAGCTTCACGTACAAGGGTCGGACGGTTGACATCAAGCGGGTCGGCCGAGAGCTGGGCGTTCAGTATGTCTTGGAAGGATCGGTGCGGAAATCCGGGCGAGAATCCGCATCGCTGCGCAGTTGATCGACGCCGTGACCGGCGTGCACCCAGTGGGCCGACCGGTTTGACGGTATGTTCGAAGACGTATTCGACGTTCAGGACAAAGTTGCGTCGAGCGTGGCAGGGTGATCGAGCCAACTCTCTATGCCGCTGAGATCCGCCGAGCTAGCCAGCGCCCGACAACCGACCTGTCGGCATATGATCTTTTTCCTACGAGCGCAGGCTGATACAGACTCCTGGGAGAAGGCCGGGATACTTCGCGCACTCAATCTGCTTCGACAAGCTGTTGATCGAGATCCCAAGTATGGGTCCGCGCTCGCTCTTACGGCACTCTGCCATGTAAACATCTGTGTCAATGGTTGGGTCGAAGATCTCGGTCCCGTCCGAGCGGAGGGGATTGCTCTTGCGCGCCGAGCGGTCCACGCAAGCGACGACGACCCCTTCGTTCTATCCAACAGTGCTTACGCTCTAGGATTCTTCCGGTCAGGAGATCGCCCCAGCCCTTGAGCTTATGGAGCGCGCACGCGAGCTCAACCCCAGCTACGCGCGTGGCTGGGTGCGAAGCGCGTGGCTCAGACTATGGGCCGGAGAACATGATGTTGCGATCAAGCACTTCGAGATGTTCATACGGCTCAGCCCGCGCGAGAAGAGAGCTGGCGCCAACTTTGGTATTGGGGTCGCGCATTTTTTTCCGGTCGGCTCGCGGAAGCCAAGAAGCTGCTATTGTCATGTGTGCAAGAAATTTCGGCATGGGCTCCAGCCTATCGGTTCTTGGCCTCCTGCTATGCACACCTGGGTGAAATCGAGAACGCTCGCAACACCATCGGAAATTTGCGACGCCTGACGAGCGATATTATCCCGACCGCTGAGCATTGGCGCAGGCATGAGGATCGGGACTTTTTCCTTGAAGGGCTTCGCACGGCTGCTGCAAAGCCGAGTAGTGATTTGGCTTCGAAGTGTTGAGGAACCTCATCCATCGGCAGCGGTCTGAGGAGCAGCTCAGTGCATCGGATGGCACATGCACGAAGTTGCTGCGGTGCATTGGGCCCCACGGTGATGTCTCGAACAGATCAAAAACGGCGGTTACTTGGGGCTGTGTCCGTGCCTTCCAACAGGTCAGCTCGACCCCGATGAACGGACTAAGAGATGACGCTGGCGTCATTCAAAATCTGGTTGTGTGCCACGGAGGCATGACAGCGCATGGCGCGGGGGCCTACGCCGCCCAGCCTCGAGCCTGGCGCATGTGGGCTGAGCATCGGGCTCAGGAGGCGGAGTGACGGCCGGCTGGGCTCGGCTACTCCACAACCCTTCGAACCGATGCCCGGCAACACGGGTGTAATGGGCGGTGTGCTTGGGATCGCGGTGACCGAGGTAGTCCTGCATGGTGCGCAGATCGGTGCCCTGGTCGGCCAGGTGAGTAGCCGCAGGAGTGGCGCAGCATGTGCGGCCAGACGCGCCGGGTTGCGAGGTAGCGCTTGATCGCGCGCAGCTCATCGCCGGCGATCGGGTGCTCGACGCTGAGGCTGCCCTGGGCGAGACGCGACCGCTTGACATCGAGCTGTTTGCGCCGCATCTGGATGGCCTCGCTGACCCGCAAGCCGTGCCGGTAGATCATCATCAGCAGGCCGTGGTCGCGGATGCCGTAGCGCCCCTTCTTTGCCGCCTCAAGCAGGCGATCGATCTCCGGACCGTTCACAACACGTTAATTACGAGTAGCATGCTGCAGGGCACATGCTACGGCGACCAAGCTGGAGCTACCGTCCGCATGCCTTCTGACCCGCACAAGAGGCCGTCCAAAGCGGCCTTGGAATTTCATAGAATGGAAGTGTTTCGCAGGTGATGAGGGTTCCTTTGAGATCAACTGGGCGCGTTTTCAGCTGCGCGCCTCTACCTGATCCTGACGCTCTCCCGCTGGAAATTGGCGGCTAAGCCAGTGTGCCCGGAGGCCTCTCGCCCATGCGTAGGTGTAGAGCGTGCACATGGCGAAAATGCCCCACTGCTCTGCCTTCCATGCAGCGTAAAACCAAAAGGGCTGGGCAAGCATCCCGAAGATGCAGGCCCACCGGCGCCACGTCGCACGCTTGTCTTGCGTCAGCCAGATTGCGATGACGCCGCTGAGGGCAATGCCGATTTGATCTAAGCCCATGGCTCCATGTATGTGGTGCGGACCTTCGTTGGAGGCCGCCACACAACCGCTCTATACGTTGTTCGCTTCCGGTTACGCTTTGCGCAAAAATCCCGTGCGCAGGATGTAAAATGGTGCAGCCTAGGGTCTGGTGTATACCCGTTTTGGAGGAGGCTTCTGGCTCGCCGTGCAGGTTGGTCCGAGCATCCTTAAAGTCCTCCCTGCTGAGCAGAACCGCTGCATGGCAGGAACGCTGCGAAAGCGATGAACATAACAGGTCGGCGGTTGCTCGAAAGTGACGCGCATCACAGAGCCCGCAGAAATTTGGAAATGTCCTGCGGCGTCTGCAGCTCGTCTGCCAACTCTTAGTAGCCGCGCTAGTTGCCGTGGGTGTTTGTTATCTTACACATCGATGAAACGATCGAGTGATGCAGCGTCCTGTGGACGCCCGTCGGCCGGTACAACCGGTGCGGTCATTCAGGCAGGCCCGCCCTTCGCAGAGCTTCTGCATACTTTGCAGGGTATTCCGGCCGCCTGGTATGGGCCCAGTACATTTTGAGGTGTGGAAATACGTAGCGCAGGGTCGATCTCGAGCAATCGCGCCATCAGTTTCTTGGCTTCCTCGTCACGCCCAGCAAGCTGCACAGCTTGCGGCAGCGGCACGCAATGCCGCGTGGCTATCCGGCAGCTCTCGCAATGCCATCTTGGCCCATGACAGTGCTTCATCATACCGGCCAACAAAGAAATGAGAATGCGCCGTCCCTAATTGCATTAAGAAGAGGGGCGGATCGATAGGGCTCAGGCGTATAGCATGTGCAAAGTGCTCTATGGCCTGATCCGGTTCGCCGAGCCATACTTTGGCCCAGCCGCTGTAAAGCCACGCCGCTGCCAAGTTAGGATTGATCAACAAGGCTCTGGTCAGGAAGGCAGCGCCATCGTCGAGATCTCCGGCGACATAGGCGAGCGCGAGTCCGGCGTCACAGAGTACAGTGGCATCGTCCTTTCCCAAATGCACAGCGCGCCGGGCTAGCCTTCTAGCTTCGGCAACCTCTTGCTCTCGGTCGATGAGCCAGCCAAACCCCTTGCGCCTGCTAAAACAGTCTGCAGCTGCGGCATACGCCGCAGAGAAATCAGGATCGAGCTCAATAGCTCTGTAAAACAAACGGAGCGCTTCCTCATTCCCCTCCCTGGTCCATTTGTAAACACTTGCCAGTCCGCGCAGAAGCAGGTCGTAGGCATCGAGGCTTTCGGTTGGTTTGCGCCCGGCACGTTCGATTTCCGCCTGTTCGAGCCTCGGCGCGATTGCACCCACCACACTTGCGGTCACCTGGTCCTGCAGCTCAAAGACATTCTCGATCGCTCCTTCGAACCGATCAGCCCAAAGATGGGTCCCGGATGAGGCATCGATAAGTTGCCCTGCAATGCGGATCCGATTGGCCGATTTCCGGACACTGCCTTCGAGCAGGTAGCGCACTCCCAACTCGCGGCCGACCTGCTTAACGTCCACGGCCCTGCCCTTGTAGGTGAAGCTCGAATTACGCGCGATCACAAAGAGTGAACGGAAACGAGACAATCCAGTGATGATGTCCTCGACCATCCCGTCGGCAAAGTATTCTTGCTCGGGATCGCCGCTCATATTTTGGAATGGCAAGACTGCAATTGAAGGCTTGTCGGGGATTGGGAGAGAGGGTCTCGCCCTCGTGGCAACTTGATCCAGCTGCACGCGGTAGATGTGCACCGAGTGTTGAATATTCTTGAGTTGGTGTTGACCGATACTCTCGAAAGCAACGCCGAGCCTGCCAAGACTACCCCCGCGTCTTCTTGCACGCGGCTCGACACGCAAATACCGCCAGGTTCTGCTAACGCCTCCAATCCGGGCCGCTACATTTATCCCATCACCATGAATGCTAGCGCCCTCTACGATATCGCCAACGTTGACCCCCATCCTGAAGTCGATCCGTCTATCTGACGGTATCTGTGCATTTCGCAAGGCCATTGCGCGCTGGATCTCAACCGCGCAACGCAATGCGTCGACGGCACTGACGAACAGAACCAGCAAGCCGTCGCCCGTGGTCCTTACGATCCGACCGCGGTGTTCTTTAATCTTGGGCGCAATGAGCTCGGCATGGTGAGCGTTTAGCTGGGCCAGGGTGCCTTCATCATCGATGCCTATCAGGCGGCTGTAGCCGGCTACATCCGCCATCAGGATTGCAACAAGTCGGCGTTCGATTTCCTCACCGGCCACAGCTAGTACTCTACCGCAGTCTGAACAGACTTTATCCCAGCCAGCGTGCTTCAGCCAAAACGTTTTCGCCAGTGGATCCCCCGACTGGGTGACCAAAAACTACCCCTGCCCAAGTGGTGGCCGTCTTTGACGATGACCCTGAAGCCATCGCCGTTGCAGCAATGCTGTCGGGGTTCAGAGCGGACCAGAACGGTGAGAGGCATGCGTACTTGTGACCCGAGACATCAACGGCTTCCGTAAACTGCTTGGATGCCAGTCGTTCAGGTTCATCCAACAGGGTGTTTTACATGCGCCGGCGTTATTGGGCGCATTGCGGCCGCTCCGACGTCAGAACCAATCCCCAGCACGGGCATGGTAAGCCAATGCCATGTCGCTGGATCTCGAAGCTCGGATGCTGGAGGTCGGCTCCCTTCCAGCCGCCGGAACTGCACCGTGCAGATTGACGTAGGAAATCACTCGAAGTACCCGCGCCCCACCTGATGATCAACGGCGCAAGCGCCATTGGTGCCCTATGCCGGCAGCTTGACGTTCCGACACCAAACCCAAAGCCAGGGTGCTGCCTGGCGCATCTGGGCGAGCGAGGCATCGGTCGCGGAGGGCGCACCGATGGCCGTCAGGCCCTCGCTGATCGTGAAGCTTGCTGTTGTCGCGGCAAACAGCGGCGCTGCATTGGCGAGCACGGGCGCGGTCGAAGGGGCCGTGTTCCGCAAGGCGGCCTATGGCGCCTGTGCTCGAGATCGAAGCGCTTGGCCGCCAACGGGGGCACGACTAGTCACGCGTTTAGTCCCTGTGTCGCTTGATGGCGGCGTTCGCCCTGGCCGCCGCGTAGCGCCTTGTACGCGTCACTTCATTCAATGCGTTTTCAACTCGCTGCCGACAATGCTCAAGCCCCTCAGTCTCGTCGTCTCGCGATATGAACATTGGTTTACCAACGACTAATGCGAGGCGGGAGTAGGGGAAATTGATCGTATATCGATTTGGTGTGTGCAGCGAGCAGTAGCGGGACGAGGCAATAGCCGTAGGCACAATTGGTCGTCAGAGAGGCGCGCCAGCGTCAGAATGCCGAGACCACACCTGCGAGAGCATGTCAGCTGGTCGGCCGTCATCGCGACGCTCACCCCTCCAGCGAGAGACTTGATAGCCGCTCGAAGCGCCCTTGCACCGTGTCGATCCTTTCCCCTCCAGCTTCGGCCGGCCCCTCGAATGACTCCAATGCCCATTCGCTGCAAAGTCCGCGCAAGCGGCTCGGCGACTAACGTGTTCGCCACGATGGCGCACGACGGTCTGATCTCAAATAGGAGGACCTCTGGCAGGAGCATTGTCTGCCCATGCCATAGAGCAATAATTACCGGTTGATTTCGCTTCACGGTGCCGAGGTGGTCTGCTGGCGCATGCGCCCATGTTGAGGTGCTGCAAACGAAGCGAAGATAAGGCCGGAACGCGCCCAACATGACGATTTCACTGCCCTATCCGCTTTTGGTCTCAGGCACAGGCTCCTACTACGCGCCGATCTTCGGATCGATCTGTCGCTCAATTCGCGCTTGACACTCAGTCCAACACTCTACACATCGAGGTTCGATGTGATGGCATCATGATAGAATTTCGGGATGTCGCATTTGCGTCGACCTTGGCCCTAACGATGCAGATTGTCCAGGCCGCACGGCGGTAGGGCTTGCCGAACGCGACATCGTCACCGGAAGGGAACTGCGATGAACATCTACGTAGGCAATCTACCGTTTATGATCACCGAGGACAAACTGATGGACCACTTCGTTGCCTTCGGTGAGGTTTCCAGTGTCAAGCTAATTACCGACAAGATCACCGGTGAGGCTCGAGGGTTCGGTTTTGTAGAAATGCCGATCCAATCGGAGGCCGAAGCCGCCATCAAGGCCCTCAATGGAACAGCGATTGAGGGCAGGGCCATGCAGGTGACCATCGCACGTGATCGTCGGCGATGACATTGTGTCCTCGCGCCGAGCACCGCCGAACCCGCCTCGGTCGCAATCCGCGGTCGCCGTGCCATTTGCCGGAATGCCGGGGCGATGCTCATAGCCGCACCGAAGGTTAAGGGTGGAACCGATACCGTTCGTAGCGTTCGATAACATCGGCCAACGCCGCCAGCTCGGCCTCTTCTGGGTTGCCTTCGACGCAGCCCATCAGCGCGTCGGTGGGGTCCAGGAGCAGGCCGTGCATTTTGTCCGTCACTTCAGAAAGGCGCGCTATTGCCTCGGTATGATATGGAGCCGCACAGCAAGCTTCTTTGCAAGATCGCGCACGATGCAAAACGCGTTGTCCCCTCCATGGCCAAACGCCACACAACGGTGCATATCCCGCACGCATGACCAAAACCAACACCTTGCTCCACAATAATTCCTCGGCACCGCGTCGCCTGCGACACCGACATGTAGTACCCTAAACGGATCCAATAGATGCGGAGGCGCCCATGGAAACGAAAGCGCCAGACGACAGGCCATCCACGCGAGATGTGTGGATGCGCGGCCTGTTCATGCTCCTCTTCATGATCGCGTTCGGGTTCGGCGTGTGGGTTTTGAACTTCATCGCAATCGGGCAATTTATCTGGCTTCTGTTTTCCCGCGAGCACAACCAGCTTGTCGCGCGCTTTGGCAACTCTCTCTCCGCGTGGCTCGCCGAGGTCGGGCGTTTTCTCGCCTGCGCCACTGACGACAAGCCCTTCCCATGGCGATTATGGCCGACGTAGCAGCCTCACCCCCTTCAATCGTTAAGCTGAGCCGTTAGTCCTCGACCGAACTTCGTCGCTCCTCTTGAGCGCGTGTGTGTGGATGCCGCGCGTCCCCCTTTTGTTCGCGGCGAGCCCGTATGAACTCCGTCAACGGACTGCCTCGCTGCAGCGCCGAAGCCTTCCGTGATCTCGTTGGTGTGCCGGACCACTGCTAGGATGGTCGCGCCCCTTCGCAATGCACGTTAGTAAGTGTACCAATGCCAGTGAAATGAGAGTAATTGTGAAACAGACATTTCCGTGCGGAGGACCCGTGGTCTCCCCTCGTTGCGTACGTGGGGAACCGTGGCGATGTGATAGGGACTAGCTCGTCGCACGAGTTTGTCGCAAAGGCATCGATAGCGGACGAAGGCAGTAGGTCGGCTTGGTGCCAGCTACAGACATGACGGTCAGGACGAGCTGCACTGTCCTACATCGCGGCTAACGATCGTAGTTAACCGACGCCCAATCGCTCGGGCCTTAAACCAGTCTCAAGTGTGGGCCGCTCCGGTAGGCAGGGGAAATTTGTGCGTTGGCTTCTGAAACTGGCCTGCTGTCGTTGCTAAGCCAATCGGCTGGAAGTTCCAAGCGGCACCGGACTCCATCCAAAGCGAGCACAAGGTCAACGGTGCCGCCGAACTCGTAGGGGATTAGGTCACGAATTGTGGTCGTCCCATAGCTGGGATTGCCAGGAGCCTCGACAAGAGGGGGCCACCGATCTCCTGCCATTCGAATACCAGACAAGAACGTGAGTGCCCGTTCGGTTGCTCATCCCAGCAGAATCGACACGCGCCCATTCCCGGTAGAGAGGGCACCGTACTTTGCGGCGTTGGTGGTGAGCTCACGAAGCACCATCGCAATTGCCTGGCCTACTTCTGCGCGCAGCACGATTTCCGGGCCGTTGATCTCGACATTGCTGGGTGTGGCATACGGTGCGAGCTCGCGCTGAATGAGCTCTGTCAGAGATAGCCTGCGCCATCGACCGGCGCTCAACAGCTCGTGTGTTGTCGCCATCGAGCGAATGCGCCCGTCGAGAGCCGCCACGAAATTGACCACCGATCCATTCCCAACGGCAGTTTGGGAAACAACGGAGCTGACGGTCGCGAGGGCGTTCTTGACACGATGGTCGAGCTCCGCGACCAATTGGCCCATATGATCCTCAGCGCGTCGGCGCTCTGTGATGTCGATGCTGACACCGATCGCTTGTGTGGCCCGCCCCGCCTTGTCGTAGAAGAAGCGGTTTCGGGTTTCGATCCACCTAACCGCTCCGTTGCGGAGAATTCGGAAAACGCAGACGAGCTCGCATTGCCGATTTGCGAGTGCTTGGCGGGACTCGGCAACCAGCTCCGGCAAATCTTCCGGATGCACACATTTCCGCACCTCATCAATCGGCATCTCCACGGAGTTCTCCTGAAGACCATAAATGGATGCACTACCCGGTCCGAGTCCCAGAGTTTTCGTGGTATAGTCGTAAGTATAGCTGCCGACCTGCGCGATATTGTTGGCGAGCTCGAGTTGTGCTTTGCGCTCGGCGAGTGCCTTCTCTGTCTGCCTGTGCTCTAGACATCGATGATGACGCCGACCACCCGTTGTGGGTGCTCATCACCATCGTACGTAATGAAACAGCGAGCCTCGATCCACCGCAATGCACGGCCTGGGAGAAGAATGCGGTAATCCACGCTGTACTCGGCCCTCAGCTCTCGGAAGGCCTGGCTGCGACACCTTGCCAACCACTCAACATCCTCTGGGTGCACACCGGTCAACCATTGGCTGCGCGCGATCTTAGTGGTCCCCTCTGGAAAGCCGTGGACAGCCGCATAGCCCTCAGAAACTTGTAGCATCTCCGTGGCAGTATCATACGCATAGCTACCAATGAGGCTGGCTCTTCCCGCCAACGCAAGCTGTGGGTCACGCTCAGCCAGAGTCTGTGCAGCCAACTTGTGTTCGGTAAAGTCGATGCTGACGCCGATCAAGTGCATTGGTTTGCCGACTCGGTCATAGAATAATTGGCTGCGCGCCTCTATCCACCTGACCTCACCGTCGTTGGCACGGATGACTCGAAACTGCGCAATGAACTCGCGTTGCTGCGTGAGCAACGCCTTTTCACGCTTCGCCTCCAGCTGCTCCAAATCCGCAGGATGCACATACCTCCGAGTGTCCTCGGACGACATCTCAACGGTACCCTCCGGTAGACCGTAAATGGTTGCGCAGCCGGGAGTAAGTTTGACGACCCCGTCGAAAAATCGACGGAGAAACTGCCGACCCTAGCGGTCTTGCTGGCAAGTTCAAGTTGGGGTGTCGCGCTCGGCCAATGCGATTTCAGCTTCTTTGCGCTCGGTGATGTCGATTTTGTTGCCGAGAATGCGGATCGGTTCTCCGGTCGCCGTCGTAGAATGCGCCCCCATGGCCAGGATCCATCGAACCTTCCCGTCCGAACGGATGATGCGGAACTCGAGATTGAATTGATCACGGCGACGGATGGCAGCGTCCCGCTCGGCTTCGACCTTCTCGATGTCATCGGGATCGACTCGGTCGCGAAAATCCGCGTAACATTTTATAGCACCGGGCTCGAGCCCAAAGATGGCCTCGAGCTCGGGGTCCACGTCAGCTCGTCCGCACGCAGGTCCCAATCCCATAGGCCGACGCCCGTCTTCAACTGGGCCAGCCGAAGCCGCTCCTCGCTGGCGCATAGCGCGTCATCCGCGCGGTGATGCTGGATGATGTCCGCGGCCTGTCGCACATAGAGGTCGAGCAGGTGCAGATCTTGGTCGGAGGGTTCTTGCCCCGTACGAAAATGGGTCGCTAACGTGCCTAACAACACTCCTTCGCGGCTCATGATTGGTGTTGACTGGACTGCCGCGGTACCCGGCTCCGCGCGCAATAGCACGGTACGGAGTGAAATGCTCGTCTACCTCGATATCTTCGATCACTATCCGGTCGGCTGAGCGCAACGCTCTGCAACACGGTGAATCACCATCTACCGATATCTCACCGAAGCAATCGAGGAATTCCTGCGTGAACCCACGCTGCGCCTCGATCTTCAGCACGCCCCGCGTGGTGTTTAAAATCCGGATGGTGCCCATATCAGCATTCAGCAACTCGATCGCACCCGCGAGGATTTCGTCGAGGGCTTGGCGCAGATCACGTTTGAGCCACAGTTGCGATCCCACCTCGTGCAGGCGGGCCAGCATGGTGCGCTCCTTTGCCCACGTTGCCCTTCGCTCTGGCGAAGGGCGTCCTCCGCCATCTTGCGCTGGGCGAACAGCACAGCCAGCACGAGGGTGAAGAGAGTGATCGTAAGCATCGACAACTGGGCGCCAGTCACACGTTGCATGATCGGTACTGCCCGCGATCTCCAAAGCGGCCTATGCCGAATGTTGTTGCGCAGATGATCGCGACAGACACGAGAAATGCACCAGCTATCGCGAAGGTGGGCTGGAGGCGGGCTGTCAGCCACAACAGCAGCGGCAGCACGAAAGCGCCCTGACTAAATGTAGAGCCAGGAGCTCGGTTTTCTGTGCCATGGTGTAGGAACAAGCCACGACCGTAAGGCTGAGCACCCCAACCCCTCCGATCCACTCTCCTTTGGACGGTGGATTGCGCCACGTCTGAGCCATTCCAATCACGAGCGGCGCGACCACCACGAGTCCGACCCAGCTCGAAAGGAACCACTCGCGCCAAACATCCCAATTGGGCGCAGTGGTCTCGGGATGAAGGAGGGTCAACGTGGCGGCGCCCCCGATCCCGGAGGCCGCGGTTGCGAGGCAGGCGGCGACGAGAAAGCCAACTACCCGACGCAGGTCACCAAACGTGAAGGGCTGGCCGAACCACCGCTCCGAGCAACCAGGCCACCAGAAGGGCCTCGCCGGCATTCCAGGAGCCATTGAATATCGAGGTGAGAAGACTTCTGTCACTCAGAAGGCCGGCAGCGACGGTGCCGACTACCACCCCAATGATGAGCGCCAGACGGCACGCGGCCCAAACGTGATCAAATCCCTGCGGCGAGGCCTGACGCGGGCCAGAATACGGCAACGTCCGAGTGTGCCGAGAGCAAAGCTAGCCCCAGACGGGCTGCCAGGAGATACGCGATCGCGATCACCCCCGCCGCGGCAAACACGGGCTGCCCACCCCCAACTGCAGCTTTAGGGGTCAGCAGAGGTCGATCAGGTCCACAGGGTGTGCCTGCCGTGTTCAAATCTCCTCCCACCGACAGGCGCAAGAACCACGGAGACTGGGACTGGAAAGATACCTTTGTCGATCAGGTTTTGCTTTGCAGTCGACTGGCCCACCCGGACACGGAAAACGCCGCCAATGGTAAACCCCGTTGGCTGAAAACCAGCGTGCCGTAGCGAGGCCCAAAGGCTTATAATAATACCGGTTGATCAGAGAGTTTTCGCGGGGATAACCTTTCGCGTGCTGAGATCCCCGCGGCCAGGGCGCGCTAGACACCTGAGTGGGGATACGGACTGAGACTATAGGGGTGGATCAGTCCGGGGCCAAGGGGTGATAGCCAGACTGGGACCGACGTCCCCCGACATGGTCGTGCATGTGCCGTCTTGCGAAAGCATCCCACGAAGATCGACAACAACGTTACAGCCAAGATGAAAACCTTAGTGTCGCGACTTTGCCACTGCACATCTCGGCTTCTGGCGGATCGTCCGCCAACGACGATCGGGGATCCGGGGGCAGGGGTCTTTCGGACGCTCGGTACAGGCAGGCGCGTACTCACGCGACGTCCGGCCAAGACTTCCCGGGGCCTTAGTTCCTTGGGTCTCGAGATGAGCATGATGCGACGAAAGCGGGCGCTCCCACTAAGGGGCGCCTCTTCCCTTTCTCAAAGAGCTGGCGGACGGAAGCGCTTTGTAGCGCGCACTTTCTCACTGCGATGACGTTGGTGCGAGAGCTGAAATTCCTCTTCCCAACCGCAAAAAGTAGGTCAAACAAGGTGGGCTCCGGCGAGTATGGCTTCGGTCGCGCGCCGGCTCATGACGGCTTTAGGTCAATAGCGGCCGCGGCAGAGCGCGCCTGCGCTGGGATGGGGAATGACCTTGCGCCCCCAGGTCAGCGATCCTTCGACCAGAGTTTGAACGCCGACGCCGCCAAGATCACCGCCAACGTCAAGCGCAAGGTATCTGTCGGTGCCCAGATTGCCAGATAGCTGCCGGCAGCAGCACCCAGCAGCGAGCCGACACTCATGGGCAGCACAAGATACAGCAACATGCTTTGCGAGCGGTAGTGGCCAGTGAGCCATATGCCGCACCACGCCAGTCACCACAATGGGCACGCTGATGAGGACGCTTGCGGTGCCGGCTGTCTTGATGTCGACGCCAAAGAGGAAGATCAGGATCGGGATAATGAACTCGCCCCGGCTGCTCGAAGCAGGCTGCTCACCGCGCCTATCGAGCGCCCGCCGCGAGCCTGCCATTACACGCGGTGCTGCATCTTGAGGAAGTGCTGACCAGCTCACGCCGGATAGAAGAGCTTCCCGCCGCAAGCAGGCTCAGCAGTTGCAGCGAGCAACAGGGCGATCACACCCATGATGCTCGCTTTGGGAATTCGGCTGAGAAAACCGGCACCGATCCATGCGGCGACCATGCCGCCAATCAGCATCGATAGGAATTTCGGCGCGAATGCCTGATATGTCTGCAGCCCCCAGGAAATTCAGCCGTGCCACCGCCGATACTGCCAAGGTTGCCAAGCTGATTGCAGCGGGTTGATGCGTGGATTGCCCGATGCGGGTACAGGGCGAACACCGCCATCAGCGGCGGCAGCCTGAACTCAGCGCCACCTAGACCGATGAGACTCGCCGAGAAGTGCCACGCTCGCGCCGGCGAGCACAGCTGCGAGAGGGCGTCGGATAGGACGTGCAGGCGCTCGGTCGCGATCACAGCTGGTCCGTTCTCTGCTACTGCTAAGCGGTGCTGCCGCGACGCGATCCACAACTAGCTATAGCGACTTCACTTCCCTCGCGGCTACCGCGCTGGCGGCATGCTCTCGCCATCCAACGTCAACCCGCCGACGTTAGAGCACGCGCCAGGCTGCCCTGGTTTTGAGCCTCGCCAGGTCCGCAACGGTCACGTCGGAACCGGGAGGTTGGCAGGATGTCAGGATTACATTGCTATCCGACACCCATCCGTTGCGCCTCAGGTTAGGAGGACCGCACTGCAGCGGTGGGGCCGTGACACAAGCGACGCCACTGCGCGGATCGGATTGCTCCGGCGCCGCAAGATGACCACGGGCGAGCCAACAGCGCCGCTTCAGCAGCGCGCCTCAGGATAGTCGAGCGTAGAGAAAATCAGTATAAAGAGTATATTCTTGAATAATGGCGGGCGCGGCAGTGCGCATGGCGCCGGTTTGGGAGGTCGAGTACAGCCCCACCCCGTGGTGCGGGCTCTATCCTTCGAACAGGGAGTACCTGCGAATTTATTGTCGTATTGAGTGCTTTTGAGTGTGCACCGATAGCGCGGAACGTGTGCGTCCTTCGTCAAAGCCTCGAAACTCTCCGAGAGGCGGCCGGCACTAGTCATGCAGCAACTTGACCTCGGCCAATCGCTGCACCCATTCGTCGGCCGCATCAGAGCATATTTGGACCATGCGACCGATTGCGGCCTAAGCAAATCCCCAGGCGCATAGAGCTCCGCTTCCTTAATGCCGATCAGTTGCTCGAGACTTCTGGCCTTCGTGTCGGTAGCAGAGCAGCGCAAACGGGCTCTTTTGGAATGTAGATACGATTGCTTCCAACGCAACCACCTGACGTTTGGTGATCTAAGCACGCGCGGGTGGGAGCATGGCACTTTCGGATGTTCAAGCTCGGCCGAAGTCGCAGTGCGTTGCTGATCAGTCGCCGCCGCGAATGTGCCTGGCCTGTTGGGGCGGATGTGTTTCAATCTGCCCAATAACCATAAATCAACCAGGGTCGCCGAGGTGCAAAGGTGCCCGCTAGGAAGAGTGGCGGCGGGAAAGCCATCCTCCACTCTATCCAGCGCCAGAGGGTTCGTTCCGATCGGCCAAACGGTCGTGCGATGGCGGCGACGCCGGCGAGCGAAACCGGCGGCCTATCCTATCGCAACGCAGTTATCGCAGAGCTTGCCGGGCAGCCCATCTCGGGCCTCATCAGCTATCCACTGGGCGACAAAGCCGAGCATATTGCTGACAGTCTTCCAGCTGTGCTCGTACCACTGCACGAGCTCATGAACCTCGCAGCTCGATACCTGGTACATTCATGTGGTTGCCCGTCTCCCCAGAGTACAGAGGCAAGGGCCAGGGCTTGGCACTCCTTGCTTTGGCCGAGAGATTTGCCGGTTCTGCGGGAAAGGCGAGCGTGAGCCTTATTGTCTCGGACACCAATACTGGTGCGCGACGGCTATACGAGCTCTGGGGGTACCGTGAGATTGCGCAACGCAAGATGGTCGAGGACCAGTGGCAGCATCCGGGCGTCAACTGGGTGCTGCTTAGAAAGCATCTTTGACCGGAGCGCGCGAGCGTTGGCTGTGCGACGTATGAGGGGGGCACCGACCCCTAAGCAGAGCGATCAGCATCAATCGAAGGAGGGCAACTTCCGATCTGGGGCAAAAGACCAGTTGTAGCACTGGATCAAGGGTCTCGCGTTGGTCTGGTCGACCTTCTCAATAGCTTGTGTAGGGAAAATTATGGACTAGTTAGTAAGTGCGCGCAAGACAAGCATAGCAGCCAAGACGAGCCGCAAGCACTGGCCTTCGACCTCGATGGTGATTCCGTTCTCGGTGCGAATGTCACTGCGTGATCAAACGGGCACCGCCTCGCTTTGTTCACCGAGCCTGAGGCAATATTTATCTGTGTGGCGGTGCCGTTGGGAAGAGCCAGTCTGGAAACTTCAGCCCTTGACTGCCTCCGTCGGAAGCGGGCGCGGTATATTGGGGACCGAGATTGCGGTCGTATTTATCGCTTCGGGTTTGGCCCTGTATCGAAGTACGGAGGGACTTGATCGTCGGGGTCGACATAGCGCGAGGAACCATCGGAGTTCGTGCCGCTGCGTTCGTCGATTGTGAAGGCGAATGCCTGGTGGCCGGAGAAGATTACACTCGCAAACAACGCTCCAGCAAAGAGATGGCGGAGTTCTCATCGATGTCGCTCCAGGGTGTCGTCTGCTGGAGGCAGATCACACATTGCGGCGATCAAGTGACAGACATCCGTAATCCTAATGCACTGTGCCTTTGTTACCACTCGGGGTATGACGAGGTCGCCCTGGATATTTGCCTTGAGCCTTAAGCCACGCGGGCGCTGCAACTGACGGACCGTCATGGGTGTATCCAGATCTGGGTTGAGCGAAGGGCTTGCTGAGGCGGTGAGCACGCATTGCCCGGAGCGAAGACTTCAGCGTGGTGCCAAATTGAGGAAGCAGCACGATGCGCATTGGTCAACGCTGGGCGCCTGGGAGGAGAGCGCAGCGACGATAGCATCGGTCATCAGGTCCGCAGCCATTTTGTCGGACAGACCTTCGGCGCTCAGCCGGCGCCACGTCCAGAAGTCGAGTGCCAGCTTGATAAGTGTGCGAGATGCTCTGCGCCTACCCCTACCGAAACCCGCTGTCAAAGCCTCACTCAACTGACTGAGCCGCGCATCCGAGGTCCGTTGCATCAGGGCATCGAGCGCGGGAACTGCACCGCGATCGCGCTGGATCTTCTCGGGCATGGGCGCGGTCTTTCGGTACCAAGCATAGAAGGCGCGCGAGCACCGTCCGCACGCGCTGCCTCGGATCAGGTAGCACCAGAGCTGCAGAGAAATCGGAAGCGGGTGCAGTCCAGCCAATGGGATTGGCAAGCGCTATAGAGCGCGGTGTCATCGGAAAAGTGGTTGTACACCGTCAGGCGCGTCACCGCTGCTCGCCTTGCTATTTCGGCGACCGTTGTCCTCGCCGGACCTACCTCTTGGTGGAGCTCCATCGTGGCCTGAACGATCCGCGCCCGCGTTTGCCGCTCACTCTCGGCCCGCGCCTTGAGTTGGTACTTTCGGGTCGGCTTTCTTAATTTGAATTGGCATGATGTTAATTGATATCCTAGCTTCACGCAACGATTATACATGCTGTTCAGTGAAAATGGTGGAAGAATGTCATCGGGGGTATCAAAGTGTTGGGGCCCGAAGCTGGAAAAGCAGGCATGCTCGGCTCAATCGGCGTGCGGTTCATGGTGGCCGGCGCGGACTCCGGGGACGGTTCTCACTCGTCGAGCATCCAATGCCGCCACGAAAAACTGGCAGCCCACTCCACCGCCACAGCCGGGAGGCTGAATACAGCTTCGTCCTTGAGGGAAGAGTCGGCGCCTTTGCTCGGCGACGAAGTGGTCTACGGCCACACAGGCGACCTGATCTTCAAACCGCGCGGCCAATGGCACGCCTTCTGGAATGCTGGTGACGAGCCGGCACGGAATTCTGGAGATCATCTCTCCCGCGGGCTTCGAGCGGTACTTCGAAGAGCTCTTGGACCTGCGGTCCAGCCGACTCACCCGATGCGAATGCGATTGCATCACTCGCCTTGCGCTATGGGCTTGAGATGGACTTTGCCAGTCTGCCGAAACTTTCAAAGGATTTTGGCGCTCAGCTTCGGACGTGATCCCAACTAGAAACTGCGGCAAAGGCATCACGGCAGATGTGAATGAGGGGAACCGACACTGCTTGGATGGCGCCGATGGTTGAAAGCAACATGTCAGCTTTTACTATGGTGAAATCCCATTGGCGTTCCTATCCTCGATGGGCACGCCGTCGCGTTCCGAAGCGGTCTCTAACAGAAGGCTAAGGACTTGCAGCACTCAATAATTCTTCACATTTGTTCACGTCGACTGCATGGGCCGCAACCAAGAACAGGAACGGCGAATTTCGCTGTCCATCGCTCGACAGCGAAGGCTTCATCCATTGCTCGACCCCTGATCAAGTCGTCGGGGTCGCCAACTACCTGTTTCGTGGCCAATGCGGTCTCGTTTTTGCTTGTGATCGATCCGCAAAGCGTGGTCCCGAGTATCCGATACGAGGACGCGGGCAACGGTAAACTCTATCCGCACATATATGGGCCTCTGAATGTGAACGCCGTTGTCGGTGTGGAGGCTTTCAAGCCAAGCGCTGACGGAACATTCCAGCTACCGGCCCGCCTCACATAGTCAATCCATACGCATGCGGATGTCGAGGAGCTTGGACCATGCTGAAGATGGAAGATGGCACGTTGCGGAAGCAGTTAGAATTCCCTGATCGAGCTGGACCGGCTCAAGACTATCGTTCGACAATCGCGAATTGTGAGGTCACCCCCGTCGAGAAAACTCTGCCGAGCACTCGTGGCATCTTGCAATGTTTGCGCTCGTGCTGGCGGATCACGCGGCAGGGGAACTCGATGCATTGCATGCCGTGCGTCTCTTGCTTGTTCATGACATAGTCGAGATCGATGCTGGTGACGCGCCAATTCACTCGTCGACAGCCGAGCAAGAACAGCCAGCAGACGGCGGAGAAAAATGCGGCAAAGCGGATCTTCGGCTTGCTGCCGCAGGACCAAAGTGAGCGCATGGACGCACTTTTGGCTCCGAGTTTGAAGAGGCCAGGACACCCGCTGCTCGGTTCGCGAAGGCGCTGGATCGGTTGCAGCCACTCTTACTTAATTTGATGACAGACGGTGGCACCTGGGCAGAGAATGCGGTCACCGAGGAACAGGTGGTTGAGCGCTACGGGCCGACAGTTGAAGGAGGTTCCCCGGCGCTTTGGACGGCAGCGCGCAAGCTCGTCGCGCATCATTTCGCGGAACGGCGAAAAACGTAGTACCGTTCATAGCCTTCGTCAGTTTCGGTCAAGGGTGGGCATCGCGTGCACCGGCTCAGCATGTCTGTTGTACCCCAGGATAGCTGTCGAAGTTGTTGCGTTGCCGAAACTTTCCGCAAGGTGCCAATAACGGCTGTCAACAGCTGCGAAAGATGCGGCCTGAATATCGGTCTGCAAATTCTGTGGGCTCAGGGATTACCCCGATTTTCAGGCGTGCCCGTCAGATACTCTGATCATGCTGAGACACGATTGTCCGCTCACCGCGTTGGAGAGTGCTTGCGAGAGATCGAGCCATGTTGTTCTCGTTCGGTGTATTGCTGATCCTGTGCGGCCTCGCGATCATGGCGTTTGGTCTGTTCTTATTTTACGCGTGGCTGCCGATCCTCTATGGGCTGTTTGGCTTGGAGATAGGCCTGCTGCTAGGTCAGTGGTTGAGCGGTGAGGTAGGTCTATTCGCGTTTATCCTTGGCATCGTCGGCGCTGTAGTTCTCTTCTCCGCGACGTACCTCACTTGAGCCATATCGGCGTATTCTCATCGGCTTTTCGGGTGGCGCGCTCCTCACACTTTCCTAGCCTATTTACTTGGCTCGGATCATTTGATTGGTGGCATCGTCGGGACGGCATTGGTGGTGGTGGGTGGACTGATTGGCGCAACGATCGTGCCGCAGGTTTTGATTCAATCGTCATTGCAGCGTCCGCGTTCGGCGGTGCAACCATGGCAATGACTGGCGCGCATCTGCTTCTGCCTGGCGTAGGATTGTTCGATCGCTTTGCCGGTGGCTTGCCCCCGAGGGTGATGACAATAGTTCTGACCGCGATCGGAATAGGCTGGCAATTCAGGAACATTGAGAAGTGGGTTCAATTTCAGCCTATGCTCGGTGGTGTTTCAGCTGCTGCAAAGAGCAACCAAGCCGGACCAACAATGCCGTAGACGCCTATGCATGCCTTGGCCTTTTGCCCATCGGTCATGAAAATCATTGTGTGTCTCATCCTTGTCAGCGCTCCGCCATCGGTTCCATCGGGCTTCTCTTGGAGAGAGCGATGTACAAACACATCTTGATCGCGACCGACGGCTCGGAACTAGCTGGCAAGGCCGTCGCTGCGGGCTTCGCGCTTGCCAAGCGGCTGGGCGCGAAAGTAACGGCCGTCACCGCGATTGAACCGTGGCTCTCGATAGCGAGCAGGCTTTCATGGAGTACCAGAAAGCGGCAGAGCACGCAGCCGCAGGTATCCTCGCCAGGTCAGCACGGTCGCCCAGGAGCATGGTGTCCAATGCGAGACAGTTCACAGTGACCGAAGCCGCCGCAGAAGCAATCGTCGAGGCGGCGAATAGCAAGCAATGCGATCTAATCGTTATGTCGTCCCACGGCCGCCGCGGCCTTGCTCGCGTTCTGCTCGGCAGCCAAGCGATGCGCGTGCTCACGTCGAGTTCAGTACCTGTGCTGATCTGCCGGTAATCGGCGGTTTGCTCCACGCCTACGCTGCGAGAAAGCCGCGACCATGATGACTACGGAAAGCACGCTCGTGCAGAAGCTTGTTGCCGCCGGTGCGGTCGGCATTGCGATAATAGGCGTAGGAACTACCCAAGCGGCACCGGCGTCGGCATTTACGACGTTGGTCGCTTCGCACGGGATTGTCTTGGTTGTCCAGATCCGCGACCTCTGTCGCCGGAAGGGTGTAGGCACGCGGGCCTGATACAACTGCTGCCGAACATATGGCTTGTCGGCATCCCGATGTCTTCGCAATTGCAGGATAGACTAGGCACTGCAGTTGCCCGTTGCGAAGCAACCTTGCGCGTCTACTTTGCAAAAAGCGTCAGAGTAGACGGATTGCCAATGCGTCTCGGTTCAGCGACTGATCGTCAGCGAGCGACCTCGGCGGCGACCACTCTCGCCCGCTCGAGCAGGAACGTCCGTGCGCACTGCTCGCCCTCGATGATAAGGTGCTCGATATGCGCTGCCGAGCGATCAATCTTGCTCTCGTAGTCGAGCGTCTCCTGCAGCTCGGCCGACATTTCGATGCAGGGGATGTGATAGGGCTTGTCGGGTGAGCGCCGAGAATGATTTCGGAATACGCACGGGCATCTTAATGTCGAACTGGCCGAGGAACTCGGGCCGGAACGCATGGGACAGCAGCATGTCGTTGAGCATCTCAACGTGCCGCAGCTGCTGGAAGAGGGAGATGTTGCCCTCCAGCTGATTGCGGCGGTCGATGATATCATCGATGCGCACTGGCACTGTCTCGCGCCGGGTCGGATTGATCTTGATCAGCCAGATCTCCTCGGGGATGTTCTCCGCACCGACGCTGCTCGGGCGGATGAGCTCCTGCACCGGCGGATTGTCGGAGAACAGACCATCCCAGAAGACATCCTCGCCGATCTGCACGGCCGGAAAGATAGTCGGTACCGCGCAGGAGGCGAGCACGTGTTCCACGCGGATCGGCTCCCGGTTCGAGATGAACTTGGTCAGCATGCCCGTGGTGACGTTGGCAGCGCCCACCATCAGGATGGGTCGCTTCGCGCGCGGCCCCCACGACGCGATTTCGGCAAAGTCGACATGCGCCTCGAGCAGTGTTTGGAAGCTCGTGAAGTTTTCACGCAACCCCATCGTCGCAAACTGCATTAACGACTGCGCAGGCCGCCGAAGCTGGGGCTCAGCTGGAAGGTGGGCAGCAGGCCGCCATTGATCATCCGGACCGATTCGACGAGGAGCTGGTTGAAGGCGATCTCCGCCCAACCGATTGCCGAATTGTCCTGCCAGAAATCCATCAGCTGTCGCCACGGCGGATCCGCGCCGCGCTCAAGTGCGTGCCAGACGAGCACCGCGCATACGGCTCCCCGGACGTGCCGCTCATGCTGACGATCTCGAACTCGTCGGCGATCTGCGCTTCGCAAAGCGCCTTTAGGGCGCCAGCGGTGAACGCCGTCTGACTGCCGCCGCCCTGGCAGGCTATCGCGATCTTCGTCTTTGCCGTGCATGGCTCGTGCCGCTTTCAACTACCGCATCCCATTTGGCCGGACCGACCTGGAGTTGCCGGCGGGGTCTGTCACAATCGCCAGCCGCTTTGAAGGTCGTGCGGCTTGGCGTGTCCGCGCGCTTGTGCTGAAAGTTCCTCGATCCGTGCGCCGAAACCTCTAATGCGCTGTACTACAAGCATGGAAGACAACTGCCTTAGGCGGATGTCTTTGATTTTAGAAATCCAATGAGAAGCGTAGCGAGCCCTCCGCTGATTGCGCCTGTCAATAAGGCTGAGACGACTTGTACGGTGCCGCTCAACCCAAGCAGCGTAAAAAGACTTGACCACCGACACCGCCACCTAACGCACCGACGATTGCGTTGCCGATTGCGCCCAAGTTCATTTCCTTTGAGGCGTTTCCAGCAGCGTAGCCACCTAGCGCGCCGCCGATGAGCTGCGCAATCAATGCTGTCAGGTTCATGAGCCACCCTTGGAACAGGATGCAAACTGTATCGACCCTTCGGGCGGAGAACGGTATCAGGCGAAACCCGGCAGGCGGCGCGCTGGCGACCTGAAAATCAAAGGACTGCAATGGGTCAGGAGTGGCAGAAGCCCCTCGAACTGCGTCCGCAACACCCCCAACAGCTGAGGGGACTATGCAGGTGTACCGAACTCACCCTCTGGTGCGAGACAAGCGACGTGGGAGCACTCGCGACGGCTACCGAAATCACGTCGCTACCATCTCGATATTCCGCTCAGGAGCGCAAGAGGTGCTCGTTGGTGCGCCGATACCCGTTGGTGAATCCCGACGCCATCTCAATGGAACCACGGATTGGCGGGACGATCCATCGCCGTGACGGTCAATCTTCAGTGGAGATGACGCTACGATCGGCTGGCTGATCGCGGGAAGCTCGGTTTCTGTTCCGCGCCGTGCTTGTCGCGTGGGCCACGCTAGCCATCTATTATTCGAATTTGCCATGGACCGGGTTGCGTCTGGGGTTGGCGGGGGCGTTCGCGGCGTTCTCGATCTGGGCGCTCTGGCTGTCGCATCAACGGCGTATGCCCTTTGCTATTCCTCGTGATGTTCCTCGGCGTGGTCGGGTGGTGGATCTCCATCAGTCCATCGCACGATCGCCGTGGCGACCGGAAGTCGCGGTGATGCCGCGGGCGGTTATCGACGGCGACCGCGTGCGCATCACCGGCGTACGCAATTTCGACTATCGTTAGCCGGAACGATTTCACGGTGCGCTGGGAGGAGCGCGAGGTGTTACTGTCGCACCTGACCGGCCTCGATTTCTACGTGTCCTACTTTAGCGAGGGTCCGGTCGGACACACGTTCCTGAGTTTCATCTTCGACAACGCGCCGCCGCTGAGCATCTCCATCGAAACGCGGCCGGAGGTGGGCGAGGGCTTTGCGCCCGATCGCGTCACTCTTCAAGCAATTTGAGCTGATCTACGTAGTGGGTGACGAGCGCGACCTCGTGGGCGTGCGCACCAACCACCGACGGGAGCCGGTGTACCTCTATCGCCTCAACACCTCGGCCGACGATGCACGCCGGCTGCTTGCTGGTTTACCTGGCGCGGATCAACGAACTCGCCGATCGGCCGGAGTTCTATCACCTGCTGACCAACAGCTGCACAATCAACATCGTGCGCTACGCGAATGCCGCCGGCCGGGTCGGCCGGTTCGACATTCGCCATCTCTTTAATGGTCTTGTTCGACAGTTACCTCTACCACTCGGGCCGAGTGGACACGACGCTGCCGTTCGCCGAGCTGCGGCGACGCTCCCTGATCAACGCGGCCGCGCAGGCAGCCGACGGATCGCCCGACTTCTCGCAGCGCATTCGCCGATCCGCGCCGACAATAATCCTGCCCTGAATTGGTGCGGACGGCGGGAGTCGAAACTGCACGGGTTACCACCAGTGGACTTTAAGTGCCCATTGCGGCGACTCATTTAAGCTTTCAATCGGCTTCGAGGTGAAGTCCGCTGAGGGTCCACTGGACTGACGAATTGGCACCCCGCTGCCCAGAACTCTTTCGAATTGCGGACCGACCTCTGTCAACACAGTCAAGATGGCTCGGGATGCAAAGATTTGAACTCGGCGGAAAGTGCCATGCCATGCGAAGCTCAATAATGCATGCAAGCGACGATAGCTTTGCACGCCAACCAACCTCCTCTCGGACCAACGTGGTGCGGCTGCGCCTTCGTCTGCCGCCGGCGCCGAGGCACGGAGGAACAATTGTTTCAATGGCCCGGATGTCGGAGAACACGTGGTCAGCAGCCGGACGGCTGATTGGTCCCAGTGCTTTGATCGATGAACTGCACAGCGGAATGACTGCTGTGGCGTGACGCTTCATCACGCTGCCCAATCCCTGACGCCTGAGTGGCCCAATAGCCCGGACCGGGGCTTCCCTAACCTCGACCTCGGGGGCGGGTGCCGGTAGCTTACGACAATGAAATGATATAACGTTACATATAGTCAGGCAATGTGCCGCGACGTGCTCGGGCTTGGGCCTGCGGTCTAGAGGCTTAATGCCTTTGGCGCGTGTCCTCCAAACTGGCAGTCAGAAATCGCAGCGCTTCGCAATTCGGAAGACAATTGCCACGCCCGCTTGGCGGCAGGTTGGCGGCACGGAAACTTGAAACTGGGAAAATCTTCTCGGGATTGATTGCAACGCTGCTGTGCTTCTTCGCGATAGTTCGCACTGTCCATCGATGTGCGCGGCTCAGCCCGCTGCCGACCCGGGGTGTCGCCACCTTCATCTCGCCGCTCCAGCGCCTCCGCAACCCAATCGCGCCGCGCCTCTCGCCACTTCGGAGGCTCCGCGGGATCGCTGGTCAGCCTGCCGCGCGATTTGTCACCTTGGTCAATGTTCGCGTCGGCTGACGTCCTCGTGCAGGCCGTGATGCTCGGGCTCGCATTCGCATCGGTCGCGACCTGGACGGTGTGGCTGGCCAAGATCATCGAACTCAAGGTGGCAATGCGTGGTTTGCGAGCGCACACCTTGGCCGTGGGCGAGCAGCATTCCTGGCCGGGGCGGTCTCAGCGCATCGGCGGTGGCCGTGGTGTTATGCAGGCCTTTGTCCGGGCCGCGGAAGTTGAGCTCGAATTGTCTTCCGATCTAACCGACAAAATCGGCATCAAGGAACGGATCGCGACGCGGCTCCAGCGGCTGGAAACTGCTGCCACGCGCAGCATGCACAAGGGGACGGGTTTACTCGCGACCATCGGTGCCACGGCGCCATTCCGTGGGGTTGTTCGGAACCGTCTGGGGAATCATGAATAGCTTCATCGGCATCTCCAAGGCGCAAACGACCAACCTCGCCGTCGTGGCACCGGGCATCGCCGAGGCACTACTCGCGACCGCCATGGGGTTGTTTGCCGCCATTCCGGCAGTGATCATTTACAATTTCTTTGCGCGCTGGATCGGCAGCTACAGGGCGCTTGTTGGCGATGCCTCCGCCGACGTGCTCCGCCTCGTTTCTCGCGATCTGGATCGCCGCGATGCCGCGCGCGAGGATGCAATGCTTCGCAGGCGATTGGACAAGAGGATCGGATCAGCACCGGGCTAGTTGAGCTTTACGATCCCGAACACGCGCACATTGATGCCGGGTTGCAGCACTTCGTCCTTCTTGAAAGAGGTGCTCAAGCGGATGTCATCGTTGAGCAGATTCTCGCCACGAAGGCCAATCGTCATTTCCGGCACCACTGGATCCCGGCTGGATCAAGCTTGAAGGTGTAGCGCACCTCCCCATTCAAAAGATTGTAGCCAGGCGTCGGCGTATCGAAGGCCGCAAACTCGTTCTGCGCAAAGGCATGCAGCAGAAAGAGGCGGGCAAACCAGTTGGTGTCCCGATAGTAGATGCCGCCGCCGAGCCGGTGCGGAGGCATCTTGGGGACGAACGTGCCATCGCTGAAAGTGGCGTGCACAAAATCGTACTGGCCCTCGATGCCCCAGACCCCATGCCAGACGCGGCCGATATCCTGCTCGGCGAGGACCTCGGCACCAATGAAGGTCGCATCCTTCTGCGAGTAGATGATTTGGTCAAGCGGACCCGTGCCGCCGACCGCACACGAGGCAAAGTCGGTATCGCACTTTGCACCGGTAAAGCGCTTGAAAATGAAGTCCTTGAACGTCGGTGTAGTAGGCCGAAACATCGAAGCGGAAGTCGCCCTTGGCGCGCTTGAAGCCGATCTCGGCGGTGTTGCCCTGCTCGATAATGAGGCCCGGGGTGCCGATTTCGAAGGTTTGGGTCGAGTCGTGCGGGGACCCTTGTAAAAGAGCTCCGTTGCGTCGGGCGCGCGCTCGACGTGCTGGCCAGTCAGACGGGCGACGACCCCGAGCGGCAGATCGTAGAGGAAGCCGACGCTTCCACTGATCGGCAGGAACCGGCGCATCGAAGGTGCGATAGTTGGATCATCGGGCGGCGGAAGAAAGTTTGGCGGAAACGTTGAGGCGGTGCCATCCACGTCATCGTTCTCGATGCGAGCGGCAGCTTGGAAGCGCAGTTTCTTTGACAGCTGCAGTTCCTCGAAAATGAAGGCGGCTATGCTTTGGGTGTGCGATGGCGGCAGGAGGATGCCGTCTTCGCCGGCCGCGGAGAGCCTTCGATCATACCATTGTGTGCCAACCGCACCCGCGCAACTCACCGAGTGCTCGTCTGGACGGGTTGGAGCTGCGCCTCGACCGCGCGCCTCGTAGAGTTTATTGAGGAAGGTCGAGCCGATCACGGCGCGCCGCGCCAGACCATCGACCTCATCGTGCTTGTAGTCGGTGGCACCAAACGAGAAGCGGATGGCCTCCAATCCCATGTCGTTGACGCGCCATTCGCCCTTGCTCATCCACCCTGGTCTGATTGAGGACGATATGATTTTTCCTCCGCCGCGGCGATGCCGGGGATGAAATAGGTGCTATCGAACGATGTGAATGCGAGCCCAAGGAAGCCATCTTTGAAGACGTAAGATCCGCCGAGCGCGTAGCCCTCGCTATCAACGCTGGTGTTGGCTTGCACACCTCCCGGGATGCTGTAGTCCTCCGAGATCCGCTTGAACGCATCAGCGTGCACGACGAAGTTGCCCGCACCCGCTTCAACCAGAGCGCTGCCATTGCGCCCGCTATCGAACGCTGCTCAGGCCGCCTTGCGTCTCGGCAGTGTAGCCTTTGGGCGGAATCGCTTCGGGGATACGATTGTTGATGGAGTTGACCACGCCGCCGATCGCCTGTGAGCCATAGCGAAGGGTCGCGGGTCCGCGCACGACCTCAACTTGCCGGGCCGAATTCGGATCGATCGGAATGGCGTGATCATCGGAGAGGGCAGACACGTCGCCGGTCGCGAGGCCATTTTCGGTAATGCCTACGCGAAACCCGCTCAGATCCGCGAATGATCGGACGGCTGGCGCCGGGTGCAAACGAGGTTGAGGCAATACCTGGCTTGGTACCAAGCGCGTCCCCCAGCTGGGCAAAGGGCTGAGCGGCGAGCTCGGGCCGGGTCATGACGGACTCGGCGACGAAACTCGGTTCCGTTGGAATTTGCAGTGACGTACCCGGGATGGGGGTAGGCTCGCCAGCTGCTGGAGCGGGGTAGGCGTGGTGGTGGCCGGCGCCGCAGGTTTCGGCGGCGCTGGTCGCCGAACCGGGCTGGGTGTCGTCACCACGATTCCAGGAAGCTGCGTTTGCGCGGCGGCGCCATCACAAATGCCAGTCCCTGCGATTATCGCACCTGCGAGTGCCAAAACGTAGGCCCGGGTGCGCGAAATGTTCGGCGATCTGGACATGGCCGCCAATTGTGTAATGTTATATCATTCGGTACGGGATGCGCCTGCCCGCAGGGTAACACAAGCGCCTTGCCCAGGCTCGAAGCCGTTTCCAGCTACCGCGTGTCTCAGGTGTGACAGGAACCTGCGACCGGACCTCATTGCTTGAGGACCGATGACGGACTCTGCCCGTCGCAAAGCCGCGTGATTTGGACGAGCAGCTTTCTGTTAGCTGTCGCAACCCACGTTGCCCTGGTGCTCCCATGGCTCTGGCAGGAGCCTGACGCGCTGGCCGGCGCAGGCGGTCAGGAATTTGATGTCGTCAGTTTCATCTTGGCCGAACCCCGGCGTCCTCGAGAGCGAGGGAAGTCAATCTGGCGATGCCGGCTGTGCCGGCACCTGCGGACGCCGTCGAGGAGAAGGAGGGAACCATAGAAGAAAATGAACCGAAGAAGGAGGAGCGCCAAGGAAATCCCAGAGCCGCTCAAACCCGAAAATGAAATTCGCAAACCGGACGCCTCTTTAGAGGAGGCAAAGCCAAAGCCTGCAGAAAAGTCCAAACAACAGGAGCACTCCGTCACAGGGGCGCGGCGCGCGTGGCAATGCCACGAGCGAACAAAAGCCTGAGGGCGCCAGCGGCGGCAAGCGCGGGTAGCATTCGCGAGTACGCAAAAACAGTCTCGCAGGCGCTTGCCCAGACAAAGCCAAAGGGCATTGGTGCGCAAGGCATCGCCAAAGTTCGATTTCACCATCGCCCTCTCGGGACGGCTCAGCGTCCATTCAAATTGTGAGCTCGAGCGGTGACAAAAAACTGGATCAGAGGGTGATCGACGCGGTCAGGCAAGCCGTCTTTCTGACACCGCCACCAGGCATGACAGTCTCACAGCTCACCTGCGAGATCCCCTATCAATTCCGGTAAGCTCAACCTGCGCTTTAAGCGCAAACAACGATCTTTGCAATTGTCGGTGGGCAGTGCATGGAAACAACTGCCAGGAGGTCTGAGCGGGTTATGAGCTGCCGAGACCATCGCGCTAGGAACTGTCCTCAGCGCCTCTGGTGGTGCGCACAATGTCCCCAGCGCGCAAAGAAGTTCACAAGTCTTAGAACCACTTGTTCAGGCGCCTCATCCACGAGCCAATGGCCGGAACCCTTGATAATCACGCCCTCGACGTTCTCAGCGACCAGGCGCCCCTGAGCAATCAGGAATTCACCTGAGGCCTTCTCGCCAGTCAGCACCAGCATCGGCATCTTCAGTTTGGCCCTAGCGAAGGCGGCGAAGTGTTTTGCGTCCTGCTCGAAGGCGCCGAAACACCTCGAAGCCTGCCCGCATGGCACCGGGCTGGGCATAGGCACGCCGCATAAAATTGCCGATCAGCCTCGGAAACCGAGCGCGCGGGATCGGCCGCGAAGTCGTTCCAGAAGTCGCTCGAAGTAGATGCGCTCCCGACCTTCGACTAGCGCCAGCGTGTGCTCTTACCGTAGAAGTGAAAATGCCACCGACTCCCTGAGGAGCCAAACGCTCCGTCCAGTCGCCACGCCCGGAAGGAAGCGCGTCCATCGAGCACGATCCGGTCCACTTCCGTCGAATACTGGGCGGCGTGCAGCGTAGACCACCATGGGCCCGAATATCATGGCCGACAACTCCTCGACACGAGTGTGCCCCAGCGAGATCGCAGTGCACGTGCACGTCCTGGGCCATGGTCGGTTTGTCGTAGCCGCTCTCGGGCTTGTCCGATCGCCCAAATCCGCGCAAGTCAGGAGCAATCACTGTATGCATCTTGCCAAGCTCCTCCACTGAGAGGTCGCCACATGTGGCTATTTTGGGCATAGCCGTGCAGGAGCAGCACCGAAGGACCACTACCAGCGATCAGATAGCGTGCAGTTTAATCCCATTGACCTCCGCAAAGCGGCTGTCTGATTGGGACAGACAAGCTGCTGGGCGGCTTACATGCCTGATGGCCGCCTCAGCACCCATACCGGCCGGGGCGCACACGAGCAGTCCGTCGAAGCGTGGCATATGATTCCTCTGAGTCAGTACCGCTCTTCCGCGGCTGAGGCAAATGACCCCGGTCGCTTACGGCGTGCTCGCCTCAAGACCACGATAGCAGTGGGGTGCACCGTCGGGCCAACTGCGTTGCAATTGCCCGCGCCGCCGCTGGGTGTCACGCCAGCCGGCGCCGGAGCAAGTCCCCGGAACCGGAGAGGATCGCTGCAGCGCCCAGTAGGACCTCGTCAGGCTGGATGCCTATAAGAGCTGATCTTGAGCAGTGTGTCGACGAAGCCTGCTGCATCACCTGTGTGAGGAGGAAGCGACAAAGGTGGAACTTCTTGGAGAACTAGCTGAGCTGATTGACTAAAGCGGCGGCCAGAACGATGCCCACGCGCGCTAAATGATAGCAAGAGAGGACTGGGCGGGCCACCATCATCTGGTCATCGGCCTCAATGTCACTTAAGTGGGCGCCAACATCGACTGAAGTCGCGGTTTACGCGTTGCCCTCGCTGGTCGCGCGCGGCGACCCGGCAGACGCGCGGATTGAGTGGATTGAGGCGTTAAGTGATGCGGTTTAAGTGATGCGCGCTGATGACGCTCCTTGCCCGCTGCGCTCGCGGCCTTTGAAGCTCACCATCAGCTTGAGATTGCTGCTCGACAACTCCAGCCTGCACCTCGCCCTGCGCCGGAAAGGGCGCCTTGAAGGAGAAGGCCCGGTCAGATGTCGGTCGCCTCCGGGCGCTCAGAGAGGGTCCTCGTTGATGGTCTTCAAACGATCGTCGTCGATTTCCCTCTCAAGCTCTGAATCGAAGTTGTCGACGAGTTCGCACGTATCCGGCGGTCCGGATCTTTGGCGCGTGAATCGCAGGTCATGTCGTCTCTATCAGGTGATTGGGCCGCCTGAGTGCCTCGAACGCTTCGCGCGGCTCGTGACAGCTGTGTGACACCGCCCCTCAAATCGGAACGGCCTGACGTTGTTGCGCGTTCCACGGCTGTACTGTGAGGAAAGGCGCAATGGATCGGCCCTACAGCTTGCTTTTCATTCGCGCCGGAACGCGGCCAGAAGCTCCGATGGCGGAAGCCGTCGTCGACCGTCATGGCAAGGGCCGCTTTCGTGCGTTCGGCGCCGCCGTCGACCCGGCAACAAAGGTCGACCCGTCAACGCTTCACGTACTTGAGCAAAGCGGGTATCCGACCAAGGCGCTGCGGACCCAAACATAGGCGCAGTTCAGCGAGCTGGCGCCCCCGTTCTCGATTTTCGTCTTCACGCTCAGCGCCACGCCTTCGCGCGAGGCATTTCCCGACTGGCCGGGTAAACCGATCGCATCGCATTGGCGTTATCCCGACCCTTCCAAGGCGAACCGGCGATGAATGCCAACGTCGGTGGGAATTCGGTCGAACGTTAGCGGCGCGCGCGCGGCAAATGCGCGTCTTAACGCCGCTCTCCCTGGCGCGCCTCGATGCCATCGCGCCGAAAAGGCATTTAGAGAAATCAGCACTGAGCAGGCCGAAGCCTCGGACGCGCAAACGTCCGTGAGGCACCGTGTTCTTTGTCGCTCCTCGTAACGGACTACGACGGCATCGCCGCCAGGGATAGGCCACGTCGATGCGCCGACGATTGAAGCCTTGCAGCAGGTAGAAGGCGCTCGGGCACGCAAGCTGATCCTGGTAACCGTGCAGAGATCTCCCGACCTGCAGCGGGTTTTTCCGGAACTTGACTTTCGACCTGGTCGTCGCTGAGAACGGCGCCCTCCTCTTCAATCCCGCCAAGAAGGAGGAGACGCTACTCGCCGAGCACGCCCTCACACCTGCTTTCATCCGCGCGGCTGCAGGAACTTGGCGTTTCTCCGCTCTCGGTCGGCCGGACCATCGATCGCAACTTGGGAGCCGAACGAGAAGGCTGTCCTGGAGGCGATCCAGGGCTCGCCGCTCGAGCTTAACATTATCTTCAACAAGGGGGCCGTGATGGTGCTGCCCGGCAATGTCCAACAGCGAGCCTGGGGCCTCAAACACGCACTCAAGCCTCTGTGTCTATCCTTGCACAGTGCATCGTGGGCATCGGCGACGCCGAAAACGACCAGGCTTTCTTAAGAGCCTGCGGCTGCGCGGTCGCCGTGGCTAATGCACTGCCTTCCGTAAAGGTGCAGGCGGACCTGGTGAGTAGCCGATCACGGCGCGGGCGTACTATCGAGCTGGCGCGACTGCTCACCGACCATGATATGCGCGGCTTAGGCCTGAAGGTCCCAAGGGTGCAGCCCGTTCTCGGCACACGGACAGACGCCGCGCCGATCTGTCTTAGCCCATTCGAGAGCGACGCTGATTACCACGGCTCGTCGGGAAGTGGAAAGTCCACGGTTGTTACCGCCCCGCTGTGGGCAGATCCGCGAGCCTCGCCTACCAGTTTTGCGTCATCGACCCGGAAGGCGACTACCTCGAATTTGCCGACGCCGGTCGTGCTCGGCGATGCCAGCTAGGAACCGCGTCTGGCCGAGGTGAGGAGCCTGCTCGCAAAGCCCGAAGTGAGCGTGGTGGTCAACTTGCTCGCGATTGACCCGCAGGAGCGGCCCCGCTTTCTGGCGAAGTTCCTGCCCGAGATTGCCAAGCTTCGCTCCACAGACAGGCCGCCCGCACTGGATCGTCTCGACGAGGCACCACTGCCTGCCTACCGAGTGGGATCCGGCTCCCCATCACTCTGCCTAAGGAATTTCCCGCCGCAATAGCGGTGACTGCGCACACAAGGTGGAGACAGCGTCAATCAGGATGAGAACGGGCCGGGGGTGGTCTGACGGAGAGAGGGCGGAGCCCGAGCGACGGCAGACCAGCCCCGGCGGCAGGTTTTGAAGACTCGTCTGGCGGTCGAGTAGGACGGTGCCAAGCTGCTGATTCGTCTCAAGCTTAGAGGGATCAGCATTTGCCCGGCCTCCACATCAGCGACCACCAGATGAGGCTGTACATGAGTTCCCGACCAACCCACACCACCATCGCCGTCGCCGCCGCCAAGGCGGGTTTCTCGCCAGCAACCGGCTACCGGATCGAGGCTGATCCGCGCCTGCCCTCGCAGAAGAAGGCCCCGCGCGGACGACGGCGGCCCGATCCGCTGGCCGACGGTATGGGACGCCGAGATCGTGCCGATCCTGAAGGCGGCGCCAGGCCTGCGCGCCATCGCTGTCCTTGCGGAGATCCGGCGTCGCCATCCGGAGATTGGCCCAGGCATCCGGCGCACGCTGGAGCGTCGCATGCGGGCGTGGCGGGCGCTCGCCGGACCGGAGCAGGATGTCGTGTTCCGGCAGGAGCACCCACCCGGCCGTCTCGGCTTGTCCGACTTCACCGACACGAAGGTGCTCGGCGTGATGATCGCCGGCGTCCTCCTGGCGCATCGCCTTTATCACTTCCGTCTCGCCTTCTCGGGCTTTGCGCATGCCCATGTCGTGCTTGGCGGCGAGAGCTTCGTGGCGCTGGCCGAGGGCCTACAGAATGCCCTGTGGGCGCTCGGGGGCGTGCCGTTGGAGCACCGCAGCGACAGCCTGTCGGCCGCATTCCGCAACCTCGACCGCGATGCCCAGGAGGACCTGACGCAGCGTTACCAGGGGCTCATGCGTCACTACGATATGACACCATCGCGCAACAACCCTGGCGTCGCCCACGAGAACGGGTCGATCGAGAGCCCGCATGGCCATCTCAAGAAGGCGCTGGAGGATGCGCTACTGCTGCGCGGCAGCCGGGACTTCGACGACCTCGATGCCTACCGCCGCTTTGTCGACGAGATCGTTGGACGGCAGAATGCCAACAACCGCAAGCGGATCGAGTTGGAACGGGTCAGCCTGTTGCCCTTACCCAAGCGGCGAACCTCTGACTACGAGGAGAAGATCGTCACGGTGACATCGAGCGGTGGCTTCACTCTGCGCCGGGTGTTCTACACGGCTCCCTCGCGGCTCATCGGCCATCGCCTGCGCGTGCACCTCTACGATGACCGCCTCGACTGCTTCCTCGGCTCGACGCCGATGATGACCCTGCGGCGGGGGCGGATGGTCTCCGATCGCAAGGGCGGACATGTCGTCGATTATCGGCACATCATCCACGCGCTCAGAAAAAAGCCGATGGCGCTGCTCAATCTGGTCTACCGCGACCAGCTGTTCCCACGGCCGGCCTATGCCCGAGCCTTCGAGGTGTTGTGTGCCGAGGCTGGCGACAGGCGGGCGTGCAAGATCACGGTCGAGCTGCTGGCGCTAGCGCACGATCGGGTCTGCGAGGCGGAACTGGCGCAGGTCATCGATGCCGAACTCGAGGAAGGGAGGTTGCCGGACATCGACGTGCTGCGGGCTCGCTTCCAGCCCGATGCGACATCGATCCCGGACGTTACCATCGAGCTGGTTGCGCTCAGCAGCTACGACGAACTGGCTGCGGTCTATGCCGTCGAGCCGACCTCCAATCTGGAGGTCGCGGCATGAGCACGACCACCACAGTCGTATCGGAGACGCGCGCGAAGCCCTCGTCGGAGACGCGCGCGAAGCACGACGCCGCACGCGTCGAGTTGCTGCTCAGCGAACTACGCCTGCCGGGCGTCAAGCTGATATGGGCCAAGCTCGCCGAGCAATCCGACAAGGAGGGCTGGCCGGCTGCCCGCTTCCTTGCAGCGCTTGCCGAGCACGAGATGGCCGACCGTGGCCGCCGCCGCATGGAGCGGCATCTCACCGAAGCCCGTCTGCCTGCAGGCAAGACGCTCGCCACGTTCGACTTCGACAGCGTGCCGATGGTCTCCAAGGCCCAGGTGATGGCGCTCGCGTCCGGCGACGCGTGGTTGGGCAAGGGCGCCAACATCCTGCTCTTTGGTCCACCTGGCGGCGGCAAGAGCCATCTGGCGGCAGCGCTCGGCCTCGCACTGATCGAGAACGGCTGGCGCGTGATGTTTGCTCGCACCACCGATCTCGTGCAAAGGCTCCAGGTTGCACGGCGCGAGCTGGCATTGGAAAGTGCCATCGCCAAGCTCGACCGCTACGACCTGCTCATCCTCGACGACATCGCCTACGTCACCAAGGATCAGGCCGAGACCAGCGTGCTGTTCGAGTTGATCGCCGCGCGCTACGAGCGGCGCTCCATGCTGATCACCGCTAACCAGCCGTTTGGCGAATGGGGAAAGATCTTCCCCGATCAGGCCATGACGCTGGCGTCCATCGATCGCCTCGTGCATCACGCCACCATCCTGGAAATGAACGTCGAGAGCTACCGCCGACGCGAAGCTCTCGATCGAAAGCGCGGCCGCGGGCGGCCAGCGACGCACGCGACAATCAAGAAAACCGAGAAGTCCGAAGACTGATTTGACGCGCGCCGTCAATCAAAGCACTTGCCAAACCAACGGCCAGCGTCAATCATCAATCCGCTCGGCCGCCTCGTCTCATCTGATTGATGCGCCGTTCTCATCCAGATTGTCGCGCTTGCATCCTGACCAACTTGCACCTGCATTTTCTTGAACTCGTCTCAACCGTGGTGGGCGTTGGAGATGGCTCGCTCGTCGCCATTGAAAAAATTCTGCAAGGCAACAAACCGGCCGTTGCCCGCTCCTCGCGCGTGCCGCACTCACAGCCGGTCAGGTCTACCTTCTACTCGCGACGGCAGCATTGAAGTCATTGTGCCGCGTAAGCCAGAAGGAGCAGGAAGCGCCACGCACGCAAATACGCCGAGGGTGATTTGGGCGAGGACAGGAGCTTCCATTTCAGGCCGGACGGCGCACTCAACCTGCGAGCCCAGAGATCTTTCGACCTTTCTGCAGATGGCCGCTGGCGTCGACGACAAGACGTGGCTGTACCATTTGCGGCGCTGGCGAGTATTCGAGCTGGTTTCGGGACGCCATCAAAGATGAATCTCTTTGCGGCGGAGGCTGCCGCCATCGAAGCCGATGCAGCCCTCCCCGCGCGCGATAGCCGCATGCGCTTTAAGGAGATCATCGAGCGCCGTTACTACCGCTCCAGCGGCGAAGGGCTGATCCCGGTTCCTCCTTTGGTACGCTGCGGCTAACTGGAGCCGTTCACTACTAAAGAAACCGACACCACGGGTCCGACGTGATCGCGCCGCACAATTGTCGGGTCCAGGAATCCTGCGCAATATAGAGTTCCTGCGGAAATATTGAGCGCGCGGGGCGCATGCGTTGATCGCTCAGTGCCGGAATTTGTCGAACTGTGCATTGCCGAGGGCACAGAGGGCTGCCGATGAGCTCACACAACAAGAAACTTGATGACATACTAGCGCAGGCAAGACCCAGGCTTGGTGAATTCTGGGCACGCTGTATGAGCGAAGGGCTACCTGGCTACACGCCCGCAACCATCGCCAGCCTTCTCGAGTTCGTTGATGCCTATTTTGAAGCGCTGAAGGCCCTTACCCGATGAAGCGCCAGAACCTCAACCTCAGGACAGGAGCCCCCAAAGTCTGCCACGCACCGCCTTCACGCTCGCAACACTGCTAATCCTCCCTCCCGATCAGCGGTCCCACGACCGCGTCACACCTTGTCACCGATCACCGCCTGCGCTAACCACAAATCCCCGTTGCACTCGCGGGCGATCACCGCCCCTCTCTAGCGGGTTCATTGCCTGGAGGTTTCCGACACCGGCCCCAATGGGTGTCCCGCCGGCCGGCATCTGAAACTTTCACAGGTGCTGCTCATGCACCGCACAAAAGTCATGCATCGGTCAAGCGGTAGCCGGGGTGGGTCCCGGTCTCAGCGGGTCTCGCTCCGCTGGCTGAAATTGGATCCAAATCAAAACTTGTTGCGTCGACCCAACGGCCAGGAATTTCCAATTGACAGCGTGCTCCCTCGCGCGCGAGCACGCAATTGACCTTACCTCCGAGTTCATGAGGGATACCTCGCGAATGACGCTCATCCCATAGCCGGCTTTGCTCTCAGCCTCGGCGGTAGGGGCCGCCGGTCTCTTGCCATTCAATGACCAACCCGGCGCGTGGGCCCCGTTCAATTGCCGGCGCCACTGCACCGATACCTTGCCTTCGCGAGTGGAAAGTGCGCCGTGTTTTGCGGCGTTGGTGACCAGCTCGTGAAGCACCATGCCCACGACTTGACCAGCTTCCGCGCTCAGGATCACTTGGGGGCCGCCAATGTCGTTATTGTTGGCTCCCGCATAGGGTGCCAGTTCCCGCCGCAGCAGTTCCGCCAGCGGTATGCCCCGCCATCGACGCTCGCTCAGCAGCTCGTGCGTTTTCGCCATCGATCTAAGGCGGCCATCAAACGCGGAAACGAAATGGTCCATTGAGCTACTCGCGTCCAACGTCTGAGCGGCAACGGCGCTGACGGTCGCGAGCACGTTCTTAACGCGATGGTCCAGCTCGGCAATCAATGCACGTTGTTGCTGCTCCGCCAGCTTACGCTCGGTGACATCGATGTTCACACCAACCACCCTGTGAGGGCGCCCGTCAGGGGTATACGACATGGAGCTGCGTGACTCGATCCACCGAACGTCACCCTCAGCGCGAACAATGCGATACTCGATCTCATATTCGCTCCAGCGCCCGAGGAAGGCTTGCCTGCGGACCTCCTCAACCCGAGGCAAGTCCTCCGGGTGCGCGCGAGCTTGCCACGCGCGGCGTGTAGTCTCTGTAGTTCCCTCGGGCAGGCCGTGCACGGCGACATAGCCCTCATCAACGCGCATGACATCCGTGCCGGGATCGTAGGCGTAGCTGCCGACGAGGCGGCCTTTCCCGCCAACGCGAGCTGGACGTTGCGCTCGGCCAGTGCCCGCTCTGCCTTCTTGCGTTCGCTAATGTCGACCATCATGTTCAAGACGCCGACGACGGCGCCTGCACCATCACGCAAGGGGTAGGACATGGTATGATTGGAGTGCGGGTGCCATCGGACCGCTCAAGAATAACCTCTAGGTTTCGCACGACGCGGCCCTGCTTCAACGCAATTTCGGTCGGACAATCTTTGATTGCCATTGGCGTGCCGTTGCCGTGATAGAAGCGTGCAACATCACACCATTTATCCTCGCCAGAATTTGGGTTTCGCCCCCACAGATCTGCAGACCTGGTTGCAATGGGTTATCCGCCCGGCTGCGTCCGTCACATAGATGGCAACAGGGAGCGCCCTGAGTCGTTCGCGCAAAATTCGTTCGCTCTCTTTGATCGACTGCTCAGTCTGTTTTGCGCTCGGTGATATCGCAGGTAACCCCGAGCAATCTCGCTGCTCGGCCGTCCGTATTGCAGAGGACGGTGCGCTTCGACCTCGACCCAGCGTTCTGAACGCATCTGGCCGGAATCGAAGCAAGACGATATTCGGCCCTGCAGTTACGCCCGCTGCACGCAGAAGCCGCAAAAGCAGCGTCTAAGCCCGGCAGGTCAGCTGGATGAACGATCGACCGTGCTTCTGTGAGGCGATCTAGGAGGGGCTTCAGGATCGTGACCGTGGATCAGTCTGTCACGAGCGTCGTTAGGTGAAGCGGCCGGTCTTTGTCTCAATGCTCCAAACACCGAGTTCTGCTACGTCGAGGCGTTGATTGGCTTGACAGAATGTTGCTGAAGATCTCATTTAACTTCCCAGTTTCCGACGGATTTGAGTCGAGCAGGTGCTTCCCGCATCCGACTTAAGGGCGGTTGCTAGCAGGGGTTCACTGAGTTCATAGGCAAAAGAGGCTGTCAGCGCCTCGGCGGTTTTGTTCGAATGTTTCAGCTCAATCAACCTGGTGTTGGATTGCAGCTCGGCGGTGCGACGTCTGTGACGCTCACGCAGCAGCCACGTAACGATTCCAGTCTGAAGAAGCAGGGCGACAAAAATGGATATCAGCTGCCAGCGATACTGCTCCCAGGCAGTCAGCGGACGAAACTGAACCTGGCTTCCGGTGGGCAAGCTTTTTCACTGATACCCATATCGCTGCAATTGTCGCCAATCGAGACAGTAGTTGATCTCAATTCAGGCTCCAACAGAGAAGCTCGCGAAGGTCTAGTGCCCTTCAAGATCTCCAATGCTAGCTTTGCCGCCTCTGGCCCTTGTGGACCCAAACCGTAGAGGCTTCCGCCGACGATGCCGCAGCCGAAGATATTGATCGACGAAGCCGATAAACAGGCGCGTTCGCAGCCGCAGAAAGACGTTCGATAACATCGTGGGGGACAAAAGCGCTGCCCTACGCCGTCTCGGAAATATGTCGTGAACAATACAATTGTCCGTGGCGGTACCTTCGCAATCTCCGTGAGTAGTTGGGCAAGGGGCAATTCGGTTAGGTATGTGAATGCGACGCGGTCCTCATAGTGACGAAACTCTTCTTTCGCATCTCTGAGAATCCGATTGTCGAACTCAGATGTGCCAGCGACGACCATGACCCGTTGAGTGCCAGGATGCAGGCGTAGCGCAAGCTCCACTGTTGGCCCGAACTTACGCGTTAAGAGGACGCCACTAACGTGCGGCGGCAAGGAGCGATCGCCGATTTCTCTCCGGTCGGACCCTACAAAAGATGACGGAAGTGCCCGGAAAAATTCCGTCTCCATGGGTGAGCAAGAAGTCAAGCGTGGGCCCCATGATGGCAATCGCCGCATCGATCTTCTTGTCTGAATACTTCGCGGCCAGAAAGTCTCGCAAGCGGATTTGGTAAGCACTCGAAGGCAAATCGCGGAGAGATCCATGGTCTCATGATAGACCTCGAGAGTATCCGAGGAGTTGGCCGCAAGCGTACTTAGGAGACTGTCGTCGAGAGTTGACAAGCCGGGCAAGACCCGGGTCTCGTCAGAAAGCAAGACGATACGCCGGGTCTCGGCAGCCGCTGGGACCACCCAGGCACCCCAGAGAATCATCGCCCAGTAGATGATCAACAGCCCTGGTCGGCGTCCCATGGACGATCCTACCTCTGACTCGACATGTCGTTAGAGGTGACTCTTTCGATGCATTAGAGGAAGGTTAAACAGAGCAGCACGGCGGCACCTCTAAGCTATACGAAAATGGGACCGCGAAAATTTGCTCTGAGACGCAACCGTTGTACGCGGTAGTGATCCCGCCGGTCCCAAACGTGCCCCGCGAAACACCTTAAATGTTCGTCCAGATTCAACGCTTGTCTATCGGGTGTTTCCCGTAGACCGCTGGTGACTAACAATGTCCCCAAACCCTGCGGCGTGCCCGCCTGTCCAGGCTACGATCTCGCGCAACCAACGGCTCACGATCGGAAGTCATTTTCCTAGGGCATACCCCGATTTCCTGGGCATACCCCGACCCCAAACCGATTGCCGCGACCTCGCGCAGGCTCAGGTCAAGGCCTGGCGAACCATTGTCTTAACCAAATAGCTTCTCCAACAAGCCGGCCGGGGCCAGCTCCGGCAACCAATCTCCAAATGGGTCAACAGAACGGCATCGCAATCGAGGTGCTGATTAGGTCTCTTGGACCTTAGTCACCGAGACCGGATCATTCCGCTACGACGAGCCGGAAGCCAGCGTCATATTCATCAAGGCCGAGCAATTCCGCGTAGCGGCACGCTCCCCGCTCCCCGTTTCAAGATCCCGCCTCCAGATTTTGCAACCCAACTTCGACGCTGCTGATAGCCCAGAAGGACGAACTTTGCCGGATCGGACGTGTGGATCCGAGATAGGCTGCAGGCCGACGCCAATAGGCATACGAGAAATCCATCGCTGCAATCGTGTGGGACGAAAACCGGTGTGATCTGCACAGTGCCCAGCCATCGTTCGTAGTCGGACATCGTTGGCATTTGCGCCTCATCCAACGCCGCTAGTTCAGGAAGATAGTCCGTCAGCCATGGCCGGCGCAGACGGATCGAACGTAAGCAAGACGATTCTGACCGCGCGTTACGCGGCGCATCTCGCTGCAAGCCTGCCTCCTTGTCAGGCCAGTGATGAATGGTCAGGATCGCCATGGAGGCGTCAGAAGCTATTGTCATCGAATGGTAGATTCTCCGCGCTGGCTTGGATAGCCTCGGCTGCTGTCCGGACTGCGCTTTCGGATCATCTCACGCGAAGGCTCGACAGCCATAACGGATCGATTAGTCGGTTCAGTAGGAACCCGTGCCGTGCGCCAACGTTCAATACAGTTTGCGCCAATCCGAGTGCGCTCTCGATGATCCGAGCTATCCGCTCGATCGGGCCTGCGAAGCTCCGCATAGTTGACTCCGATGACGTCGTATTTCGCATTCATCACGCTATCCTCACTTAGGTCACCGACGTCTGCGAAGAGTCAGAGAGAGAGCGTCGGCGAGCTTCCGTTGATCCTCAGCTACGGACCTGTACCGATGTTGCCGACCCACTCAACGTTTGTGCCGGGTCCGGACGCGAGGGCCCCATCAAATCACTAGAAGTACAGCATGTTCACCGGTCGTTTGGGTCAGACACGGCGACCTAATTCAAGCCTTCTCTGCTTCGCGGTGATGTCTCTGAATAGAGCTGGCGATCGCTGCCAAGCCATTCAGCGGGAAGTTCCAGGCGGCACTGGACCCCCTCCGGAGCGAGCACAAGGTCAACCGTACCGCCGAACTCATAGGGAATTAGGTCACGAATTGTGCTCGTCCCATAGCTCGATTTGCCGAGAGCGACGACAGGGGGCCGCCGATTTCCTGCCATTCGAACGCCAGATGAGACCGCGGGTGCCCGTTCAGATGCCGGTCCCACCGGATCGACACGCGACCATACTTGGTAGAGAGCGCGCCGTACTTTGCAGCGTTGGTGGCGAGCTCATGGAGTACCATGGCCATCGCCTGACCCGCCTCGGGCTTCAGTAAGATGCCAGGGCCGTCGATCTCGGTGTTGTTGCGGGTGGCATACGGTGCGAGCTCGCGCCGGACGAGCTCTGTCAGCGACACCCCATGCCACCGACAGGAGCTCAACAGTTCGTGTGTCGTTGCCATCGAGCGAATGCGTCCATCGAGCGCCGCTACGAAATCGGCGACTGATCTGCTCCCTTGCCGGGTGTGGGAGACGACAGCGCTGACGGTCGCGAGTGCGTTCTTGACGCGATGGTCGAGCTCGGCCAGCAAAGTGCGTTGCTGTTCCTCCACCCGTTTGCGCTCGGTTATGTCAATGCTGACGCCGACGACTCGGTGTGGGTGTCCTTCGCCGCTAAAGGAAAGGAAACAGCGCGTCTCGACCCATCGCAGCTCGCCACCAGGACGAATGATACGATACTCCACGTTATATTCGCGCCGGCGCTCACGGAACGCCTCGCTGCGGAACTGTTCTACCCTTCCTATGTCGTCGGGGTGCACGCCGGCCAGGCATTCGCTGCGTGCTATCTCGGTAGTGCCTTCAGGAAAGCCGTGGATGGCCGCATAGCCGTCAGAAATCTGCATGATCTCCGTGTCAGCGTCATACGCGTAGGTGCCAACGAGGCCAGCCTTTGCTGCCAGAGCAAGCTGTATGTTGCGCTCGGCCAGTGCCTGTTCGGCCCGTTTGCGCTCAGTAACGTCGATATTAGCGCCGATCCTTCGCACCGGCCGTCCTAAGCTCGTTGTATGAGATGAGGACACGCGACTCGATCCACCTCACCTCCCCGTGGCGGAATATGCGAAATTCCAGGACGAACTCGGTTTCTCCATTGGAGAACGCATGCTGCAGCGATGGTGTCCAGCCGCGGCAAATCGTCCGGATGCACCAGCGCGCGCCAATGCTCGCGTGAGATCTCGAGCGTGCTCTCGGGCAGCAGCCCATAAATGACCGCACAACCCGGTGACAGCTGCAATTTTTGGGTAGCATGATCGTACGTGAAGGTCCCAATCCGGGCGATACTTTCCGGCGAGATCGAGTTGTCGCATTGCGTTCCGCGAGGCGTGCCTCGGCCTGCTTACGGTCGGTAATATCCTGAACTACGGAGACGAAATAGTCGACGCCGCCGTCCGTCGTCCGCACGCAGCCGACGGTGAGACTTGCCCAGACGACGCCGCCATCCTTGCGGACATAGCGCTTCTCGATGCTGTAGCTGTCGGCTTCGCCGACGAGTGTCTTGTTGAGCACCGAGAGATTGGTTGCAAGATCGTCCGGGTGTGTGAGATCCCGGAAGGTCCTCGTCTTGAGTTCCTCGACGGAATAACCAAGCATCCGGGCGAAGCTGTTGTTGGCGCGCAGAATTGATCCGTCGCGGCCCACCATCGCAACGCCCACCGCTGCATTTTCGAACGTTGCCTCGGAAGCGTGCCTCGCTATCGATAAGCGCGCGCCGCGCCTCGACCTGCTCCGTCCTGAGCTCAGAGAACAAGAGCGCGCCGCCAATACTTCCATCAGCCCGGCGCCAGGGAGCCATGGACCAGCGCACCCAGTGGGTGCAGCCGTCCTGGCGCGCGAATTGGTCTTCCTCCTGCGACAACTCCTCACCGGCCAGCACGCGGGCATGAATGTCGCGCCAGCGCTGCGGGATGTCGGGAAAGACCTCGTAATGCGACCGCCCAATGAGCTGTGCGTCTTGGGGGAGACGGAAATCAAGGATGTATCGACGCGAGACGGCGAGGTAGCGCATCTCGCGATCGAACATAGCAATCGCTGCCGGCGCGTGCTCGACGAACACCGCCAACTGCGCCTGTCGTTCTGCGAGGTCCGCTTCAACCCGCTTTGCGTTCGCTGATATCGACAAGCATGTTGACGGCACCGGTCAATCTTCCGGATTCATCGAACAGCGGCGTCGGATAGGGGATGAAAGGAATCCGCGTGCCGTCTGGGCGCTCGGCTACCGCTTCCATGCCACGGATCGGTCGCCCTCTGACGCAGTGCCAATCGCCATCGGGCACTCGTCGTGCGGCAGCGGCGTGCCATCCGGCCAGTACAGCTTCCAGGAACCGCAGAACTTGCTCTCGCCGAGCTCGGGGCGGCAGCCCCAAAGCGTGGCGCGCAGCCTCGTTGTAGAAGGTGAGGCGCCCGTCCGCATCCGTCATGTAGACGGCGGCAGGAAGTGCCTCGATCGCCTCCCGAGACAGACCGTTGACATCACCCAAGTTTGTAGCTCGTGTCTTGGCGTTGGCTGTGGGCGTATTGGTTGGCACTGCCCCGACCCCTCTCCGTAATCGACTCCAGTCCTTCATGGGCGCCAATTTCCGAGGATCTGCTGTCGATAAGTTGCTGAAGCAGCAAATCGTTTGCCGTCCAACATCCTTAGCCGGCCGCCATCCCCATTTCGGGAGCTTTATGCAGACTTGGATATTCCTGTGGCCAGTTGTGTGAACCACACGGTCAGGCGTCGGGGCTAAGCCGGCCGCCGCGGGTGAGTACCCGCAGCTCTTTGTTGGAGCCCCAGAGCATCCCATTTCATCCAAAGTGCCGCCTAGGCATCGGAACTTATCTCGACATTGCTTGGCGGAAAGTCTGTAGTAAGCAAGATAGTTAATTTGTACCAAGTCGCGCTCCGAGGTCTCTGGGTCACGCTGCGACGTTGGCGGCCGTCTTGGGGGTGCGGTCGCCCGCGCAGACAATCCGTTCAATGGCCGGCGGGTCGCGGTAGGGGACCCGGGCGACCGCCACGCAAAGGACGGACCGCGACCGCAGCGACCGCAACTCTGCTGCCTCGGGGGAAAGTAGCCCAGTTTCTACCGAACATGGGCAACAACAACCGGGAACCGAAGCATCAGGCATCGTTCGATGCGACCGCGACGTACGCTTCCTGAGGGAAGATGAATCTGCCGCCGTCGAGCATCTCCGGCGCCGATAGGGCCAGTCGCCCTTGACGCGACGGACGAGATTATACCTTCGCGCTCAGGCTCGGTTCTGTCTGCCAGCAGGACAGTCATTGGCGTGGCGAGAAGCTGAAATCTCACGTAGTCGAGCACTGAGGGAAAGGCGATCGTTTGGATGACCGTCTGCACGTCGATCGCTCTGAACCCGGCGTCTTCCAGTAAGGTCTCCAGCTGCGTCGGGTCGGCGAAGGAATGTTCGCCTCTCTTGATCCGGGAAGCGTCGGCTCCCAGGACCTCATCCAGAGCGACCACGAACGCGTTCGCGCCCGGCGTGCGCTCGATTGGGCTGTAGACGCTCAAGGCGGTTCGACCGGATTGCCTTAGGACGCGGCGCATCTCCCGGAGGGCTCGTCCCTGATCGGGAAAAACTGCAACCCGAGCGGACAAAGAACTACGTCGAACCTGTCGGCAGGGAATGGCAAGTCGAGCGCACTACCTTCGATCCACTCGATGGGCGATCCCTCACTCGGCACGTCACGGGCGACGGCCAGCATCCCTTCGTTCAGATCGAGGCCGGTGACCGTCGCGCGGGTTCTAGCTGCCAAGCGAGCCACTACCCCGGTACCGCAGGCGACATCCAGCACCGCTTCTTCTGCGCGAGGCTGCACGCGATTGACGAGGTCCTCTGCCCATTTCGTCGTGATCGCAGGCACAAGGTACTGCTGATAAAGCTCTGCAGCGCTGCCTTTTAGCTGCCAATGTCCATTGCCCATGGCGGAGCCCTCGCGATCAAAGCCCGACGGATCATAAGAGACGCCGACCTGAATGTCTCTTGAGGGTCTTGGCCGTGTGATAACGCGCCGGAGGGGGTGTCGCCGGACCTCGACAGGCGGGATGCACTGCAAGGTGACTGTTTCGAGCGTTTTTTCCGATTTCGGTCTGGAAGGCAAACCTGCTTCATCATCGGGCCGTCCTGACCGGCTCTCCGGCGCTGCAGAGGTTGCAGCCGGACCGTGTCAGGCCGCGATTGCCGCCATCAGCGGCTTGATGCCGACGATGTTCATGACGCGCGTCAGATTGTAGGCGAGCACGTGCAATGCCATCTCGCCGGCAACCTTCGGCAGCGTCTTCATCAGGAAGTGCGTCGCGCCCATCCGCATCTTCAGTGTGCCGAAGGGATGCTCGACTGTCTCGCGCCGCTGACGCATGGCGTCCGGATTTTTGTCGAGCCTCTGCTGCACGGCCCTCGACAACCTCCTCGTGCTCCCACCGCGTGATGCGCCGCTGCGGTGCCCGTCGTGCACTGGGCCTTGATTGGGGCATGTACGACACGCGTCGGTCCAATAACGGCGAAGTTTCTGGCCGTTCTCCTCAGCTGTAAACCGATACGTAAGCATCTCACCGGCCGGGCAGCGATAAACATCTTCATCGGCTGAATACACGAAGTCCTGCTTGAATGATCATAGTCGCTCCCCGGACGCGATGTGTCCCGGCAGTTTAGCTGCATCGAGAAGCGGGAGTAGATCTGGAATGTAACCCACAGGCAGGCTGCGTTACTGGCTTCTGCAATCCGCCATCGCCCGGAGTCAGCTGCGGCAGCCGCAGCCGGGTTATGTGAACAGAAGAGACCGGCCTGATGACCTGTCGGCACGGGCGAATAGGTTGGCGACATGTCGCCGCTAATAGCGCCACGGCCATTCGTCAGTTTTTAGCAGTGCCGGCGATCCATTCCGCCGTGCGCCGTGCGAGCAATCTTTGTCCCCAGTAGGTGCCTCCCGTCGCAATGGCATTTTCACTGATGGTCGCCGTCGCGACGCTCACGCCATCAGCATTTATTCACGGTACATGAAAAAGGCGAGAGCGACTGCGGGTGAGGGGGCGTATCGCCTGACGCACTCACCCGGGAAAGCTATGACCATACGGGGCTCATCTGGATCACGCTCCAAGAACGGGCAACGACCTTCAACCGAGGCTCGTCGATTACGCCGGTCTTGTCGATGAGCTACGGTCACCTAAGGAGGTTCTCAACGAACTGCACGCCGTCACGACGCGCAGCCTGCCGTTGTCCGTTCTAGGCGCCGTCTGTCTTCTCCAATAAAGTCCGGAGATTGTGAGTCCGTCCAGCTCGGGAAATCGGCCTTCCTCCACGACAATGTCCCTGAGGGATGGTGGGAGGAGCATGAGCTCTCGCCCGGGGCAAGTTCCGTCCCGCGCTGTTCTTGGCGGCTTCAGCATGGCGTCGGTACCTGACCGAAGTCAGGCGATTTGATGCAACCGATTGGAATTGACAAGTGGTCAAAGGAGCTTTGTCTCGGCACGGCATGCGCGATGGATTGACGGTGCCCAGTTGGCGGTCGGTGGGTCGTGGGGCTTGGTCGCGCAAAGAACTTTCCAACGTCCTAACGCAACCAATTCGACTTCCGCCACAGGCTGCCGCGAGCATTGCGGCATTGCGGTTGGAGCAACTCGTCGATCTCGATTCCAACAGGTTCGGGCCACGGGTCAGCTAACGCCCCGGGAGCTGTCCGCGATTGGCGTCCATGGGCGCGCAATCGTCTGAGGTTGCCAAGGTGCTCGATACTGGCGGGAGACCGTTCGAAGCCACCCGGCAGACCAAGCCGGCGCTCGCAACAGAACTAAGCCGTCGCTGAAGCCCTGCGGCAAAAATTGATCCCCTGATGACTTTGTTCGCCCTCACGCGCGCTGCACAGGGCCGGCTATTGGCATGTTCGTCGTGGCGGTCGGCGATCACGTTTCCTTCCGCATCGGCTGGCGTGGGCCGCCATGCTACCCCGTGTTGATACCTCAGAGTTATGTCCGAGTACCCCAGACTGTATGTCCCCTTCATTAAATGAGGCGACCTTACCCTCGATGTTGCGACGAGGGTTGCCCGGATGGGCCGGCAGAGCCTCAAACAAGGGGAGGGCGAGTCGTGGGACATCATACCGAAGCCTTCGCGTCGGAATCGATACATCAAATCGCGTAATGCAATAGCAATTCGCCGATGGCGGCCGTGGCCGCGAGGTGCGGTATTCGGTGAGTTCTCTGCCACGGAGGCGGCGATCCGAAAGCCTGCCGCTAAACTTGCGGAAAAATACAGCAAGCTGACTTTCTTGTTACGAAGCGTGGCCGACGGGATACGGGCTCACTGGCTGATCAAGAGCCTCGGCCACGAGTGCATCGTAGGTCCCTCGCTCATTCCGAAGAAGCCCGGCGACCGGGTGAAGACGAACCGACGCGACGCGGTTAGTCTCGCTGCTTGACAGCGCCGGTAGAGCTCACTGCTGTGTGGGTGCCGGACGAGCGGCATGAGGCCATGCGCGATCTCTCCCGGGCCCGCCAGGCGACGAAGAAAGATTCGCAGGGCAAACGCCAGCAGATCTCGTCGTTGATGCTGGGTGCCCTGAAGGCGCCAGCCAGGGTCTACGACGACGCGGGGCCAGCATGCGTCTTGCGATATCGACGCCGCGCCGTGTTGCACCTTCCACGTGGGACGGAACCATCGGCGCCCCGGAATCCCGTCTTTACGCCGCGCTGTCAATACCGCCTGCGCATCTCCCCAGTGAACGCTTCGACCGTCTGCCCTCGCGGAGCATCCGCGCATCACTCAGGGCCGATGTGGCTCGCTACGCCTTCACCGTGACGGACTTCCACCGTCTACCTCTGCCGGTCTCCCGGCGCACGCCGTCCACCACATCAGAAACAGACATTCAAACGGTCCACCGAATAAGTGGAGAAGGGACGATCGACCGATCGAGAATTCCTGGTCATTCCGGTAGTCCCGCAGCTCTTAGGCCTTCGAACATGTGCGCGATGGTCTCCTGGTGATCGGAAAAATCGTCCGCGTGCATATTCGCGCATATTAAACCGAGGGTCCACCTCGAGCAACCTCGCGCGACGTGTGTACGAGCCTCGCTGAGGTTACCCATGCAGGCATAGGCTGAAGCCAGTAGCAATCGCCCATTTCTGAAGTGGGCGCTCGCGTGACAAACGCGCGTAGCGCAATGGGATCTGCATCGGCATGGCGCTTTTGTCCTATATAAGCCAGACCCAGAAATAGGATTGCCGGAGGTGGAGCGAAAGGATCAAGGCGCATGTGCGCGTTTGATCGCCGCGAGCCCGGCTTTGAATTGACCCGCGAATATCAGGGCTTGCGCATATCTCCAGTCGGTAAAATTTGGATTGAGTGCGAAGACTTTGCTCCATTCTGCAAGCTGACCTCGAACTCGCGACGGAATAGGTGAGCATCGGCCAGGTGAGCGTGAGCGAGGGGTAGTCGGGCGCGAGCTCAACCGCTTTGCGAGCCAATCTGCACGCCCGGTCGATCGTCAGCCCGCTTAGATATTCGTCATTGACGGGCGCGAGATACGCAGCGATGTGGCTGCTCGCAAGTACATTGCATGGGCTCGAGCGTAGCTGGGGTCAAGTCGGATCGACCGCTCGAGAAGCGTGCGTGTGTCGTGGAGATCACCGATGGCAAAGGTGGAGACAAAATTGATCAACGCTTCGTTGCCGCGCAGGAGATCAATCGTGCGCTTCCCAAGACGCAGGAGGCTTCAAAAGCGTGCGCTGTGCCTCAGCATTGTTGATATGCGCGTGACAGAAGCGAAGCGATCGTGTGCGCATCTCTTCTTGATCTGCAAATAGCGTCCTCGAGCGTGCGGTCGTGGCCTGCCCGCCCAGCTATGGGCGCGGGTTCCCGCATCGATCAGCTGTGCAGTGATCCGAACGCGATCGCCGCTGGCGTCGGATACTCCTCGAGGAGGTACCGTACTCCCCACCCGAGGCCGATCTGCCGTAGATCCGCCGAAGTCCCTTTGTATCGGAACGATGAGTTGCGGGCGATCACGAACAACCTGAGAAGCGCGACAACTCCGCGTGATGATGTCTTCCACGATGCCGTCGGCGAAGTACTCCTCATCGAGGTTCCGGCTCAGGTTATCGAAGGGCAGGACGGCAATCGATGGCTTGTTCGGAAAACCAGGTTGGGCGCGTGTCCTGCGGCGACAGTGGATGCCGGTTGGCTTGAAATTGTCGAGCGCCTGTGATCCTGAGCTTCCGCTCTTGACCGCTGTCCCCGATCGCCTTGCGCACGGCATTGATGTGGCTGGTTAGCGTCGATCCAGTCACGGTGCGCCCCGACCAAACTTCCTGGAACAAATCATCCTTCGAGACGACGCGCTCGCGGTTCCGGCACCAGATAGACCAGCAAGTCGAAGACCTGTGGTCCGACGGCAATGAATTCAGAGCCGCGTCTCGAGCTCCCGCCGGTCGGATGTCGACTACGCAACCTGCGAACACGAGTTGCACGTCAGCGCTCCACGATCCCCGCCGCTTACATTGCCCGCCCTCTTGAGGAATTAGCGCGGCAAATTCAAGATCAAACCAAGCGTTCTGCAAGGTCTTTCGCTCGGCTCGCTGGCATCATCGGCCACTTCTACCGCGATGGACGCGGGTTTAACTATCGAACGGAGGACGCCATGCTCAAGCTTCTATCGATCTGCGCTATGTTCATCGCGCTGGCCATGGCCCCAGCCAGCGCCCAACAGGAGGCCATCCTACGCAAAGTGGAAGTGACGGGAGCGCCGGTTTCGGACATCGTCCTTGCGATGTCAAAGCCGGGGGCACCACCTACGACTCGCCAAGTCGCCGGAGGCGCTCCTAATCCATCTGATCGGCGGTCAGCTCGTTCTCGGGTTCGATGCTCCGGAGAAAATGCTAGCAGCCCTGAGTCCGTGCGGTCACCAGTCTGCACCTTTCACATCGAGAGCAAGGGCGACACGTCGCCGGGGAGTCCGGTCGCAGTCTTCGTGACCCGAAAGCGGCGAGGAGTTGGAAACCGGCCATCGGACAAAGCCGAATGGGTAGATGTCGGGTGGTCGGCCATGGCAGAGGGCTGCCACTGGCCGACTTCGCATTTGGGTCAAAAACGGCGGTTACTTGGGGCTGTGTCCGTGCCTTCCAACTGGTCAGCTCGACCCCGATGAACGGACTAGAGATGACGCTGGCGCCATTCAAAATCTGGTTGTGTGCCACGGAGGCATGACAGCGCATGGCGCGGGGGCCTACCCCGCCAGCCTGGCGCATGTGGGCTGAGCATCGGGCTCAGGAGGCGGAGTGACGGCCGGCTTGGGCCTCAGGCTACTTCCACAACCCTTCGAACCGATGCCCGGCAACCGCGGGTGTAATGGGCGGTGTGCTTGGGATCTCGGTGGCCGAGGTAGTCCTGCATCGTCCGCAGATCGGTGCCCTGGTCGGCCAAGGTAGTAGCCGCAGGAGTGGCGCAGCATGTGCGGCCAGACGCGCCCGAGCTTTGCGGTCTCGCCAGCGACCCGCACGATATAATTGACGGCCTGGCGGGTGAGCTGTGCCTGCCGCTCGGACACGAACAGCCAGGGCAGATTGTCCTCCCGGGTGGCGAGGTAGCGCTTGATCGCGCGCAGCTCATCGCCGGCGATCGGGTGCTCGACGCTCAGGCTGCCCTTGAGGCGAGCGACCCACAGCCTCGACCGCTTGACATCGAGCTGGTTGCGCCGCATCTGGATGGCCTCGCTGACCCGCAAGCCGTGCCGGTAGATCATGAGCAGAAGGGCGTGGTCGCGGATGCCGTGGCGCCCCTTCTTGGCCGCCTCAAGCAGGCGATCGATCTCCGGACCGTTCAGAAAATCCTTCGAGCGCTCGTGAGAGTCTGGTCGTTCCCGTCTCACTCTTTACCTTTCGCCTGTTGGTCGCCATCGCTGCGTGCCTCGAAAGGGCTTGTTCTGCCTAGCGTCAGCATAGCACACTTTGTGCGCTGGGCTCTCTTAGCGCGACGTTGTTCGCTTTCTCCACACCCGTAGGTCAGCCATGACCTTTATGGTCGCTGCGAGGACCAGCGCGCAAAGGGCCGCCTTCGACATCGTCTCCATCGTCCCCTCGACCAGCATGCCATGGACCACACTCCCTACGACGATGACCACCGCGAGGGACATATGAGCGATGCGCCACGTTCGCAGTCCCAATCGCCGGCGGAGTGCGGCCAAAAGCGCGACGGCGAAGATCGCCCACATCGCGATCACACCGAAGGGGAGAACGGCGTCGGCGATGTGAAGAGAAGGGCGTCGATCATGTCCGGCGGACTGGTGATCCAAAGGCCCGCGACGTGGATCACCACCGCCACGGCCAGCGCGCCTCCGATCCAGTGATGTGCACGCCGCCCGCGATAGCCCGACAGTCCCGGCAAGTATCCGGCGATCAGCAGAGGCTGAACGAGCACGAGACCCAGTGCGATAATCCCTGCAGATCCGGCCAGTATGTAGACGGGGCCGCGCCATGCGAGCAGCGGGCTCAACGCTGCAGCGGCGATCGGCACGCAAATGGCGGCTGCAAGGGCGACCCAGATCAGGGTCACCTTCGCCAATCTCATTCCTTTGTTCCCAACTCGGTCAGGCCGGCTGAAGGACGAAGTGCGCCTCGAGGCTGGTCTCTTTTGCGCTCCGCATCACGGGACGCAGAAAGACGGTCTTGAATTCACCGCTGTCATAGGCGAGGTGACCATGCGGTTGGCCAAAGATGGGAATAATCTGCGGCATCTCAAGACGGAACACCCCGTTCTTGTCGGTGAGCGTGGCTCCATGACTCTGCGGTTCGTGCTCCTGCCCTTCGGTCGTGTGCGCCCAAATTTGGATGCGCTGGTCGGCCAGCGGAGCCCCGTCGCCTGCGCGGCGTACGGTGCCACTCATCCAGAAGCCACCCTTGCCGATCCGATCCACGGTCGGCGCGCCCCTTGCGGTAGTTGTTGGACCCGCCCGACATCGAAGGGGTCGGTGCGAGGCCTTGCGCGCGCGCGGGCAACAGGAGGCCTGAAACCCCGGTTGCGAGAACGGAGCCGCCAGCGGCGAGGAGGTTGCGGCGGTTGAGTACGAAGGTGGTCATGTCGGTTCCTCCTGGCGACCGTGCAGTTGCTGCGCCGATAGGACAGCAACAGGCGCGAGACGCCCTGAACTTTAGCGCCGTTGCGTCCAATTTCCAAGCTCAGGAGAGCAAGGAACGCGATAGGCCGCACGAACAGTTTTGTGAACGGGCGTACCGGTCGTTCAATCAACGCCGTTGGCGAAGCATACTTCATCTCTTGTTGGCAACAGACCTCTGCCGTTGCGAGGCAACCGACACCGCGTCCGCTTGTGATGGCACAAACTCCCCGTCGGCGCATCGCGCCACGACAGGAGCGCTTCGAAAGCCGACATTCGAGGTACGGGAAATGGGGTGCCTTGGCCGTTTGGCCTAAGGTCAGTGGGGCTTCGGCCTCGGTCAGACAGTGCATCCCCTCAGCATACGCTGCCCGACTGTGAGCCCGCGTCCCCGCACCGCATTGCTGATGCCAATGCCTTTGGCGAGCTCCCTTGGAGCTGATCACCAACCAAATTGGAAGATGATCCAGGTGGACCGTCAACGCCGCCGATGTCCGCCCAGTTGGGCCGGTCACGGGTACACAGCACGCTGGTCGGCAGGGCTCAGCACCTCGCCGTTATTCCGCCTGATAATGTCCATCACCGCGTATTCTTGCTTGACGCCCACCTTGCGGGCAATGAGCCGATAGGACAGCCCGTCTGCATGCATCGACTCGTGCATGCCGTGCGCAAGCGGGCGTGAGAACTCCGCCGCGCGGTGTCAAAGGTTCGTTGCTTTGCGGACGCCGTAGCGCGTCACGCGACGTGATGATCCACTCGCTAGGGATGCCCACTTCCGTAAGGCGGTCGATAATGCCGCTCTTACTTCTTGCCTCATGGCGCTCAATGAACGCGTCGCGCAATTGCTGCTCGGGCATCCTTGTTCGAGTTGAACTTGTAGACGTGAGTTCCATTCGTCGGAGCATTTCGATAACGGTTAGCGATAGCTGCCCACACTGCCTTATCAACTGAAGCATCCTCGTCGAGCTCGCGTGGAGGGCAATGTCGAAGGCATCTTGATCGATGTCTGCTGCTATTGTGACGCGCTCAATGTCGTCACCTAGCGCCGCTGGAGGAACTCCGCAGGGATCGCGATGGGTACGCGCCATGGACACTCCGGGTCGGCCTCTCTGGCGCCTAGTTTTCACATCGAGCCGCTGCGTCATGCACGCTTCGTAGATCGGATCGGTGCGGACACCCAGCATGAAAAAGACTGCGTCGTAGTCCCTCATCCTTGTCGCGAGCGACGTTTTCCACGATTACCGGTTGCCCATGGTTTTCACGCAATGGCTCAGCGATGAGGGCTTTGCCGCTCCTGGAGCGATCCCACAGCTCCCACTTAGCCCTGAGGTCCGCGCTTTCGTCGCGCCGATCGTGATAGTACGCGTCAAGGTCCTCCGCGCAATCAAGCCCCAGCAGGGCATCGCAGACGCCGGCGAAATATTCCGCGGCACGCTGGTTCTGGTGTGGTGGTGGTGCCGCAGAAGGGCCCGCACGCCACCCGGAAAGCTCCTGCCCGGCCGCACGCTCGCAGACGGAGAGTATCTCGGAAGGCACGATATTTTGGCCCCTTTCCTGGCAGCCGTATCGCAGCACGCGGCCCCCAGCCACAACTCGCCGGCGCGTACGCGCTCAAGCATCTGCAGGCCGGTCGTGCCCCGAATGACCGTTTCGGAGGCCAAAACATAGCCGGAATTGGCGACTGCCCGCACCTCGTCGGCGCGAGCTGAGCTTGCCCTCCAGCTCCACGAGCACCACCAGCAGCCAGAGCTGCCGCTCCGACATGCTAGTGCGACAAAGTCGGTACGTGCCTTTGGGTCGGTCTTGAGCAAATCGGCTGGTATAAACGGGCCGCTGTGCCGGGGCCCGGTTACCAGAAGGGCCTGGATGCCGTAGATCAGTCGCGCATAGCCATCCTTCGGTATCCCGACCTCAGCAGTCAACTTGGCGAACTCCCCCGGCGAGGTGGGGACGGCGAAGACAGCCGCCTGGGCGCGGGCGTGACCCGCCTTCGCCGCGCGAAGAAAGAGCGCCTGCGCGGCCGCCCGGTCGCAGATCTCGAAGACGCAGTGATGCAGGAGGGTTCCCCACCAGTACATGGCGAAGGGAACGCTCTCATCGCTCAGCTTCTCGAGCGCGCGCAAGTCATCGAGCTTGCCGAGACATGATCTGCGCGATGACCCACGCCTCATCGCGCCGCTGGGCGTAGGCGGCCGAGCCCGCCAAGCTGCAAGCCGCCAGCAGGGTGCTTCCGAGAACAGTAAGTCTTGAGCAGATCGAGCGACACCACATTCTCTGCCTCCCAATCGACATGACCCTGCCGCCGCAACATCGCCCAACAGTCGACGCAGTTGCAAGGGCTCCCCACACTGCTATTTGAGATTAGATGGTGACCATTGGCGATGGTTCGAGGAATGGGCCAACAAGCGCCCAAGGTCCAAGTGAGGGTTTCACTTTCCGTGCGAATAGGTGCTCGCCTCTGACCCGGTCTTCTCGTGGATTGCTGCAGGGTGCCGGACATCCAAGGACCGCTCTGGGTACGGGCGTGACGGAACCGCCACCCTCCCGGCAATCACAGGAACGCTACCGCTCTACCCCGCAACGGACCAGCGATCGTAGATCCCTCGGCAATTGTCGCTTAGTCAGGAAGAGCCCTTCGTCACTAAGCAATCAACAGCGGTTACTGGGCCTCGCGTGGAGCACATCGTTAGGTAGGACGACGTCACGGATTGACCTGCCGATTCTGCAGCCGTACCGCCGAGCCAGTTTTTCTCTTGCCAATCGCCGCGATAACGCGGAAGGACGGTCGATGCCCAAGTCCGCGCTTTCACCCATTTCTAAGTTCGAGCCACTTCCACGTTTCGTCACCGGTTCGATCTTTCGTCACATTGCGGTGATGACCGGCACCAGCGCCATCGGATTGATGGCCATCTTCGTCAGCGATTTCGCGAACATATTTTTTCTCGGCCTGCTCGGTGATCTCCAGTTGTTGGCAGCCGTCGGCTATGCAAGCAGCATCATGTTTTTCTTAATCTCGGCCGGCATCGGCATGTCAATCGCGGTCGTAGCTTTGGTGTCTCCGGCGCTGGGCGCGCGGGACATCGCCCGAGCCCGCCGGCTTTCCTCGCATGCCGCCGTGTTCGCTGGCGCCACATCATCGCTTTTAGTCGCCGTGCTCTGGCCGGCGCTGCCAGCGCTGCTCGGTTCACTTGAGGGCAGGCGGACGCACGCTTACGCTCGCACACGAATACCTAGGTATCGTGCTGCCGTCGTGGCCGCCGCTTGTGCTGGGCATGTGTGCCTCGGCCATGCTGCGATCGGCCGGAGAGGCGCGACTTGCGATGTTCATCACCCTGACGGGAGCTGTCGTTGCCACGATCCTCGACGCTATTCTCATTCTCGGGCTCGGGCTCTCACTGCACGGAGCGGCGATTTCCGCATTTGTTTCCCATCTTGCGGTCCTCGGGCTGGGTTTGTGGCTCGTCGTGCGCACTCAGGGATTGCTGGGTAGGCCGGATTGGTACGCCTTCGGGCACGACACGGCGACGATCGCGCGCTTCGCCGTACCCATCGTGCTAGCCAATCTCGCGACACCAGCTGGGGGTGCTTATGTGACGTTGGCGATGTCACAATTTAGCGATAGTGCGGTGGCCGGTTGGGCAGTGATCGGGCGCATCATTCCGATCGCATTCGGCGCTATCTTCGCCCTGTCCGGTGCCATCGCGCCGATCATTGGTCAAAATCTCGGGGCGCGCGAGTTCGACCGCGTTCGCGAGGCGCTCCATGGTGGTCTCCAGATTTGCTGCCTTGTTATCGGCAGCTGCATGGCTTTTTCTCGCGATTGCAGCGCCGGTACTGGTTCAGCTCTTTAATGCCAGCGGTGAGGCTGCCGTGTTGATCGTCTTCTTCTGCCGCTGGCTCGCGCCACTGTTCGTATTCTTTGGCACGCTATTCGTGTGTAACTCGGCCTGCAGTGCGCTCGGCCGCCCGCATTATGCCACCGTGCTGAACTGGGGGAGAGCGACCCTCGGCACGGTCCCGTTTGTCACTTTGGGTTCCCACTGGGGCTCTAAGGGTGTGCTGGTCGGCCACATGTTGGGAGGGGATAGCCTTCGGGCTCGCCGCCGTCGTCGTGGTCAACCACCTCATCACCCAGTTGGAGCGATAGTTGCGCCGCTGAAGCTGCGGCATGACCACTAGACTTGGCCACCAGTGAGAATGCGGCGCAATCCACGGTGCGACCGGCGATGGGAGCGCACCGCAAAAACAAAGCATCAGCTGTGCTAAGCCACACCCTCCATGAATTCTCAACCGCTATAGGGGGTGATCGATACCGTGACGCTTCAACGGCTAAGAGCAGCAACAAGGGTTCGGTGCTGCGATCGTGCGGCGGGCACCTCCGGCGTTCGTCTTTCACATAAAATAATTAAACTTTCGCGAGCTGACGCCGCGGGCCGGATTGCGGTAGACGCGATCGCCTCGGACGGCGGCGGCACGATGGCGGGCTCATCACACCGCCAAAGACAAAGGCACGCGGCCCTCGTGCGGGTGACCATCGCGGCGGCAACCTCGAGGGCTTGCGCCCGGACGTGGGGACGGTCATGCCGCGTGTCCGCCGGACGGGGTGATGCTGCAATCTGCCGAGCAGGCGAGGTCGAAAAGGCGCCAGATCCTCACTCAGGCAGCACGCAACCGACTAACAGCTTGCAAGGCGCAATCGCTTCGCAGCCTTGTCCAGGCAATGGCGTCGCCCGTTCATAAATCGAGCCCCTCGTGGCTGCCCCTCATTTAGACGATCTTGAAGCGCTCAAAGATCGTCTTGATCTCTCCCGACCGCTTCCTCGGCCGCCTGCTCGGGGGTCATGTTCTTCTGCGTGATATTGGCCTCTGCCTGGCTCCAGATCTGCTCCGACAGCACGGCCGAATAGGCGGGGTTGTAGTTCATCCACCAGGGTATGGTGGGCTTGATAAGGCCAGTGTCGACCGCGACATGCCGGTGCGGGTCGGCGGGGTCCTGCCAGTAGGGGTCCGACTTGACGTTCGACATCATCACCGGGAGGAACCGGCCGCGGGTTTCCTTCAAATACTCATTCAGATTGTCCGGCCTGATAAAGCTTTTCAACAAGTCCTTGGCGGCATCGATGTTCTTGGCGCCCTTCGGGATTAGGCACGGCGAGACGGCAAGGATGCCCGGAACTGGCTTGCTGTCGTTGCCGAGCGGGATGCCCTGGGTGATCACCTGCTTGTAGTACTGATCGGCCTTCTCCATTTGCGCGACCGCGATGGAGATCGTCGCGTTTGGCGTCATCACAATTTGCTTAGCGAAGAAGGCGTTGTTGTTGTCGACATCGCCCCAGTTTATCGCACCGGGCGGGACGTAGCCCTTCTTATAGGGGGTCGTCAGCCTCTCCAGCGCCCTCACGGCTGCCTTTTGCACGGCCGCATCGTCGATATTCAGTTTGCCGCTCGGTAACACGATGTCCGTGCCGCCGTAGGTCACCAGGAAGTGGTGGAACAGGGTGCCGGAATCGGCCTCCTTGGCCGCCATCGAGTAGCCGAGCCCGTAAATCCGCTTGCCCTTGGCGCGCAACTTGTCTTGGACGGTCTGGAAGAAGTCGAAATACGCATCATGGGTCTTGGGCATATCACTGTCGGTGAAGCCTGCTTCTTCGATCAACGGCCGCCATACCTGCTCCATCAAGGTCGAGCACTTGATCGGCACGGCGTAGAAGGCGTGCTTCTTTAGTTTCGCGTTGTAGAACCGCGAGCCCAGCATGGCCGTCGGGTGAAACTCGCTCTTCTGGCTATCAATGACGTCGCTCACATCCACAAGTTGGTCGTCCCATGCGGCGCGCGGCACAAGGAACCGATCGCCGGTCACCGAGTGAACGAGATCGGGCACATCCCCCACCTGCATCGCCGCGATCAGCTTGGTGATCAGGTCGGGCCCGTTCATGATGGTCAGGTTGACCTTGGTGCCGTTGGCCTTTTCCCAGGCGGCGAGCTTGTCGATGACCGCCTTGTTTTCGGCCTCGTAGAAGCCCTGCGTCCACCAGACGGTAACGGGCTCGGCGGCCTTGACCGACCGGGAGCGCGCGGCGGAGGCGGCGGTGACAGCAGCGAGACCGGCAATGGCATGACGACGGGACAGTTGTGCCATGGTTTCCTCTCCGATGAAGTCCGCGTTTGCCGCGGATCAACCCTTGACGCCGCCCATGGTGAGGCCGCTGCTCATTTTTCTGCGGAATGAATAGTAGATCACCATCGGCGGGATCGCATAAACGATGGCGGCAGCCATCAGGTAGTTCCACGGTGCCTCGTCGCTGTTGAGGAACTTCCCTAAGCCGACGGGCACCGTAATTTTGCCTTCGCTCGACAGCAGCAGGAAGGCGTAGAGGTATTCGTTCCACGACAGCAGCAGGGCGTAGGTGCCGATCGCCACCAGCGCCGGCGCCATCAGCGGCAGGTAAATACGAAAGAAGATTTGCGGTGGAGAGGCGCCGTCGATGCGCGCCGCCTCGTCGAGCTCGTAGGGGATTGAGGCGCCGTACTGCTGGAAGATGAAGATCGCGTAAGGAGTGGCGAAGGTCACCTCCACCGCGATCACGGCCAGCGGATTATCGGTCAGGCCGTATTTTCCCATGATCCCATAAAACGGGATGGCGAGAAACGACATGGGAATGACGTAGGTCAGCAGGGCGGCATTCGTCAGCATCCACCCCTGCCGCAGGCGCAGGCGCCCGATGGTGAAACTGGTGAGTGAGCCGATGCTGAGCGTGAGCGAAGCGACAATGATGCCGATCCAAAAGCTGTTACTCATCTGCTCCCAAAATTTGGCCAGTAGCCAGTAGGAGGTCTCGAAGACCGTCCAAAAGCTGTGCAGGCTGGGCGCGACCGGAATGACGTGGCTACTGAAGACATCCTCCTTCCCTGCAGGGCCACGCGCACCATGTTGTAGAGCGGCAAGAGCGACCACACGACTAGGAAGACGCCTAGAACGATCGCCGCCAGCTGCGCCACCGACCGCTTGAGGCGAGCACGACGGGCGAGGCTCACAGCTGCACCTGGCCTTTCTTCAGCTGGCGCATCAGCAGGATGACCAGCGGTATCAGCAGCGGCAGCGCCGACAGCACGGTAGCCATACCGAGCGGCGGGTTGCCAATCTCGAACGCATTGCGGATGCCAAGCGTCGCAAGCACGTGCGTGGAGAGCGCCGGGCCGCCCCCGGAAATGAAGCGAACGGCGTTGAAGTCGCCTAACGCCCAAATCGAGCTCAGCAGCGTGCAGACCAGATAGAGGCTCGCCAGCATCGGAACTGTAATGTGCCGGAAGAGGGCGAAACTGCTGGCGCCATCGACCTTGGCCGCCTCGTAGAGCTCCGTCGGGACGGCCATGCGGCCGGCTAGGAAGATGATGGTCCAGAACGGCAGCCATTTCCAGATATGCGCGTAGATCACGGAGCCGAGCGCGAGGTTGGCGTTGTCAAGCCAGGGCGGACCGTCGGCTTGCCACAGGCTCCAGATGACGTTGTTCACCAGACCCCATTGGCCGTTGAGCATCCAGTGGATCGAGATATAGCCGGGGATGGCGGGCATGGCCCATGGCAGGATGAAGATGAGCAGCAAAGTCTTGGTCCACCACCCCGGCGCATGAAGAAGCCCGACAGCAAGAGCGCCAGGAACAGCTTAAGATTCACCGCCACCAGCAGGTAGATGAGCGTGTTGAGAAGCGCCGAGGGGTAGACCGGATCGGCGAACAGCTGCCGATAGGCGGCGGGATCGCTACCAAGCCACAAGCCGTAACAGACCGGGTAGATCACAAAGGCGAAGAAGACGAGCACGTAGGGTGTGGCAAACGCGAGCGCCCAGAGCCAATCAGAGCCCAGTCAGTCTGCTCCAGCTCGGCGACCGCCTCGCAGCACGCACAGGCGTCCGGTTCTCGATGGTCGACGTGACTGCCATCGGACCTCCCACGCCCGTCAGGGCGGTATCCCCTTATGGCGGGGATTACGCAGAAAGTAGATGTCGGGTTCGCGCCGAAGTCAACAATAAGCTGCGCAATTACCTGTCACGCGGTGCACAACCGCGGCGCCTTTCTCGATCGCCCAGGTTCGAAGCAAGGCTGGCGCGTCTCACTTGTCGCCCTGTTCCATTCGCCGCCAAGGACGGCTAAGCTCTAACCCATGGCCACGTCGATACAGCACGCTCCGCCGGCAGTGCGTGATGCGGAACGCTTTGGTGGAGGCACATTCGCGCTTTGCCGAGGGCAAACTTTACGCTTTGCAGAATACTTTTGCGCTCGACGGGCGGGTCAGCTCCTATCCGGGCAGCGCGCGCGGCTATTCGGTGGCAAACAGCTACCTGCTGACCGAGAGCGACGCAGCGCTTCTCATCGATACCGGCTTCGGCAAGGATGAACCCGCGATCCGCGCTCAGATCGAGACGCTGATTGCGCCTGCCCTCCCGCTTGTCGATGTTCCCGCTGCGGCTCAACGAGTTTATGTCCATCAACAACGTCGAGGCATTCGCAGCGCATTTCAACGTCGAGCAGTGCTACACCAGCAATGTCGACGCCGCCCTATGGTTCGATTTTGGCGCCAAGGCGGACGGTCGTAGCATTCTGGAGTCTATGCGGATCACAGCCGTGACCCGCGCAGACACGATTGAGATCGGCAAGACCGGCCGGCCAATCGACGTCATGCAGGCGCCGATCCGGCTGATTGCCACGCGCTGGCTGCTACGACCGCGCCACGCGCACGCTGTTCAGCTCCGACCTGTTCAGCCACGTGTGGCGTGATCACTCGCACGGGCCGTGGGTCGTTACCGACGAGGCCGACGACACGACCGGGCGCGAGCTGCGCTCGTTTATGCTCAATACGCGCTACTGGTGGTTGGAGGGCGCACCTACCGACCAGATCCGGCGCGGCATCGGCGAGGTATTCGACAAGTTCGACATCGAGACTATCGCACCCGGCTACGGCTGTATCCTGCGCGGTCGCAAGGTGGTGGAGCGACACTACCGAATGCTGGATGACTTTCTCAAGGCCTGCGACAAGAGCGTGGCGGTATCGCGCTACGTCTTTCGCGACGAGGAGCGCTGAGAATGGCTGGCAAGATGCCGCGCGAGATCGCCCCGGGTGTATTCTGGATCGGTGACTGCCTGGCGCAGCGCCACAAGGGCAAGATCTATCACGGCTACAACGCCGCCTACCTGATCGCCGGCGAGACGGCGTCGTGCCTGGTCGAGACCGGACATCCTAAAGATTTCCCGGTCATCGAGCGACACCTGGGCGAGCTCTTCGCCCGCGGTGTGCCGCCGCTCAAATATCTGTTCGTCACCCACCAGGAGACACCTCATTGCGGCGGCCTCGGGCGCGTGCTCAAGACTTTTCCCGATACGCTACTGTGCGGCGACGTGAGCGACTATCACCTGGCATTCCCGCAATACGAACATCGCATGCGCTGGATGTACGAAGGCGACGAAATCGACCTCGGTGGCCGTAGCCTGATGGCCGTGGAGCCGGTGATCCGCGACCTCCGCACGACCTGGTGGGCACTTCGAGACCCGCGAGCGCGTGCTGTTTCCGGGTGATGGCTTCGCCTATAGCCACTATCACGAGGACGGCCATTGCGGTTTGCTTGCTGAGGAAGCTACGTCGCTCGACCTGCCCGGATGTGTCCTCGACGTTCGCGGACTTGGCGCTGTTCTGGACCAAGTTTGCCGACATGAACGCCTACTGCGATCGGCTCGATCTTTTGATCGAGCGGCTCGGCGTCAAAACAATCGCCCCGACCCACGGCCTGCCCATCACCGACGTAAAGGCCACCGTGCCCAAGGTGCAGGCCGGGCTGAAGGCCGCGGCTCTGATGCCAGAGTCGGGAACCAACGAGAAGACGCGGCTGACCGGCGCAGGGGCGGCACCAACGGCAGCTTGAGCGCGGACCGTACCCGTGTCACCGCGCTCAAGATGGGCCTTGCTCTTTGGCCAATAATCGCACCACATCCTTGCCGTCCCGCGTCTTGTCGCGCTTTTCCGGCGTCTCTTTGCCGAGCGACGTGCCGGCGACAAAGCGATAGATGTCAGCGGCGCCCTCGAACATCTTCGGGGTCATGCCGGCGCTCTGCAAGGTCTTGGAGATTTCGAGCATTTCCGGCACCCAGCGATAGGCCTTGGGCGGTAAGATCGGAAATTGGTTGAGCACCCAACCATAACGCTCAGCCTGGGACTGCCGTAACTGCTGTTCGAGTGCATCGGCGACGCCCAGGCGTCGTGCGGCGATCAGCACCTCCAGCCACAGCGCCTGCGTCCCCTTGGTGAGGGCGCCGTAGCACATCTTGAGCGCGCTCGCATCCGCGATGCCCTTCCCCGATCACCTGCACAATGAGCTGCGGGCCGGCGAGTAGTTCGAGATCGGCGGCACCAGGGCCCGATGCGAACAGATTGCGTTGTCGCTTTGCCACGCGGCGGTGGCCCGATGATGCCGGCGTCGAGAAAACGTCCACCCGCTCCTTCGATGAGGTGCGCGATTTCATGCACCGTATCCGGCGCGATCGCATTGCAATCGACAATCAGCGTATGGCGACCGGTGGCGCGCAACGCATCTGCCGCTACGCGAGCGAAACCAACGGCTGCGCCCGGATCCATGATCGAGAGTACGACATCGCACTCATCAACAAGCCGCGTAACCGTACCAACATCTGGTCAATCCTGCCTCGCGCGCGAGCGCACGCGTGCGCTCGCTGCGGCGCTCCAGCCCAGTGCAAACATTGAAGCCCTTCGCTTTCAGCTGAACCGATACCGCCTGACCCATGTCACCTGGGCTCATCACGCCGACACGCTCAATCTTCATTTTTTTCACTCGCCTCGTTCGGTTAGAAACTGCGGGACGGCAAACCGCCCAAAGGGGGTCGTTTAGCAGAAGGCGGATGACGACCTAACTGCTGGATTGAGTGTTTCGACCACCTCGTCAAAGTTAAAGAGACACGGGCAGGATATCCGTTCTATGTCCACCGCACGCAGCGAGGCCGGCGATGCTCCATTCGTTACGCCCCTAGGACCACGAGTGGTCAACAACCGACTTGCGGTAGAGACCCTCACGCGCTCGAGTTTTGCCGGCCTCGGTCCGGGGCCTGTGCTTTTGCCCGCTATGGCGTTTGCCGCGACCGCCTCGGCCATTGCCCGGAGCCTGGCGCGGGCCGGCCTTCCGGGTCGTGCCCCGCATCTACCGGTTCGCCACCACAGCGCTGCCGAATTCGTTACTCTGTCACTCCATCGGACGCGCACGCGATCTCGGTGCTGCCACTTACGTTTCTTATGAGCAACAGCGTCGCCGCGAACGGGCTAGCCCGACCGCTGGCGATTGCTGCAGCCAGCGCTTCAGCCTAGGCTCGCCCGTTTAAGACCTGAAAGGAGGACACCGATGAAGAAATTGCTACCCTGGCTAGGCGCCCTCGCGGTCGCAGCGGGCCTCACATTTGCCTCCGCGCCGAGCAGCCAAGCGGCTCCGGCGCAATCGGCCCCTGCCGGGCCTTGAGAGCATCGATGATGGGGCCATCGCGCCGATCCATTGCCGAAGGTACCGCCACTGCCACGACCGCTGCGTGCGGCGCTGGGCCGGCACCTGCCGCAAGCGCGTGACGGAGTATTGTCATCGCTGTTAGCGTGCCAACCAGCCTTACCCGGCCGTGCGGGCGGCCCTCGCCGCCCGCTCCACACCTAACGGCTGGCGCGCGCGCCTCACCCTCGACACGTCAAGCGGCGGCAAACTTTGTGGAGCCCACACTCTAAATACCGTGGCGCGCCCTCCTGGTCAGCGGCCTCACTTGGGAAAGTAGGCCTAACGAGATGGCCTGCATCCCCAGTAAATCACTGGCGGTGATTTGCTCGGCGCCTTGAGAGGCTCCGAGGCCGACCTGCTCGACATCCCCGGTCCCGTCGCTAAGCCGGCTTCGGACTGTGGATGTTTCTTTGCCCATTCTTTGCAGTGGCTCGCCACCCCGGGTCGGGGTTGTCCCGAGCACAGACCCTATCGATCGAGGGCGAAAAGTCGCCACGGCATGCTTGATCCACATCCCGTCCTCTTGCACCCTTATAAGGGCGTGTTCGGACCAGTTCACGACCGGTGAATGCTTCGTCAGTTCTTGTGAAATATGGGCGGCCTCTCGACAGGCGTTCAGTACTTAGGAGACCCCGTCTGGTTTGCGATAACAACTATCATGGCGGGGATTGCACCGTTTGTGGCAAATGGCAAAGTTGGCAGCGCTGTGCCAACAGCGGAAAGCTCGTCGCGTGAACTCATACGCCGGCGCACCGAAGACATCGGAGAAGACATCGTGGCAATCTTTGCTGTCTATTTCGCCATCTCGACTGCAATCCTGCTGGGGGCGATGAGCCCGGGCCCGAGTTTTATCGTTGTTGCACGCACCGCCGTTGCTGGTTCTCGTGGACAAGGTGTGCTCGCTGCACTCGGGATGGGGGTCGCCGGCGGCTTGTTTGCGTTGGCGGCACTGTTGGGCCTTCAGCTCATCCTCCTGGCACTACCGTCGGTTTACCGAACGCTGCAACTGCTTGGCGCGCTCTATCTGATCTTCCTTGCCTACAAGCTCTGGCGAGCCGCACCGGACCGGCTGGACCTTTCAGTCGGGGCTGCACCTCGAAGCTCCGCACTGCAAGCGTTCGTGCTGGGGCTGGCCACGCAGTTGAGCAATCCGAAAACCGCGATCGTATATGCCAGCGTCTTTTCTGCCGCGTTGCCGCAACACACTTCCTGGCTCTCACGGCGCTTCTGGTGCCCACGATTTTCGCAATAGAGTTTGGCTGGTACTCGCTGGTGGCACTTGCTTTCTCGAGCGGCAGGGCCCGCGACCTTATGTTCGCGGCAAGAGCTGGATTGATCGCCTTGCGGCAGGCGCCATGGGTTTGCTGGGCGTGAAGATCCTTGCGGACGCGGGCGTTCCTTGAATTGCGCTCGTCACTTGAGTTGCGCCAGGGTCCCGGCCGGCATGGGATCGCGCTGCGCGAGAGGCATGCCGCCACCAGGCGCGTGGCAAGCCTGAACTCCCCCATGCTCTATGCGCACTCCATGCTCGCGTACTCCTCGCGCAGGCACGGTCGCCTCTCCGCGCCTTTGTCGCCCAGTCGCCCACTTCGTGGGCAGGTTACTCCTTGCTGGCTGCGGCCCTTGCGCGAAGGGGCCCTCTCGACGAGGCGGGCTGAGGCTGCCGAGGCATTGTGCCTCGCTCCCAACTTTACCATTTCCGGGTTTCGCCCCCTGTTCGGGCTCACATACCCGCAGAACGAGAAGCACCTCTTCGGAGGACTCCGGAATGGTTTGCGCACAATCTTCGAGGCGCGCGATGCACCGCTGGCCGTCTCAGAGCTAGTACTGAGGCGTCGGCCTCGCAGGAGCGGCGTTGGCTGGCATTTACTGGTCCCACTTGGATTGGGCCGCGCTCCACCGGTTCCCACAGACAACGCTTGCGCATTTTCGTTTGTTTGCCTGGTCTTGCGCGTAGGCAGCGACTAGCCTTCGGGCGATCAGTTTCTGGAGATTGGCCGTGAAGGAAGACCGTTATCACCAGCACCGGTTGGCAAACCACGTGCTGCATCCCGAGACGCTCATGCTGGGGTACGGCTACGATCCCCTGCTTTCGGAGGGGCCGTCAAGCCGCCCGTGTTCCTGACATCTACTTTCGTATTCCGCTCAGCCGAGGAAGGCCGCGATTTTTTCGACTATACGGCCGGTCGGCGCCAGCCGCCGAAAGGTCAAAGCGGCGGTCTCGTCTATTCGCGTTTCAACCATCCAAATAGCGAGATCGTGGAGGATCGGCTGGCTGCCTATGAGGCCGCGGAATCCTGCATCCTGTTCTCATCGGGCATGTCGGCCATCGCGACGACCATCCTGACCTTTACCAGGCCGGGCGATGTCATTCTGCACTCCCAGCCGCTCTATGGCGGCACCGAGACGCTCGTGTCGCGCACTTTGACGGCCTACGACATTGAAGCCGTCGGCTTCGCGGACGGCACCGACGCGACGAGCATGCGCGAAGCCGCGGAGATGGCCGAGGCCAAAGGGCGCGTGTTGCCGCGATCATGATCGAGACACCCTCAAACCCGCTCAACACAATGGTCGATATCAAGCTCGTCGGTCGCATTGCGGACGACATCGCATCGCGGCAACAGCACCGTCCCATCGTTATCTGCGACAACACGCTCGCTTGGACCTGTGTTCCAGCGCCCGCTGCCTGTTAGGGGCCGATGTATCAGTTTACTCCGCTCACTAAGTATGTGGGTGGCCATTCCGATCTCATCGCCGGCGCGGCACTGGGGAGCGAGCGGCTGATGAAACCGATCAAGCAGCTGCGGGGCGCCATCGGCACGCAGCTCGATCCGCATTCCTGCTGGATGATCGGCCGGTCGCTCGAGACGCTCGCGCTGCGCATGGAGCGCAGCAATAGCAACGCCAGGATCGTGGCCGAATATTTGCGCGATCATCCCAGGGTGGCATCAAGGTGCACTATCTGCCATTCCTGTCCGCGAGATGCGCCGCAGAGGCGAGTGTATGAGGCACAGTGTACCGGCGCCGGCTCGACCTTTTCATTCGATATCAAAGGTGGGCTAGCGGAGGCGTTCGGCGTGCCTCAATCGGATGCAGATCTTCAAGCTTGCCGTCAGCTTGGGAGGAACAGAATCGCTGTGCTTGCCATCCTGGCAGCACAACGCACTCGGGCGTACCGGCCGAGCTGCGTGCCCGCATTGGCGTCAGTGATGCAACGATCCGCTCTCGATCGGCATCGAACATCCTGACGACCTCCTCGCGGACCTGGTCCCAGGCGCTGGTGACAAACACCGCCTGGCGATACTCAGAAACCAATTGAGCAGCGGTTCGTCAATAAGACTGGGCTGCTTGCGACCTAAGGCGATGCCAAGCAGCAATGACATCGCGCTCATTGCTAACTGAGCGGAAGATCATGCTCGCTGTCGGGTGCGTGAACCTCCCTCCGAGTGGTCATCCCCAACGCTGGTCTTCACCAGCGCGAATAGGGCTCGAACAGCAACGGGCCGCGCCGCGGATCACAACAACGCTGTGGATTTCGCGCTTGAGCGAAACCGTCCAGCCCCTAATCAGATCGTGATGCGGCTGGCTCCGCAGGCCGCCAGTTCTGGTTCGCCGACGTTCCAAGTCTGCACAAACGCATGCGGATCCACGAGGGGCAAACAGATTGACGCCACCGCGGTCGCGCAGCTCTCGGACCCAATCTCGCGCCCCTCTGCCGTTGCGTTGCATTAACTAGTGGTGTAGCTGCCGACAAAAGTGACGCGGCGATGGCTACTCATTCCCACGGTCCGCAAGGTGAAGAGAGACGGCCTACAAGTCGGCGTCAACAACGAACATAACCAGCGCGCTCAGATCCGTCGCGCCGGTGCCTCGGGACTTCCATCGGCGTGCCAGCGTCATGTCCCGGCATGGCCCGGCCGGCTGAAACGCTCCTGACGCCGTAGGGCGTTCTTTGGCTCAGCTGCTCAGCGAGCACGTAGAACGCTTCCGAGCCTGGGTGGGTATGGACCACCGTCTTGCGCAGCACCTGGTGTGTGCGCTCGCACGGTTGATGCGCGGCGAATACGCGGGCGCGACAATCAGCGGCATGGGCCGATCTCAGATCGCTCTTGCCGGTGCCCGCCGTCGACCCGCCCATTGGCCCAAGCGAAGAGAGCCAAGCTTTGCCCGCGAATTCAGCGGCCAGAGACGTCGGCCAGCTGACGGAGGACGATGGTAAAGTTACCAACTCGGCCGTGCCTTTGGGTTCCGGGCAGCATGATCCCGGTGACCAGCGAACCGTCTTCCGCCGAACCGATGAGTACAGACTATCCCTGATACTGGCGTCTGGCTCGCATCTGTACAATCCCTTATGCCGCGCGGTTGCGGCGCATCTAGCGGAGTTCGCGACATGCTTAAGCTTGCGCTCGCAATCCCTCTCGCTGTGCTCTCCTTATTCGCTACGCCTGCCTTTGCCTGTGGCTGGGGCTATGGCTCTTATGGCTATGGCTCTTCGTGGCTGTGGGTGTAGGGGCTATGCCGCGCCGGTGGCCTATGGCTACACTTATGCTGCTCCCGTGACCTATGGCTATGGGCCCGCGGCCTATGGCATGCCGGGGCCTATGGGTACGCAGGGAGGCTATGCGGGTACGCAGGGCCACGGGTATGATGATTCTGACTACGGATATTACCCGAACGACGGTTACGCCAGCTACGGCTACGGCGGGGCTTACCCCTCTTACGGCTCCTCTTATGGCTACGGCTATGGGGTTCGGCGCGGCAATCGTGGATGGGGCGGTTGGCGGGGTTATCGGGGCAATTGGCGTCGCCCGCTACGGGGGCTTTCGCGGCCATCGCGTTGCCCATTACGGCAGTGTTGACGCGTCGGCGGAATCGGACGCGTTAGCGGCGTTGGACGTGTTGGCTTTGGGCGGCGGGCGAGGTTTCGACGGCGCTAAGCGTCACGCCCAGACCGAGCTACGCCCAGCCGTGTGATCGGCTAAGAAAGCGTGATGTGCGCCACGCCGCCAGTGAGCGACGGTTGTTGGCCTGAGCCGTCGACGCAGTATCAGATTGCTGGAAACATTCGCTTGCGCACGGGCGACGCATGGCACGCCGCAGCAATTTCGGCTATCCAGCTGCGCCGCTGGTACGGCTCGCCCCACGTCTGACTGGCTTTCAGTCCGATCACTTCACGGGAAGTCTGATCAGCGTTGCATTTAAACGCCTCAATACCGCATCACGGAGGAAGAAATCGCGCTGATCGTATTATGTTCTGAAGTAAGCCGACTAAGCACACCTGATATCTGTTCTTTCCATAAATAAATATGGATCTTCATGCCACCACTGGGTTACTTCCTGGAGGATCAGCATACCATATCTACTCTCTATTACTGGAACATAAACACTCAGTCAGCAGTTATTATGGGAAGAAAAAATACACAGAAGCATGTTATCTTACCAGCGCATCATTTGCGGATGTCGTCGTTCCAGAAGATGTGGAAGTTGCGCTGCAGTGCCTCGACTGCAAATCGCGCGCCATTTCGCCCAAGCGGTAGCGGAATCGGGAACACCCGCGCCCAAGCGCTCCGGTCATCTCGCGAAGGCTCGGGAGCGACGATGATCTCCGCTTTCCGTCGGCGACGCAATCATTTCCACCGGAGCAACAATGAGCGCGGCGTCCGAGACGTCGCTATGAAAAATATCTGTGTCAGCTCCTTGCGTGGGCGTTTATTCAGACAGATGCCGAGCACAACCTCGCGATCGCGCCAGCCTTCGCTGCACCGCGGTGCGGGTGGATCGCCGCTCGCCTATCGATGCCGCCGCAGTCCAGCTCGCGCCAGGTGGACGCGCGCGTGTTCATCGGCGGCACCACCGCTCGAAGCTGGCGCGACGAGTAAATTCTGCGGGACGATATATTGTATAACGC